>Ga0256914_1004173_pt1 | contig 10995 bp, 11 predicted proteins | sample HulkmetaG_FD_191571 | JGI IMG/M metagenome (GOLD analysis project Ga0256914, IMG submission 191571) | Hydrothermal chimney microbial communities from Main Endeavour vent field at the Juan de Fuca Ridge, Pacific Ocean - Hulk | ecosystem: Environmental > Aquatic > Marine > Hydrothermal vents ...
GGAGCAAGCTCTGGCTCTCCTTGACTAGCTGATCTCTCTTCATCTTGAGAGCATCTACTCCCGAGCGGAGGAGGCGAGTTCTCTCTCTTAAGCGGATCAAAAACCCCTTGGTGGGGAGGACCCTCCCCACGGAGCGGAAGCTCACTTTCACTCACCCTCTGCTTGGGCCGTGATCCTCCTTTTCGGGTGGAATTTGTTGAGGGTCTTCTCGCTTATCCTCGTCAGCTCAGCCTCGGGCAGTATCGACAGTATGTCCCAAGCTATGTTCAGTGTCTCCTCTATGCTTCTCCTCTCCCTAAAGCCCTGTGCCACAAACTCCCTCTCGAACCTCCTAGCGAATTCCAAGTACAGCTTCTCCCTCGGACTCAGCCCAGCCTCCCCGACTATCTGGACAAGCTCTCTAGCCTTGGTACCCTGACTATACGCGGCATACAGCTGATCCGAGACCTCCTTATGGTCTTCCCTTGTCTTTCCTGGACCTATACCATCTTTCATTAGCCTGCTAAGGCTTGGCAAGACGTTAATCGGCGGGTAGATGCCCCTGTTATGGAGATCCAAGTCCAAGAATATCTGTCCCTCCGTGATGTAACCAGTGAGGTCAGGTATGGGATGGGTGAGGTCTCCACCGGGCATGGTCAGTATGGGCATGAAGGTGATGGAGCCAGGTCTGCCGATTATCCTGCCTGCCCTCTCATAGATGCTCGCTAGGTCGCTATACATGTACCCAGGGTATCCTTTCCTGCTGGGCACTTCCTCCCTAGCGGAGCTCAGCTCCCTCAGAGCCTCGCAGTAGTTGGTCATGTCCGTGATTATGACCAGAACATCCATGCCTAAATCGAACGCTAGGTACTCAGCTGCAGTTAAGGCAACCCTTGGAGTAGTTATCCTCTCTATAACCGGATCATTAGCGAGGTTGAGGAAGAGCACGGACCTGCTCAATGCCCCAAACTCCTCGAACTGCCTTCTGAAGAAGAGAACATCATCATACTTCAGACCTACGGCCGCGAAAACTATGGAGAACCTCTCTGCCTTTCCAGGGACTACTGCCTGCCTCGCTACCTGTGCGGCCACCTCGTTGTGAGGCAATCCCGACTCGGAGAATATCGGGAGCTTCTGCCCCCTAACCAAACTCAGCATTCCATCGATGGCAGATATGCCGGTCTCTATGAACTCATCAGGGTAGTCCCTCTTGGCCGGATTTATAGGAGCCCCGTTTATGTCCCTGTAATCATCTGCCCTTATCTTAGGGCCACCGTCTATTGGCTCACCCGCACCGTTGAAAACCCTACCGAGCATCTCGTCAGATACCGGGATCTTGAGGGTGGAGCCGGTGAACTTGACCATGGCGTTGGAATCCAGCCCTTCAGTATCACCCAGCACCTGTATGACGACCTTATCCCTTCCAGCCTCTAGCACCTGACCGAACCACTCCCTCCCATCCTCTGAATATATCCTGACCACTTCTTCGTAAGCGGCTCCGGGGACCCCCCTCATTATAACGAGGGGTCCCTTGACCTGATCAATCCCCTTGTATGTGAGACCATACACGGACATCTCATCTCACCTCCGCGAGTAGGGAGGAAATCTCGGCCTCCAGCTGAGCTATTGCCTCCTTTACAGCATTCTCGAAATCCTCTTCGGGCACGAATTTGAGCCTCCTGAGGAGACCCAGTGACCTCATCTCAGCTATCCTCGATATCGGAACTCCCGCATCTATCATGGGTCTTGCCCTATCATAGAACTCTAGCAGCGTCTTCAGGAGGAGAGCCTGCTTCTTCGGGGAGCAGTAAGTATCTACCTCGTGGTATGCGTTCTGTACCAAGAATCCCTCCTTAATGAGCTCCGCAGAGAGGAGGACGAGCCTATTTTCGTCGGAAAGGGCGGCTTCCCCTACAACTCTAGCTACTTCCTCCAAGCTGGAGGCCCTCTGCAGGAGGGCCATAGCTTTATCCCTGTAAGCCATCATATCATGTCCGGTGTTCTTAATCCACCACTCTTTCAATCCGCCCGTGTACTTGGAGAAGCTCCTCAACCAGTTTATGGATGGGAAGTGCCTCTTGAAAGCAAGATCCTTATCCAGCGCCCAGAAGGCACCCACGTACCTCATAGTGTGTTGAGTGACTGGCTCGTTGAGGTCCCCTCCCGAGGGGCTCACAGCTCCTATGACAGCTACAGATCCTAGCTCATCTCTCTTGCCTTGAACTTTGATTCTGCCGGCTCTTTCGTAGAATGAGGCTATATAATCCGGTAAATAGGCAGGATACCCTCTCTCAGATGGTATTTCCTCAAGCCTAGAGCTCAACTCCCTCAATGCCTCAGCCCACCTGGAAGTCGAATCCGCCGTGAGAACCACGTGAAGCCCCATGTCCCTGTAGTACTCAGCATATGTGATCCCCATGAAGATGCTGGCCTCTCTAGCTGGGACGGGCATGTTACTGGTATTGGCTATGAGGACGCTCCTCTCGAGAAGAGGCCTCCCACTCTTGGGATCAACCAGCTTCGGAAAGGTGTGGAGCAGATCGGTCATCTCATTACCCCTCTCTCCACAGCCCACGTAAACCACGACATCTGCGTCCGCCCACTTCGATATCTGGTGGAGAGTCACGGTCTTGCCGGTGCCGAAACCACCGGGCACGGCTGAAGTACCTCCCTTCACTATGGGGAAGAAGGTGTCTATCACCCTCTGCCCGGTAACCAATAGCTCTACAGGGGCCAGTTTCTCCCTGAAGGGTCTAGGAGTCCTGACAGGCCACTTATGATACATCTTGACATCTTCTTTACCCCCTATGTGCTCGACCACGACCACAGGCTCCTCAATGGTGTAATCCCCCTCAGGAAGGACCTCTATAACCTTGGCTTTCTCTATGGTCGGCGGGAGCATTATCTTATGAGTGACAGACCCCTCTGGCACTGTTCCAAGGACATCTCCAGCGATTACATCGTCTCCAGGCTTAACCAACGGGGTCCACTGCCATTTCTTATCTCTAGGGAGGGTGGGTGCCTTTATTCCCCTAGTGATGAATGGGCCCCCGGCCTTCTCAGCTATCACCTCCAGAGGCCTGCCAAGTCCATCGAGAACCTGGCCCAAGAGCCCCGGCCCTAATTCGGCTGAAAGAGGTTCCCCGGTTCTCTCGACTGGCTCGCCTGCCTTCACCCCACCGGTGGGCTCATAGACCTGTATTATCGCCTTGTCCCCTTCAATCCTTACTATCTCTCCTATGAGCCTCTCCTCTCCTACGTAAACAACTTCCCTTATTTTGGCGCCTCTCATCCCCTCAGCTTCCACGACGGGACCTTTTATGTGAACGATAACACCTTTACCCTCGTAAACCAACTCAGACAAGCTCACACCCCCTCAAATAACCTACCTATTATCTCTATCTCCTTCGCCTCCCTGTAGGCCCTCAATCTACCATCGAAGGTGTTGTAGTACCGCCTCTCATCCTTACCATCTCTCACTACAACTCCCCCGATGACCGGAACAGTTCTCTCGTCGACAGAAGCCTTTATCCCTTCTTTCTCTAACTTCTTGGCCACCTTTTCGAGTAGAGACCTGTCTTTTTCCCTTCCCATCAGGAATATCTCCTTCTCCCCTAGGATCTTCGCTCCCTCCAAGGAGTACTTCGTCAATATCTCCTCGTAATTCCATCCCGGCTCCTGACCATCGGCTATAGAGGCTAGTTTCTCGTGTACCTTCCTGAAGAACTCTCTCAGCAGCTCGGACTTCGTCATAAGGATTATCTGATTGGCCTCTACTTCAGCCGCGCTCCTCTTCCTAGCTATCTCCTCCCTCATCTCCCTTTCCGCCCTTTCTCTCCTAGATCTCAGTATCTCCTCTGCCTCCTTTCGGGCCGACTCAATGATCTCCTTGGCCCTCTTCTCAGCCTCCTTTCTGATGGCGTTGGCCCTATCCTCAGCCATCTTGAGAATGGCCCTGACTATGGCCTCGGAGTCCCTATCCACGCTAACTACTTCCTCCCCACTCACCCTCGAGCACCTCCCTAACGACTTCATCGACTAGAGAATTTATCCTCTCGGATGCCACCTTCCTGAGCTCTTCAGCCTTCACCTTAGCCCTATGCACTATCTCCGCGACCTCTTTCTCAACATTCTCCATCACCGATACTTCTACCGGTGCATTTTTGGCCTCCTCGACTATCCTCTTGGCTTCCTCCTCAGCTTCCTCGATTATCCTTTTAGCCTCCTCCTCAGCCTCCTGAATGATCTTGGCAGCCTCCTTCTCGGCCTCCATAATGGCCTCGACTAACCTCGGCATTTCTCTCACCCCACAATCAGAACTTCAGCTCCTCGCTACCCAGAGCCCTAGCTAGCAAGGATGCCAGCTCCTTTAATCTCACACCCCTTGCACCTTCCATGTCGGGTACCACCGCGAATACAGGACTTACCTTGCCTCGTCTGAGTAGGTCCTCCCTGTAGCCCCTGATCTCCTCTGCAACCCTCTCATTGATGAATACCACGTGAGGTAACTCGCTTTCATTATCCCTGAAAAACCTTATCAGGTTTCTTCGTCCCTTGATAACCTTAGCGGGTACCCCGATCATCTCAAATCCCAGAGCAAGCACTTCGTCGTCTGTTACAGCTATAGGGGAGCTGGCAATCCTCGTTCGTTCGCTCACTGAAGCACCCCATGCCCGAAAGTTGGAAAATTATAAAAAGCCATATTAGCTCGCTTAACCTAGCGGGGGTGGCCGAGCTCGGACCAAGGCGGCGGACTTAAGATCCGCTGGGCGTCAGGCCCGCGTGGGTTCGAATCCCACCCCCCGCACTAGGGCCCCGCCGCCTTTACCCCCTCGTGAGGTGAGCATCTGCTTGGGAGTGGAAAGGGAGGTCAAGCTGAAGATCCCCCATAGCGAATTCCTCAACCTCCTGAGAAGGAGAAAGATCTCCTTTAAAGTGCTAGAAACGATAGAGCAGGAGGATCTATACATGGATACCCGCTCCTGCAATCTCCTCGCATCCGGAAAGGTGTTGAGGGTGAGGATCACGGGCGATAGTGTAAGGGTAACTTACAAAGGCAGGCGGGAGAGTGGAGGTATAGAGAAGGTCAGAGAGGAGATAGAAGGAAATCTCGGGGACGAAGAATGCAAGGAAGCCCTATATAAGGTAGGGATAAGGAAGGACTGTCCGACTGAGTTCAGTGAGCTGATGAATCTGCTCTCGGACAGCGGTTATGAGGTAAAGATCGTCGTGTGGAAGAGGAGGACACCCATCATCTTGGAAGGGTTCAGTGTAGAAGCTACTCTGGACTATGTGAGGGATCTGGGGGAGTTCGTAGAGGTGGAGGGAGAGGACGCGATGGATCTAGTCCTTCTCCTTGGTATAGCGTGCAGAGCCGTCATACCTAGCTACGCCGATCTAATCCATGCCCTTAAGCAATGATTCCACACCAGATTTCTCTAGCAAGTCTAGAGAAGATTTTTCCGCCTCAGTAAAGATGGTCTCCTCATCCTCCTTGGCGAATTTACCGTTCTCCAAGACCATCTCACCGTTTATGAACACGTACCTCACATCAGTGGATCTCGCCGAGTAGATCAAATGAGAGACAACGGAGTGAAGAGGTACCCACCAAGGCACTTTGACGTCTAAAAGGACGATATCCCCTCTGTATCCTTTACATATCCTCCCAATCTTCCAGCGGAGGAAATCCCCAGGTATCCGGGTAGCCATGTCCAACACCATCTGAGCTGGCATCGCTTTAGGATCCCCCTCCGAAACTTTGTGAATGAGAGCGGCCACCTTCATGGTCTCGAACATGTCTAAGGTGTTATTGCTGGCCGGCCCATCAGTCCCCAAGGAAACCTTCACACCGTTTCTCGTTAGTTCAGGAACCGGGGAGATTCCTGAGGCCAACTTCAGGTTGCTCACGGGGTTATGAGATACTAAGGTAGATGTCTCCGCTAGGAGAGCGATCTCCCTCTGATCTGGCCAAACTACGTGCGCTGCAACGGTCCTGTTCCCCAATATCCCAGACTCACTGGCCAGTTCTATTGCGCCCTTTCCAAACCTTTCCTTGATGTCCGATACTTCCTTTTCAGTCTCAGCCAGGTGAATCTGGATGATAGAGCCGCTATCTCTAGCTTTCTCCGAGATCTCCCTCATCCTATCCGGAGAAACCGTGTAGGGGGCATGAGGTCCGTAGCCCGGTTCAATTAGGGGGTGATCGCGCCACCTTTGAACGAATTGGTCCGCCAAAACCATGCACTCATCTACATCCTTACATTCTGGCGTTCCAAAGTCTATTATCGCCTCGCTCAGTACACCTCTCATTCCCAGATTACTCAGGACCTCCGCTATGACATCCTCATAGAAGTACATGTCGAAGATCGTCGTCGTACCAGTCCGCACCGCCTCGAGGACTCCTAACGCTGTACCCGCCCTTATATGATCTGGCCTCAGATGAGATTCCATAGGCCATATCTTTTCCTGCAACCACGGGAAGAGGTCCATGTCGTCTGCAACCCCTCTAAGAAGGGTCATGGGGATGTGTGAATGGGTATTAATCAATCCCGGAATCGCCACCATATCGCTCCCATTAATTACATCATCAACAGGCCCCTTCACGTCGCCAACTTCCTCGATCATCCCATCCTTGATCAGGATGCTTGCTCCCCTCAGGATCCTCCTCTCATCATCCTGAGTGACTACGTACTTCAGCCCCTTGATGAGCACTTCCAAGGAAATCCCCTCATTGGCAGCCGGATAAATTAAATAGACGTTACTGGATTCCAGCTCGGTATCGCAAATGAAGTGGAAGGCCCTCACTCTATTGACGATGATTCTGATGTTCCCTACAGTGTTCCCTTCAGCCGAGCAGGGAGGGGGAAACGGACATTACACCTACATCTACACGGTTAAGGAAAGCGGTTGGATAGATATAGTGACTCGTTTCAACTCGACCGGCGAAGGGAGGACTTGGATCCTTGTGCCGAAATTCAGGGACTACAACTTCACGGTACTTTCGGGATCGATCAAGGATAAGAGGTTGATAAGGAACACATCTTACTACTTCTACTCAAACCTCACGTTCTCATATACACCAGGAACCAATGTAGAGATCTCATGGAGCTACAGGTTCGGTGCCCTGATCGTGGAACCTAACGGCGCATTCTTCTCTACACAGATAGCCTTCTCTCGGGAAGATGATGCGACAATAGTGGTAAAGCTCCCCACAGACTTCGTTCCTCAGGGAATTGAGCCGAAGGGATACGAGCTTCGAAAAGCGGGGAACTACAATTTGGTGAAATACGACGTCGATGGAAGTAAGAACAACACAATGAGGGTTCTCATATCCTTTAAGGTGAAAGATGGCCAAGAGTTCAAGAAGAAGGAGGTCGGCAAGCTCACTATAAGCTACCCTCCTAGGTATGAGGATGTAGTCGATAACATAACCAAATATTACAGGGCCACACTACCCCTTATAGAGGACTACACATCCGTCAAGGAGGAAATACCCGTCAAAGTTAAGCTGTTCGTGCCGGGAACCATGGAAGAGATAACGACCTTGGGATACACGGGACCCAGATTCACCTCAGATGTGATAACTCAGGGGGAGATAAATCTGAACATGATGCTGGTCAGGATGCCCGATTATGAGCTTCCTAATACTTTCGTGCATGAACTCCTCCACCAGTACATGCAGGCTGCAGGACTCAGTGTGGACCTGAGGTGGGCTCACGAAGGTCTAGCCCAGTATTTAAGCTCCGTAATCGTGGAAAAATCCCTTGGGTTTCATGTTCCATATGATAAGGAAGCTGAAAGAGCCGTGATGATACAAACTGGTGGGGATCTAAGTTTTCTCTTAGGGTGGAAAGGAGGAGGTCTTCCGGGTAACCCCGGCCTGTATTACACAGCCAGTGAAATTCTAATAAGGAGGCTGGCTGACAAGTACGGGGGCCCCGATCTATTCAAGAGATTCTTCCAGCTCATTAGGAGAGATAGGGTTATCGTCAAGGAACCCGGAGATTTCGTCAGGTATCTCAGCAAGGCAGCGGGACAAGATGTCTCGGACTTCCTCAAGTCTCTCGGTATAGATGTCGAATCGATAGACGAGACAACCCTAGCACTGGTGGAGACTGCGAGGGAATACGCGGAGGCTACATCTTGGTTCAACCCATTCTCGAAGGAGGCACTGAAGATGCTAAGTGAGAGCAAAACTAAGGAGGTAGCTCTTCAGGCTATAGCTACAGTAGTGGTTGGACTAATTTCTGAGGCATTAATTGCTGCAATGATCATCTTTGGTGCGATAGCTCTACTGAAAAAGAGTCCAAAGAAGGGGCTGTCAACTGATCATGATAAAGGAGGGGAGGATCCTAGAACACCCTTTCCGACTTCTCAAGGTGAAGTAGGAAGTTCCACTTCTCCATGACTATCTTTTCCAATTCCTCAATCTCCCTATCGCTTAATCCCCTGAATCTGTCCTGAAGATCTAAGAATTCCTTAAGGGGCCTCTTCCTCGGCTTCACAGTTATCCTCAATTTTCCATTCTCTATCTCGTACAGTGGCCAGAAGTAAGTATCGACTGCTAGCTTGGCCACCTCCGCGGTCTTACTTACTGGAGAGTTCCAGCCGGGCGGACATGTTGAGAAGATGTGTATGTACTTGAACCCCCTTATCTTCTTCGCCTTTTCGAACTTGTTGGCTAGGTCGAAAGGATAACCAACACTGGCAGTAGCCACATACGGAACTCTGTGCGCGGCCACTATCATGGGCATGTCCTTGGGCATTTCCCTCTTACCAGTGGGGGTGGTCTTCGTCCAAGCCATTAGGGGGGTGGCGCCTGACCTCTGAATACCCGTGTTCATGTACGCCTCGTTGTCATAACACACGTAGATGATATTTTCTCCCCTTTCAGCTGCTCCTGAGAGCGCCTGTATGCCTATATCAACGGTCCCTCCGTCCCCCGCCCAGACAACCACGTTCACATCCTTCTCTAGCATCTTATAGGCCCTATACACTCCGGAAGCGGTGGCCGCGGCCGCTGGAAAAGCGATGTTGTAAAGCGGTGCGGAGATGGCGCTCTTGGGGAATGGTGATTGTATGACACTGAAGCATGATGCTGGGACCACATACACGGTATTCGGACCTAACACCCTAGAAGCTATTCTGAATGCCAGGGTAGCCCCGCAACCAGGGCACGCGGCTGAGCCGGGTAAGTAGGAACCAGGTTCCTTCCTCAGATCGTGGATAGTCAGAGTCATATCCTCACCTCCTCCGAGAGTTCCATCTTCTCATACTCAGGCTTGAGCTTGTACCAGTAGTAAGGCCTCCTCAGCCGGTCGGACGTTATCCTTCCTATCCCATCCTTCGTCATCTTGATTATATCCCCGTACGTTATGTCTCTACCTCCCAAGCCAGTGACGTAATTAACTATGGGAGGGCTACCAGACCTGTTGTAGAGGGAAGATCTTATCTCGATCCCTAAGGGACCACCAGAGCTGAAGGCTATGCTTCTATCTATGATGATGACTCCCCTCCTATCTTGGAGGATCTCGGCTACATCCCTGTGGGGGAAAGGCCTGAACGCTCTCACCTTCAGGAGACCGATCTTCATACCCTCCTCCCTTAGTTCGTCTACCGCCACCTCCGCCTCGGAGGCCATGGTACCGGCAGTCACCACGATGTAATCCGCATCCTCTACCTTATACTTCCAAGTCGCCCCACCATGATACCTACCAAACCTCTGGAAGAACTCCTCAGCGACATCCTCTATGAGGTCGAGGGCCCTCCTCATCGAGAGATCCATTGACCATCTCATCTCTTGATACTCGTCGGGAAGCGCCAGATTACCGAATGTTAATGGGTTTTCAGGATCTAACTTCCAGTGAGGTGGACTGTACTCCGGCAAGAACTCATCTACTTCCTCCTGCCTTGGAATGTTAACGGGCATGTAGGTGTGGCTGAGTACAAAACCATCTAAGCACACCATGAAGGGTAAGAGGACATCCGGGTGCTCCGCCACCTTGTACATCATGAGAATGGTGTCCAATACTTCCTGATTGGACGATATGTATACTTGGAGCCAACCGGTATCCCTCTGAGACATGGTGTCTTGATGATCGACATGAATATTCCAAGGAGGACCCACTGCCCTGTTAACGACCGCCATACCGATCGGTAACCTGGAACCTGCTGCCCAGTGAAGGACCTCTGACATAAGCAGGAGCCCCTGACTGGCGGTCGCTGTAAAGGCTCTCACTCCCGCCGCCGATGCTCCTATTGCGGCAGCCATGGCGCTGTGCTCGCTTTCTACTCTTATGTATTCGGCATCCATATGGCCGGACTCTATGAATGAAGCTATGTACTCTACTATAGTTGTCTGAGGGGTAATGGGATATGCGGGAACTACTTTAACACGGGCTAGCTTTGCCGCTATGGCTGCGGCATGATTGCCAGTTATTATCTCCCAAGTTCCCTCGACCGCCATATCACTCCTCCTCCTTAATCATCTGTATGGCCTTCGTGGGACACACATCGGCGCAGACACCGCATCCCTTACAGAATGTGTAGTCTATCTGGGGGAACCCGTTGGATCCCTCGGTTATCACATCTTCAGGACAGTAAAGCCAGCACAGCCAGCACTTTATGCACTTATCCTCATCCACTATGGGCTTCTCGACCCTCCAAAGACCAGTTTTACCGGCCGATCCCTTAGATGGTCTTGATACCGGGATAATAATCGGCACACCTAGGCCCATCTAACAGGCACCAAGGACTCTTACAAGAAAACCTCTATAAACATTGTTAAGCATGGAACGGCCGGAAAAGCCTCCTCTAAAATAAGGAATTTGTAGGGGCTCAGTAAGCCCCCGCACCAGCCCTAGCAGGCCTCCTCTCGACGGCCTCCTCCTTTACTATGAGCCTCTTGCCCTCGAACTCGAGCTCGAGGGTCTCTCCAGCAAGAGCGCCGGGCTTCACGCTCACTTCAATGGGCTGCTCGTCTCTCATCGGATAAAAGATCTTCCAAACATTGGCCTT
>Ga0256914_1004174_pt1 | contig 10995 bp, 10 predicted proteins | sample HulkmetaG_FD_191571 | JGI IMG/M metagenome (GOLD analysis project Ga0256914, IMG submission 191571) | Hydrothermal chimney microbial communities from Main Endeavour vent field at the Juan de Fuca Ridge, Pacific Ocean - Hulk | ecosystem: Environmental > Aquatic > Marine > Hydrothermal vents ...
CCAAGAATTAACTATTACCAAAAAGGAGGCAGGGGTTATTGCTCAAAAGGTTAAAAGTATGGATGTCTCTAATGATTTGAATAGCATTATAGTTGTACCACCGACTTCTACACCTGTTCCAACGGTTATACCAACATCAACACCAATTCCAACAGTTGTACCAATTTTGACACCTATTCCAACGGTTATACCAACATCAACACTAGTTCCAACAGTTATACCAACATCAACACTAGTTCCAACAGTTATACCAACATCAACACCAGTTCCAACGGTTGTACCAATTTTGATACCTATTCCAACGGTTATACCAACATCAACACCAGTTCCAACAGTTGTACCAATTTCGACACCAGTTCCAACGGTTGTATCAATTTCGACACCTGTTCCAACGGTTGTATCAATTTCGACACCTGTTCCAACGGTTGTATCAATTTCGACACCTCTTCCAACGGTTGTACCAATTTCAACACCTGTTCCAACAGTTGCACCAAAATTAAAAGAGATAGTGAAATTCAAAAGTACCCTCAAAAAAACAGGACAAATAATTAGCTACCAGAAGTTTGATGATGGAGATTATCAAATAGGGGTAACTCCGAATTATAGCCGAAGTGAAGAGATTGTAACCGATAATATTACAGGGTTGCAGTGGCAGGATGATAAAGAAGCTAGAGTCGTCCAAAAAAGATGGATAACAACAGATAATTATAAGAAAAAAAATTACAATGACACTTCTGGAGATACTGCTATTACCTATTGTGACAAGCTTACTTTAGGTGGTTATACCAATTGGCGACTTCCAACACGTAAAGAGTTATTAGGGATTATAGATTACGGGAAGTTTAATCCTGCTATTGGTTCGGTTTTTGTAAATGTCAGCTCTAGGAAATATTGGAGTTCTACTGAAATTGGTGATGATGGTAGCAATAGATGGATTGTCTCCTTTCTTAATGGGGCAATGCTTGATGCTGATGGAGAAACTGACAATGATAAGAATAACAATAATAGTGAGAGTTATTATATTAGGTGTATTCGAGGAAAATAGTAGATTGGTTTCTTTGATAAAAAGAGATGAATTTTAGAGAGATAAATTACTTTTGTCTCTTCAAGCTTCATTTGTATTGCATACTAAGCATTCAAATAGCTTTAATTTAATTTTTAAAATAGGAGTAATAAATGAGAATAATCTTTTTAATTTTGATAGGGTTCAGTAGCCTAAGCTTTGCAGAATTCAGTAAAGAGGAGGGTGTGGTAGGTGACAGTGTGAGTAAACTAGAGTGGCAAGATGATTATAGTGATAATGGCGGAGATATAAAACAGCTTAGTTGGAGTGAAGCCATCAACTACTGTGAAACATTAACTTTGAATGGTGGTAGGTGGAGACTTCCTAATATTAAAGAGTTAACATCACTTATTGAGGATACCACCTATAATCCTAGTATCAGCAGTACTTTTGAGTTTATTAGTTCTGACAATTATTGGAGTTCTACGGTAAATGTGAATGCCAGTAATTATGCATGGATTGTCTATTTTAGCTCTGGTAATATACATATTTATGATAAGAAACATACAAATTATGTTCGTTGTGTTAGAGCAGGAGAGGAATAATAACCCTCCTTCGCTCCCATTTTTTGTGGAAGTATATATGAGGTTGTGAATTTAACTCAATTTTTACTTCCGCATGCATTGTCACGAAGGATGATGGAAGTTGCTACTGGAGATAAAGATATAGATTTTGTAGTGGATAACTAACTATGAGATTCCTGATGCCAAGTTTTAAGAGCCTATTTAATATCTGATATTACTTCCCAATTTTCAAGACCCGATGGCTTAACTCCTCAAAATCAACAACCTCTTGACCCTGTTTAATTGTCTCTTTTGAGGCGTGGGCTGAAAATCCATATGCCATGGGGGTGATGTTTTCCGTATCATAAAAGGCTTTTTTAGCATCTATCCACTTGCTAGTGTTGACATCGGTTATCCATATGATGGCACTCTCTTTCCATGTTATGTTCTCATCCTTGAACCACAGTATGGCACATCCTATGTCGTCAAACATATATTTTTTGCCTGTTTTTGGGTTTCTGATTTGGGTGGTATTTTGTCGGTCACTGACTACCATCACGCATCTGGCACACATATCTCTGTCCCAATGGACTTTAGCAACATCTGTTTTGGAACGTTTTTCACATCCTGTAGATAATATCAATAGGGTCAAGATAATTAGAGATTTAATCATATTTTAACTCCTTACATATTTTTTGGTTTAGGGTAAAGGTAAATAGCTCTTTTTTCGTTGAGGCACTGATATACTCGTAGCTAATAGTGACTCCTGCGTCCAAAAAGCGTTTGGAAGATTGACAGATACCTTTGCTTACATTTTTCTCCATCTTTGCTTTACCCTCTTTGCGAACGGTCTCATCACTTTTTGGAGAGGCATTTATCTCAAAGGTATAGATAAGGGTTAGATTTTCATCTCTTACTTTTGTCATCTGGGTGTATTTGTTGACCTTTTGAGGGAGATTTTTGGAGACCTCTTCGACCACCATTCTAATAATCTTATGGTTCTGCTCTCGAAGCTTCTCTAGGGGGTACTCTTTTCCATCTTTAATTACCTCGGTTGCATTGGTAAAAGGGGAGAGTGTTAATATCATCATGATACTTAATAGTAATCTTCTCATTATATTTTTCCTTTTTGACAATTATAATGGGTTACAGTTATAGAATTTTTGATGTAGATTAAGAAATAAATTTGGATATAATTTATTTTAACTAATTACAAAAAGGAAATTTTATGTTCAAAAAAATCTTACTTTTAATAATGCTGTTTCTTTTAACTGCGTGTGTTCCTCCCACTCAAAAGGGGACAGCTTCAATCTCTATTCCCCCAAGTAATCAAGCCAATGGGTCGGTTCCTTTGGTGGTCAAAAAGGTTGGCTATTTGGTGAATGTGAGTGAATATCCTCTTCATTCCCATATTGGAACGACCAAATTGACCAATTTTGAGAAGCGATACCGTTTTGGTTGGAGAATTCCTACCTATATTCATAATCGTTTACGTTCAGAGTTTAATACCTTGCGTAATATTCAGCTGATTAACCTTGCCAAGTATGGTATTCGTGCCGATGAGGTCAATGGTCTGCTCTCGTATGCCGACGGACAGTGGGGGGTAAAAAGGGGAAAAGAGAGTGCCTATGCCAAACTCACCTCTCGTTTGGGACTTTCAATCATTGTGATTATCAATGAGGGGGAGAAACAAGCACTGAATGATTGTGGGATGTTGGGGTGTAAAAAGTTTAATGCAAAAGGGTATGGTCTTTTGACCCAAAGTTTTATGAGTGAAGATAAGTTCTACTCTGCTACAGCTTTTTTTGTACACATCTATAAGTTAAAACCAATTATTTCACTTGACCCCAAGATTGCAGAGATTAATCATAGTGATAAAATGACATTGGTTGCTATCTCCAAAAACTCACAAGCTCAACCCAATAAGATAGGTTTTGTCTATCCTAAACATTTTAAAAACTGGACACAGAGGGAGTTTGCTCCGTTTAGACTCCCTTTGATAAAATACATTGATGGGATGAGTCAAAAAATTGTGGATATTGTGCGTAGTAACTAATATTACTGCTATTTTATCTGATAGGAGACCAACTCACCACCTTTTAATCGTGGCATAATGTCCATTTTTATCTTACGAATTAAAAAACTTTTTTTGTTTAAGGGCATGATGCTACTCGTAGAAATGGCTTTTAGTTGGGTGGTATAGTGTCCAAAGAGCAAGGAGATAAGAGACTTCTCTAGCTCCTCTTTTTGCATGGTTTTGATGTTCTCGTCTAGTGTTAATCCTATTAGGTTTGAGTTATTTTTCTCATTTTTGAGTACAGCATCTAAGAGCAGAGCATAGTCGCCAAACATAGAGGATTCGATAACATTAATCACCTCATCTATAAACTCTCTGTTCTCATAGAGGGTTTTGATAATACTAAGTTTTCCAATGTCCTCTTTTGTCTCTGAGACACTTACGGTAGGCTGTCTGTTTTTTTTGGGTCTCTTTTTTTCTCCCTCCTCTTTTATGAGTTCAATATTACCAAAAAGAGCAGAAGAGATACCCAACACTGTCGCCCCATGAGGAACATAGGCATCTCTAATAATAGGGGTAAGTTGGTCCAGATAGTTTTTGATAACACCAAATGCCATCTCTTTATCTTTGGGGTTACTAAGATCATGAGCTTTTGCCATCATCTCTATGACAAAGGGGATAAGGGGTTGCTCGGCTCGTAGGAGATTGGCAACCTCTTGGATTTTCCCCACGGCAATCATATCTGCAGGGTCTGCACCATTGGGAAAGAGTACCACTGAACCATCAAATCCACCAAGGGTCAACATGGTCGCTGCTTTTAACGCGGCGGCGACTCCTGCTTTGTCTCCATCATATGCCAAAATGATTTTTGGTTCACCTTTTCTCAATAGTGGAAGATGCTCTTTGGTGAGTGCTGTCCCTAGTGTGGCAACTGCCTCTTGAAATCCTGCCTGATGAAACATGATAACATCAAGATAGCCTTCACAGACGATAAGCTTTTTGTTTTTATAGATATGCTCTTTGGCTTTGGCATAACCATAGAGGAGTTGCGATTTATTAAAGAGTTTGGTTTGGGGTGAGTTGATATATTTGGCAGGGTGGTTAGTGATGGTTCGCCCCCCAAAACCAACAATCGCACCACTAGGACTATGGATAGGAAAGGTGATACGCTCGGTTAGCCGTGCATAAAACCCACCACGTTCACGCTGTGCCACCACCCCTGCCTCTTCTGCTTTTGGTGTGGGTAAAAAATTGGTAGATAAAAAATTCATAAGCTCCAAAGAAGCTCCCACATAGCCGATACCAAACTTCTCTATGGACTGCTGATTGATGCCCCGTTGTTGGAGGTAACTTTTGGCAGTATTGTTGTAATCCAAGTTTTTATAGTACCACCCCTGTACACTCTCTAACAGATGGCGTGTCTCGGTATGGTCACTGCTTCCTTGTGAATACTCCAAAGAGACGTTCATCATGGAGGCTATTTTTTCCAAAGCTTCGGGGTAGTTTATCTTCTCATACTCCATAACAAATTGGATTGAATCACCACCAATTCCACACCCAAAACAGTGATATATCTGCTTACTGGGGCTAATAACAAAGCTTGGAGTCTTCTCCCCATGAAATGGGCAGTTTGCTTTAAAATTGGCTCCTGCTTTTTTTATCTCAATGTAATTGGAGATAATATCAACAATATCAATACTGTTTTTGAGGTTTTCTTCGGATGCTTTGTCAATCATAAGTGTATTATAGCTAATATGTTAATATTATAAAACAACAAAAAGGTAAAATGTGGACAAGATACTACCTTCATCCGATGACCCTCTCTTTAGTATTTTCATTATTATTGTATTGGTTTTACTGACAGCTGTGGTCTCTTATCTTATGGGGAGCTATAGAGAGGATAGAAAAAAGAGAAGCCTAGAGAGCTTTTTGGGTAAGATAGATAGCTGTGTATTTTCTCTTGATATGGAGAAAATACCGTTTGAAGCCTCATTAATCTCTCCTCTCTCCTCATTAGCAGGGAGTCTTGCTGATAGGGGAGAGTATCAGCGTTCTATTGGTCTATATCTTCATCTTATTAAACATATTGAGGAGTTTACAAAAAAGGAGTACTTACTAGAATCCTTGGGGAAAACCTATCTTAAAGCAGGTTTTTTACAACGTTCAGAGATGATATTTTTGGAAATTTTGCACAAGCATCCTCGAAACAGTGAAGCACTCTACTATTTAGAGATAGTTTATGAGCTTTTGGGAGAGTATGATAAAGCCAAAGAGACATTGGTTCCCTTAAAAGTATTGGGAGTTTCGGCTCGGCAATTGGAATCAAATCTCAACCTTTTAACACTGCTTAAAAAAAGTAATTTTTCAGAGGATAAAAAGTTTAATAGACTTGTTGAGTATTTAAAAACAGGAGATTACTCTTACCGAAGAGTTGTTCAAGAGCTTTTTAGATTAGACCCAGAGAGAGCATGGGCGTTTATAGATGATACAAAAGCACATCTTATTCTTGATATATTATGGCTATTACCCACTTTGAACCTCAATCTTGATATAATTTCAAAGAGTGATATCTTTAAGAGTGTCTATGTCGCAAGAGCTATTTTACCTCTTGAAGGGTCACAGATAAAGAGTGATATCTTTGCAATAGATGTGATGGTTTCTGCTTTAAAAAGTGGTACGAATGAGATGGATTTGACATTTAGTTATCTCTGTAAAAGATGCAAACAGACCTCTCCTATCTCATTTATTCGTTGTCCTCAATGTTATGCATTGGACTCTATCTCTCTTAAAGAGAGTATTGTAAAAAAACACTCTTTTCGAGGCTACTCTCTACTTTAAACTTTATAGACAAAAGGAAAAAAATGAAACAGCTTAAGTCATTAGAAAAGGCTTTAGATTATAAATTTAGACAAGCCAACCTTATCACCGAAGCACTCACGCATAAGAGTTATAAGAAGCCTTATAATAACGAGCGTTTAGAGTTCTTAGGTGATGCGGTTCTTGATTTGATTGTGGGTGAATATCTATTTCAAAAATTCTCAAATGAGGATGAAGGGGTATTGTCTAAGATTCGTGCCTCTTTGGTCAATGAAAAAGGGTTTACACGCTTGGCGATACATATTAATTTAGGAGACAGTCTTCTTCTCTCTGTTGCCGAAGAGAACAACCATGGACGCACCAAACCCTCACTACTCTCCAACGCTTTTGAGGCGATTATTGGAGCTATCTACTTGGAGAGTGGTCTAAAAGATGCCTCTAAAGTGGTGATTCGATTGATAGAAGACAGTTATGAGACAATTGATTTGAACTCTTTGTCCAAAGATTTTAAAACTACTTTACAAGAGTTGACTCAAGCAGAGTTTGGGGAAACTCCAACTTATAAACTAATACGTGCCTTTGGCCCTGACCATCAAAAAGAGTTTGAGATTGCTATTGAGTTACAACACAAACAGGTATCACAGGCGATAGGACGCAGTAAAAAAGAGGCACAACAGAGAGCCGCTGAGATAGCTTTAGTAAAATTAAGGGAGATGTTGTCTTGAACACATTTGGAAAAAAATTTACACTGACTACTTTTGGGGAGTCTCACGGTAAAGCCTTGGGGTGCATTGTGGATGGTGTTCCCGCAGGATTAGAGATAGATGAGCTATTTATTCAATCCGAACTTGATAGACGGAAACCAGGAAAAAGTAAGCTAGAGACAGCCAGAAAAGAGGATGACAAAGTAGAGATACTTTCAGGAACGTTTGAGGGGCTTAGTACAGGTACTCCTGTCATGATGGTTATCTTTAATGGCAATCAAAAAAGCCGTGACTATGATAATATCAAAGATTTGTTTCGCCCAGGTCACGCTGATTTTACCTACTATCATAAATATGGTATCCGTGACTATCGTGGTGGAGGAAGAAGTTCAGCACGAGAGACTGCTGCTAGGGTAGCAGGGGGAGCGATAGCCAAACTAATGTTAAAGAGTATAGGGATTGAGATTTTTTCAGGACTCTGTGAAGTGGATGGTATCAAGTCAGAGAGCTATGATTTTACACATGCCAAAGGCTCTAAACTCTATGCCCTTGACCCCAAAGTCGAAGAGGCACAAGAGAAGGCGATTTTGGAGGCTAAAAGTAAGCATGATTCCGTAGGTGGAGTGGTCTTAACTGTCTCAAAGGGTGTGCCTATTGGTTTGGGCGAACCTCTCTACTACAAGCTTGATGCGATATTGGCAGAGGCAATGATGGGAATCAATGCTGCCAAAGCTGTGGAGATAGGGGAGGGCATCGCCTCTACTCATCTAAAGGGAAGTCAAAACAATGATGAGATAACCCCTAATGGGTTTAAATCTAACCATTCAGGAGGGATGCTTGGGGGTATCTCTAATGGTGATGATATTGTTGTTAAAACCCATTTTAAACCTACCCCCTCTATCTTTCAGGCACAAGAGACGGTGACCAAAGAGAATGAGCGTGTAATGTGTGAGCTAAAAGGTCGTCATGACCCATGTGTTGCCATTCGTGGTTCGGTGGTCTGTGAGGCGATGATGGCACTGGTTTTGGCAGACATGACCCTTTTAAATATGGGAAAGAAGATGGAGCATCTTGGTCAAATATATGGCAAGAGTAAATGATAAGTTATAAGTTTGAACAGTATCTAATATCCTCTGTACTTCCCTAAACATAGGATGTTTAACTCTTTGAGAATTGAAGATAAATAGATGAATTTTCTGTACAAAGTGGACTATTTTTATTATAATAGATGTAAAAAACAGGGTCTATAATGAAAAAATATATTATGGTCATGGTGACCACTACGCTCCTCTCTATGCTCTTTGCAGATACAGTTTTAATAAAAAGTAAACGTCCCACCAGTGCGTTGGATAGTATGCCTATTAGGGATGTTGCTGATACTTTAAAGATAGAACAAAATACAGAGGCTTTTGCCAGACAAGCTGAGTCAATGAGCAGTTATGAACAGTTGGCAAATGATGATGCCTATAACAGTAAGTTTTTTGAGCCGTGGCAACTTATTGAGATGGATTTAACCCAAATAGAGAAAACATGGCAGTTCAAATATGCCAAAGAGAAAACTTATCGGCGTTCGGGCAGAAGAATTCCAAAAAAATGGTTCTCTTATCAGATTAAAAACTCAAACTTTTCAAACTATAATAAATTGGCACAACCTGCAATTACCATTAAACATACTGATTTGAAACTCTACCCTAGTAAGTTGGAGATATTCTATAATCCAAAACGTACAGGTGAGGGCTTCCCATTTGACTACAATCAAAACAGTTCAGTACACATGAATACCCCAATATTTATATCTCACTACTCCAAGGATAAAAAATGGGTTTATGCCAAAACATCATATGCTTTTGGTTGGCTAAAATATTCAGATATCGCTTTTGTCTCAGCAAATTTTCAAGAGCAATTTCAAAATAATAAATACGCAATAACTGTGACTGATAATCTTAGCTTGGTAGAAGATGGAATCGACCTCTCCTTGGTGAAAATGGGAACAATTTTTCCCATGGAGAAGCAGAGTAACAAGTATCTCTTTGCAGGAAAAAACAACAACGGCTACGCCAATATCAAGCGTTTCTCTCCCTCAGAGGTTAACCTAATCGCACGAAAGCCAATTAAGTTTAATGCGTTTAATATCGCACACATCTCCAATCAATTAGTAGGTGAGCCTTATGGGTGGGGTGGAAAACTTAACGCAAGAGACTGTTCAGCACTAACCCGTGATTTTTTTGCCCCTTTTGGTATTTATCTGCCTAGAAACTCTAGCCAACAGGCAAAAGAGAGTGATGGAATGTACATGTCACTCTCTGGGTTGAGTGAACAAGAGAAACAAGATACCATTCTTAATAATGCAAAACCATTCCGTACCTTACTCTATGTCCCTGGACACATTACACTTTATATTGGTAGTCGAAATGCTAAACCAATCATGTTACACAACTACTGGGGGGTGCGTTTAAAAAATGGCAAAAAAAGAGTCATTGGTAGAGCTGTTATTACCACCACCAAGATTGGTGTTGAGCGTTCAGATGTCAAAAAAGATGCGATGCTAAGTAAGACGCTTAAGGGAATAGTTATTTTTTAGAATGATTTGGGGGGATGAAGTAGGATACCCACAAGGGGGGTATCCCCCCCACGGTGTAAAAGTCGAGCTAGAGTATTATACTCTAACCTCTTCTCTTCTTTGTAGCATTGCCCAATACTTGTCAATATCAGCTTGAATCATGTCAATAACATATCTGTATTGTGGTTTAAAGAGGTGTTTGTAACGCCCTTGAGCTCCTAGATACTCCTCAGCCGAGATAACATTTTTTGGTCGGTAGAGAATATTTAGCTCATGTGCGTCAACAATCTCATAGATTGGGAACATGAGTGAGTCTGTTGCTAAGTCTGTAAGGTTAATGGTATCTTTAGGGTCAAATTTCCACTCTGTACAACATGGAGAGACGGTGTTAATAAAACAAGGTCCTTCTGTCTCTAACGCTTTTTGGAAACCTTTTGCCATAATTTTCCATTTGTTTGGTGCAAGTTGAGCAACATAAGGAGCACCATGTGCTGCCATAATCGCTACGATGTCTTTTTTCTTCTCTTTTTTACCATAAGAGTGTGTTCCTGCAACTGAAGTTGACGTAGTAGCACCAATTGGTGTAGCAGATGAACGTTGACCACCTGTGTTGGCATAGTTTTCGTTGTCAAGACAGATGTAGGTAAAGTCGTGACCTCTCTCCATCGCTCCTGAAAGCCACTGGAAACCGATATCATAAGTAGAACCATCTCCACCAAATGCCACAAATTTAACAGGAGCATCATTGTCTGGAAGTGTTCCTTTTTTCTTTCTTACTTTGTGCATAACCTCTGCACCAGTAACGGCTGTTGCTGCATTTTCAAAACCGATATGAATCCACGATGTATCCCATGATGTAAATGGATAAACAGCCGTAGAAACTTCCAAACAACCTGTGTTTGAAGAGATAACCAGGTTGTCATCTGTACAGTTCATAAGCTCTCTTACAATCATAGAGTGAGCACAACCAGGACAGAGAGTGTGTGCACCCTCAAATCTATCGTTATTTGTTGAGAACTCTTTTAAGTTCTTTATTGATGTAATTGCCATGTATTAACCCCTTGCACTTTTAAAGAATCCAAGTTTAGGACCTCTAAGTCCAATAAACTGTTGGATATCTGTTGTAATATGTCCAGCATCTATATTTGCTTGTTGGTCTTTAAAAATTGTTTTACAGTTTTCAATAGACAAATCACGTCCACCTAAACCATAAACATAACCACTTACCATTGGTCTCTCTACTGATGTGTACATTGCAGCAGATACTTCGTTGTAGAATGCACCCATTGCTCCACCTGGAGATGAACGGTCAGTTACAGCGATAGATTTAG
>Ga0256914_1004175_pt1 | contig 10991 bp, 10 predicted proteins | sample HulkmetaG_FD_191571 | JGI IMG/M metagenome (GOLD analysis project Ga0256914, IMG submission 191571) | Hydrothermal chimney microbial communities from Main Endeavour vent field at the Juan de Fuca Ridge, Pacific Ocean - Hulk | ecosystem: Environmental > Aquatic > Marine > Hydrothermal vents ...
CTGGCCGACGAACTGCGCTTGGGCAACCTGGAAGCCAAGCGCGATTGGGGCTACACCGGCGACTACGTCCGCGCCATGTGGCTGATGCTGCAGCAAGACGAGCCCGAAGATTTCGTCATCGGCACCGGCGAAACCCACTCGGTGCGGGAACTGTGCGAGGTGGCGTTTTCTTACGTAGGGTTGGATTATCGGGATTATGTCAAACAAGACCCCCGTTTCTTCCGCCCGGCCGAGGTGGACTTGCTGGTCGCCGACCCCTCCAAGGCCCGCGCAAAACTGGGCTGGGAGCCGCGGGTGACCTTCGAAGAGCTCATCCACATGATGGTGGATGCCGACCTGGAACGCCTGGAGCGCAAATACAAGCGATGAGCGCTTTCCCGCCCGGCTTCCTCAGCGATGAGGATTTCTTCCACGTCGTGCAGCACGCGCCCTTGGTGGCCATTGACCTTGTCGTGACCCGCAACGACGGGCAAGAGGTGTTGTTGGGGCAGCGGCGCAACCCGCCCGCGCAGGGCTGGTGGTTTGTGCCCGGCGGGCGCATTCGCAAGGGCGAAACCCTGGCCGACGCGTTCCAGCGCATCACCCTGGCCGAGCTGGGCGTGCGCCTTGCCCTCGAAGAGGCCCGCCTGTTGGGCGCGTGGACGCACCTCTACCCTCAGGAAGCCTTCCGCGGCTTGCCCGTCACCGACATCCACTATGTGACCTTGGGCTATCACCTCTCGCGGGCGCTCACCCCCGAGGCCCTGCCCGCGGAGCAGCACGGCGCGTTCCGCTGGTTCCCCCTGGCCGAGGCCCTGGCAAGCGCGGACGTCCACCGCTACACCAAATGGTATCTGGAAGCCATCACCCGCCGATGAGGCCCGCCGCCCGCCAGGGCAGCGCCCACCGCGCGCGGCGGATGACCCCTGAAGGAGCAACACCATGAGCACTTTTTGGGAAGGCAAACGCGTCACCGTTACCGGCGGCGCCGGTTTTCTCGGCTCGTTTGTGGTCGCCGAACTGCAAAAACGCGGCGCAACCGATATTTTCGTGCCCCGCAGCCGCGATTACGATTTGGTCAAACACGACCACGTCGTCCGCCTGCTGGAAGACGCCCGCCCCGACATCATCATTCACCTGGCCGCGCACGTCGGCGGCATCGGCGCCAACCGCCTGCACCCAGCCGAATTTTTCTACGACAACCTGATGATGGGCGTGCAACTGATGCACGAAGCGTGGAAGCACGGCGTGGAAAAATTCGTCGCCATTGGCACGGTGTGCGCGTACCCCAAATTCACGCCGGTGCCCTTCAAGGAAGACGACCTCTGGAACGGCTACCCCGAAGAAACCAACGCCCCCTACGGCTTGGCCAAAAAGATGCTGCTGGTGCAAGCCCAAGCCTATCGCCAGCAATACGGTTTCAACGCCATCTACCTGCTGCCGGTCAACCTCTACGGCCCGCGCGATAACTTTGATTTGGAATCCTCCCACGTCATCCCCGCGCTCATCCGCAAAATGGTCGAGGCGCAGGAACGCGGCGACGACCACGTCGTGCTGTGGGGCGATGGCTCGCCGACGCGCGAATTCCTCTATGTGGAAGACGCCGCGGAGGGCATCGTGCAGGCCGCGGAAAAATACAACGGCCCCGAACCCGTCAACCTGGGCTCGGGCCAGGAAATCAGCATCAAAGACCTGGCCGAAACCATCGCCGACCTGACCGGCTTCCAGGGCAAAATCGTGTGGGATACCACCAAGCCCAACGGCCAGCCGCGCCGCGCATTGGATGTTTCTCGCGCCAAAAAGTATTTCGGCTGGCAGGCCAAAACGCCCTTTGAAGAAGGCCTCAAACGCACGGTTGATTGGTTTTTGGCCCATCGCCACGAAATAACCTGAGGTTTGGATTGCCTTATGACCTCTTCCTCTTCTTCCGATGAAGTTATCATTGTGCGCCCTTCCCGAGGTTGGATGGATCTCAACCTGCGGGAAGTGTGGCGTTATCGGGAATTGATTTACTTTCTCACCTGGCGCGACATCAAAGTGCGCTACAAACAAACCTTTTTGGGCGCGGCGTGGGCCATCATCCAACCGTTTTTCACGATGGTGGTGTTTACGCTCTTTTTTGGGCGTTTGGCCAAAATTCCTTCCGACAACGTGCCTTACCCGATTTTTTCGTATGCGGCATTGTTGCCCTGGCAATTGTTTGCCAAAGCCCTCAACGATGCGGGGCGTTCGCTGGTTTCCAGCCGCAATATGATTACCAAGGTTTATTTTCCGCGCTTGGTGATTCCCATTGCTTCGTTGTTGGGCGGGGTGGTGGACTTTGCCATTGCCTTCTTGGTGTTGTTGGCGATGATGGCTTATTATGGCATCCGTCCCACTGCACACGTGTGGGCGCTGGTGCCGTTTCTCTTGCTCACGCTGACCACCGCGCTGGGGGTAGGGCTGTGGCTTTCGGCCCTCAACGTCCTCTATCGTGATGTAGGCTACACGCTGCCTTTTTTGACGCAGGCTTGGATGTTTATCACGCCCATTGCTTATTCTTCCACTTTGGTGCCGGAGAAGTGGCGTTTGGTGTATGCTCTCAACCCAATGGCGGGCGTGGTCAATGGCTTCCGCTGGGCATTGCTGGATACGCCCACCGGCCCTGACGCCTCGTTGTGGGTTTCGGTCGCCGTGGCCGTGCTTTTGCTTGTGAGCGGTTTGTTTTTCTTCCGGCGGATGGAACGCCAATTTGCCGACCGTGTATAGCGGTCGGTTTCCCCTTTTTTCATCTCTTTTGCTCTGAGGCCCTTCGTTATGCTTGCACTTCGTGTTCACGACCTTGGCAAACGCTATCGCCTGGGTTTACAAATGGATGCCTACGCGACCCTGCGAGATGCGCTCGCGCAGGCCATTCGGCGGCCGTTTCGCCGCTCGCCTCACCCGAAGCCCCACGACGACGATGTTTTGTGGGCCCTGCGGCACGTCTCGTTTGAGGTGCCGCGCGGGACGGTTTTGGGCATCATCGGCCGTAATGGGGCGGGCAAATCCACGTTGTTGAAAATTCTCTCGCGGGTGACCGAGCCCACCGAAGGTTATGCTGAGATTCACGGGCGGGTGGGTTCGCTTTTGGAAGTAGGCACCGGCTTTCACCCCGAGCTCACCGGCCGCGAAAATATCTACCTCAACGGCGCGATTTTGGGCATGCGCCGCGAAGAGATTGACCGCAAATTCGACGAAATTGTGGCCTTTTCCGAAATCGGGCGGTTCCTCGACACGCCGGTGAAGCGCTATTCCAGCGGCATGTACGTCCGCTTGGCGTTTGCGGTGGCTGCGCACCTGGAGCCAGAGATTTTGGTGGTGGACGAGGTGCTCGCGGTGGGCGACGCGGCGTTCCAGCGCAAGTGCCTGGGGCGCATGAGCGATGTCGCGCAGGGCGGCCGCACCGTGCTCTTTGTGAGCCATAACATGTCGGCCATTCTCAACCTGACCGAAGAGGCCATTGTGCTCGACAAGGGGCGCATTGTGTTCCGCGGCCCCACCCCCGAGGCCGTAGATCGGTATCTGGCTTCGGCGTTAGAGCGCTCGGGGCAGCGCGTTTGGTCAGAAGAGGAAATCCCGGCTGAGGCTCATCCTTTTCGGCCGGTAGCTTTGCGGATCAAAGACGCCAAAGGCCGCGTCACCGACGCGGTGCGGTCCACTGAGCCGATTACCATTGAAGTGGAATATCGGCTGGAGGCGCCTATTCAAGGGCTGCGGGTGGGCGTCTATCTGCTGAGCATGCGTGGGGAATACGTTTTCACCTCTTTCGATACGGACGAAATCGAGCGCTTCACCCGTTGGGAAACCCGCCCCGCGGGGCATTACATCAGCCGCTGCACCATTCCGGCTGATTTGTTGAACGGGGGGCGCTATCTGGTGTCGGTCAACGCCAGTGCGTATCGGGTGAAGCGTTATTTTCAAGAAGACAACGCCGTGGCTTTCACCGTGGACGCCACCGGCGCGCCAGGGAGCCAATGGCCAGAGCCGCGGCCGGGCTTGGTGCGCCCGCGCTTGCAGTGGGAGATTGAGGTCGAGGCATGAGAATCCCGGTCCGTCGTGCGCTCAAAGATGTTTTGGGGCAAATTCCGCTCACTGCTGAAACCTATTGGATGCTCCGGCAGCGCGGGCAGCCAATCAGCGGCTTTGCTCTGCGTCAGACCGCGGCGCGGCTGCCCGCATGGGTGAGCGAAGCCCAAGAAGCAGCCCAACACGCGCCCCAGGGCAAACGGGTGTGCATCTTTGCCACCCTGCATTATTGGATTGCCCACACCACGGGGGTGGGTTTGGCTTTAGCCGGGCTGGGGCATGAGGTTTCGTTGGCTTATTTGCCTTATCGGCAATGGCGGCAGCGGGTGCCGCGTTTTGACCTGCGGCGTTCCGATACTTATGCGCGCTGGGTATTGCGTCGGGCTATGCCGATGTTGCGGCCGGTTTCCCTTTTGCGGGAACGCCGCGCTTCCCTGCCCCCTGCCCTGGCAGAGGCCATTGCCCAGGTTTCGGCTTATGATGTGCAATATACCCTGCAAGTCGAAACGGTGGACACTCAAAGCCCCCTTTATCGTTTGCGGCTGGAGCGCAACACGCTGGCGGCCGAGGCGCTGCTCGCGCGCTGGCAACGTCGGCGCCCTGATGTGGTGATCATCCCCAATGGCATGATTTTGGAGTTTGGTGCGGCGTTCCAAACGGCGCGGTTTTTGGACATTCCGGCAGTGACGTATGAATTTGGCGAGCAGCGCGAGCGGGTTTGGTTGGATTGGAACCGCCCGGTCATGTGGCAAGATACGACTTCGCTCTGGGAAGCCGTGCGAGACCGCCCGCTGACCGAAGGGCAATGGCAGCAAGTGCGGGAATTGTTTGCCGCGCGGCGAGGGGGGCGGTTGTGGGCTAATTTTAGCCGCCAGTGGCAGCAAACCGCCTCGGCCGGGGGCGAAAAAGCCCGCGCGGCGTTGGGGCTTGATGAGCGGCCGATTTTCTTGTTGCCCACCAATGTTTTGGGCGATAGTTTGGTGTTGGGGCGTGAGGTGTTTAGCCAAAGCCTGGCCGAGTGGCTGCGCGAAACCGTGCGCTATTTTGCCCGTCACCCTGAAGCCCAGTTGGTCATCCGCATTCACCCCGGCGAGCGCCTCACCCAGGGCCCCTCTTTGGCCGAGGCGGTGCGTCAAGCCCTGCCCCATTTGCCAGAGCACATCCATTTGGTCGCGGCCGACGACCCCCTCAATACCTACGACCTGATGGAGATTGCCAGCGCGGGCTTGGTGTTTACCACCACCGTGGGCTTAGAAATGGCCATGAGCGGCCTGCCCGTGGTGGTCGCAGGCAAAACCCACTACCGCAACCGCGGTTTTACCTTGGATCCTGATTCGTGGGCTTCCTATTACCAATGGTTGGATAGGTTGCTGGCCCAGCCATCTCGTTATCGGCTTTCTGAAGCCCAAACGCGGCTGGCGTGGAAATATGCCTACCATTTCTTTTTCGATTACCCGCGTCCCTTCCCGTGGCATGTGGTTTATCAAAACGAAGACATGACCCGTTGGCCCTTGAAGCGGGCTTTGGCTGAGCCAAAGTTTCAGGAGACGTTTGCAGCCTTGACCAGCGGCCGCTTGCCGTGGGAAGAGGCCCCCGGAGAAAAGGCATGACTTCAAAGAAAGAGCGTGAAACCTGGAAGCAACAGGTTCGGGCATTTTATGATAGCATCGGCTGGCAAATGATTGACCAGGGCGTTTATCAAAACGCGCGTTTTGAAGATTTGCGGCCGGTTTCACGGGAATACATCCACCGCGCCCATTTGCGGGTCAAGCGTTATCTCAAGCCCCAGGGCCGCTATTTGCTGGATGCCGGCTCTGGCCCGGTTCAATATCCTGAATATTTGGCCTACTCTGAGGGTTATCGTTATCGGGTGTGTGCCGACATTTCAATCCAGGCCCTCAAGGAAGCCCGCCGCCGACTGGGCGAGCATGGCCTGTATGTTGTGGCCGATGTGGCGCATTTGCCCTTTGCTTCGGAAGTTTTTGATGGCGTTGTCTCGTTGCACACCATTCACCATTTGCCCTTCGAAGAGCACGCGCAAGCCTATCGGGAATTGTATCGGGTGCTCAAACCGGGGAGCACAGCGGTTGTGGTCAACGGCTGGGGCGAGGCGGCGCTGCTACGTTGGCTCAAGCCGGTGATGTGGGTGGCCGACCGCATTCGGTGGCGGCTCAATCGTTGGCGGGGGCGGCGTGCAGATACCAACGACGTGGCCCAAACCGCGTTGCAGCAACATCGCCCCGCGTGGCAACGGGCTAAAACTTTGGTCAAAAAATACACGGCCGACGATTTGCGGGCGATGCTTCCTGACATCCCAATGGAAATTTATGCCTGGCGTGCGCTGTCGGTCAAGGCAATGCGGTCGCTCATCCATCCGCACCTGGGCGGGCGGTGGTTGTTGCGGGGGCTTTTTTGGTTGGAAGACCGCTTCCCGCATTTTTTTGGCGAGAAAGGCGCTTACCCTTTGATTGTGCTGCGCAAAGACGCCTCTGCGGCGCCTGCTTCTGACGATGAAAAGGCAGCCCCCACGGGCTGATGATTTCGCTGTGAGAGGAGTTTCTCTGATGAACTGGCGTGAACAAGTGGTTTTGGTGACCGGTGGCACCGGCTCTTTTGGCAAAAAGTTTATTGAAATCATGCTGCGCGATTTTCACCCCAAGAAAATCATCGTCTTCAGCCGCGATGAACTCAAACAACACGAAATGCGCCTGGCCGGCTTTGACCAACCTGCTTTACGCTACTTTATCGGCGACGTGCGCGACCGCGACCGCCTGCGTCGTGCGATGCAGGGGGTTGATATTGTGGTCCATGCCGCGGCTTTGAAGCAGGTGCCCGCGTGCGAATATAACCCCATGGAAGCCATCAAGACCAACATTTTGGGCAGCAGCAATGTCATTGAAGCCGCTTTAGATACGGGCGTGAAGAAAGTGTTGGCCCTGAGCACCGACAAGGCCGTCAATCCGGTCAATCTTTATGGGGCTACAAAACTCTCGGCCGAAAAACTGTTTGTGCAGAGCAACGCCTATGCTGCGGGCACGGCCACGCGTTTTAGCTGCACCCGCTACGGCAACGTCGTGGGAAGCCGCGGCAGTGTAGTGCCGGTTTTCTTGCGCCAGCGCGCGAGCGGGCGCCTCACCATCACCGACCCTCGTATGACCCGCTTTTGGCTTTCGTTAGAACAAGGGGTGCGTTTCGTCATCCGCTGCATTGAGCAGATGGAAGGCGGCGAGGTGTTTGTGCCCAAATTGCCCAGCATGCGGGTCACCGATTTGGCCAAAGCCATCGCGCCTGAGGCCGAAATCGAGGTCATTGGCATTCGCCCTGGCGAGAAACTCCACGAAGTGTTGGTCAACGAAGATGAAGCCCGCCACACCGTGGAGCTGGATGACATGTTCGTCATCCAACCTGCCCAGGCCCTGTGGTTTGGCTATGCCTGGCAAGACAAGGGCAAACCCCTGCCCGACGGCTTCCGCTATGCCAGCAACACCAATACCGAATGGCTCACAGTAGAGCAAATTCGGGAGATGATTCGCCCCTTCGAAGAGGCTTACGCCAAAGGCAAACTGGGCTAAGAAGCGATGCGGCTGTTGATTACGGGCGTCAGCGGTCTTTTGGGCGTCAATTTAGCGTGGGAAGCCCTCCAGCGCGGCCATCAGGTCGTGGGCGCGGTTGGTTCGCGGCTTTTGAAAGGCACGCCTTTTCGGGTGGTGCAGGCCGACCTCACCGCGGCCGACGCGGTGCGCGTGTTGTGGGCCCAAACCCAACCCGAAGCCGTGATTCACACCGCGGCGTTGGCCAACCTGGAGACGTGTGAGCAGCACCCCGCGTTGGCCCATCGGCTCAACGCGGAGGTCCCTGGTGAGTTAGCGGCCCTGGCCGCGCGTCACCAAGTGCCTTTGATTCACATCTCGACCGACGCGGTCTTCGACGGGCGTCGCGGCAATTACACCGAAAGCGACCCGCCGCGGCCGTTAAGCGTTTACGCGCGCACCAAGTTGGAAGGCGAACGCGCGGTGGCGTTGGCCTATCCGCAAGCCGTGATCGCGCGGGTCAATTTCTTTGGATGGAGCCTCTCTGGGCGGCGAAGCTTGGCCGAGTGGTTCCTCAACAACTTGCGCGCAGGGCGCCCCATGTTGGGCTTCACCAACGTCTATTTCTGCCCCCTGCTGGCTAACCACTTGGCGCGCTTGCTCTTAGATGCCCTGGATCGCCACCTGCAGGGCTTGTATCACTTCGTTAGCCCGTTGTGCGTCAGCAAGTTCTCGTTTGGTGTGGCGGTGGCCAAAAAGTTTGGGTATGATTACACCTTGATTCGGCCGGCCACCGTCGAAGAGGCCGGCCTGACGGCCCCGCGCGCCCATCACCTCACCCTGCGGAGCGAAAAACTAAGCCAGGCCTTGGGGCGCACTTTGCCCACCTGGCAAGACGGCCTGGATGAGTTTTATGCCCTCTTTCGGCGGGGCTATCCTGACCACATTCGCCGTTGGGCGCAAGTACCTTCCCGTGGCGCCTCGTAAGCCTTCCCCTTTCCCCTTCTCGGAGGTGTTCCCATGCCTGAAATTCGGATTGGAAACCGCCTAATTGGCGACAACCACCCCACTTACTTCATCGCCGACATTGCTGCCAACCACGATGGTTCGCTGGAACGCGCGAAAATGCTCATCCGCCTGGCTAAAGAGGCCGGCGCCGACGCGGCCAAGTTCCAACACTTCTTGGCCCCGAAAATCGTTTCTGATTACGGCTTCCGCTCGTTAGGGCGTCAACTTTCCCACCAAGCCGAGTGGAAAAAGCCCGTCTTTCAGGTGTATGAAGAGGCTTCGCTGCCGCGCGATTGGACGCCCTACCTCAAAGAGGAATGCGACAAGGTTGGCATTGACTTCTTCTCTTCGCCCTATGATTTTGACTCGGTGGACCATATCGAGCCCTATGTGGAAGTGTATAAAGCCGGCTCGGGGTTGATGTCGTGGCCGGAACTGTTGGTGTATATGGCCCAAAAGGGCAAGCCGATGATGATGGCGACGGGGGCTTCTGATATTAGTGACGTGGCCCGGGCCATGCGCATGGTGAAAGAGGTCAACGACCAAATTGTGTTGATGCAGTGCAACACCAACTACACGGCCAGTGAGGAAAATTTTGACCACATCCACCTCAACGTTTTGAAAACGTATCGGCAAATGTGGCCTGACGTCGTGCTGGGCATTTCAGACCACACGCGCGGCCTGGCTGTGATTTTGGGCGCCGTTGCGTTGGGCGCTCGCGTGGTGGAACGCCACTTTACCGATGACAATGACCGCGAAGGCCCCGACCACAAGTTTGCCACCAACCCCGATGAGTGGGCTTTGATGGTGGAGGAAACCCGCAAACTGGAACGCGCTTTGGGCTCGGGCGATAAATTCGTAGCCGGCAACGAAAAAGAAACTTATGTGGTGCAACGGCGCTGTCTGCGCGCGGCGCGTGACATCAAGGCCGGTGAGGTTTTGACGCGCGAGATGATTGACGTGTTGCGCCCCAACACGCCGGGCGCAATTCCGCCGTGGGAAATCGAGCAAGTCATCGGGACGAAAGCCCTCCATGACTTGCCCAAAGGCAAGGAATTGCGCTGGACCGATTTGGGCGCGTGAGCATTCGTTGCGGCGCAGTGGGTGCAAAGCGGTGCAACGTTTTCAGGCCCCAGCGTTTGGCTGGGGCCTGAGGTTTTGGCCTTGCGCGAGGGTCATAAAGGGGGCGTGTGGGCAAAGGCTGTTGGGCAAACGAGCATCACGCCACGGGCGGAGCTTGGCGGGTTCCCTGGCCTTGGGCGCTTACTTGCCCTGCCAGTGAGGCTCGCGTTTTTCCAGGAAGGCTTGCATCCCTTCTTTTTGGTCTTCGGTGGCAAAGAGCAAATAAAACACCCGCCGTTCGTAGGCCAGGCCTTCGGTGAGGGAGGTTTCAAGGGCTTTGTTGACGGCTTCTTTGGCGATGCGCAGCGCCACGGGTGCGCGGTTGGCCAGCTGCTGCGCCAGTTCCAGGGCTTCATCCAAATATCTTTCCACAGGCACCACACGGTTGACCAGCCCAAAGCGTTCGGCTTCTGCGGCGCTCAGGCGGCGGTCGTTGAGCACCATTTCCATAGCCAGGTATTTTCCCACCGTGCGGGTAAGGCGCTGGGTTCCCCCCGCGCCGGGGATGATGCCCAGGTTGATTTCAGGTTGGCCAAATTGAGCGCTTTCGGAGGCCACAATCATGTCGCACGTCATGGCCAGTTCAAAGCCGCCCCCCAAGGCCCAGCCTGAGACGGCCGCGATGAGGGGTTTGCTCACCTGGCGGATGCGGTCAAAAAGGTCAATGTAGCCGCTGACCAACATGCTCACCGGCGTCGCCTCAGACATTTCCTTGATGTCGGCCCCCGCGGCAAATACCCTTGAATTGCCGGTGATGACCACGGCCCCGATGCCATCGTCGGCATCAAAGGCTTCCAGCGCGGCGGTGAGCTCTTGCATGAGTTGTTTGTTGAGCGCGTTGAATGCTCGGGGACGATTGAGGCGGATGAGCCCCACCCGTCCATGGACTTCGGTGATGATGGTTTCGTATTCGCTCATGGGGAGACCTCCTCAGAAGATAACTGCCGAAGGGCGTGCTGCCCCACGGCCAGACTGCGTTCTACCCACCATTGTACAGTACGCGGCCCAAAATGGGGGTGCCGACCGAGTCGTGACCAGCCGTCTGCGTCGAGAGGGCGCACCATATCCCAGGCTTGGGCGCGCAAGCGGCGGTAATCGTCGAGCATGGTTGCCGGGGGCGGAGGGGCAGCGGGGCGGGGGGGCAACACGAAGCGCGGGGGACGCCCGGAGATGAGGGCTTGCAGGTTGGGGAAGCCGACTTGGGTTTCCCACCACCACAGTTCGGCCAGAGCCTGGGAAGCCGGCCCGCGGTGGTGCGGGGGGAGGGCTTCCCAAGCCGCAGCGAGGGCCGTGGGTTGTGCCCGC
>Ga0256914_1004176_pt1 | contig 10990 bp, 9 predicted proteins | sample HulkmetaG_FD_191571 | JGI IMG/M metagenome (GOLD analysis project Ga0256914, IMG submission 191571) | Hydrothermal chimney microbial communities from Main Endeavour vent field at the Juan de Fuca Ridge, Pacific Ocean - Hulk | ecosystem: Environmental > Aquatic > Marine > Hydrothermal vents ...
CTCGGGAGGCAGAAAGGGCTCCCGGGAAAATTCCACCAGTACCCGGTCCACGGGATAGCCGCGCCGCGCCGTGGCAGACTTTGTTTCGCTGGTTACCTGAACGCCATTGGCATAGAGGACCTGGAGCTGGGCTATGGTGGTGGTACAGGGAATCACCGCCATATGCCGGGCCCCGATGCTGGAGGCCAGCTCGGCCAGCCCGCGGCAGGTGGCGGTGCGGACCACCTGGTGTCCTGCAACCAGTCTGTCGAAATCCAGTGTGCTGTCGAGCTGCCTGTACACTGCGCTGGCCAGAAGCAGGTTGCCCAGGCACTGGGGTCTGTTCAGGGTCTCCCGCATGCGGGGATCATGGAACAGGCGACCGACCAGATCCTGCAGATACTCGATCAGGGTATCGGGAAGATCACTGAAATCGACGGCTGTGTCGGCAAGGAGCTGTTCCGGAGAATCGGGCCGGGAGATGAACCGGTAATTGAAGAGTCCATGGAGCTGGCGGGCGATCTCCCAGGCGGTCTCGTCATCCACTCCGTAGGTATGCCTGAGAACGTCCCTGCGGATGGAAGAGAGGAGCACATGGCGCAGATCCCCCAAGGCCACCAGGGGAAAGTCCTTGAGCAGCTCACCGGTGGAGCCGCCGTCATCGGTGACGCAGACGATGGAATGGATACGGGGAAAGATCTCTTTCAGGCCGGTGAAGGGGACATCTTTCCACCCTTTCCTCCGGGAATCACCGCCAATGATATTGGACAGACCGGTTCCGCCGCCCAGGGCAACCAGTTTCACGCCGGCCACGTCCGCCGTGGCGAGCTGATCACGGATCTGCTGAAAACGGAGGGACAACTTTCGGCTGGCGCAATCGGGAATCCGTCCCAGGGCCAGGCCGATGATCTTTTCGGTAAAGGTACCATCGGGAAGAAAATCCAGCAGCGAAACCTCCGAGGTGTGCAGGGCAGAGAGGGAATGCTGCAGAGATCTGTCGCAGGACCGACCGTTCATCATCTGGGGATTTCCGGGAACCGGTTCGTTTCTCCTTTCCGACCAGCTGCTGGCGGCTACAGCCCGGTGGCCTCCATCTGGGCGGCCACGGCACGCACGGATTCCTGCAGGGCCTCCTGCTCCTGGTCGGTCAGTGGAAATTCCAGTATCCGTTCCACGCCGTTCCTGCCGAGGACCACCGGCACCCCGAGAAAATAGCCCGAAATCCCGAACTCGCCATCCAGGTAGGCGGCACAGGGCATCACTCGCCTGGAGTCCGTCAGGACCGCCTCGGCCATCTCCACGGCAGCCAGACCGGGTGTATAGAAGGCGCTACCGGTCTTGAGATGGTTGACGATCTCGATGCCACCCATCTGGGTCCGTCTGACAATCTCGGCAAGCCGATCTTCCGAAAGCAGATCGGTGACCGGCACACCGGCCACGTTGGCCAGCCGGACCAGGGGCAGCATGTTGTCGCCATGGATTCCCATCACCAGGGCGTTGACATCCTGGGGAGCCACGCCGAGCGCCTCGGCCAGAAAAGTCCGGTAACGGGCTGAATCCAGAACGCCGGCCATGCCCACGATCCTGTTTTTGGGCAGACCGCTGACCTTGAAGGCCGTATGTACCATGGCATCGATGGGGTTGGTCACCACAATCATGAAACAGTCGGGTGAGTGCCTGACCGCCTCTTCCGCACAGGACTTGACGATGGCCACGTTCCTGGCCAGGAGATCATCCCGCGACATGCCCGGCTTGCGGGCCAGACCGGCGGTGATGATGACCACGTCGGATCCGGCGGTATCCGCATAGTCGTTGGAACCGGTAACGGAACCGGGATAGCTGTCCAGCGGACCGGCCTGCCAGAGGTCCATGGCCTTGCCCTGGGGGATGCCTTCCATGACGTCCAGGAGGACGATATCGCCGAGTTTTCGTACCAGAGCCCAATGGGCGGCAGTGGCGCCGACATTGCCTGCGCCGATGATAGTAATTTTCCTGTTCATTGTCTTACCTGTCGATTGTGCTGTACTGTTTGTTGCCCTCTGTTCCTCTTGGCCGTCCGCGGTCGCCGCTGCCGCCCATCCTGCGCTGTCTGGAGACATGGTACCGACAGGAACATGACGATGCCTCGGACGGGAAGCCTGGGGGTTCACAGATCTTCCGGAAGCGCCGGGAGCGGGAACTGAATCCGGATCAGCCTGCGGCCAGCAGTTCTTCCACCCGGCGGATATCCTCCGGCCTATCCACCTCGATGGAGTCGTGCTCGGTCAGGATGACCCGGATGGTATAACCATACTCAAGAGCACGCAGCTGTTCAAGTTTCTCAAACCGCTCCCACTCGCCTTCAGGCAGACCGACAAAGGTGTGGAGAAATCCCTTGCGGTAACCGTAAAAGCCCAGGTGTTTGTAGTAGGTCGGCTGTCCGGCCTCCTCTGGATTACGCTGAAAGGGAATGGGGGAACGTGAAAAATAGAGGGCATTGCCATGACAGTCAAAGACGGTCTTCACGTGGTTCGGATCGTCGATCTCCTCCGGCCGGACAATCTTGTAGATCAGGGTGGACATGGGCAGGGCCGGATCAGCAAGCAGGGGCCTGGCGACCAGTTCCACCACTGCAGGGGGAAAGAGCGGCTGGTCGCCCTGGATGTTGACCACCACGTCATGTTCCCTGATCCCGAGCAGTTCGGCGGCCTCGGCCAGCCTGTCCGTTCCGGAGACGTGATCCGGACTGGTCATCACCACCTCGCCGCCGAACCCTGACACGGTCTCGGCGATGCGTTCATCGTCCGTGGCCACCACGATGCGCGCCAGGAGTTCAGCCTGGCGGGCACGTTCCACCACATGCTGGATCATCGGCTTGCCGCCGATCATGGCCAGGGGTTTGCCCTCGAACCGGTTGGAATGGTAACGGGCTGGAATGATGGCCACCACCTGGGCCTCTGGATTGTGCATGCTCGTCCCTCTGTCCTGTTCCGGAAAAAGTGCAACCGGTTGTTCCGGAAACAAATCTCTGCTCGCATTCCAGGATGAACATGATACATTGGTGACCGGAAAATAGCAATAAACAAAGAGGAATCCCGCATGCCGACATCCCTGCCGACGGTCCGCATCTTTGCAGCCCATCCGGCCTGCATGGCCAGGGCCGAGCGTATTGCCCGGCAGACCGGACTGCCCATGACCGACAGCCTGGAATCTGGGCAGCTCATCCTCCGGGTGGACCTGTCCGGTCTGGATCTCCTCCTGGCCGGTGATCCCATGCTGGGTAGCGGCATCCGGGCCGAGTTCGTCCATGGCCGAACCGGTTACCGGATCAGAATGGGACGGCAGGAGCCTCTTCTTCGTGCCGCCGGCCTGCAACACGGCAGCGAACAGTGGGTGGTGGATGCCACCGGCGGTCTGGGCAGGGATGGGTTTCTTCTGGCCTCGGCAGGCTGCCGGGTGGATATCTGCGAACGGCACCCGGTGGTGGCCATGCTCCTGGCAGACGGGTTGGAACGGGCCCTGGCCGTCTCGGAGACAGAGACGATCGCCCGTCGCCTCAGACTGCACCGGGAGGATGCCCGGAGTTTTCTCGGTCGGCTTGCCCTGGAGGAAAAACAACCCGATATCATCTACCTGGACCCCATGTTTCCCCCCAGGAAGAAATCCGCCCTGAACAAGAAGGAACTGCACCTGCTGCAGCGGCTGCTCGGCAGCAGTGACCCGGGAGCGGACCACCTCCTTGGTATTGCCCTTTCCTGCAGGAGCTGCCGGGTTGTGGTCAAACGGCCTCTGCGTGCCCCCTGGCTGGCAGACAGAAATCCCTCCTGGTCGATCCAGGGCAGGACTGTCCGCTTCGACGTCTATCGCGGTCGGCCCTGAGCTTTGTTCCAGATCGGCAGTTCGATGAACACCGTGGTCCCCCTGCCGACCTCGCTCTCTATGCGCAGGGAACCACCATGGTCGGAGATGATCTTCTGCGAGATGGCCAGGCCGATCCCGGTGCCGCCCTCCTTGGTCGTGAAATAGGGGAAAAAGATCTGCTCCAGGGTCTTGCTGTCCATACCGCAGCCGCTGTCACGGACAGTGACCAGGACAGTGTCCCCGCCCGGCTGCCGGACGGCCGAGACATCCAGGACGCCACCATCTTCCATTGCCTGGATCGCGTTGAGAAAGATATTGATAAAGACCTGATTGAGCCGGTCCGGATCAGCCATCACCAGCGGCAGGTTGTCCTGGACCTCCAGGTGGAGACGGATCTTTTCCCGATCCGTGTCCGCCTCGATGAGTTGCAGGGTTCTGGCCAGGATCTCATCTATTCTCACTTCGGTCAGATCAAGACTTTCTGGACGGGAAAAACTGAGCAGTTCCGAGATGGTCCGATTCATTCGCTCCACCTCCTGGATGAGCAGGTCGGCTGTTTCCCGCTCCCGGCTGTGCGGAGAAAACGTGCCCCGGAGGAGCAGGGCCAGCCCCTTGACGGAACTCAAGGGGTTACGCACCTCATGGGCCACGCCGGCCGCCATCCGGCCAACGGCTGCCAGCCGCTCGTTTTCCCGCATCTTCTGCTCCAGCCCCTTGATCTCGGTCAGGTCGGAAAGCAGCAGGACCTCGCCGCCGGGCCTGTTTTCCTGATCATGGATGTGCATCTTCTGGACCAGGAGGATCATCTTTCTGCCGTCCACATCCAGGGTCAATTCCCGGATTCCGGAAACCGGAACAGACGTGTCTTCGGGACCGTCTCCCTTGAAAAAAGTCCGCAGGCCTTCAGGCAGGACAGGGAAAAGAGGCCGTCCGAGGGTTTTGTCGGCAGGGATGCCGGTCATTTCGGCAGCAGCGCTGTTCCAGGTGGTCACCCGGTGGACGCGGTCAGTGGCGATGATTCCCACCGGCAGGCGGGCCACCAGGAGACTGGTGAAAGCCTGGATCTCGCCGAGGGCCTTCTGGGAAACCCGGTAGCCCTGGACCATGGCCAGGGAAAACCAGCCGCCCAGGCCGACCAGGAGCATGACCAAAGACAGCACGATGGCCTGGAACCGCAACTTGCCCAGCGCGGTATCAAATCCGTGCATGTCCAGGCCAACCAGGACATAGAACGGGCCTTCCCCGGTTCCGGCAGGAGCGGGATGATGCCAGATATCCGGCTGATCCGGCAGCAGATTCGGTCCATCCGGATCAGCGAACAGGTTGTTGTCCATGCCGAAACGCATCATGGACCAGGGGGGACGGAACGGATAAAAGGGCCGTACTGCCAGGAAGATTCTACCGTTTTCGCCAGACTGGACAATCCTGTACACCAGGGCAGGGGCATCCGGATCGCCCGGATTACGCTGCAGTTCCGGGGTAAAAGACATGGTGGTGCCGACCAGCTCCGAGGAGCTGTGGGCGATGACGATCCCCTCCCTGTCCACCACTGCCAGATATTCCACCTCCGGATCTTCGGCAAGGTGGAAGATGGCCCGCTGGACATACCGGTCCCAGGTCTCCATGTTCCAGAAGCCGTGCCGCAGATCGGCAAGATAGGAGGCCCTGGCCCCGGACTTCAGGACCCGCATCAGGGTGGCGGCCTTCTGGAGCATGGCACTGGTCATCAGATCCTTTTCCCGCTGCATGTTGCTCAGAGTGAAGGTGAGAACGATCAGGACGAGCAAGGTGGTACTGCCGGCGAGCAGCCAGGGCGAAACAGCGAAAAAGGGCTTGTTGATCTTCAGCTTCACGGTCCGGGGTATCCTGGACAGTCCGGAAAAAGTGGCCTGCGGGCTTGCAGCGACGGTCTGTCCGGGGGCTGTTCCCGGCGGGCAGTCATTGCGCTCCTGTTCCCCTGAAGAAGTCCGTTTCCGGCCGGATTGAAGTTTACCAATTTCCGTTTCCTTGTGGTACAATACCTTAATCATTCATCAAGACGAGCACAGGAGGACCCGTCATGACCACAGAGCAGCAGACCACCTGCGAAGTATGCGGCAAAAAGGCCACTGAACTGAAAACCTGCAAGAGCTGCGGCCGTGCCTACTGTAGCGGATGCCAGAGTCCCTCCACCAACCAGGCCTTCTGCAAAGAATGCGTCAGCATGGAGGGGGTCGTCTCCAAAGGCTGAAGCTATCTGGACCCGGGAAGTTCTCCACCGCTCCCCATGCCCTGCCAGTTCATCACCGGTATGGAGGAAATGGAGTTCTTCGGTGATCCCTCCACCAGTTTGTCGCTGTAGGTCAGATAGACCAGCGTGTTCCGCTTTTTATCATAAAAACGCACCACCTGGAGCTTCTTGAAGAGCAGAGAGGTCGACTTTCGGAAGACCCTTTTGCCGTCTGCCCTGCCGCTGACCACCTCGGGCGGCAGGACGATGGGGCCGGTCTGGCGGCAGGACAGGGAGGCGTCGGAACGGTCTTCGGCGACTCCCAGGGTACCCTTGATCCCGCCTGTCTTGGCCCGGCTGACATAGCAGGTGGCGCCAGGAATATCCGGATCGTCAAAGGCCTCGATGACGATCTTGTCGTTGGCGCCGATGACCTTGAATGTGGTGCTCACCTCGCCGATCTTTTCTGCTCCGGCTGCAAGCGGCCAGAAAAGGACGAGCACGATCTGGAACCGTAGCAGGCTCTGTATCATTCTGTTCTCCCTCTCTCTGGTCCCGGACACCGGCGATCTTCCGCCGGCCGGACCGTCTCTGTCACCCCTGCCGCGAAACCGATCTCAGGGCATGGAATCCCGCAGTCCATCATGCCTCCAAACTGCAATTGATCACAGGTGCTGCAGCGTGGCATGGTCTCCCCTGGCCGCTATAACCCCACCATACGGCCAGGGGAGATCGTGTGACGTGCGATACACATGATCAATTGCCCTGCCGTTTCCTGGCCAGGCAGGCCCGGTTCAGGCCGCTCAGCAGAGACTTGATCGATGCCACGATAATATCCGTATCCACCCCGGCTCCCCAGAAAGGGCGGCCCTGATCGTCGTGGATCAGGATATAGGACACGGCCCGGGAAGATGATCCCCCGCTCAAGGCATGCTCGTGATACTGGTGAAGGGTGAAATGCAATCCCGCGCCCTCCCGCAAAGCGGTGCAGAAGGCATCCAGGGGCCCGTTACCCGAGGCACGCAGCGTGCGTTCTTCCCCCTCGATCTCCAGAACAGCCTCGATCTCTGCACTGGACAGCTCCTCTTTCCGGTCAATATGCCGTTTGAGCACGTTGAACGACTTGAGCGCATAACAGCTGTTGACCAGCAGATATTCCTTTTCAAAGGTATGGTAGATCAGTTCCGGCGCCAGCTCGCCGCCTGTCCTGTCGGTCACCTCCTGGATGATGCTGCCGAATTCCGGATGCATCTCCTTGGGGAGCTTGAAACCGAATTCATGGTCCATGATGTAGGCCACCCCACCCTTGCCCGACTGGCTGTTGATCCGGATAATCGACTCGTAGGTCCGGCCAACGTCTTCCGGATCGATGGGCAGGTAGGGTACAGCCCAGGTACCGTCCCTGCGGCGGGCAAAGGCGTCCATCCCCTTGTTGATCGCATCCTGATGCGACCCGGAAAAGGCAGTGTAGACCAGTTCGCCGGCATAGGGATGGCGGGGGTGCACCTTCAGGCGGGTACATCGTTCATAGACATTGATTACCTTGTTGATATTGGAAAAGTCCAGGTTCGGGTACACACCCTGAGTAAACATGTTCAGGGCCAGGGTGACGATATCCACGTTGCCGGTCCGTTCGCCGTTACCGAACAGGGTGCCTTCCACCCGGTCCGCTCCGGCCATCAGGGCCAGCTCGGTGGCTGCCACGGCTTCGCCACGGTCGTTGTGGGCATGCAGACTGATCAGGACCCTGTCCCGATGGCGCAGGTTCCTGCTGAACCACTCGATCTGATCCGCATAGACGTTGGGGGTGGACATCTCCACCGTGGCCGGCAGGTTGATGATCACCGGCCGCTGGCTGGTGGGCTCCCAGACATCCAGGACAGCCTCGCAGATCTCCAGGGCAAAATCGAGCTCTGTACCGGTGAAACTTTCCGGAGAGTACTCGTAACGAATATCCGTGTCTGTCCGGGCGGCCTCCTCCTTGATGATCCGGGCGCCCCTGACTCCCAGCTCGATGATCTCCTTCCGGCCCATCCGGAACACCACCTGCCGCTGCAGGGTGGAGGTGGAGTTGTAGAGATGGACCACAGCCTTTTTCGCACCCCGCAGGGCCTCGAAGGTCCGGCGGATCAGGTGCTCCCTGGACTGGGTCAGGGTCTGGATGACCACATCGTCCGGAATGAGATCGTTTTCGATGAGCAGCCGGGTGAAATCATACTCCACCTGGGAGGCCGAGGGAAATCCCACCTCGATCTCCTTGAAACCGATATCGACGAGCAGCTGAAACATCTCCAGCTTCTCCTCCAGGTTCATCGGCTTGACCAGGGCCTGGTTTCCATCCCGCAGATCAACGCTGCACCAGATCGGCGGTCTGGTGATCACCTTGTCCGGCCAGGTCCGGTCCGGCAGCGAGACCGGCTGGTATGGCCTGTATTTTTTTACTTTTTCTGCAAACATCTGGATTCCCCCTCTGCTGGTCAAAAAAAAAGCCACGGTTTTCAGGAAACCGTGGCTCGTGGATATTGCTGCTGTGTCTCGTTACGTCAGGACAATCTCCCCTCCTCTGCCACAGGTTTCCTGTGCAGTTCCGATAGAAGCAGGGCTAGGAGAAGTCGTCTGTCCATGAAATCTTCCGTGTATTACTTTTCCGATTGACTGTTTTCTTTTACATAGTAAAGAGAGGAGCGGATTTGTCAAGCAGTAATATCACGGGGAATGCGACATATACGAAATACGAAATCATGACACGGATAAACCTGCGAAAGATGGCCATCAACCAAAGCGGCACCATCTCGGCGGTCAAGGTTGGCGGTGAAATGGGACGACGTATTCGGGAAATGGGCCTGGTGCCGGGCACGGAAATCACTGTCAAACAGCGGGCTCCTCTCAATGATCCAGTGGCTCTCCGCGTCATGGGCGGAACTCTGACCCTGCGCAACAACGAGGCGGACTACATCGAGGTGGAGGTGGAATGACCGGAAATGGCAGGATTACACGTTGACGGCCAGACAGCCTTTTTTCCGACAGAAGGGCGCGCCCTGCAGAACTGGTTACGAAACAGGCCGCAACCGGTGCCGGCGAAAAAAAGAGGGGACGGACCAACCCGCCCCCATGGAGGAAAACAACCAGAAAATCAGGCAGCTGCAACTCTCCGTCTTGGAGAATCGGCAGGGACAGCTGCAAACTGGCTGCGCATAAAGGCCGTCAGTGATTCGATGAACATGTACACCCGCGGGGCAAGGACATCAAAGTTGGGATAGACCGCTTCCAGATCGGTTATGATGTCGGCCTCGCGATCGGCTGTAAAGACGATGGCGAACTGCCTCCGGCTCAGCATCACTTTCTGATACCTGCCGGCCGGCTTGCGGGTGCACCGCTCTTTATCCTTTATTTCGTCCCGACGATCGAAAAAGTTGCTGTTGAATCCCTGGACCAGGATCTTCTTGAAGAAAAATTCCTGGGTCGACAGGAGTGACAGCGAGCGGACAAAGGCATAGACATTGGAAAGCCGGTCAAAAGAAGGCGGAATGATCGTCACCACCTTGTCGATGGCATCCTCGTCCTTGTCTTTCATGAAAACAATGGCAAGCTGATCGGGTTTCAGGTAGAGCGGCTTGTGATACTTTTTCATCTCTTCTTCCGAACCCCGGGATCCACTCTCCTGCATGGAAAAGAAGAGCTTGTTGTAGCCGTCAAAGAGGACCTCGTTGAAAAATTCCTCCCTGCAGGAGAGCTCGCACAGGTACTCCACGAACATATAGATGGAAATCATCTGGGAGTTGAAGGAGTTGGTAATCAGCCTGGCCGATCTGACCCGGCTCCGCTCACTGTCCACGGTGAACATCAGGAGCACCTGGTTGTCCCTGATGATCACCTCCTGATAGCTGTCCTCTGCCCCGGCATCCTCCTTCCTGGCCCTGGAATAATACTTCTTTCTGCTTTCCTTCTTCGTATTGAAGGATTCGGAGAGAATCTTGTTGAAGAAATGGGCATTATTCGCCAGCATGGAGAGATAGGAGACAAACATGTACACGTGCGGCGCCAACCCCTCGTACGGTGGCATGAAGGACTCCACCTTTCTGATCGTTGCCGTCTTTTCATCTGCCGTGAACAGAATGGCAAACCTGTCATTGCCCAGCCGGATCCTCTGTGCAGTGTTTTTGCTGTTTTCTGTCTTCATAGTGTCACCTGCAAGGTTGTATTGGCTTCTGATCACAACTTCTGTGCAGATATATTGCAACTACAGTGCCAAAAAACCAGACAGAAAACACAAACAATGCGTTACGTCATATCATACTGAATTAACAAAAAATATATTACAGATCGATTGCCCTGCAACTTCTATCGGCAACAAGTTAAAATAACTTTATCTAAAATTCCGGAAAAAAATTTGTGCTGAATTCCGGAAAATGAAAAATAAAATGTCTGCTATTCACGTGAGGGGAAACCGGGGAGAGATACCGGTTTGGCCTGTTGGTTGGAAGAGCGGCCGGTAACATCGGTCACCCGCCGAACCACCCGGTTGGCAAGACGTTTTCCCTTGGCCGCCACCCCCTTGATCAGATAGTCATCCATCTCCACCTCCATGACATTCGAGCGGGCCCGGGAGGAGGGAACGAAACTGACCCTGATCCGAATGCCCTCGCCTACGGCGAAAAACTGGATAAGGGACCGCTTGTGCTCCGGAAACAGCCGGTATTCGCGATTGATGATGAACTTGGGCATGGCGAATCGTTTGACATAGCTGAGGTTTTCAGCTCCTGAACGATAAACGGCATTGAATATCAAGTCCTTTTCCACCACACCCATCCAGAGCAGGTCATGACCGATAAACACCTTTTCCGTCACATTGACGATCCGGTAGCGGCCGTCCCGAAAGACCAGCATGATCCGGTCATACTCGGAACAGGCAAGGGAGAAGTCCTTTTTCCGGTCTTCGGCCTGGACTTTGTGGCCGAGAAA
>Ga0256914_1004177_pt1 | contig 10988 bp, 8 predicted proteins | sample HulkmetaG_FD_191571 | JGI IMG/M metagenome (GOLD analysis project Ga0256914, IMG submission 191571) | Hydrothermal chimney microbial communities from Main Endeavour vent field at the Juan de Fuca Ridge, Pacific Ocean - Hulk | ecosystem: Environmental > Aquatic > Marine > Hydrothermal vents ...
GGGCCAGAGTATTATAAACTCTGTTCCTTTTCCCGGTTCGCTGGAAACATATATACCGCCATCGTACTGTTTTACTATGCCAAACACGGTGGATAGTCCCAGACCGGTACCCTTCCCCTTTTCCTTGGTTGTAAAGAATGGGTCAAAGATTCTTGATTGTACCTCGGGGGTCATTCCTATTCCATTATCTTTCACCGAGATGTATACATAGTCACCCTCCTTGAGATCGGGGTATTTTTTTAGGTTGGAAGTAGTAATTTCTTTCGTGTGCGCTGTAATTGTTATTTTCTTTTCCATTGTATCCTTTTCTTTAAGTGCATCACGTGCGTTAACGAGCAGATTCATAAAAATTTGCTCCAGCTGGGATGGGTCACTTTTTATTGGGGGGAGATTATCCGGGATGTTAATCTCTATCTCTATATCCTCTCCTATTAGGCGTGAGGCCATTGGTTTGATTTTGTTGATTATCTCTTTTATTGAGATAGATTTTGCTTGGGGGGTTTGTTTTCTGCTAAAAGTAAGAATTTGTTTGGTTAAAGCTGTTGCACGTTGAGCTGCCTCTTGAATAGCAATTAGGTCATTGTATATTGGGCTGCTTTTATTTATGTGGAGCAGAGCCATTGAGGTGTACCCATTTATGGCTGTTAGGATGTTGTTAAAATCGTGAGCAATGCCTCCTGCAAGTGTTCCCAGTGCCTCCATTTTTTGTATCTGTTTTAGCCGCTCCTCTACCTCTTTTTTCTCTGTTATATCTCTCATGGAACCAACGATTTTTTCCGGGTTACCATTTTTGTCTCTTAGTAGGACAGCATTTAGATAAATGGTGTAGCTCTTGTTGTAGAGGTGTAGGGTAACTTCGAAGTTGGTTACCCTCTCATGTTTAAGGAGTAATTCCAGTAATTTCTCTCTTGCATTAAAATCCTGGTAAAAAAGGGAGAGATGTTTGTTTAGAAACATTTCCCGGTCGAATGGGTAGAATCTCTTAATGCTGGGACTTACCTCCAGAATTTTCCCATCCACACTGGTTTCGAAGTATACATCTTGAATGTTCTCAAATATGTGCTTTAGCTTTTTTTCTCTTTCTATTAGCTTCCTTATGTTTTCTAGAAGATCTCTTGTGTAGAAATACATAATTGTTGAGATTATGATGAATAGAATTACCATCACTATTAGGTCTGCGTATGTGTCGTGTCCATTGGGGAGGTTGGGTTTGTATGTCCACCACAGGAGACTTACGATGGAAAAACTTATAATTGTTAGGGCTGAGTAGAGGATGAAATACACTCTGTTTAACAGAAAGCTGGCTATTATTACTAGAAAAGGAATCATTATTATCGATGGGGCATAGATACCATTTCCTCCATAGATGAGGAATAGATGTACACCGAGGAGGGAGAATAGGGTAAGGGATGAAGCGGTCTTTAAGTGTCCTTTTTTAAGGATTGTGTAGTTGAGAATATTTATTCCTATCGTTATCCACAGTGCTATCCGTTGTCTGTACCATCCCATCGGGTAGGTAATTACCACTCCGAGAAGAGAGGTCACGGTACTTATTATGAGCACTATTTCCAGAAAGTAGGAAAGGCGGCTCTTGTAGATATCCTCCCCATAAGCATCGGGGTTAGGGCGTAGCCATTTGAGAAAGTCTCGGGTTTTCATTCTAAAAATTATATCAAAATTGTGTGTTTTGGAAAGCGGGGTAGGGTTATCCTGAAAGGTTATTTGCTTGAATACCTGCTAGAGCTATTTTAAAATAGGATCTGTGGATCTGATAAAGATTAGAGCCTTCTATATTATTGCACAAAGCGGGAGCTTTAGTAAAGCTGCGGAGGAGTTATACTTAACCCAACCTGCTATTAGTGCTCAGATAAAAGATCTGGAGAAGATATACGGGGTTAAGCTCTTTGAACGGATAGGACACAGGGTGGAATTAACCGAGGAGGGAAAGGCTCTCCTTCCCTATGCTGAGCGTATTGTTAGTTCACTGGATGAGTCGCGTGTAGTTGTTCAGAAAACAGCGAACAGTAAAATTAAGTATCTAAGAGTTGGCGCAAGTCTTCTTCCTGGTATGTATCTCCTTCCTGAGATAGTAGCTGGGTATAAGGAAAGGTATCCAGATGTATCGATATCCGTTAGGGTTGGCTATGCCACTCAGATAAGCAAGATGGTCAGGGATAGCGAAATGGATGTTGGGATTGTTGGGGGATATGGGGTTCGGGGATGTATTAAAAGGGGTAATAATCTGAGGGAAGAGGTAATATGCCATGATAGGATGGTATTGGTTGTTGGTAGTAAGCATCCATTGAGAGAATTTGGGGTTGTGAATCTTAAAGACTTAAAGGGTGAGGGGTTTGTGCTTTCACCGGAGAGTGCACTTACCAGACGTTTTATTAGGGATCAATTTCGTAAATTTAATATCCCACTTAGGGTTAGATACGAGTTTGGTAATATAGAAATTATCAAGCGATTTGTGGAAAAAAATCTTGGAGTTTCCATTCTTCCTTACTCTACCGTGAAGAAGGAAGAAAAGGATGGAAGGTTACACTGTCTGGAGATTTCGGACCTGAATTTGGATAGGAGCATTTTAATTGTTTATCAGAAGCGGAGGCTCTCTTCGAATATTTTGAAAAATTTCCTTGATTTTGTGCGCTCTCTTAACCTGCAAGAGTTGATTTGATTCTATATTCGTTAGATTTTTATAGCTCTCTTTCCCACTCTTTCCCATGAAAATCCTTTTATAAAAATTTGTTATAGTTTCGATTAAAATTTTTGATTTGATTATCTATGCCTATTAGTGCTTTAGTTATAGTGAGAAAATTATATTAGGAGGAAGAATTATGGGCAAGATAATTCCAAGGTGGGAGTGGAGAACCTTTGCAAAAGATATAAAGCTTGCTGTTAATCTGGATGATTATGAGAAAACCCGGCATGTAGAAAGCAAGGAACACTACGTTCTCTCTGCGGTAGTAGACGAGAACCCCAAGGTGCGAGACAACAAGATGGATATAAAATCACTTCAACAGGTAAATGAAGATGGGCTTGAACAGTGGAAACCTATTCTAAAGGTAGATTTCCCACTGCCTAAAGAACAACTTCTCGAGGTGTATAAGGTTTTTAGACTTACGCCTCCAAAACTTGATAGAGATGTTTATTCGTTTGAAGACTTTATAGCTCTGGCAACGGCCAATCCAAGGATACTGGTATTTGAGGTAGAAAAGGTAAGAGACCTCTACGATGTGGATACCTGTATAGTAGAGTATGCGACTGTAAAGGTTGATGGGATGGAGTACAAGACTGCCGCAGCGGAGGATCCTGATCCTGAAAAGGTGAAAAGGATAGTACAGAAGTTGGGATTGTGGGGCAGAGAGAATGTTAATTATGTAAAAGCACTTAAGAGGATTAGAAATAAAGAGTTATAAGGAGATGAGATATGAAAACATATGCAACGATAGATACAGGATCAAATCAGGTTCTTATATTTATTGCAAGAGTTGATGATGGGGAGATTAAAGAGGTTTTGCTTGATAAGGGTGAAATTACCAAGCTGGGTGAGGGCCTTAATACGACAGGGGTTTTAAGCGATGAGGCGCAGGAGAGAACTCTGAAAGTGATGGAGGAGTTTAAGTCACTTCTAGATAAGTACAATGTTGACAATTACTATGCTGTTGGTACGGCTGCCCTTAGAGAGGCGAAGAATGCGGCTGATTTTCTTAAAAAGGTTAAGGAGAAGACAGGGATAGATATCAATGTTATTCCAGGAGAGGAAGAGGCACGGCTTTCGTTTATGGCGGTTGTCGGGGGACTTAATCTTAAGGATAGGGAAACTGTGATAATCGATATAGGCGGAGGCAGTACAGAGTTTATCTTCGGGCGGGGTACCGAAATCCTTGATAGGTTCAGTACGAAGCTAGGGGCACTTAAGTTAACGGAGCAGTACCTTAAATCGGATCCTGTTACGGATGAGGAGTTTGAATCACTTATGGATTACTTAAAGGGAGAACTAAAGGCGGTAAATCCCCCGGTTAAGAATCCGTTTTTGGTTGGTATGGGGGGGACGATGACAAACTTGAGTGCTATAAAACACAAGCTGGAGAAGTATGATCCGAAGGTGGTTCAGGGTTCCTATATAACTGTGGAGGAGCTCGAGGGGATAATTGCGGACATTAAATCTCGAACGATTGAGGAGAGAAAAAAGATAAAAGGCCTTCAACCAAAGAGGGCAGAGGTTATACTTGCCGGTACCGCTATACTTAAGTCGATTATGGAGCGCATTGGAAGCGATAGGATTACGATAAGCGATATGGGCTTAAGGCATGGACTTATGTTTGATAAGTTCTGTGTTTAGAGTTGCCTCTGGATGTTATGCCCAAATGTTTTTCTTTGAGGCAATTGGAAAATAAAAATATTTTGGAAAGGAGTTTTATGATGAAAAAGAAGGTTTTTGTAATGCTGGTACTATTTGTACTGATAGGTGGGTTGGTATTTGCAGGTGGGAAGAAGGAGAGTGCTTCAAAGTTTCCTGTAAAGCCCATAACAATTATTGTGTACACCAAACCTGGTGGACTGATCGATGTAACCGCTCGTAAGTTTACCGATATTGCGAAAAAATATACGAATGCTACCTTTGTTGTAGAAAACAAACCCGGTTCCGGTGGGATTGTGGCTATGAAGTATGTTCTTGGCGGGAAGGCTGATGGTTACACACTGATGGCTGTTACTAAGTCGAATATAGCGAAGATAGTTTCGACAAAGGCGGATATAAATGTTGGAGATATGGATTGGCTTGCAATGCTCATGGCGGATCCCGAGTGTGTGATAACGAATAAGACTCTTCCGATTAATACCTGGCAACAGGTCGTGGCGGATGCAAAGGCTAAAAATGGAAATCAGATATGGGTAGGGCCTGCTGTTGGTGGTTTGGACTACGTTGTTGCTTTAAAGATATGGAAAGCTTTTGGAATTAAGGCGAAGTGGGTACCCTTTGCAAGTGGAGGAAAGGCTATGGCTGCCCTTTTGGGTAAGCAGGGGGTTGCGTATGTGGGAAATCCTCGAGATATCGCGGGGAAACCGGATTTAAAGATTGCCGTTATTTCCTCTCCAAAACGTTTGAAAGAATTTCCCAATGTACCTGTATTTAATGAGTTTGGGGTAAAGGGTCTCGATAATGAGGTTATGTGGAGGGGGTTTGCAGTAAAGAAGGGAATTCCTGAGGTTGCTAAGAAGTGGTATGCGGATCTCTTTGAGAAGGTTTCGAAAGACAAGGATTGGAGAGGTTTCTGGGAACCCTATGGAATAAAGGTAACATACTACGGTAGTGACAAGTTTAACGAAATGGTAAAGAAGGATCTTGCCGATTTTAAGGCCTATCTGAAGTAGTGCTAAAAACAGGGCTCGTAGGTTGAATTTTTATTGGGAATCTGGTTTTGTACTGTAGGGTAGGTTAGAATGGAGAGTGGTGGATATCTTTAGATATCCACCACTTCTTGGTCGGGAAAATTTGAGCATGGTAAAGGTGTGTTATGAAAGCTCTTGGACAGTTTCTAAATACCCAGGTTGGATTTTTTGTGGCCTTTGGTAGTTTTGTTGTTTTTCTTGGGATTGCTGCGTTTATAATTTCCAAAACCCGGAAGCGGAGGTTTATGGGGAGAATCCTTATCCCTCTGGGTTTTATAGGGATTGCTGTTATCTTTTATCTGATAACCCTTGGTTTCCCCAGGGAGCAGCAGGTTGGACCGGCTATAGTACCTCAATTGTGGATATTTTTTCTGGTGGCGCTAAATATTTATCTCTTAATAAGGGGAATTACCGGTAGAGAGGGGGAGGATCCGGAGAAGGGAAGAATAGATACGGTGTTTCTCTTTCTGGCTCTGGTGGTTATCTATCTTGTTGCCATTCAATTAATAGGTTACTTTATAAGCACTTTTTTCTTTATTGTTCTTGCCATGTATATGCTTGCCTATAGGAACTATGTGGTAATATTTTCTACTGCTGTTGGTTGGCTTATTTTTTCGTATTTTGCCTTTTTTAAGTTACTCTTTGTTCCACTTCCAAAGGGATTGGTGTTCTCCCTCATTTTTGGTTGATATAGTTAAATCTTTGTTATGTTTTAAGAAGTTTGGAAGGAGAAGGATAATTGGAACTGTTACATAACCTTGCAAATGGATTTGGACTTCTGGCGGGGGCACCTCAGATTGTCGCAATAGTAATTGGTGTTATACTGGGTATACTTGCGGGCGCTATGCCCGGGCTCTCACCCTCTATGGGGGTTGCACTATTGGTGCCCTTCACGTATAAGATGGATCCATCGGTTGCCCTTATACTTCTTGCTTCGATTTATATTGCGGCAAACTATGGGGGTTCTATCACGGCTGTTACCATTAATACTCCGGGTACTCCCTCTGCAGTTGTAACCTCTTTTGATGGATACCCCTTAACCCGTAAGGGTAAAGCCGGAGTGGGGCTTGGTACCTCACTCATAGCCTCCACTGTAGGTGGGATGATAGGGGTGATAATACTTATATTTTTCTCTATCCCGCTTGCGAAATTGGCCGTAAAAATGCATCCCTCCGAATATTTTGCTCTTGCAATGTTCGGACTTACCACCGTTGCATCCCTTGGTGGCAAAAATTGGGCAAAGGCTTTTGTTGCTGCGATGTTTGGTCTGTTGATTAATACTATTGGGATAGACCCTATTTCTGGTGTAAGCAGATTCACCTTTGGCTTTTTTAGATTGTACGACGGTTTCTCGCTTATCCCCGCTCTGATAGGTCTATTTGCCTTGAGTGAGGTTTTTTTAAGACTAGAGGAACATAAGTTCGCTAAGAAAAGCGTGAAGGCGGAGTTTAAGAAAGAGACGTGGCCCTCCTTTAGGGATTACTGGAAATTGAAGTGGACCATCTTGCGTTCCTCTGTCATTGGGACTCTGATAGGAATTTTCCCGGGCGCGGGGGCTACCATAGCCGCTTTTCTCTCCTATGATGTTGCAAAGCGTTCCAGCAAACACCCGGAAAAGTTTGGTACCGGGATTCCTGAAGGTGTGGCTGCATCTGAGGCTGCAAACAGTAGTTCCGTTGGTGGAGCTATGGTACCGCTATTGACTCTTGGTATTCCAGGGAGTGCAACAACCGCAGTCTTGATAGGTGCCTTAATGATACACAACCTAAATCCGGGCCCTCTATTGTTTAAAACAAATCCCGAAATAGTGTACAGTCTATTTGCAAGTCTTCTCGTTGCCAATTTTGTTATGCTTGTTTTGGGGATGTGGGGTAGTAAGCTATGGGTGAAGGTGACAGCAATTCCTAAAAATGTTCTCTATCCTATGATCGTGGCAATATCAATTATCGGGAGTTTTGCCGTTAATTATTCGTTCTTTGACGTAGCCTCCTGTATAGGGTTTGGACTTATAGGATGGTTGTTAAAACGTTACGGATTTCCTGTTGCTCCGATAGTACTTGGAATAGTTCTTGGGAAACTTGCGGAGGAAAATTTTAGGCGTGCCGTTATTATGGGTGGTTACTCTGTCTTCTTTACAAGACCCGCCAGTGCTATTATGCTACTAATAGCTGTACTTTCTTTCTCTTATCCTTTGATAAAAACCTACAGGGAGAGAAAGAAAAGTGTGAAGTAGTCTAACTAGCCTGGGGGATAGGAGTCGTGGAAAATCGAAAGGTTCTTATATGGGGAGCCGGTAAGATCGGACGAGGTTTTATCGCTCCCCTTTTTATTAATTCCGGGTACAGGGTGTCTTTTCTTGACAGTAATAGAGAGTTTCTTCACAAACTCTATGATGCAAAATCTTACCCGGTTAAGGTTGTATCTGCTGACGGAAGCAGTTATACCCTACAAATGGAGGGGTACGGAATTGTCGAATTGGATGATCGTAGTCAACTTGCGGAGTTCGATTTGATTATCATATCTGTTCCGGTAAGTGCGCTTAGTGATGTTGCTTTTCAATTGGCTGAAATTTTGAAGGTACGTCAAAGTAGAAAAGGGAGTCTTGGTGAAAAGGGTTTTACCCCAGTGGATATTATTCTCTGTACAAATATTCTCCATCCGGCAGATTCTTTTAAAAACTACCTGTATGAGGGGCTTGTAGGAGTTGGACTGGTCTCTGGCAAAAGAGAAGCTGTGGATTTTGTGGAACGTAACGTTGGAATTGTTGAATCCCTTGTTATACGTATGGCACCCACCCCACCAGAGGAGCTTCTTAGGGAGAATCCGCTCTACGTAGTTACGGATGATTATCCGGAACTTCCTGTTGACGGCGGTGCCTTTAAGAATGGATTCCCGCCTGTAAAGGGATTAAACGCCGTTTCCAACATGAGGGCCGAGGAGACGAGGAAGCTTTACACCTACAATCTTGCCCATGCGGTTCTTGCCTATGTTGGGGCTACCCGTGGATACGAGATGATTGCAGAGGCAGTGGATGATCCGGTTGTGCGGGATATTGCGATTGGGGCTCTAAAGGAGGTTGGAAAGGCTCTTGTAAGGGAATTTGGTTTTACCAGTGAGACAATGGAAGAGTGGAACAAAACCGTTATCAGGCGGATAAAGAATCCGGCACTGCGTGATAGTATAGGTAGGATAGGTGCAGATCCGATTAGAAAGTTAAAAAAGGGTGATAGATTGATAGGACCTGCGAAACTTGCCCTTAGCTATGGTGTAAAACCGATTAATATTCTAAAAGGAGTGGCAGCCGGTTTTCTGTTTGACAATCCGGATGATGCGGGTGCCATGGAGATCCAAAAGTATCTCTCTGAAGAGGGAATTGATAGGACTATCGAGAGATTTTCGGGACTCGATTGGAGGAACGGGAGTGATGACTACTACATGGTGAAACAGATTAAGAGTTTCTATTACGGGTTTAAACTGGGGAAAAGGGCTTACCGGTTAGGTTTTGATTACGAGAGGGACTATCATGGGTGCGGGCAGTGCGCCCTGGGCGCTATTCTTGATGCTTTGGGTTATGAGGCAGATAAGGTTTTTAAAGCGACTACTGCCTTTGCCGGCGGTATAGGGGAGAAGTGTGATGGTTCCTGTGGAGGGTATGTAGCCGGTGTTCTTGCTATGGGACTTGCAATTGGTAGGAGAAAGGATCATTTTGGGGGTGATAGGGAGGAGAAGTACAAGACCGCTGAGCTTGCGAGGGCGTTACGTGAAAGATTTATTGCAAAGTACGGGAGTGTGACCTGTAGGGATATTCATGCCTCCGTTTTTGGTAGAAGCTTTGATTTAACCGTAGAAGGGGATAGGAAGATATTTGACGAAATGGGAGCTCATACCACTAAGTGTACCTCTGTGGTGGCCGATTCTGCTCGTTGGGCGGTTGAAATACTCTTTGAGTTTCTGGGAGAGGAATATCTGAGAGAAGAGTTGGGAATTGTTATTGAAGGGGAAGATTCCTCTCTTCTAGGGGCATCTCTTCCATAAACCTGATGGTTTCTTCCAGGCTCTTCATCCCACCGGAGGTACTTGTATCGCTTAAACAAATTGCCGCCATTGCATTGGCAAATCTCATGCTCCTCTCCATGTCCCACTCTTCATGTATTCCGTAAAGCATTCCTGCACAAAAGGCGTCCCCCGCTCCTACCGTTCCCTTTATGTACTCTCGAGAAAGCTTGTGGGTGGGAGCAAATATGGGATTTTTGCCCCTTCTCACTCCGTAGGCCCCCTCGGGGAAGTGGATGCAGATTATTTCACTGGTGCTTACCTCTAATAGGGAATCTAGAGCTCTTTTTAGATTTTCGGTGTTGAGTCTCCCCGATTTTTCTCGAATCTGGTAGCCGGTAGTTTTTCCCGCTTCTATCTCGTTGAAGATGAGATAGTCTGTATACTTTAGAGCTGGTGTTACAAGTTTGTTAAATCTGTCACTGCTCTCACTTACAACATCGCTTGATGTTTTTAGTCCGTTATCTTTTGCCATTTTTAAAAGTCTGGCAAGGCGTGTTCCGTATTCATCGTCCGGTTTGTCTAGAGAATCGAGTAGTAATATGTAACCTACGTGGAGAATTTTTGCCTCGATTTTTGAGAAATCGAAGTGTTCTATATCCAGCAGTTTGTTAGCGCCCTTATTGTGGAAAAATGTTCTTCTGCCCGTTGATTCTACTGTCATTACGTCAGTGTATGATGTAGGTTGGGTTTCGCTTTTGTGCATTAGGGTTGTATCGATATCGAGTGCCTTTAAATCATTGAGTATGAAATCTCCATCCTCGTCGTTTCCTACTACCCCTATGGCAGAGAGGGGGAGATCGGTTTTAAGAATGGCGAGGTCTTTAAGAACGTTATACGGGCATCCTCCGTTTGCCCTCTTTTCATTTAAGATAATGGAGAGCATTCCCTCCTCTGGCCATACGTCAACGAGTTTTACATGGTCGATTATAAAGTTTCCTCCGGATGCTATACCTCTTCTTTCCATCTTTCTCCCCTAGAAACAAGCTATTACAGAATCTAATTTTGTGGTATAATCCCCCACGGGTCAAGTGGAAAAACAAATATAGAGTGTGATGGTCTTTAGAGTATGATTGTAGTATCGAGGAAAAAATTTAAACTTCCAACACTTAAAAGTATCTTAAGAAGACCTCGACTGTACGAATATCTATTTGATAGAAGAATAATTCTTGTCGTGGCAAAGGCAGGTCAGGGAAAATCTACCTTCCTGGGAGAGTTTTTAACGGAGGAGAAAAAGAATTATTTCTGGTACAATTTTGATGAAACCGATGAGAAATTAAGGAATTTTGTCTCCAGATTCTTCTATGGGCTAGGAGCAAAGCTGAGTAGAGGTGATGTGGGTGATGATCCTACCCTTAGTATCGAGGAAATTGATGTTCAAGACAGAGAGAAGGTTTTGAGAGAGTTTTTGGATTTCTGGAAGGAACCTTTTGCTGCGAGTGATTTTTACATCGTTTTGGATAATTTCCATGAGGTAGAACAATCAGATGAGGTTGTGGGATTTGTTTCTGATATGATTGAGGAACTTCCCCCCAATGTCC
>Ga0256914_1004178_pt1 | contig 10988 bp, 9 predicted proteins | sample HulkmetaG_FD_191571 | JGI IMG/M metagenome (GOLD analysis project Ga0256914, IMG submission 191571) | Hydrothermal chimney microbial communities from Main Endeavour vent field at the Juan de Fuca Ridge, Pacific Ocean - Hulk | ecosystem: Environmental > Aquatic > Marine > Hydrothermal vents ...
CCAGCAGTGTGATTTCGCGGGTGATGGCGTCCATCCGTAAGCAGAACGAAAAGCCCGACCTGCGCAGCATCGGCCTGCGCAGCCGCATCGGCAAGGGCAGCTGCCAGGGCGCCTTCTGCGGCGTGCGCATCAGCGCCTATATGTCGGACCTGCCCGAGATGCGGGACTACGACGCCGTCACCGATCTGCGCCGTTTCCTGGAAGGCCGCTGGAAAGGCATCCGGCCTGTGCTGTGGGACGCCTCCCTGGCCCAGGAAGAGCTGCAGGAGGCCTTGCACTGCGGCCTTTTCGGATTGGAGTTGTGAGTGAAGTGCCGGACACCCGCCGTCGTCAGGGGCGTCCGGCGTCGGCGGCCGGCGAAGCAGTGCGGTCGTCTGGACACGAAGGCCGCTGTTGAGTGTGACGGGGCCGCCGCAATGGTCCCGCTTTGTCCGACAGCAGATATAGGATTTTCATTGCCACCCACCGGGAAAAAATCGTGACCGAACACGAAAAGACAGAAGCCGACAGTCCCCTGGAATGCGACATGATGGTGATTGGCGCCGGCATGGCCGGTATGGCGGCCGCCCTTTTCGCCGCGCACCGCGGGTTGTCCACCGTGCTGGTGGGCGAGAGCAGCGAGGTCATTTTCTCCAGCGGCCTGCTCGACCTGCTGGGGGTGCACCCCGTTGCCGAGAAGAAAACCTGGGACGATCCCTGGGCGGCCCTGGCGGCCCTGCGGCGGGACGAGCCGCGGCACCCTTACGCCCGGATCGCCGACGAGGATATCCGCGCCGCCTTCGGACAGGTGACCGATTTCCTGTCGGAGGCCGGTCTGCCCTACAGCCTGGGCGGCGATCGTAACCGGCGGCTGCTGACGTCCCTGGGCACCGAAAAAATCAGCTACGCCCTGCCGCGTACCATGGACGCCGGCCCGGAGGCGCTGGCCGGCAGGGGCGCCTGCCTGATCATGGACATCCGCGGGCTCAAGGGCTTTTCCGCCCGCCAGATCGCATTCGCCCGCCAGGCGGACTGGCCCGGCATCCGGCCGGTGCGCATCGCCTTCCCCGGTACCGAAGAACAGGCCGAAGTCTACACCGAGCCCCTGGCGCGTGGGTTGGAAGTCGATGCGCAGCGCGAGACCTTTGCGGCCGTGCTGGATCCCCACGTGAAGGACGTGGATTTCGTGGGCCTGCCCGCCGTGCTGGGTATCTACCGCTGCAGCGAAGTGCTGGCGCACCTGGAATCGCGCCTGGGGGTCAGGCTGTTCGAGATTCCCAGCTTTCCACCCTGCATTCCGGGGCTGCGCCTCAAGGAGGCCTTCGAACAGTACCTGCCCCGGCGGGGCGTGCGCATGATCACCGGGCGCCGGGTGCTGTCGGCGCGCTTCGAGGGTCGGGAAGGATTCTTTTTCGAGGTGGGTGCTTCCGACGTGCAGCTGCGGGTGCGCTCCCGGGCGGCGCTGCTGGCCAGCGGACGCTTCCTGGGCGGCGGGCTGCGCTCCGACCGGCAGCGGGTGCGCGAGACCCTCTTTGGCCTGCCGGTACACCAGCCCGCCGGACGGGCCGAGTGGCACCGGCGCCGTTTCCTGAACCCGGCGGGCCATCCCCTCAACCGGGCCGGCCTGGCGGTCGACGATGGCTTCCGGCCGCTGGGCGCCGACGGGCGTCCGGCCCACCCATCGCTTTTCGCCGCCGGGACCATCCTGGCCCACCAGGACTGGATGCGGTCCAAGTGCGGCTCGGGGCTTGCCATGGCCAGCGCCTTTGCGGCCGTGAAAGCTTTCTGTGAAGCGGACTCCGGCGGAACGCGCTGAGCCGCCCGCCCCGCCGGTATCTCTAGCGGTTTCCTACTTCGCCCCTCTCAGGGTGGCCGTGATCACGCGGTAGCCCTCGCCCGCGAAGGTGTCGGCGATCCTGCGCTGCACCTGCTCGTCGGGCACCAGGGCCGCCATGTAGCCGCCCCGGCCGCCGCCGGTGACCTTGGCGCCCAGGGCGCCCATCTCCACGGCCTTGTCGCACAGGTAGACCAGGATCTCGTGGGAGAGGTCCATGTCGATGAGGATCTTGTGGTTTTCCGTCATGAGGCGGCCCACATCTTCCAGGCGGCCGGCCTCCAGGGCGGCGCGCATGGCGTCGGACTGTTGCCGGATGGTGTCCAGGCGTTGGGCGAACAGGTCGGGATCGCGTTTTTCCAGGGATTCTACGTAGTCATCCAGCTTGGAGGTATCGGCCGTGACGCCCGAGTTGGCCTCGACCACGTATAGCGGCACCGGCACGTTCAACTGCTCGAAGTGCTTCTCGTCGTTTTCGATCCAGTAGCGCAGGATGCCGCCGTAGGTCGAGGCCGTGTTGTCCACCCCGCTGGGGACGCCGTGGTAGGCGAACTCGCCCTCCCAGCCCACGCGGTTGATGTCCTCGATGGCGTAGCCCAGGTCGAATTCCGCGTTCAGGGCCCGCGCCAGCGACACGCAGCTGGCCGCGCTGGCACCTACGCCGCTGCCGGCCAGCAGGTCGCCGCCGTAGGTGATTTTGATGGGCGTCTTGCGGACGTCGATGCCCATGACCTCCAGGATGCGGTTGATGGAGTCCACCTGCTGGTGCTTCTTTTTTTCCTTGTAGCCCGGGACCTCCCTGCGGTTGTCTTCCAGGACCCACCCTTCGCCGTCGGTGCGTTCCACGGTACAGACGGTTTCGTAGGGCAGGGCCGCCACGATGGCGGGCACTTCCTTGAGGACGAACTGGTCGCCGATGAGAATGGTTTTGCCGAATGCGCTGCCTATGGCCATGATGTGTCTCCTTGTGTGATATTAGGATCGACTGAGAATTTTTTCCATTTCCGCGACAAGCGCCGCCTCCTTGCCGATGGCCACGGTGGTGGCCGCCGTCAGTGAGTGGCAGGCGTCCGAGAAACCGCCCAGGCGGCCGGTGGCCTCGGGCAGGAAGGTGTCCAGCCCGGGCGCGCGGCCGGACTGGATGTCGGCCTGCAGGCGGTCGGACACCCGCATGGAGATCTTGACTTCGTCGAAGCGGATGTCGCCGAAGCCCGGGATGTGGTTGGGGATCACCTGGAAACCGGCGATGAAGCGCGACGGATCGAAGAAATCGGCGTTGCGGTACATCTCGCAGAAAACGCCGATCATCTTGACCCCCATGGGCGAGAATCGTTCCCCCACCTGGAACCACTGGATGTGGTCGGTCTTGTGAAGCTCGCCCCCCTTGCGGAGCCGCCGGATCTGGTCCCGGAAAACCCGCTCCTGGGTGGCCTCCAGTTCCTCGAGCATCCTGTCGGAGGCCTCGTCGGCGCCCTCCAGGCACACGCGGATGCCCATGTCGGGTCCGTTGCGGTAGTAGCCGGCGCCGCCCAGGGTGTCCAGGTAGGCCCCCAGTTCGGCGCAGCGCACCGGCCCGCGTGCGGTTTCGAGGATGTAGTCCTCGCCGTCGCCGGCGTCGACGATTTGCAGCGCGCCCTGGCGGGTGGCCTCCTCGGCCACGCGCCGGTTTTCCGAGGCCAGGCGGCCGTCCACGAAGAATCCGTCGCCCACCGCCCCCAGGGCGGCCACCGGCGCCAGGTCCCGGTTGGCGGGGTCCATCCGGCAGGCGAACAGGTAACAGGTGGTGGAAGCCGTGATGTCCCGGTCGCCCTTGAGCCCGAACAGTTCAGGATCCAGGTTGCGCACCATGGGGTCGGTGGCGGGACTGGCCTTGTGGTGGTCCAGGATGACGGTCAGATTGCGGCCGGCATTGAGATCGGAGATCATGGGCGCGATGCGGCCCGCGAAATCCGCGAACACGATCAGCTCCCCCTCTTCTTCGAAAACCCGTGCCAGTACCTTGGGATAAGGCTTTTCGAGGCACGAGCGACGCACCTCGAATCCGGCGCGCTCGAAAGCGCGCGTCAGGATGGCGCCCGAGGTGAGGCCGTCGGAGTCGTTGTGGTGAAAAAGGCGGACGCGTTTGCGGGGCCATTTCGCGATGTCCGCCGCCGTCGCCCGCATGGCTTCGTTGAGTGCCTGGATCATGGTGGATTCCTTTATCCTGCTTGTCTGCCTGTCCGGCCTGGGTGGTCACCGCCACCCGTGTCGTGGTTACCGGCTGCACCTGAGCCCCCCTTAACCAAGGCCCCACCCAAAGTCAAGCACAAGCGGCGGCTTGCCGGGGGCGGGCTGTTTTTTTTGTCGGGGGCGACTTTTATTGTGAAAAATGTGAAGATTTGTCTTGCTTTTATATTTTACGGTGTTATTTTACGGTCAATCAATAAAGGCCCGTTCTTCATTGACGGGCCGGTTTCGTTCTGAAGGAAAGATCCATTTGTCAAAGTGGCGCCTGCAGTTTGGAACCATGAGAATTTTTTTAGAAGGGAGGGTGTCACCATGGCTGATGGAATTGTAAAATGGTTTAACGACAGCAAGGGCTACGGCTTCATCGAGCAGGAAGACGGACCGGATGTGTTTGTTCATCATTCCGGCATCAATGCGACCGGCTTCAAGTCTCTGAATGAAGGCGACCGGGTCACTTTCGACCTGGAGCAGGGCCAAAAGGGTCCCGCCGCCGTAAATGTTACGGTAGTCTAGCCGCATTCGGCTCATTTGAGGGGCGTCCCGGGATGACAGTCCGGGGGCGCCCTTTTTACGTTCAAATTCGGCATTTTTTTGTCAGTTCAAACGGTGAAATTTTGAAAAACGATTCCCTGCGCAACATCGCCATCATCGCCCACGTCGATCACGGCAAGACCACCCTGGTGGACGCCATGTTCCGCCAGAGCGGCCTCTTCCGGGCTAACCAGACGGTCGACGAGCGCCTCATGGACAACCTGGACCTGGAGCGAGAGCGCGGCATCACCATCGCCGCCAAGAACTGCTCGGTGCTGTGGCGGGGCGTGCGCATCAACATCATCGACACGCCCGGACATGCCGACTTCGGCGGCGAGGTGGAGCGGGCGCTGTCCATGGCCGACGGCGCCATCCTGCTGGTGGACGCCTCCGAAGGCCCCCTTCCCCAGACGCGCTTCGTGCTGAAAAAGGCCCTGGAGGCCGACCTGCGCATCATCGTGGTGATCAATAAGATCGATCGGGCCGACGCCCGTTGCGACCAGGTGCTGGACGAAATTTACGACCTGTTGATCGACCTGGACGCCACCGACGAGCAGCTGGAATTTCCCCTGCTCTACGCCGTGGGTCGCGACGGCATCGCCCAGCGGGACCTGGACACGCCGGGAAAGGACCTGGGGGTGCTTTTCGAAGCCATCCTCGAGAAAATTCCCGGTCCCTCCGGCGACCCTGAAGCGCCTTTCCAGATGCTGGTGTCGGACCTGGGGTATTCCGACTACCTGGGGCGGCTGGCCGTGGGCAAGATCGCCAACGGCACGGCCCGCTCCCGCGACGGCCTGGTGTGCGTCGGCGCCGACGGCCGCGCCGTGCCGCTGAAGGTCTCCAAGCTGCAGGTCTACCAGGGGCCGGCCCTCAGGGATGTTGAGGAGGTGCGAGCCGGCGACATCGTGGTGCTGGCCGGCATTGAAGACGTCAAGATCGGCGACACCATCTGCAACCGCGAGACCCCGCGCGCCCTGCCGCGCATCACCGTGGACGAACCCACCGTGTCCATGAAATTCACCATTAACAACTCGCCTTTCGGCGGCCAGGAAGGCAAGTACGTGCAGTCCAGCCGGCTGCGCGAGCGGCTGCAGCGCGAGACCCTGCTCAACGTGGCCATCCAGGTGGAAAAGACCGGTGACCGCGACAGCGTGCTGGTCAAGGGGCGCGGCGAGTTCCAGCTGGCCATTCTCATCGAAACCATGCGCCGCGAGGGCTATGAGTTCTGCGTGGGCCGGCCCGAGGTGATCTACCGCTACGAAAACGGCCGGCGGCTGGAACCCATGCAGCGGCTGCTGGTGGACTGCGAAGAGGCGTACATGGGCGTGGTCACCGAAAAGCTCTCGCAGCGCAAGGCCCGCATGCTTCACCTGGCCAACGACGGCAAGGGCCGCGTGCGCATCGAATTCTCGGTGCCGGTGCGGGCGCTGATCGGCTACCGCGACGAGTTTCTCACCGACACCCGCGGCACCGGCATTATGCACACGCTTTTCGACGGTTACGAAGCGTACCGCGGGGACTGTCCCAGCCGCTTCACCGGCTCCATCGTGGCCGACCGCACCGGCCGGGCCGTGGCATACGCCCTGTTCAACCTCGAGCCCCGCGGGCGGCTCTTCGTTTCGCCCGGCGATCCCGTCTACGAGGGCATGATCGTGGGCGAACACAACCGCGGCCAGGACATCAACGTCAACCCCTGCAAGGAAAAGAAACTGACCAACATGCGCGCGGCCGGAAAAGACGACAACATCCAGCTTTCGCCGGTCAAGCCCCTGACCCTGGAGCAGGCCCTGAGCTTCATCCGCGAAGACGAGCTGGTGGAGGTCACCCCGCTTTCGGTGCGCATGCGCAAGACGGTGCTGTCGGCCCAGGCCCGTCACACCCTGCGCGGCGCCGACCGCAAGAAGGCCGCCCGGGCCGCCTGATGCCGCAGGAGACGACATCCATGAAGCCTTTCTCCCGGTTTTCCGCTGCCGAAAAGCGCAGCATCCGTTTCGTGCTCACGGACATCGACGACACCCTGACCATCGGCGGCAGGCTGCCGGCGGCCGTTTTCGCCGCCATGGAAGCGCTGCAGGAGCGGGGCATCCGCGTGGTGCCCATCACCGGCCGGCCGGCCGGCTGGTGCGACCACATCGCCCGCATGTGGCCCGTGGACGGGCTGGTGGGGGAAAACGGGGCCTTCTACTTCCGCTATGATCTCGAGCGCCGCCGCATGGTGCGCCGTTACTGGAAGGACGAGAACCAGCGCCGAAAAGACCGCGCCCGGCTGGAGGCGCTGCGGGATCGCATCCTGGCCGAGGTGCCCGGCTGCCGCGTGTCCGCCGACCAGGCCTACCGCGAGGCTGACCTGGCCATCGATTTCTGTGAAGACGTGCCACCGCTGCCCCGGAGCGCCGTGGACCGTATCGTGGCCATTTTCAAAGAGGCCGGCGCCCGTGCCAAGATCAGCTCTATCCATGTCAACGGCTGGTTCGGAGATTACGACAAGCTTGCCATGACCCGCGTTTTTTTTCAGGAGGTCATGGATACCGGTGCCGACACCTTACGGCGGCACGGGCTTTTCGTAGGCGATTCCCCAAACGACTGTCCCATGTTCGACTGGTTTCCACACTCCGTCGGTGTGGCCAACATCCACGATTTCAGAGACGATCTCTCCACCGAGCCCGCTTGGGTGACGACCGCTGAAGGCGGATACGGATTTGCCGAGATGGTGGAGATCCTTCTGTCCTGATTGAAAAAAGAAAACTTATTTTTCCCCTGAACGGCGCCAATCGCGTGATCGGGACACGGCTTCGTCGAAACGCTCTTTCAGGGGGCTGAGATCCTGTCGGGGAAGAAATTTTTTGCGTGGTGGTTGGGCCGGGGGGAGATCGGAGAGGGTTTTCACCAGGCCACTTCCCAACAGGGCGAAACGGCCGGTGCCGTAGGTCGTGATGTCGGGTGAGGCTTGGACGACGATTTCACAACCAGTCGCATCGGCCAGGAATTGGCAGAAATAGTTGTTGGCGGTCATTCCACCGTCGACAGAAAGCCAACTTATTTTCTTCGTCAGGCACGAGGCGGCGTCCAGCAGCTGCGCCGTGCGGAAAGCAATGCCTTCTAGAACCGCCTGGCAGAGATCCATTCTGTCAGTATCCAGGTCCATACCGATCCACAAGCCTGCCGCCGTGCGATCCCAGAAAGGACAGGCCAGCCCCGACAAGGCCGGTACGAAGATGATTCCGCGCACGATGGCCGGAGGCTTGTCGAAACGGTCTATTTCGGAGAATTGATCAAACAGCCGCAGATGCTTGGCCCAGTTGACGGCTGACGCGGCGTTGTAAACGCCCGCATCGGCGGCGTAAACAACCCTTTCGCCCTTCATTTGCCACGCTACCGTGGGCAGGATGCCGCCGGCCGACTCGCCCTTTAACGTCGAACCGGTATTCACCTGCGCGAACACACCGGTGCCAAAGGTGGCTTTGACCGCCCCCGGCCGGAAACATCCATGCCCCATGAGGGCGGCCTGCTGGTCGACCACGCAGGCCTGCACGGGGATTTCCCGGTGGTTCGTTTTCACATAGCCGAAAAAACCGGTGGTGGGGTGAATCGGCGGCAGGCACGCCACGGGAATCTCGAACAGCTCGCACAGCGCCGGATCCCACGTGCAGGTCGCGATGTTCATCAGGCTGGTGCGCGAGGCGGCGGTGACGTCGGTGGCGTACCGGCCGGTTAGCCGGTACAGGAAAAAGCTGTCCGAGGTTCCCATCATCAGGTGCCCCGACCGGGCCAGTCGGCCTGCTGCCGGGACGTTTTTCAGGATCCACCGGAGTTTGGATGCTGAAAAGTAGGGGTCTAGCGGCAGTCCGGCCCGCTCCAGCGTCATCGGCTCGGCCCCCTCGTTCTTCAGCCGTCGAACGAAAGCGTCGGTACGCTGATCCTGCCACACGATGGCGTTGTATATCGGTTCTCCGCTGCGGGAATCCCAGGCGACCACCGTTTCCCCCTGGTGGTCGATGCCCATGGCCGCGACGTCACCAGCGGCGTCCAGTGCGTGGCGGATGTTTTCCAGCAGCTCCAGTGGATCGTGCTCGACCCACCCCGGCTGGGGGTAGTACTGCTGATGTTCGGCCGCATACCGGAGCGTAAAGCGCCCATCGGTGTCCAGCGTGTAGGCCTTGGTGGCCGTGGTTCCCTGATCGATAGCCAGTACTTTCGGCATGAGATGCTACTGCTCCCGATAACCCAAGCGCACAAATCCCAGGCGGATGAGGAAAAACAGGATGATCAAAATGAGAAACACCAGGAAGTTGATCACCGATGCCAGGGCATAGAGTTCCGGTTCGATGCCGTGGCGCAGGGTGCCCCAGGCGATGGTCGGCAATGTCGGAATGGCCCCCAGGTTGTAGAAAGATATTTCCAGGTTGTTGAAGGCCAGGATGAAGCTGATCAGAAACGCCCCGAACACCGAGGGCCAGATGGTAGGCAACGTTACTTCCCAGAATGTTCGCAGGGGCCGGGCGCCGAACACCATGGCGGCCTCGTCCATGCGCCAGTCGTAACGGGCCAGCTGGGCCAGGATGACCAGGAAGGCGAACGCCATGGCCTGGGTGCTGTTGGCCAGGATGGCCGAGGTCAGTGTGCCGTGCAGTCCCAGAATGTTGCGGTTGAACATCAGGGTCGATATGCCGATGAGCAGGCCGGCAACAAACAGCGGCGACAGGTAGATCACCGCCAGTATACCGCGCCAGCGGGTACGATACTTCAACAGGCCGATGGCCGCGATGCCGGCGAAAAAGGTGGAGATGCATGCCGTGCCCAGACCCAACAGAAAGCTGTTTTTGAACCCTTCGTGAAAATCGCTCATGATGGTCAGCCGTTGGTACCATTTGAGCGTCCACTCGGGCGGGAACGGCCACACCGTGTTGTTCACGAACGAGACGAAAATGATGAAAAAAATTGGAAGATAAAGAAAGATATAGAGGATACCCAGCATGCCGGCTTGGGTACCCACAACGGCCCATTCCTTGCGACTGACGGCTGCCATTATTCCTGTTCCCCTATCAGCGTGCCGGTGTAGCCGCTGCGCTTCAGGTTGATGGTTTTCCAGACCGCCACGATGACCAGCAGGCATATCAGAAACATGACCACGCCCATGGCCGATCCCAGGGCCCACGTTCCGGTGGCTCCGAATTCATGTTCCAGGATGTTACCGAAAAGCGCGCCGTTGACGCCGCCCAGGAAACGCGGTGTGATGGCGGCGGCGAAAGTCGGGATAAAAACCAGGGCGATCCCGATGGCGGTTCCCATCCAGTTCAGGGGCCAGGTGATCTCCAGGAAGGCCCGCCACGGCCTGGCGCCATTGACGTTGGCCACCTCCAACAATTCGAAATTGAAGTTCAGCAGGGATAGGTAGATGGCCAGGACCATGAAGGGAATCCAGAGATACACGAGGCCGATGCCCGTAGCAAAGGGCGTATACATGAATATTTGGATGGGTTCCAAGCCCAGGTGCATCATGACCATGTTGATCAGGCCGATGGGACCCAGGATCTGCTGCATGGCGGTCACCCGCAGGATGATGCCGGTGAAAAAGGGAGCGGCCGTGAGCAGCACCAGGATCAGCCGGTAACGGCCGCCGCGTTTAGCGATGAAATAAGCCACCGGGTAAGAGTATACCAGGCTGATGGCCGTGACACAAACGGCCATGATGAACGACCGCCAAAGAAACGTCAGATAGGTTTTCTGGCCCAGTACTGTGGCATAGTTGTTCAGGTTCCAGTCCGGTATCATGGTGTAGCTTTCGGTGCGCCAGAAACTGTAGACGATGATGGTGATCAGCGGCAGGATCATGAAAAAGATGATGAAAAGGGCCGACGGAAGTGTCAGTAGGGCCGCCCGAAAGCCCTGACTGCGTCGAATTTTCCAGAATGCAACCATCAGGAAGCCTCTTCTTCATTTTTAAAAGCGTACCCGGCCTCGGCCGGCCAAGTGATCTCTATGGACTTGCCGATTTCGACCGAAGGGATGTCTGCGGTTTCGCTGATGACCAGTTCCTCGCCGTTTTCAAACACGACAAAGTAGTCTGAATAGCGGCCCTGGAAGATGATGTCCCGCAATTTGCCACGGATACGATTGGTGTTTGTCCCTTCCCCGGTCTCTCCGCCGGTCTGAATGCCCAGTTTTTCGCTTTTCAGAAAGTAGTCCACGGTGTCACCGGAACCGGCTCCGGAGGGGGAGGGAATCACCAGGTCGATTCCCTTCCAGTCCATATGGGAGTACGTTTCGCCCGGTTGCGTCAATTCTCCCTGAATATGATTCGTAGCGCCCAGAAAAGAAGCCACGAAGGCGGTGGCGGGGTGGTGGTAGAGTTCGAGTTTGGGTCCCACCTGCTCGAATTTTCCACGGTTCATCACCGCCATACGGGCACTCAGCGTCA
>Ga0256914_1004179_pt1 | contig 10985 bp, 12 predicted proteins | sample HulkmetaG_FD_191571 | JGI IMG/M metagenome (GOLD analysis project Ga0256914, IMG submission 191571) | Hydrothermal chimney microbial communities from Main Endeavour vent field at the Juan de Fuca Ridge, Pacific Ocean - Hulk | ecosystem: Environmental > Aquatic > Marine > Hydrothermal vents ...
TGGTGCTGGTGGGGACTCGAAAGGCAATTGCCATTGCTGTGCGTAACAACAAGGTCTCGGAGCGCCATACCGGATTAGCGCAGCGCCTGGTTCAACCGCAAGTGGCGATTAAAGCAGCAGACTGATGGCCCGGTACCTGTCAATCCAGCAGGGGCTGTTCTCCTAAAATATCGAAGCTGGCGATATGGGAAAATGGCCCCGGCAAAGTGATTTTGACATCTACTTCGTTGCCGCCCGGTGTGGCGTAGCGCAGCCGTTGGCGCTCACTTTTGGCAAAGAGGATGTTGCCTTGATCATCGTAGAGCAGGGCTGTAACAAAGATATATTTTTGCACCTTCTTGCCGCCATTGCTCAGGGTGGCACGAATGATGACATCGCCATCGCTGTTGCGTTGGGCTTCGCCCGTTTGATAGACCCAGGCAGGATAGGGCATTTTTTTGGCATCGCGGGCGTCGATGAGCTGTATTTTGACTGTTGCCACCTGTTTCAAATCGGTGGTGGTGGCAGGTAGGGCCAGATAAAGCCAGGTGGTGTTGCCGGGCCCGAGACGTTGTTGCAACATACGCCACGACTCAGCCGCCAAAAAAACACCTTCCTTGTCATAAAGCTTGATAGAGGCGCTAAGGCGGGTGACAGGGCGGGTGCGAAAGTTGCGAATGGGCGCGGCCACCTGCATACGTCCCTGGCGATCAAGATAAAATTGCGGCACGCCCACCTCGATGCCCGCCAAAGGGTCGGCATCCTGGATAGCTTCATCGGGCGAGGCATCGCCGCGGGTTTGGATAGATTCCAGCAGCAACTTGTAATCGGGCGCAAAGAAATCCCAATCGTGGGGCGGCACGCTAAAACTGGTCGTGACCAGCAGATTCCTATCCCCAAAAACCTGCAATTCGGTGCGATAGATGCCTTCATCGCCCGAGGGCAGTTCAAATTGCAGGCTGCGCCGATTGGATTGCGTATTGTTGGCACTCAGTTCCAGGTAGCCATCAACCAGGGGAGCATCTCCCAGCAAATCTTTCAGCGCCTTGTCCAACTCGTCGGGCGTCGGGTAATGATCCAGCTCCTCGACACTGACGCCAAACTGGGCCAATCCCTGCATGTCGCCTAAAATAACGCCATCATAATCATCGGCATTGATGCCCCAGTAGATGGGCACGGTAACGGTAAAAAGCCCGCCCGGATGCACATAAGCCAGGCCGGTAATAGCCGCCGGGTCCGGTGTAGGTGCGTGGTAGCTTTGGCGCAGTTTGGGCCAGATGGGGCCAATCTCGGGCCATTTTTCCTGAGGAACCGATAAGCTCATGCCTAGCAGCACATTATTTTCGACCCAAGTCTCTACCTGGATGTGCTGAGGAGGCTGGTCTGCAAAAAATTTGCCAATGGCCTCGATGCGCAAATGTTCATCTGGATCGATGTCGTGCGTGATGATTTGCAGATTGTTCGGGTCATTAAGTTGGGCCCGAGCCAGCGCCCGCTCACCCTCTTCTCGTAAAAATGTCAAGGGATCGGTGGCGGGGGGCAGGGGGAAATAGAACGCGGTGAGGCTGGTGTAGGGATCTTCTTTATCCTGAAACCGCACGCCGCCACCATCATCAAAAGGCTGCCACGCTTCAGGAATCTCCAAGCTAAAACGATTATCCGCAGCCTGATAAGCCTGGAGCGGTGCGCTCAGAATGGCAGGCTCAGCGGTGGGCGCAGGCGTGCTGGTGGGAGGAATAGGCGTGGCCTGGGCGGGCGGTGGCGTGACTGTGGGCAAGGCGCTGCTGCACGCGCTCAACAGCAACAGAAAAAACAGTAAAATGGGGAAACGCTTTCGCATAAGAGACTCGATATTTGGGGGAAGGTTGAACCTGGAACTTCAAAACCAAATTATAGCCTGCCAGCGCAACATAGACAAACGAGACCAACGCAGCCGCGGCGATGGTTGACACCCACCTTTTCTTTGCACAACGGAACTTGACAAATTTCGTTTTCCTGCTATAATACATTCTTGCCGCTGCGGGGTGGAGCAGAGGTAGCTCGTCGGGCTCATAACCCGAAGGTCGCAGGTTCGAATCCTGTCCCCGCTATAAACATAAAGCCCCGGTTCACGCCGGGGCTTCGATATGGCGACGTAGCTCAGGAGGCAGAGCAAGCGGCTCATAATCGCTGTGTCGGTGGTTCAAGTCCACCCGTCGCCACCAAGAATGAACGCTCCCGAAACCATCGGGGGCGTTTTTTATTTTGGCAGTGATTATTTTTGGCTGATGCTAAGCAGATGCGCATTTGAAAATTGAGAAAAGCGCCTGCGTATCTCGACCAGCGGCGAAGATAGATTTGCCGCCATGGCAACCACAGAAGATGGCACAGATTGCACAGATTTTTCTTGAGCGTTTTTTCCTTTTCTCTTGGTACGCTTGGTGGTGCGCTCTGCATAGCCAGGTAGTGTCCTTCAATCCGTTGCCACGAAGGCTCAAAGGTAACGAAGAGGGAAAGTTTTTTCTTTGCTATCCAGAAAGAACCACTCTGATTCGCAATCGGACAGGTTTTACAATGCCAGCCCAATCTCGAAACGCTCCGCCCCGCCCTTGCCTGTTTTGAATACAAACCCGCTTCTGTGCTAGAATACCAGTTGGCAGTTTGCTCCGCCACACTGCCGAACCCGATCATTTTGCCCAAAACCGGCCCAAACACCCGCGGCTGGTGACCCTCGGGCACAAACCCATCTGCCGCACAGACGGCCACTGATGGAAAATGCTCCCTTTCTATGAACTCATCTCTGCGCACAGCCGTCATTGTTCCCACTTATAATGAAGCTGAAAACATCCCATCACTTATCGAGCGAATCCTCGACCTCGAAGAGCGAGTCGATGTTATCATTGTTGACGATAATTCGCCCGATGGCACAGGCGAAATCGCCGATGCCCTCGCCCGTGAAAATTCCCAAGTGCAAGTCATCCATCGGCGAGCCAAGCTGGGCCTGGGCACAGCCTACACCGCGGGCTTCAAACGCGCACTCGAGCAAGGCTACCAGCGCATTATGACCATGGATGCCGACTTCTCGCACAATCCACGCTACATTCCCGCGTTGCTACGCCTGACCGAAACCAACGATTTAGCCATTGGCTCACGCTATGTGCCCGGTGGCGGTGTGCGCTTGTGGGGATGGCATCGGCGGCTGCTTAGTCGCGGCGCCAACCTGCTGGCTCGAACCGCTCTGGATTTGCACGCCCATGATTGCACCGCCGGATTTCGGTGCTATCGAGCCGCGGTGCTGCAAACCATTGACCCCGGCAGCATCAAGGCCGATGGCTACTCCTATCTGCTGGAAATGCTCTGGCGTGTGCAAAAAGCAAATTTCACGGTGGCTGAAACACCCATCGTTTTCACCGATCGTCGCCGTGGCGCTTCTAAAATTTCGCAAAAAGAAATTTTCAATGCCGCGGCCACAGTCTTCCGGTTGCTTTTCAAAAATCGCACCCCACAAAACTGATGGCTCACCCCAACTCCTGGAAAACCATGTCTCCACAATCTCATCACCCCTTCGATAGCGGTCAGGGCTTAATCGAACTTGCATTGATTTTGCTGCTGATTGCCATTGTGGTGCTGGCCATCCTGCTCATTTTGGGCGATGACCTGCGCACCTTTGTGTTTGACCTGCTCAACACCTGGTTCCCATAACAATAAGCAACACCCCTTTATGAACGACTGGCTCCGTCCGCTGCTGGATTTTATTTTTCCCCCCCGCTGTGTTCATTGCGGGCAGTTGGGAGCCTACTTGTGTGCCCGTTGCCGGGCCGAAGCGCCACGCATCGGGCCCGATATTTGCATCCGCTGCGGAAACCCACTCACCACCCGCGGTTTGTGTCAACGCTGCCAACATCATCCGCCGGAATCGCTGCAAGGCATTCGCGGCGTTTGTTTTTATAAAGGCCCCATTGCCAAAAGCCTGCGGGCGCTCAAATATCATGGTCAGCAAGCCCTGGCCCCCATTCTTGCCACCTACCTCATCGACTACATGCGGGCCCACCCTCACCACTTCGATGCTCTGGTGCCTGTCCCCTTACACCCCGAAAAACGAGCGGAACGAGGCTTCAACCAAAGTGAACTGCTGGCCGCCAGCGTGGCCCGGGCCCTGCAAATTCCACTGCAAACCCAGTGGCTGCAACGCATCCGCTACACCCGCCCGCAAGCAAAACTTAGCCGCAGCCAACGCCTGCAAAATGTCGTTGCCGCCTTTGCCCCTGCGCCGGGCCTGAAACTCAAAAACCAAAGCATTTTGATTATCGACGATGTCGCCACCACCGGCGCCACGCTGCAAGCCTGCGCCCAGGCCCTTGAACAGGCGGGAGCCACCGAAATTTGGGCACTGACCGTGGCGCGGGCGCACATAACAGCAACGCAGACAAGCCAAGACCCCGTCGATGCTTTTCTCATCGAAGAAACTCCCCAAGCTTAATCCGCACCCCCGATTATTTGACCGGACAGGCGATATTATGGTATGCTTGTCAATCGCAAATCCCTCTTTTTTGGTTTTTGCACAATGCATCAAACACAAGCGCAAAATCTTGCCAAATTGTGCTCGATGACCCTAAATGACCACCGCAAACGTAACAACAGGAGAAAGGCAACATAGCCAAGCGGAAAAGTAACCACCGAAGAAATGTGCGTCGTACACCTCGTACACGCATCAACGAACAGATCCGAGCGCCTCAAATTCGGGTAATCGATGACGCTGGCAAACAGCTCGGCGTCATGACACCAGCCGAGGCCATGCGTCTTGCGCGCGAGCGTGAGTTGGATCTGGTCGAAGTCGCAGCCACAGCCAAACCTCCAGTCTGCCGTCTAATCGACTACGGAAAATACCAGTACGAACAGACGAAGCGGGAGCGTCAGGCGCGGAAAGCACAAAAACAAATCGAAATCAAAGAAGTTCGGCTGCGCCCAAAAACCAGCGAGCACGACACCGAAGTGCGCGTCCGCCAGGCCAGAAAATTTCTGGAAAGCGGCGCGAAAGTCAAAGTTCGGCTACGCTTTCGTGGACGCGAAATCCAACATCCCCAGGTGGCCCTCAAAATCCTGCAAGACTTTGCCAACCGCCTGAAAGATGTTGGCGAAGTCGAAATTCGTCCCAACATGGAAGGCCGCAGCTTGCTAATGATTCTGGCCCCCATGAGCAAAGGAAAACCTGCCAAAAAAACAGCCAGCCCTCGCCCACCCAAACCAGCGGCCAAACCCAAACCCAGCAAACCTGCCCCTCCCCCCGCGGCTACCCAGCCAGAAGAGCAAAAACCTGGTTAACATCCCAGCACTTCCGTACACACTTACCTTATGAGAGGGTGCTGCTCTACGAGGAGCTCCCTTTTTACTTGTCAGGAGTTATCTATAATGCCCAAAATTAAAACCTACAAAGGCGCTGCCAAACGCTTCAAACTCTCAGCCAATGGCAAGCTAAAACGACACAAACAAGGCAAGGGACACCTCAAACGACGCAGTCCCAAACACAGCAAACGCCAGTTCGACAAACTGCTCACCGACGAAAACCTGAGCCACAAACGACGACTGCAAAAACTGGCCCCCTATCTCAAGTAATTATCTTCACCTGACTTATCATTCGAGGTTTCTATGACACGCGTAAAACGTGGCGTTACCGCCCGCGCCAGACATAAAAAAGTTCTCAAACTCACCAAAGGCCACTACGGAGCCCGGCATCTCCTCTTCAAAACAGCCAACGAATCCATGATTCATGCGCTGCTCTACGCCTACCGCGATCGCCGTCGTCGCAAACGTGACTTCCGTCGCCTGTGGATTACCCGCATCAACGCGGCCAGCCGCCAGAACGGCATGAGCTACAGCAAATTCATGTACGGGCTCAAACAAGCAGATGTGCAACTCGACCGCAAAATTCTGGCTGACCTGGCCATGAACGAACCCAAAGCCTTTGCCGCGGTGGCACAGGTTGCACAACAGGGCCTGAACTAACCCCCTTCTGGAAATGCACATCACCACCATTTCCAGTGCTGCCAACCCCCGCCTGAAGCTTGCAAAATCATTGCAAACCAAACGGGCCCGGCGTAAACAGCAGCAAATACTGCTCGAAGGCGAACGCCTGATAGCCGATAGCATGAGCGCCGGATTCGCACCGGCGCTCTTTTTCTTTACCCCCCAGGCAGAACAACGCCACCCTCTGCTATTGGCCCGGGCCGCCCAGAGCGGCGCCCAATTACTACGGGTTGAACCGGCACTTTTTGCCGGGATTAGCGACACGCGTAACCCGCAAGGCCTGCTGGCCATCTCGCCCATCCCGCAAATCCCAAGCAACGCATTCGGTATCACCCTGATACTGGATGGCGTGCGCGACCCGGGCAACCTGGGAACCCTGCTGCGCACCGCAGCCGCGGCCAACGTAGCCCAAATACTACTGCTGCCCGGTGTCACCGACCCCTGGGCCCCCAAAGTGCTGCGCTCAGGCATGGGCGCACATTTTCGCATCAGCCTGACACACATCCACGATGCCGCCGAGCTACGGGCCCGACTCCCCCGGCACCAGCTCTACTTTGCCGACGCTCGTGGCCCGCAGCACTACACCGACATCGACTGGACCCAACCCAGCGCCCTCATCCTGGGCGGCGAAACAGAACAAGCCCGTCTCATCAACCACTGCCCCAGCCTTCAACCCATCGCCATCCCCATGGCCCGCGGCGTCGAATCCCTCAACGTCGCAGTAGCGGGCAGCATCATCCTTTTCGAAGCGGCCCGCCAACAGACCAACAGGTAACATCCCATGAAATTCCATCAGCTTTACCAACAAGCCAGCCGCCCGGTACTCTCCATCGAACTTTTTCCGCCCAAAACCGCACAGGGTCGGGCACACCTTGATGCCGAACTCACACAATTGCTAAAAACCCCGGTGGGATTTCTCTCTGTCACCTATGGCGCCGGAGGCTCCACCCAAAACAACACCCTGGAACTGGTCAACACCATCCGCCAAACCTACAACGTGCCCACCGTGCCCCATTTCACCTGCGTAGGAGCCAGCCGCCAAAGTGTCAGAGACTATGTCGAACAAGCAATGGCCGCAGGAGCCCAAAATCTGGTAGCCCTGCGTGGCGATAAGCCCAAAGATGCCGCCAACTTCCAACCTGCGCCCGACGGCTTTCGTTACGCCTGGCAACTGGTAGCCTTTCTAAAAGAAACCTACGGCGATGCCCTCTCGCTGGGCGTGGCCGGTTATCCCGAAGGCCATGTCGAAACCCGTGACCTCAACCTGAGCATCCAGCATCTCAAACAAAAAGTCGATGCCGGCGCCGATGTCATCATCACCCAACTCTTCTACGACAACGCCGACTTCTTCCGTTTCAGAGAAATGGCCACCAAAGCAGGCATCACCGTGCCCATCATCCCCGGCATCATGCCCATCACCAAATACTCGCAAATCGATCGCATCACCCAGCTATGCGGCGCCAAAATCCCAGCAGACCTCACCAAAGTACTCACCGCCTTTCCCGATGCCTCGCCCGACCAGCAAATGGCGGGCATCGCAGCAGCCATCGACCAGGCCGGCGAACTGCTGGAAAACGATGTGCCGGGCATACATATCTTCACCCTCAACAACAGCTTCGCCACCCTGCACATGGTCGAAGCATTAGGACACCACTTCTGCGACTAAATCATCCTAAAAAAATCACCTGACATGCGTTCTTTCATCATAATCGAACGCAGCAATAGCCAGCGCCGCCGCCTCTTGATCCAAATCATCGCCGCGGATACTTATGTCGGCATAATGACGATACAACGCCTGCCGCTCCTCGAAAAGCTCCCGGAAGGTTTGATCCGCACGCTTGGCAATGCCCCGTGACTCAAAATTATGGATGCGGCGCTCCAACTCCTCGAAACTGACATCCAAAAACACAATATGCGAGATGCTTTGCAGATGCGCCATGGCCCGCGAACTGTAAACCACACTGCCCCCGGTAGCAATCACATGCCGGGCGATGTTGATTTTGAGAACCTCTTGCTCCTCGATGCGTCGTAGATTCAGATGATCGCTGGCGTCGATAATTTCTTGCAGCGTTTTCTGTTGATTAATCTGGATGAGTACATCGGTATCGATGAAGCCCAGGCCCATGACCTTGGCCAGGATAATGCCAATGGTGCTCTTGCCCGCGCCGGGCATGCCAATAAGGGTGATGTTGGTTTTCATGGTAACATTTCTGAGGGTGAAAATGTCGCTAGCTAATCGCCCGATTTTACAACGATTCCTCTCGCACCACAACACCCGGGGCCCGCTACATGGAATCGCTCACCTTCCCCCAAAAGAACCACCAAGGCCACTAAGGCTCAAAGATGCGAAGAAAAAAGGAAAGAAACGCTTTGCGCCTGTCCTTTTTGGGCGTTTTTGCCGTTTAAAACCGCAAACACAGGATTTTTGGGTGGGAGCGCAGGCGTGCCGGAGCAACACGGGCGCCTGCGCTCCCCAACTGATTACTGCTCCGCCCGTTCTTCCTGCAAAATCTCGAACAGGCGGTTGGGGCTGAGGGGGATTTCGGTAATCTCGATGTCGTAATCGGCCAGAGCATTTTCGATAGCCTGGGCAAAGAGCGGCCCGACGGGAATCGCGCCCGCCTCGCCCACGCCCTTCACGCCCAACTTGTTCAGGGGCGAGGGCGTCTCCTGGTGCCACAGCTCGATGTGCGGCACTTCCATGCTGGTGGGAATGAGATAATCTGCAAAGGACGCGGTGAGCAACTGGCCATTTTCATCATACACGATCTTCTCGTAGAACGCGTTGCCAATGCCCTGAGCCACGCCACCCCGCACCTGACCATCCACAATCAGCGGATTGATGACGGTGCCGCAGTCATGCGCGGCCACGTAGCGCAAAATTTTGATCATCATGGTCTCGGGATCTACTTCCAAAATCATGGCATGGACGCCGTTGGCCGTCGCGCCACGCTCAGGCCCGAAGTAGGCGGTGGCTTCCAGGCCCGGGTCTGCATCTGCCTTGACCGCACCACGCAGCGGATTGGCCAGGGCGGCCAGACTTTTCAGCGCCACCAACGATTCCGGATTGTTCTTATCCACAGCAAAACCATCTTTCAGCTCGAGATTTTCGGCTGGCACGCCCAGATAGTCGCTGGCCATGGCCAAAATCTTCTTGCGGAGCGCCTCGGCAGCGTTATTGATGGCATTACCGGCCACCACCATGCCGCGGCTGGCAAAAGTGCCTGTGCCCCAATGGAACTGATCCGTATCACCGGAAACCAGTCGAATCAGCGAAGGATCTACGCCCAAATGCTCGGCCACCACCTGCACAAAGGAGGTGAAATGGCCCTGGCCCTGGGTGCCCACGCCCGTGGCCACATTGATCTTGCCCGTGCTTTCCACCTGCACGCGGGCGCCCTCGTAAGGCCCGATGCCGGTGCCTTCCACGTATGCAACCACGCCGATGCCCACGTGCCGCCCTTGGGCCCGATACTTGGGCTGCTCCTCTTTGATGAATTTCTCATACTCGATGAGCTCCAGAGCTTTGTCCAGCACTGGCTCGTAGTTGCCGCTGTCATACACCAGGGGCGCAAAATCCTGATAGATGATCTCGTTGTTGTAGGGGAATTGATCGGGCTGGATGAAGTTGATGCGACGAATTTCAGGAATGCTGATATCCAGCGCTTGCGCGGCCAAATCCAGCAGGCGCTCCATCACAAAAACGCCATGCTGGCGCCCCGCACCCCGGTAGGGTGTCACGATCATCTTGTTGGTGAACACCACCTTCATATCGGAATAATAATTGGGGATGTGATAGCTGCCCAGCAGGGTACATTGGCTGTTGATAGGCACGGTCAGGCCATAAGGATCATAAGCGCCCGAATCGTGGATGAATTCATCTTTGACGCCCAGAATCTTGCCATCCTTGCTCAGCGCAATCTCGGCCCAGTGGATTTGATCCCGCTCGTGGGTGGTGGTCATAAAATTCTCGCGGCGATCTTCGATCCATTTGATGGGACGATTGAGCTTTTTCGCAGCCCAGGGCAGCAGCACCTCTTCCGGGTAAAACATCATGATTTTAGGCCCGAACGCGCCGCCGATGAAGGGCGCAATCACCCGTACCTGCGATTCAGAAAGGCCCAGCATGGCTGCGATGCCGTTGCGGATGACCACGGGCGCTTGCGTGGTGTCCCACATGGTCAGGCGCTGCATCTTGTCATCCCACCAGGCCACGATGCCGCGGTTTTCCATGGCCGCGGCAATGCCGTGATCGTAGTAGAATCGGCGGCGGATGACCTTGTCGGCCTGAGCTTTGGCTGCTTCGTAATCGCCCTTGGTCTGGACGATGTGCGCGGCCAGGTTGGAGTCCAGGTCTTCGTGGATGAGGGGGGCGTCGGGGCTCAGGGCCTCTTCCAGGCCCGTGACCGCGGGCAGTGGTTCGATGTCCACGAAAATCTGCTCCACCGCATCTTCGGCGATGTAGCGGCTCTCAGCGATGACCAGGGCAATGGGTTCACCCACGTGGCGCACCTTGTCCTTGGCCAGGGGCACCTGGGTGCGGGCGTGAAATTCCTTGCCTTCCACCGGGGGCGGGGGCACCAGCAGCGGGCCCGGTTGCCAGTAATCGCCCAAATCCTCGGCGGTAATGATGGCTACCACGCCAGGAATTTCACGGGCGAATTCAGTATCGATATCCAAAATGCGACCATGCGCGTAATCGCTGCGCACGAATGCGGCGTGCAACATATCGGGCAGATGCACGTCATCGGTAAAGAGGGCGCGGCCGGTGAGCAGCAGCGCGTCCTCGTTGCGTTTCATGGGTTTGCCGATGAATCGTTTGCTCATGATGACGCCTCCTTCATCTTGTCGGCCGCGATGTGCACCGCGTCCACGATGTGGTCGTAGCCGGTGCAGCGGCACAGATTACCCGAGATCGCTTCGCGAATCTCCTCGTCCGACGGGTCGGGGTTTTCTTCCAGGAAGGGCTTGAGGGTCATCACGAAGCCAGGGGTGCAGAAGCC
>Ga0256914_1004180_pt1 | contig 10985 bp, 8 predicted proteins | sample HulkmetaG_FD_191571 | JGI IMG/M metagenome (GOLD analysis project Ga0256914, IMG submission 191571) | Hydrothermal chimney microbial communities from Main Endeavour vent field at the Juan de Fuca Ridge, Pacific Ocean - Hulk | ecosystem: Environmental > Aquatic > Marine > Hydrothermal vents ...
TTTTCCACCTGATACTCCAATTGTTCAATAACATTCCTACTATTATACACTCCGGGATAACCCTCTATTTGAATTGGACCGATAATTTCCAAAAAAGAAGGTAACAACCTTGTGGAAATAGCCACCACCCCATCTATCTTTTCCTGTCCACCTTCCAAGTGATAAAAATATTTGGCTCGTTGTGCATTAATCAAAAAATCCGGAGACCAATTACTATCTCGCAACTCCCAATCCTTAATTCCCAACATATCTTTCATTGGTTTTGGTGGATCTATTTGAGTGGAACTGCCGGAATCAAAAACATTGGTGTCATGAGTATCAATAAACACCACCTTACCACCGGCTATTTTCATAATCCCGAAAGAACCGATATACCCTCCTCCCGGTCGCAATTCATTATTATTTTGAAATAAAATCAAAAAAGTATTATTCTTGTTTGCCAACCTCTCCATAATTTCCAAAACACCCATCAATTCATTCCGTTGTCCGGAATCCATCGGCCAAACTTTAACCACCGGCTTTACCATTGCCACCAAACCTAAATAATTATACTTCCGATATTCTAAAAAAACATACCAACCTGCCAACAAAACAGCAGATATTGTCCAAAAAATCAACCAAAATTTAAAAGAATATTTTTTAATCATATTTTTCTCTATTAATAAAAACGTTTTTTAAATCCCTCCAAACTATTCAATATTTAAATCTTTAATTCTCGTTTCGGTCAATCTAAATTCCACCTGATTATACTTCAAATTTTGCAACACTCCATACAGTAACCAAAACAATAACGCACCCGGACCGACAAAAAATAAATTATTAAACAAGCCCAAAATAACAAACTCTACAAAAATCGCCAAAATAACAATTAACCAAACCCTCTCAAAACCGTCAGATTTCAAATAAGCCCTTCTAATCTCCGCAAAATATTGTCTTAGCCCTCCCAAAAATATCAGTAATCCCAGTAGTCCCACTTTATTAAAAATAATCAAATAAGAATTATACCCTTCATCCTTAGATAATCCTCCCGCTCCCCGCCACAACAACTGCCAAGAAAAATTATCTTTTAGAGCATACCAAATATCCAATAAATGTTTTTTGGATTCCGTCACCAAAGACGGTTCCAACCCCGGTAAAATAATTACAAAAACCAAAAGTAAAACCAGCACCGTTCCAATAATCCCATCATTTCTTAACAAAATACCTATCACCAAAATACCCACCCCCAAAACAATCAAAGAATTGTAAGAAAAAGTTAAAACCAAAACTCCAATTTGTAGGATTAAAAACAACATAAATACCCACTGTCTTCCAATCCGTTGTCTTTCCACTTTCTTTAAATCAACAACCTTATCGTTACCACCGCTATTGTCATTAAAAATGGAATCTACAATTTTATTCAAGCCGCCCTCCTCCAAGATCGGAAATCTCAATGTCAAAGACAAAGTTGATAACCCTTCTCTTTGCAATAGCCACAAACCGAAAGTAACCGGAATGGTAACCAACAGCAACATCGCCAAAGCATTATCACCTAACTGTAAGAATAAATTACTTCCCAAGAAACCGGTAATCTGCCCGTTTATTTTACCGGAAAAAACATTTCCGAAAATTTCCTTGCTAAAACCAATTCCGTTGGAAAATTTCCATCCAAAAAACATTGCCATTAAACCGAAAAAAGATTGCCAAACTCCGATTAAAGAAATCGTTAAGAAAAACCTCTCCAACCTGCGCAAGGTCTGAAAAAAATATTGTAAAGAAACAATAATCAATGGGTAAACCGAGAAAACCGTAACCAGTTGATAAAAAGTTACTTGATTAATTTCCTTCCCTAAAGCAAACTCTCCTTTCAACGCACTCACCGCTACCGCCCAAACGACCAAAGCGCTCCAATAATAAAATAAAGGAAAAATCTTAATTCTCTGTTTATCCAACAAAAAATTAATCAACCCGATTAAAGCTAAAACGAGAGTTATAACCTCCGTTAAAGTGGCTAAATTATCCGCCAAATAAACAGTGGGAAAAGTTGTAATAATAAACAAAGAAAAAATCCAACCAAGATGAAAACTCTTCTGAAAAATAGCTAGATCAATAAAAATAACCAACACCAAAAAAGCCAAAGTCAAATTCAAGGAAAGGGCTAAAATAAACGAAAAAGCCACCAATCCCAACATAACGGTCGTCAGCTCCTTGTTTTTGATAAGTTGTGCCAAATATTTTTGCATTAATTGCAAATTTTATTATTCCTTAATTCAAAGAGATTGCCTCCAAACTCTACTCAATTTCACCACCTAATTGCCGATTACCGATTGCTGAAAATCAAAATTTGAACATAATCCCTTGACTGCAAATTGTAACATATTTTTATTTAATTGTCAATCTATTTGGTGGCATAAGTTGATTTTTATGTTATACTGATTATAAGACCATTAAGCAAAAAAACGGAAAAGAAATGCTTAAACGCTTTTTTGATAAATTAAAATTTAATTCTTTTCTATGAAAATCATAACAATCAGCGGAATTGACGGCTCGGGAAAAAGTACTCAACTTAAAAAATTGGAAGAATATTTAGCCAAGCGAAAAAAGAAAACTGTTTTTTTTCATGCGGTTACCTTTTCTCTGATTAACAATCTTCTCTGGAAAAAAAGACAACGCCAAACGGAAAAATACAAACGACAAAAAAACGAAAATCTTAATCAGGCAACAATTTTTGACCATTCGCCCAAAGCGGTGACCTCCGGAAATTATTTGACAATTCTTGCCAGAAAAATAATTCTCCTAATCGATATTCTTCGCTTTAAGTCATTTATCAAAAAAAAGAAAAAGGAAGGAACCGATTATTTACTCAGCGATCGTTATTTTTACGATCAAATTATCAATATTCTTTACCTTTCTTACAAAAAAAGAATTCTCGGAGAACTGATTCAGCCCAAAGGCAAAAAGATAAACATCAAATTATCACCCTTATTAAAACTGGCCGACAAACTCATTCCCTCTCCGCAAAAAAGCTTTTTTTTAGATGTTCCTCCGGATACCGCCCTATCTCGAGATAGAAAAATTGAACAAGGAAAAGAATACCTGGTCATCAAAAGAGTATTATATAAAAAATTTCTCCCTCACTGGAACATCTCTCTTCTTGAAGGAACCGGTAATCGAGAGGACATTCAGCAAACCATTCGGGAAGCTCTCTCAAAATCTCCGACTACTTCAACTTTTCCAACTTCTTCTCTCAACAATTAACCTCCCATCATAATGTCACTTATTAAAGCATCTTTTTGGTTAACTTTATCAGAATTATTTTTTAATTTATCCGGCTATGTTACCCATGCCGTTTTAGGTCGCACTTTGGGACCGGCGGAATATGGTCGCTACGGTTTGATCATCACCATTTCCACAATGATTGTCGTTTTAATCGGTCGAGGCGTACCGGTGGCAATGAGCAAATACCTCAGCGAGGTTTACAAAAAAAAACCGGGGGAAATCAAGCACATCAAAAAAATAAGCGCTGAAACTCAAATCATTCTCATCGGCTTAACTACCTTGCTCTACTATTTTTCCGCCCCTCTTTTTGCCTATTTACTGAACGACCCCTCCTTAATTCCCCTCTTTAAACTCTCTTCTTTTATTATTCCCTCTTTCGCCGCCGCCAGCTTTTATGTTTACTATTTTACCGGCATTCAAAAATTCAATACTCAATCCGCCTTAAAATTTTTTCGCGGTTTTAGCAAAATATTTTTTATCATCTCTCTTTCAACATTCTTCAGTACCAAAGGAGCAATTATCGGACATGCTTTAGCTCCTCTATCGGTCTTTCTTTTGGCGTTAAGTTTTGATAAAAAAAACCATCGCAAATTAATACCTCCGACAACCATTAAAAAACCGTCCGGAAACTCTACGCTGACCGCCAATGATAAAAATTTAACCATTCAAAAACTGACTCGCCGAACCTTGCTTAATTTTGCTTGGCCTATTACTTTGTTTATGCTTTTTTATGAAATAATGATCACCATTGACTTGTATATGGTTAAAGCTCTTTTGCAAAACGACACTTTAACCGGCTTCTACAATGCCTCTCTGACCATCGGCCGACTACCTTTTTACGCTTTTTATTTTTTGACAATTATCCTTCTTCCCAAGATATCCGAAACTACTGTCATCAAAAACAATCCGGAAACCAAAAAAGTATTAACCACCGCCATGCGTTTCCTTTTTATGCTCATTATTCCTGCCACCACCCTCCTGGCAATATTCGCTCCCTCCGCTCTCACTTTTTTTTACGGAAGTCCTTATGCTGACGCCACCATCGCCCTGCGTGTTTTATCTATCGGCTTGGGATTTCTAACGATTTTTTACATTTTAGCTTTTGTTCTTAACGGTGCCGGTAAAAATAAAATTCCAATGTGGACTGCCGGTGGAGGAATGATTTTAAATGCCGGTTTAAATTATTTTCTCATCCCTCGCTTTGGTATTTTGGGAGCCGGCCTCGCCACCACCACCACCTCGTTTTTCATAATGATTGTCGCCGTTATTTATACGGAAAAATATATTTCTTCTTTCCTGCAATTCATCCCTCTTTTAAAATATCTGATAACAACCGCCGTAATATCCTTTTTGGCCATCTATCTCCCTCAAGGAAAATTTATCTTCATCTTCTGGTTTATTCTTCTTTTGGTAATTTACTTTATTTTTCTCCGACTATTGCGAGAAATTACCCCCGCCGATTTTAAGCTCTTGCGAAAATCCCTTCAAAAAAATCAAAAATAACTTGACATCTTGTCATTTTTACTCTAAACTAAACATAATAAACACCTGACTTCAATCACCAACAAAGTAAGGTTGAATTTTGATTTGTTTGGTGTTTTTGTTTAATAAACCAGTAAATAATCGTTTGAATTATGTCTTCAGAAAGTAAATACCTTATTTCCATTATTCTTCCCACTTTTAACGAAGCGGATAATGTTTTACCTTTGGTACAAAGAATTAAAGAAGCAATGCAACCGACAAATTATTCTTATGAAATGATTTTTGTTGATGACAGCAATGACCACACTCCGCAAATAATCCAAAAAATCGCCCAAGAAAACACGGAAGTAAAGTTTATTCCCGGAAACAAGCAAGGACTTTCCCCCGCTTTTATCAAGGGCTTTGCCAATGCTCAAGGAAAATACATCGTTTGCATGGACACCGACTTGCAACACCCACCCTCCTTAATTCCCAAACTGATTTCCGAACTGCAAAATAAAAACGAGCTGGTTATTGCCAGTCGTTATATTCCCGGAGGTAGCAATGAAGGGTTGGGAAAATTATGGAGTTTTTACGGATTGTACCGCCGAGCGGTTTCTTTAAGTATGGGCTACCTAACTAAAATTCTTTTCATCCCCATCCGTAAAACCACCGATCCGATGACCGGTTATTTTGCTTTCCAAAAAACCATCATTAAAAATATTGAAATAGAACCGCGAGGTTTTAAAATCTTAGTAGAAATTTTAATGCGTGCCAAACCCAATAAGGTAACGGAAATTCCTTTAAAATTTCAACCCCGAGAAAACGAAGAAAGCAAAGCCACCCTGAAACAGGGATTGGAATTTTTCAAGCATCTTAGTCGTTTATTTATTCAACTGCCGGAAGCCGCTCGTTTTGAAAAATTTTGTTTGGTCGGACTAAGCGGCGTTTTAATCAATTTGGGACTACTCTATCTTTTTGTGGAATTTTTCAATATTCAAAAAACAATCGCTTTCACTGCCTCTATTCTGATTTCCATTTTAACAAATTACTTTTTCAACTCTCGTTTTACTTATCGCGACAATCGCTCTTCCTCTCGTCGTGAAAGTCTTAAACGCCTTAGTTACTATTATGCCTTTTCTTTTCTAACGATGTTTGTTACTTTATCCATCTATCACGAATTAATCAATAACTTTCATCTCTATTATATTTTTTCCGCCCTCCTTGCCATCGCTTTTACCACTGTTCTGAATTTTACATTGGTTACCAAAGTTATCTGGAAGTTACCGGTGGAAATTTAAAAACTTTATTCAAAAATTTGTCTCCACAAATATCTTCGCTGAATGGTGCTGGGATATTTTTTATTCCTGGAAGGCGGAACAATTTTTTTACTTTCCGCCGTAATAAATTCTTTTTTGGGTTTTAAACGATAAACAGTCAAAGTCCCGAATTGTTTTTTGTCTTGAATATCAAATTTTTGTACATATCTGGACAATAAGGCCTTCTGATCGGATTGACTTCGTAAAATAATGAAATAATTTCCCTGACGATAAATATTTTTCAAATCCTTACTTAAATAAACAAAAGGAATCTTTTGCAACTCTAAAATTCCCCCAAAGGCGGTCTTATACTCCGGTTGAGCTCGAAAGAAAATCGGGTAATTATTTTGTTGCCACTCCTTCTTCATAAAACCGACAATTTCTTCCATTTGTTCATAGGTAACTCTGGTTTTTTCCTTTAAAATATAATCCTTATGACTCAAAACAAAATTATCATCCGTTCCCGCTCGAGCCAATTGTCCATAATAACCTCTGAGAAATAACAAATTACTAAACACCAAGAAAAGTAAAATGGCCAACCAAACAGTGGTATATTTATTTTTGGTTTTTAAATTCAACCATCTGACAATCAATCCTAAAAATATGATAAACAACGGAGCTTCCAATAGAAAAAAACGAGGAGCGATATCGTAAGCCAACTTACTGTACAAAACAAACACCACTCCGCTCCAAAGAATAATTAATCGTAAAAAATTCTTTCTTCTTTCTTCCTTTTCTCTATTCCACAAATCCCACCAAGCGAAAATTCCCCAGCCCAACAAAGCCAGGGAAATAATCCCCCTGAAAAATCTGGCGGAACAATGTTCTTTACACCTCAACATATTTCTTTGAGAAAGAGGAGCGAAAGCTAACTGATCTCCGGACAAAATCAGCCAGTTATACCGGGCGTGTAACTCAACACTCCTAACCAAAGTCGCCTTTAAACTGTGTTTTTTTTCATCCGTACTGCGATTTGTTACCACCTTAATAAACTCCTGAATATTCCTCCCTCCGGTTTTATAGTCATTAATAATCAAAGGTGTATTCATAAAAAGAAAAGCCAACACCGCCAATATCCAATATTTTCCGGAAATTTTAGGACGAGTCCAAATCAAATAAATTATCGCTATCACCGGCACGGAAACAAAAGCCAAAAAATGCATTTGAGAAATACCCGCCACTGCCAACGCCGTCACAACCAACCATTTACCATTTTCCCTATCTCCTTTCTCCTTGTCTATTCTTAACAAGGCGTAAGCGAAAAGCGTGGCAAAAAAAGGGATTAAATTGGGATTCCAAGCAAAACGACTGTAAGTTACCAAAAAAATGGAAGTGGAAAATATAGCAGTTAAAACCATTGCCAATCTCCACTCAAAAAATCTTCGCAACAGCAGATAAAATAAAAATATACTGACTATATTCAACAATACTATAATAACGGCACTGGCTATCGGCGTTGCTCCAAACAACAAGGCGCTAAAATATTCCAAATAATACAACAAAGGACCTAATCGCAAAAAAGAACCGGCCGCCCTGGGACCTTGTAGAGGCAACTCTCCGGGACCATATTTCAAGCCGGCCGAAACTACCCGCCAATCCCGAGCCTGATCCAGTTGCCAATGCATCCAGTCTCCAAAATTATAAAATCGCAAAAAAATCCCCAAAATAATTATCAAACCCAAGATAATAAATTTTTTATCCACCTTAAACTTTACCTTTTTCATTTATTTATTTTTATTTTTTACAAAAATTGCTTTCAAACAATTTATCCATCCGTTAACATTTTTAAACTGTTAATGCTTTAAACTGTCAATATTTCCAAACTGTCAAGATATCTCCGGTACATTTCCAGTATATCACTTTTTTTAAAAGTTGCCAGTTTCAACCCCAAATAAACCACTATCTTAAAACTACCAACCACAAGTCTGCCTGCCGAAGGCAGGCTGGTCTAACAGAATGTTTTAATTATAAATACACTAATACTTCTTAAGGAAATTTCTTCAAATATTTTTTTCATACTATTTTTTTATAATCAAATTAATTATTTTTTTTATATCTTCTGTTTTTACTTTCTTATACACCGCTTGATGATTGGTTGTAAATTTTGCAGGATTACTCAAAGAAATAGCTATTCTATAATTATCGGTAGTGTTATTATTGTTATTGTAAATTTTTGCATATACTAAATCACCATAACTCTCACCAATTAGAACATTTCCATCTCCAACCTTATTCTTAACAAAAACTTCAATCGTATATTTATCAAACACATATTTAAATCTATCATCAAAGTCTACATTATTTTGCTTACTGTTATTTAATATACTATCAATAGTTTCCCGTTTAATTCTGCTAAATTTTATATTGTGATATTTTCCATAACTATATGACTCATCATAACAACCTTTATTTAACTCTCTGTAATGATGCAAAAAAGATATATCATTTTTACACAATTTCATATCCGCTATTCTAAATTTCAAATCTTGATTACACCAAAACAATCCACCGACTATCAGTAGAAAAATCACTGTAACAACAAAAGTTTTTTTCTTCTTCAACTTCATAAAAAATTTAAATTACTTAAATTCCTAAAATCTTACCTCACTTTATATCTCATCATCCTCTATTTTTCTTTCTTTGTCAATCAAAATCCAATCCTCAAAATCATTTAAAAACTAACTTTTAATTGTCATTTTCTTCTTCCGATATTTTTTCTTGGAAAGTCTTTTGCATTCCTTTTTTAAATACACTTCGTTACAAGTGTAATCACGATTCAAAGTTGTTATCCAATTGGAATCGTTATGATGTTCGGCCACCTCATAAATATCCCCGTTGAATTGATACCACCTCCAGGCATCCCAACAGTTAGTGTCTCCTCCACCTTCCCAGCAGAGGATTGGACCATTGGTTTCTTTGGAACAGCGGTAGTCGGTTGGATGAATGATGTGAGTATGATATCCATGATAGCAAGTTTGACTACCATCAGGGTTGGAGAAACAACCGGGGTTGGTACCGGAATTGGAATTTCCGCCAAAATTATCATCAGAATCCTCCCAAGGGTCAGAACCAAAACCGCAGTGGTAGGGTTTGTAATCACCCTTGTACAAATCGGGATTATTCTCATTGTGTTGCAATTTCCATGTTAATCGATCATAGCCAGTGTCAACTCCTTCTGGCCAGCCAAAAAACTTATCTCGCCAAAACATTATTCTTGGATTCCTAATATTGAAAAAATTATTACCGTCAATATCAGAACGCCCACCCCCGATGGTAAACCACCACAAAAACTGAGCTTTCACCTCAGGACTGTATTGGTTATACTTATCAGGATAATCATTCTGTAATTTTTTAATATCACCAACCAATTGCATTTGAACTTCAAGTGTCGCTAGATCTATATCGGTATGTTCTGAAAAATTAAATGTGATATAATGCCACATATTCGCACTAAGCTGTGTTGGATCTTTAATGTTTGCAGCAAATACTCCGCTACTATCCAGCATGTTATTTTCATCATAACGAACATCCTCAGAAAAACTGGGTTCGATTGATATAATATCATTATTGCGAAAAACACCCGAATGATCTATGATATCAAATTCAAAGCCAATAGGTTTACGATTGCCATCACTGAATTTTTGATTATAAAACTCAATGTTTTCATCCGACAAGTAAAAGGCAGCTATAATCTTATTCTCTACCTTACAAATTTTTATACCACCCCTAAGTGGAGCATAATTTTTATTGCTTGTGTCAATTTCCCAAACATTTGGACCTTCATTTTTAATCTTTTCTAAGATTGTTGACTGCCAAGATGCCCACGCCTGTGAAACACACAACATCAAAATTACTCCCATCAGAAAAAATATTTTTTTCATATTCCAATCCTCCATCTAAGATTAATAAAATTGTAAATGTACTGACTTTTTGAAGAAATAATATTCTTCTTTGAAAAAATCTAAATATTTAGATTTTTTCTCAAAGAATACTATTTTATTTTATTAATTATTTGCAATGAATCAATAATAGCTTTCTCTATTTTTAAATACTTTCTTTCATTCGTGGAGTCTTTTATCTCTATTGAATAACAACTACCATCATTAGGTGTTAGGTTGTCAATTATATCATCCTCATTAATAAATTTATATATACCCATTACTGTATTATTAAATACAAAACCAGACAATGAAAAATTGTCTTTTTTATACTGTAATGCCTCTCTATCCTCTCCTTCCTTAAGTGTAAAAATATTATTAAAGGCAGACAATGTTGTTATTGGGAGTTTACCATTCTCAACCCTAACACCACAAGAACTACTTGTCATATCATGTGTTGAAATCTTAACATAATTGGGACACATTTTATTATGTTCTTTTAGTTCATCTAAATTACAATCTTTTGTTATATAAAATTCAATAGTTTTCAAGGTAGGACGAGGATAATTTGGATTTATAATCATAAACTTACTTAAAAAATTTAAAATTATTCTCTTAAATGTAAGTCTATCTTTATTATAATTGCGTTCATATACACTCCAATCTGTCGGATAACTTATCTGATAACCATAATGATCATTCCTATAAGTTTTCCAGTTAGAAGTGCCTATTCTTTCAGAATCTGAAATATTTTCATCATCTTTAAAAACTTTTATCAATTCTTCATTATTCTTTCTTGCTAATTCTTGACCATTATTATTTAATATTTGCCCTGTTGATTTTCTAGATTCGTTTGATATATACCAAAACCCACCAGCAACTAATGCTAGCAAAACTATTCCTGCAATTATTAAAGTTTTTCCAGTTTTTGACTGATCAGCCTTGGGTTGATTATTCATAAATTTATCTAAATTTTTAAATTTTAAAATCATTAAATATTTTAAACTCCTAAATTTTCAGCTTCTTAAATTCCTAAAATCTTACCTCACTTTATATCTTATCATCCTCC
>Ga0256914_1004181_pt1 | contig 10985 bp, 9 predicted proteins | sample HulkmetaG_FD_191571 | JGI IMG/M metagenome (GOLD analysis project Ga0256914, IMG submission 191571) | Hydrothermal chimney microbial communities from Main Endeavour vent field at the Juan de Fuca Ridge, Pacific Ocean - Hulk | ecosystem: Environmental > Aquatic > Marine > Hydrothermal vents ...
TCATCCTTCGGGCGGATATTTTGAAAGGACTTCTCGGTAGTTTTGCCGGGAGGCCCTTTCTACTCTTCGCCCCGGTGCTTTCCGGGCTTTCCGGATGGCTCTGGATCGTCGAGAAGAATTTCCGCGGAGCAATTATCGTTTATTTCCTCTCCGCGGCCCTGGTTTTCCTGAACTCGTTGAAAATCCTCTTTTTGGGAGGATGACGTGGCCGAGGCCATCATAATCGAATCGGGAGAAAAAAAACTTCCCGCGGGGTTGCTTGAGGTCGTAAACGATCTTCAGATGTGGGCCTCAAGGGAGACCTATACCCGGGCGGACGAGATAACGCTTGACGTATACGGCGCCGAAAGAAGGCGCGCGGTGCGTGAGGTGATGGCAAGAATTGCCCGCGAGGAACTCGCGCTTTTCGTAGTGGCCGTGTCCCTTATCGAAGCCGTCCACCGTAATATTTTCGTTCCGTTCGCAGGCGAACTTCCGCGCACAGTGGCAATGATCTTTGCGGCGGTCTGTCTCCTGGGGCCGTTACTCGTCCCTCCGGTCGTCCTCTCCTGGGGGGCAACCAGGGCTACCGGAGAGGTTTCTTCTTTCATAGCACGCTACGCCGCTGGTATCCGGGCAACCTGGCTTCTCGTGGGGTCCTTCCTGGTTGCCTTCGTTCTTTATCATGTGCTGCCGTCATCCGGGCTGGTGGATCTCTTCTACGAAAGGCTTCCCTCCGTAGCGCCTTCCGTGGAGACGGTGGTGGAGATCCTGGCCGTCGCGGCGCCGCGGATCTTCATCGTCTCCGCCGTCTCGGCCCTCGTCCCGTTCGTCCTTGCCCACTTCAGGTCTTCACGGATAGAGAGAAGGAGACGGTTCTTAGAAGAGGTCAGGGGCTCGCTGTAAATCTTTTACGAGCTTCCCAAATTTTTCAAAATCTTTCCAAATCTTTCCAAATTGACAATATTTTCGGCCTTTGCTAAGGGAATTTTGTGACCCTGATATCGTCTTCCCGAAAAATACGGGTAACTGGTCAATTTTAAATGTTAGTGTTTCTAATTGCCTAAACTGGGGGAAAATTTGTCATATAAGCCAAAAGATATTTTTGATCATTCAATAAAAAGAGCACAGCATTTTCTTTTTTTGTACGATATTCTTCATGATACGAGATGTCGGAATACAAGATCTGATTGGGCTAAGAAATTTAAAGAATTTATGCATTGGCCTAATAATACAAAAATTATCAGAATCGATGGGAAGGACAAAAATAGCATACTAGTGCTAAAAAATATGGGCGATATTGATCGTAAACATTTTACTCATGTTTATATATCAGAGCTTTTGCGTTCATCCCTGGTTGCCTCTGTATCTTCATTAGATAGATATATTCATGATTTAATAATATATCACTCCTGGAGACTTCTTAGTAAAAAGGAGGAGGAAATTCCCAAGGGATTAAGGGAGATTAGGCTTCCAATATTAACAACAAAAAAAATCATAGAAGTACTAAGAAAAAATCAGCGATCGCGCCCAGGGAATACAGTAAAAAAAGCATTACAAAAGATTTTACACAGGGATTACACATTTCAAACTCCTTCTAATATTGATAAGGCAACAAAAATTCTTGGTATTAAAGATTTTTGGCGAAAAATAGCTAGAGAGATGCCTGGTAATCCAACGCCCAAAGATGTAAGAGAAAAATTAAAAAAAATAGCTAAAAGGCGGAATCAAATAGTACATGAAGCTGACTTAATTCTTAAAACAAAGACTAAAAAAATAACTGTTAGAGAAATAAAAAGAAAAGATGCACAAGAGGCTTTAGAATTCATTAAGTCTTTTGTAGAGGCCTTTGATAAGGTCATTTTACAAGAATTTGGATAAATATCTACTAACAAATGAGTGCACTTGACCGCTGTTCTGCTGGTGCTTCACGGTGGCAAGTGACTCTGGTCGTTATCGCGACGCGCCTGGCCCTCGTTGGGCTGAACGAATTTGAACACTAAGGTGTAATTATGCCAAACTGGTCGGTTCAGTTGTTTGGTAACAGATTCGATCTCGAAGATCTTTCCAAGTGGTTTACAACCACAGACCTACAAGTAGTTAAGGAATCAGATGGTTTCTATCTAAAATCTGATCTCTTCGAAACAATTGAGGAAGCTGAACATGTCAGAACTTTAGCACAGGAAATGCTGCAGCGCCTAGTGGGGGCAGCTAAATTATTTCGCACGAACTTTATGTCTGTTGAGTTGGGTGAGGTTACAAGGCAAGAAGATGACAAACAAAGGCATCGTTATGTCTCTTTGTCAGCCAGCATTGTTGTACGATCTAAAACTTCCTCTATACTGACTGTCAACGGCCGTGAGGAAACGCCGCCTAAAGTCCCACTGCCTGCCGTCTGGGCTGCCGTTGCAAAAGACGATAAAAAAGTACTCCAGGCACTCCGTCTTTGGGCTAATAATCCAGACAGCTGGGACAATCTATACAAGATACTGGAAGTCATTGAATCTGATGTCGGAGGTGCCATCTATTGTAACGGGTGGGTTTCCAAAACGGAGGTAAGACGATTCACCCAGACAGCCAACAGCGCTGAAGCCCTAGGCGACGAGGCTCGCCATACCAAGAGACATGTACCACCTCCGCCTAGGCCGATGACAATTAAAGAAGCCATACAGCTAATGAAAGCACTGTTGCAGAAGTGGATAGCGAGTAAAACTCCCTCTTGATAAGAGTGATGAATCTCAGCCCAACAATTGGGTGCACCTGACCGCTATTCCGCTGCGCTCCTTGTCAGCAAGTGACTCTGGTCGTTAGCCGTGATAAAGAAAAAAATAATAAAAAGTATTGCTAAATTGATACAGGATTCAAATTTAATTGAATGGGGAAGTGTAGATTTTATATGTTTACTGAAAAAGATATTTGATGAAGATAAGGAAATAGAGGAAGCTTTTAGTCAAATTTATTGTCAAGAAGAAATTTCTTTTCAAGAAAAGCTACTTGGAATAAAAATTGATATTGAAAAAGAAAAAGAAATATTACAAAAATTAGTTGATATTTTTAAAGAAATCTTTCCTATTATTGAAAACATAACAAAAGAAAATCTGACTGAAATTTATCAAAAATATGCAGGATATTTAGAAATATGTCCTTTTAAAAATAAATTTCTCCATTTAGTTATAATAAATTTTCTCTTCTATTTATACGATTGTATAAAATTTATTTCTTTTAAAGAAGGTTTAGAAAGTAAACCAAACATTCCTGATAAAATTCTGAAATTTTGGGACGAAAAAGACGAATTATTAGACGTCACAGAAACGAAAGCACTCAATAAAGGTTTTGTGTTTTTTAATAAAATTGTAGTTTATCCTAGTTTTACTTATAAACTAAAAAATGTTATAATCCCTTTATTTAATCGTTTAAAAGATAAAATAGAATTAAAAATTTATCCTGCTTACTGTAGTAACTTATCACTTTATACAGATATTGACTTAATATTAGAAGAACGAATTTTTGGTATTCCTTTTAAAGAAGAGAATTTTAAAAAGATCATAAAAAATAGAAAAAATTTTGGAGAGTATTGGTATTATTTCAAAGAAGAAAAAGAAGAATTAGTAGCTAAACTTTTTTATGTTCCATTACTGAAAATGGATTATGTATTAAAATTATTAGAAGATAACAAGTTCTCTATTTCTTTGGAGGAAATAGTAGATATTAATAAAAAAGATTGGGCTAAATATTCAAGCTTTATTTATCATTGCGATTCTAAATACTATATAACGCATAGATATATTCACGCCATTTTTAATTTAATCGAGGAAAGGGAGGTAGAAATAGTTCATTTAGATATGTCTTTAAAGATTTATGATGAAAAACTATATAATCAACGAGTAAAGCTACATTTAAAAGATAAAATTGTTAAGCCATTGGTAAAAAAGAAAATCTTCAGAATTGATGCTAAAGAAGGAACAAAAGTTATAAATTTAGAAGATTTTAAAAATATAATAGTAGCAGCACTTGATCATAATCCAGAGATTTTAAACTTTCTCAATGGTAAATAAAAAGCTAAAAAACCTCTCCAGCGGACCAGCGATACCGCCAGCCGCTAAGTTCGGAACCAAGGTATAAAGCCCCCAAAAGATCTACCGCAGGAACAAATTTTGTTTTATGTAGCCCTCCCCGGTCTTCAACGAAAGTATCTGTAAGAAGCCGGGACAATGTGCTATAAAAGCGGGCATGAGTCCGGCTAGGAAGCCCAGGAGGGAGCTAAAAAAACCGCCGCTTAAGCGCATGAGCGGAGAGGAGCTGCGGGCCCGGCGTATCAAACACGACCTCTCCCAGGTGGAACTGGCGGAACTGCTGGGTTGATCAGAAAACTATCAGTGTTTGGGCAAAGATTTTTTTCACTTTCTGCGGGGCAATCTTTTTGAAAACGCGTTTGGTAAGTAAGATCGCAAGCGGATGTTTTGCTGCCACGGGCTTACCCCTGGCTTCATTACCACACCATAGACTTTGTCTTCGGCCAGGGCATATTCTGTGTCTTCTATCAGAAATGCCCGGGTAAATGAGAATCATAGGGTTAAGGTCTTGTTGTGCAATTCGTTTAACATCTGGCTGAGCGGTAGATCGTCGGGCCCCCGATACCGATCCAGACAAGATAATAAATATCTTGTTACGGAAATGATGATCAGAGTGGGCACTATAATTTAAGCATAGTCTATTATCGGCCTCTCCGTTGCTCCACATATTCCCGTCAGCTTCCTCCTCCGGACAAAAATAGAGATAAACCTTGCCTTTTGGAAGTTTACGTCAGGGCAGCGCAAGCTTTCATTCTATCTTTATCTTTAAAAGCTATCTTTATCTTTAAAAGCGGACTTTCCTACCTTCCATCGAGATAAAGTATCTAAACTAATAGAACGTAATGAGGAGATTTGGACTAAAAATTTATATAATTATAAAAATTTACAAAAATAAAGATAATAACATCCATCAAAACCGTAAAATAAAGTTTGAAAGACATTGAAATGTAAATTAGATCTTTTTAGTAGAAAAACTTTTTAAGGCTGGAGTTAAGATCCTATGGGTTCTTATTTAGATGATCTTAAAAATTTTTTATTGATAAACCTATGGCATTCTTTTGACCTTTGTGACTTTGATTCTAAAATAGAAAAAATAGAAAAAATCGGAAGTCACGATGAGTTTTTTAAAAATTTATTAAAAGTATTGAGAAAATTTCACAATAATCTTTCTTGCCTACGATATGGCCTTGACTATTTAAAAGAAAACAATAATAAAATTAACGAAATTATTAATACCAAACACGATAAAGTGATAAATGAAGTTAATAATCTACTTCATAATTTTCCAATTTTTAAACAAACAATCTCAAACGAATATTGTCCGGAGGCCTTGGAAAATTCCTTCATAGAAGGATATTACAAAATAATTAAAGATACCTTAACCCTTTTAATCGACGAAGTAAAAATAAAGAAAAAATCACTAAATGAGATAGAAGACGAGTTAAAAAAACAAAATGAATCAGAGGAAACTAACTTTCTTTTAAAATTTTATAATAAATTTATCGCTAACCATATAACTGACAATGAAAAAAATAATTGGGAGAAAAGTTTTGAATATTTATTAAAGAAACAAAAAAGATATCTAGGTGAAGACAGATTAGGATATTGGGAAAGACAAAAATGTTTTAAAAAGAAAGATTTTAAAGATGAAATTAAAAAAATTATAATTGAAACACCCCCGAGCGAAGGTAATCATATCCCAGAAGCAACATGTCTTGTGCGATTTATTTGTTTCATTTTAAGTAAATACCATATTATTCTTCACAAATACTATACTTATGATTATAAATTTATATCTCAATATTTTGGAGCAAATCGTGAAAAACAAGAAGAAGAAATAAAAAGGGCTCAAAAAATATTTACATTTACTAGATTAATTACAAAGTATTTCAATAGCATATTTGAGCACACAGATCGAACACAAAACGACAAAAAGATTAGTGAATGTTTAGTTTTATTAAGTTACTTAAGAAGAGGATTCGCATATTTACTACTTGATAATCCTGAAAAAGCTTTTAACGATTTTTCTAAAGTCGAAAAATATGCAAACTTATTACGGAAAAATAGCTTACAAAATACTGATAATGTTACGACATTATACAGTCGTCTTATGCTACCATATACTTACTCTTTAAAAGGAGAATTATACAGAAGAAATTTCTCATTCTATAATGCTCACCAGTATTTTTGCAATTCCATAACTAAATTAGAAGACTTAAAAAATTCTAAAAATGATAAAATCGAAAAAATCTTAAATAATAGCATTGCGTTGATTAGAATCAAAATAAACAAAGGAAAAACATTTCTTGAATTAGGCGAGTTCAAAAAATCTCTCAAATGGTTCTTAAAGGCACTATTGGATTACCTAAAGATTACAAAAAATAGCATAAATAATAGTAAAGATCCAGAAAACAATACAAGAAAAGCAAACAATACAAAAAATATAGAAAATATAACAGAAGATATTGATAAAGCTATAAGATATTTAGAAGAAACTAAACTTGATACACATATTTCTAAAAAGGAACTATATAATAAAATAGAACCAATTGTAAGTGATTTACAAAAAATACAAAATAATTTTTATCCATTGTTATTTTCGGATATCTGTACCAGAATAGCAGTAGTATTAACACTATTGAAATTACCAGACTATTCTAATAATAACAAAATGACATCAAAAAACCCAAAAAGACACGGTTTGGCACTGAAATGGTTAGAGCAAGCTTATTATTGCTTAGGATCAGCCTCTTACCAAATCATTTCTTCTAAATTATCCAAAATTTCTAAATTATCCGAAATCTCTTCCCAATTATCCCAAATTTCTTCTAAATTACCCCAAATTGCCAAATTACCCGAAATTGCCGAATTATCCGAAATCTCTTCCCAATTATCCCAAATTGCCAAATTACCCGAAATTGCCGAATTATCCGAAATCTCTTCCCAATTATCCCAAATTTCTTCTAAATTACCCCAAATTTCTGTATTAGACAAAATTTCTTCTAAATTATCCAAAATTTCTAAATTATCCGAAATCTCTTCCCAATTATCCCAAATTTCTTCTAAATTACCCGAAATTGCCGAATTATCCGAAATCTCTTCCCAATTATCCCAAATTTCTTCTAAATTACTCCAAATTGCCGAATTACCCGATAAAGGAAAACCAAAAATATATTGCAATGCACTTACAATTTTAAACTGTCTTATCCTTTATGAAAAATTAAAATTAATAAAGGATGACGATTTACCATGCTTATGTACCGAGGCTATAGAATTACTGAAAAACGGTAAATATGAATTAATCCATTTCGGTGGATTTAGAGATATAATATACAGAATACTTGCTATAACGACCCTAAAATCTCTTCAAAGTAAGAAAAACGATAAACAAGATTGGGAAAAGGATATAGCTCAACGCCTCCTTCAAAGCTTACTTATATATACCGAAGATTTTTCGATCAAAAATGCCGAACTCTATCGTTACCTAATGAAAGAAAGAAAAATAACACGTACTAAAGACGAACGATCTATTTATATTTACGGTCTACAGAGGTGGAGTTCCATTAATCCTGCTTTAGTCAGACCATCGGCCTTTAAAATTAAAGGCGGAGGAATGTTGATCGTTTATAACGGTAAGGGAATAGCCATCGACCCCGGAATAAATTTTATCGAAAACCTTTATTCAGAGGGCTTCTCCATTGCCGATATCGATTACATAATAGCCACCCACGATCACATTGATCACATTGCCGATGTGGACACTCTTATGTCTCTTTATTATAGAAGATACAAAATTGAGGGATCATCTAAAGTTAAGAAAAATCCTCTCACTCTCATTCTTAACCCTAGCGTCTCGGCAAGATATAGCTTTTTGATCAATCAAAACCCAGAACTCTTTAGGAAGATTGAGCTTTCTACTGAGGACGATTGGAGAAAAATTTTTGAAGACTTCCAAATCAAGGCCATAACAGTAGAACATTTTGATCTTTCGGCTCCGAAATATTCAAACACTATAGGACTGATTCTTTCTTTTGGGAAAAAATTTAAAATCGGGATAACCAGCGACACTTTCTATAAAGAAGAAATAATTCAAAAATTTATAGATGAACATCTTGACATTTTTATCGTGCATATAAATAGCGTTCCGTTCAGGGAATTGAAAGCAGCATGTGACGTATCTATAGATGAAAAAATTTGTAAATTTTTAGATTTGATGAAAAAAAACAAAAAATTTGAACCAATTCTCAAAGAAATTCTTTACTCTCTAGGATATAACTATGATGATTATGACAAGAAGGTACTTATGGAAGAAGAGCGATGGAACCAATTGTTCAATGACGAAGAACCAATTTTGGGTCAGCATCTCCTGCTCTATGGAACTTTAAAAACCTTCGAAAGATTTATAGAAACAACTTCGTATTCCAAGAATAAACTTTTTCTTATTACCGAAATAAGCGAAGAAATGGGAAATTACCGCAGTAAAGTAGCAAGGTATTTAAATGATCACTTTGAAAAAAAGAATAGATCTAACTCCGTAAAATGTCTAACGATGGATATTGGTATGTGTATTCGAATAAAGGATATTTCGAATCCCAAAATAGAAATTAGATGTTCGGAATGCCGTCTAAGTAATGATCACGACGAAGACGATCGCTTTCATCCCATATCCGAAATAAAAGAAGTTTGTTTAAAACAAGAAGAAGAAGGGCTTTTTTATTTTTGTCCATATCATGATCCCGAAGGGCCGTACAAAAGCACTGAAGAATATGAATTTGCAGAACGATTAGAAAGATATCAACCATTTAGGCACATCGATATTAGAATTACTTAAACCTCTCTCAAAAACGAATGGAATGTCCGAAAAAATTGGGAAAAGCACAACGTGCTTGGAAGAATGTGAAGAAACCTTTTTCAATAGGGCCTTGGTAGCTTTCGACGAAAAACATTTTCAGGAGGAAGACAGATACTATTTGTTGGGAGAGACGAATCGCCGATCGGCTCATGTCTCTGGCCGAAATGCCGATAATGATTTCAGGACTTGAAGCAGACTTGAAGGGGGAGATCCCCCCGCACTGGAGAGGGGAGAGAAATCTCCCCTCTTTTCGTTTCTAGAGAAAATGTCCGTTCGTGCTCCGGAATTCTGGTTATATCCCTCCTTTACACCACCCTCAGCCGTTCGATCTCTTAGTATCTGTAAGAAGCCGGGACAATGTGCTATAAAAGCGGGCATGAGTCCGGCGAAGAAGCCCAGGAGGGAGCTAAAAAAACCGCCGCTTAAGCGCATGAGCGGAGAGGAGCTGCGGGCCTGGCGTATCAAACACGACCTCTCCCAGGCCGAACTGGCGGAACTGTTAGGGGTAAAACAGAGCGCTATAAGTCGTTGGGAAACTGGAAAACACGCCGTCCCTCCTTATTTGCACATTGTTTTAGAATATCTGGAAAAAAATAGATATCTTCCTAAATAAACTTTCAGTTATTCTTTTTTCCTTCCATTTTTAAATAGGCATGGTCATAAGACCACACCTTAATCCTCCTTATGCGATAAGTATTGACTCTATACGATACGCATGATAACCGTATCAAAAAATGCGAAACGCATAAGGAGGAAAACATGGAAAAATTAACGCCAGTTTCCTTCCATGGAGACATTCTTTATTTAGTAGAATGTAATGGAGAACCTTTTGTCCCCGCCAAGCCCATTAGCGAAAATTTGGGATTGGATTGGAAGACGCAGTACCGCAAGTTTCAGGAAGATGCCCGGCGGTGGCAGGTGAGGACGGTGAAGGTGCAGACGTCCGGTGGCAAGCAGGAGATGCTGTGTCTTCCTTTACGCAAGCTTCCGGCCTGGCTCTATTCCATTTCTCCGTCGAAGGTAAAGGCAGAGATAAGGGAGAAGCTTGTGAGGTATCAGGAGGAGTGCGACCGGGTGTTGTGGGAGCACTGGATGAGGTCCCGGAGTCTTCCGGCTGGTGGGGAGGAGTCGGTGGATCTGGAGGAGATGCGGGAGCTCTATCGGGAGGCGGAGGAGAAGCTGAGGCGGATCAGGGCGCTCGAGCTGGAGGAGAGAGAGGACGAGGAAGCGATGCTCGAGTTTACGCGGCGTGCGATACTGGGGGCGCAGGCGGTCGTGGGGCTCAAGCGACTGCGGCTGACCCGTGCCGAGATCTCGGCCCTTTTTCTGGCTTACACGGTGGGCAGACCCGCCTCCGAGGCCGCGAGACTTGCGGGGGTATTGCCCTGGGAGGCGGAGGAGGCCTACCGGCTTTTTCTGGTACTTTCCCGAGATCCGTGGGAGGTACTGGAAGCGGCTGAGACGTTCCGTACGCCGCTTCCCTGGGAGGAGGAGCCGGATCTGCGGGAAGCGGCGCGTACGGTGGAGAATGCGATAAGGAGGGTATGCGCCCGGGCGGGTAGCTTCGAGATGCTCGTTCCGACGGCCCCGAAGTGGTTGGGCATAAGGAAGGACAGGGTGTATCTGTTTCCCGAAATTTTCGGGGAGGCGGGGACGTCGGGTTCGGACCCGTGGGTGCTCGTGGATCTTCTGGGGTGGAGGCGTGGGTACTGCGGGGTGAAGGTATCGGGGAAGAAGACGGAGGTGAGGGCCGGGTGGTTACCGGTAAGGGAGTTTCGGTGGAGGTATTTCGGGGAGGGCGTGGGCGGTGAGGCGCCCGAACCGATAGGGAGGATGGCGGAATGGCTGGTCAAGACGTGGCGTGAGGCGGACGAGAAACACCGTATGTGGCTCGAAAGACAGTTCGTGAAGGCCTTCCCCGACTTCGCGGCCGAGGAAAGGGAGGCTTGAAACCGGTTCAAAATATAATATTATCATATATTAAAATATATGATAAAACGAGAGGGATATGCGGGGCAGAGCTTTGACCATTTATCTTGATAGAGAGGTATTTTCTCTTCTTGAAAGAACGGCCAAAAGCA
>Ga0256914_1004182_pt1 | contig 10985 bp, 18 predicted proteins | sample HulkmetaG_FD_191571 | JGI IMG/M metagenome (GOLD analysis project Ga0256914, IMG submission 191571) | Hydrothermal chimney microbial communities from Main Endeavour vent field at the Juan de Fuca Ridge, Pacific Ocean - Hulk | ecosystem: Environmental > Aquatic > Marine > Hydrothermal vents ...
GCTTGATATCCGTCGTCGCAGCAGCCCCGGAGTTCTCGAAGGTGAGGATGCCGTCTCCGTCGCCGCTGATCGTGAACCCGTCCTTCTGTACGTGAGCTGCCGTGCCGTCAGAGTCCGACTCGATCCACCCGAAGATCGCCGCTCCGCCGTCCGTGCTGTTCCCGGACGAAGCCTCGACGAAATGGGCGTTGCGGAACAGGTTCCACTCATACTGCGCGCCTGGCCCCATCATGCGGACGTAGGAGGCAAGAGACGCCGCATTTACCACGAGCAGCTTGCCAGCGGCGCGGTACTCGCCCAGCTTTTGCAGGAGATGTCTCAACGCGGACTCCGAGATCGCCCCTTCCGACGGGTTGGACGAACAATAGCTGTCGTCGCGCAGTTCGTGTGTGTTGATGATGATGATCGAGCGATCCTTGTATGCCGACTCAAGAACGGCGTCGAAGAAATCGCCGGTCGTGCGGCAGGACGTGACGATCCACGACATGCGGGAGGGCTCGGTCAGGTTGCCGATCGACTCACCGCCCTTCCGGTGTCCCAGGTATTCGCGCGCGATTCCCAGGTTCGTCGCAGTCTTCTGCGCTGCACCGACCGGCACGCCGGTAAACGCCTTGGAAACAATGCTCTGATCGTCGGACACGTCCCAAGAGCCGGGGTCAGCGTGGTATCCAAGGCGATAGTTGCTTCCGAGAACTTCCTGGATCGCCTCAACTCCACGTTCCGTCTCGTAGATACCAAAGGCATAAGACGCCTTGATCTCGTACTCACCGGTCGTCGTAGTCGTGCCGTCGTAATCGCAATCAAGGGTCAACTGCGTCGTGGAATCGACGGATGCGATCTTGCAGGCGTGTTGCCTGTCAGTGGCGTCGATGTCTCCATCGTTGTCCCAGTCGCAGACGAACCAAGCGTGCTTGACAGCGTAATCGGTTACCCCCCAGTCGGTACCGGATCCGGTTACCACCGCGGAGCCGTTGGTGCAGGTAGCCGACCCGTCGGACGTGTAACCATTCATGTCCTCGGCGTTGTATTCTGGATCGAAGTCCGAGGTCGGGTAGCCGTTCCAAGCGTGTCTCGCGGTGTGCTCCTCGACAGTCACTTCGGAGTGGACGGACCATTGCTGCATCAGGGCCGACCCAGGCGTGCTCTTCGACGGGTCTCCCCATGCAGTCGGGAAGGTACACGGAATGTCGTACTGATCGCAGAGTGCGGCGTAGTCCTCGAAGTCCTCCCCGTGGCAATCGGCGGTAAGGACAACGATCCCCTTCGGCTCAATCAGGTGGCGACCACCGAGCGTCGAAACACCGTTTACGGAGTAGAGAAAATCCGCAGTTCCGTCGCAGTCGGTATCGACCCCGGTGACAGGGGTCTGATCGGCGATTCCATCGGAGTTGCAGTCCGTCCCCCTGCAACGCTCGCCCCACGAGATGATGCAATACTCCGGCGTCCCGTCATCGTCCGAGTCGACCGTTATCGGATCTCCCCTGAGAGAGTCGGACGAGCCGCTTACCTCGACCCACGATGATCCGTTCCACCTCTTCAGCACTCCGGTCGATGCGTCACGACAGATCTCCCCGGCCTTCTTCGACTGGTACTCACGAGTGCAGGCCGGGGGGACGAGGGAGCGTTCGACCTCTACGCCGGTGAGCTTGGTCCGAGGAGGGTCGGACGCGAAGGAGACGACGGAGAAGAGGACTGCGAGAAGAATGACGAGCTTCTTCATCGTCAATGCGTCCTCCGAATGGCGGAAACGACGATCGTTCCTCCGGTCGTCGAGTAGGCGAGCTTGTCTGGACGGATACCGTCGAGACGGATCGTCGCAGATCCTCCGGCGGAGACACCGACCTTGCAGATAACGTTCGTTCCGTCGGTGACGGTGACGATTCCGCCGGAGGTTCCGCCGGTTTCCGTGATGACGATGGTAGAGATGGCGAAGCCGGTGTCGATCGTCGTTCCGGCGGTATCGAGAACAGCTCCGTAGGGAGTCAGGGTGTTCGCCATTTACTTCTTCCTCCTCTTCTTCTTCGACTTCTTCCCGATCATCCCCGTCTTCTTGTCGGCCTCGTGGAACTCGCAGGCGACCGACCGGGGGATGCCGACCTTCTTTGCGAACTTCGGGTTCTTGCAGGCCGCGGCCATCGTGCGTGCCTGCTTCTTACTCTTCGACGGCATCGAACTCCTCCTTCCCGGAAAGAATGAAAGCAGCCCGACGGTAGGCTGCGAGGAGAGGATCCATGCGACCACGACGCTTCTTCCCGCGGTGGCGGACCGGGAGGACGAGACGGGGACCACCGCGGTGGTCGCGGAGAGGGCGACCGCGGACGCGCTTGAACGCGCCGACGCGGTGGCGGTCGTACTGGGCGATGCGGGGGACGTATCCGCGGCGGATCATCGGACCTTCTCCACCCCGGCGATGCTGCCGTCTGGACGCATCCTCACGCGGTAGGCGGCGGTGGGACGCGGACGACCGGTGACGCCGGGGATGAACTCCTCGTGGAACTCCCTGCCGTCGTCGCGGACGAACGGGAACGTGGCGTTCGCACCGCAGCGGGTGCAGTAGACGACGGTCTGGGAGGTGGCGGGGACGACGCGGACCTGGAGACCGGAGCCGCAATGCGGGCAGCGGGTGGTGCGCGGGTCGAAGCCGCGACGACGTGCGATCCGCATCAGGGACTCCGAGTCGAAGCAGGTGATCAGGCGGTCGCTCATCTCGTTCTCCTCGCTTCCATTATAGCGCGAGCGTCGAGCCGTACCCTGTGATGCCGCGGGAGAAGGAGGCTTCGGCGTCCTCCCATTCCTCCTCTTCGATCTCGTCCTGCGTGAGCGGTGGAACCCATAGCTGCGTGGCGTAGGCGATGATGTCGATCAGGTCGCGGGGAGCCCCCTCGGTGCCGAAGAGACGGATCTGCGACCAGGCGTGGCGGCAGGACTGCTCGACGTAGAAGAGGCCGCGGTCGATGTAGTCGCCCAGCCAGGCGCGGATGCGCTGGTCCTTCGACTGGTCGCGTGGGGTCTTCAGCTTGCGGAGGGCGAGACGGACGTGGCGGACTTCTGCACGGTCGCGGAGAAGATCCTTCAGGACGCGCTGGAACAGGACTTCCTCGATGCCCGAGGAGTGGAGCCAGGGGGAGTAGAGTCGGCAGAAGGCGAGGAACTTGTCGATCGACTCGCGGGGGTCCTCCTTGCGGACGTGCTCGCGGAGGATGCCAACCCTCATCCGGGTGTCGCCCTCGCGGGGAGGTGCGGTGAAGGTGACCGCGATGGCGTTGGCCGAGCGTGCGCGCTTCCCGCCGAGCGCGGGATCCCAGGTGACGTAGAGGTTGAGGGAGGAGAAGGGGAGGGTCTCGTTGTCGAGGTGGAGGACCGGACCGGAGGGGGTCTGCTCGACGCGGCAGGTGCGGACCTTCGAGACGTCGAAGTCGGTGGCCTCGGGGTCCCAGGGGCGGTTGAGGTACTGCGCCGGGTAGATCGAGGGACCGAGCTTGGCGCGGAGACGGGCGAGGGCCGCGGCGTCGAGACGTTCCGGCCAGATGCAGCCGTTCTTCTCGGCGAAGTCGGCGAGGTCGTGGAGGGCGGATACGACGTCATCGGGGAGGTTGACGCAGGCGTTCTCACCGGAGAACTCCGGGCCGGTTTCCGCGGAGACCGAGAGGATCGAGAAGCCGGTCTGCTCGGCCTCCTCGTGGATGATGGCGTTGAGGTCGTTCATCGCCCAGCGGTTGCCGACGACGATCAGCCGGGAGTCGGGGCCTTCGAGGAGGTTGTTCGTCATCCTGAAGAGCGTGATCGCGTTCTCCACGGCGTCGGGGGAGTCGTAGTTCTCCTCGTCGATGAGGTCGTCGCAGACGATGACGTCGTAGTGCTTGCCCGCGGCCTTCTTGGCGAGAGGCTCCCAGGTCGGCTCCTTGCGGTCCCACTGGCGGACGACCTTGCCGAGGGACTCGTTCCACTTCTGAGAGGGGCGAAGGTCCGGGAAAAGGGAGCGGAAGAAGTCGTTGTGGTCGAAGACTTCCTTGATCGTGTGCCAGTGGCGTTCCGCGTTGCGCTTGGTGCCGGAGAGGATGGCGATGCGGTCGTTCGGGTCGTCACCGGCGACCACCTTGCGGAGAAGCAGCCAGATCGTCCAGCCCGCGGTGACGATCGTCGACTTCATGTGCTTCCGGGGGTACTCGATGAGGATGTTGCGGAGCTCGTCGTGCTCCATCAGCAGGCAGATCGGACCGTGGGTGCGCCAGCGGACGAGGTTGAGTTCCGGCGGGATCGTCGAGCACATGACGACCTTGACGAAGAAGTAGAGGGAGTCGGCACAGGCGCGTCGCCAGAGGTGCCAGAGGTCGGAACCCTCGGCGATCGGTTCGTCGAGGTGGCGGGAGAGTTCGAGGACCGACTGCGGAGGTCGCCAGGTCATTCGTCGTCTCCGGCGGAGAGGCTGCGGAACTCGTCGACGGTGGCGCGGACCGTTTCCGCAGCGGGGTGGAGGAAGACGTGGACCTCGCTGCGGCGGGTACGGTGGAGACCCGCGATCTTCAGGATCTCGGATGCGACCTCGTTGCGGAGATTGAGAGCCGCGTTCTCGTCGGTGAGGATCTGCTTCTTCAGCTCGATGGCGTGGGGGATGACCGGATCGAGCATCCGACGGACCGCATCCTCGTCGTAGAGGACGTCGACGTTGGAGACCTCCTCGCGGAGGAGTGCGGGCCAGGTCGGAGAAGAGGTGATCTCGCAGGCGTCGGCGGCGGAGATGCGGAGGGTGCGGGCGGCGTCGTGGAGAGGGACACCAGCGGCGACGAGACGGGCGAGGAGACGTGCGCGGTCGTCTGTGGAGACGGCCCCGGGAACGGCGTCCGAGGGTCCAGGAGCCGTTTCGACGGTGGGGTCGGTCTCGGGGTCGTCGTCGGAGCCGGAAGCACTCTCAGATCTCTCGATGGCGTCCCCGGGGCCGTCAGAGGGAGTGTCGATGTCGAGGTCGGAGTCGTCGGCGTACTCGCCGAGAGAGGAGGGACCGATGTCGTCGATGTCGTCGGAAGGAGGAAGGTCGGGAACGTCGACGTCGCGGTGATTCATTCGGTCCCTCCTCTTCGGCGGAAGGTCGGGTGATGCATCTCTCCGACTACGATTATAACGCGAAAGTCGATGACGCAATGTCGCGGGGCCGAGTATTGCGGGCGTCGGTGGAGGAGTCGGAGGAGTTACGACGGCTTACGACGCAGTTAGCTTCGGAAAAAGGGGTCCGGGTGGTACGGGTGTCTTTGCCCCCTCCCTGCCCGCCGCTGGAGGGGGGTGGCCGGGCCGCGCCGTCGTCGGTCCGACGGTCCGCGTTCGCCTTTCGTTCGCTGCTATTCGTGAGCCGTCTACGGGCCGGAGTGTCGGGCCGCGGGGACTGCGATTGCGGACCGCGCGGACTGCGGGGATGCGATGACGTGGCGGACCGTGCGGGCCGACGCTGCGGACTGCGACGGCGCGGCGGACTCGGACCGCGATACTCTCGGACCGTGCGGACCGCAATATCTGGCGTCTGGCGGAGTCAGAATCGCGCGGACCGCCGCCGTAGTCGGGACCGTCGGACCGGGCGGACGCGATTCTGGCACCGTCGCGGGACCGCAGAACGCACCCCGGCGGCCCGGCATGACGCGGCCCGCGACACTTCGGACCGCGCGGACCGCAGGAGTTCGGACCGCGACAGATGCGGCCCGGTTGCTACAAGATGGCAGATTCGTTGTAAGTCACTGAGTTACGGAAAACCTCCGAATCGGAAATGCTTGAAAATATAGACTTGTAGGAAGTCAGTTCCTAGATTACGGGAGTGTCTATATAAAGGGGGTGGTTTACTTATATGTAAGACACTCCGCCCCGCCAACACTCCGCCCCAACTACCACGGCGCAGCGGAATCCGGTAACCGACACCCTAAACCATTGCGGATCAACATTTTACGATTCGGAGTCGGACCGTAACTTTCGGTAATCGGACGTAACCTATTGATGGCGCGGCACTTAGCGGACCTGCGAAGATTTTCTTCCCAGATACTTGACATCCTTCCATGACGATGCCATACTACACTTGCAAGGGAAGAAACCTTTAGAAGAAAGGGGAGAGAAAGATGCGGATTCCTAAGACGATCGCGGAAAAGCTGACCGGATCCTACAGCCACGGGTCCCTGCGGCCCGAAGATATCTTGGAAGGGATCCAGGACGCGGCGCTGGCGATCCATGCCCATGTGCCAAGCGCCGAAACCGCGTCCCTTCTGTGGGACGCGGAGAACGCGGACCCCGAAGATTCGGAAACGCTGGTCAGTCTCATGGACAGGCTGACCGCGGTTCTCCCCGAAGGCTTCTACTTCGGGGCACTGGAAGGAGACGCGAGCGACTTCGGGATCTGGCGGGAGTCGGATCCCGAGTGAAAGGGGAAAGGATGATGCAAAACCGTAGACTTAGATTCAAAGTGTGGTGGGACGCGGATCGCAACCGCGTCCGCGCCCGGTTCGTCCCGGGCGGGCGGAGGTTTCCGCTCACCCGGACCGGGGACCCGGAACATATCTACAGGCTTCCTGCGGTTACCGGGATCTACACGTGGCTTCGGCCGCATCCCAACACTTACGGGTGGGGTCCGCATGGGAAGGTCACCCTGTGGATCCCGGGATACGATCCCGCGCCGCTTTTCGATGCCATCAAGCAGGTTACGGAAACCGGCGGGACCGTCACGGTCACGTGTCCGTGGCGGGACCGTCCCGGAGAGAGTGAATGATGACTCCCCCGGTTTACAAGCTGGGGGAGTCCTATCTTTGTACGGACTGCGCCGAATACTGGGGGATGACCACGGTTTTCCGCGCAGTCTCCACTGTTCCGCCCGGCGCAGTCTGCGAAGAATGCAAGCGGAAGCTGGACGGGGATAGAGCGGAGGACTGACCATGCGACCGATTGCGTACATCCGAGAGTCGGACATTGTTTGCGCCGACTGCGCGAAGCTGGAAGGCATTGACCCGGACTGGCACCCCGTCTTCTCGACCGATGAGCCGGGAGACTGGGGAGAAACCTGTGACGCCTGCGGCCGGTTCATCCGGCCCGGCACGGCCGCGGCGGAAGCGGCCGATTACTGCAGTCTCACCGTCAACGGATCCTTTGCCACCCTGACGGTCCGCGACCCGTCGGCAGTCCGGCGGATCGCGGAAGAATATGGCGGCAGGGTTCGTTGGCTTCTCTCCGAAGTCTCCGCGGTCCTCGACCCCGCCGGTGACTACTGGCGGGTGCATGAGGGACCGGCTGCGCGTCCCGACGGGATCGAAGAGTATGTGATGCGGGCGGCGGACGCTTGACAATCCGCCCCCGCGGTCGTATACTATAGGCAGAAAGGGGAGAAACCATGCGAGACATCACCGTCCGAAACCTGACCCCACATCCTATCAACCTGCACTGCCCCGATGGGCGCGTTCTCACGTTCCCGGGCGCGCCGATGGATTCGGTCCCGCGCATTCCGTTGGAAACGCGGAACGTGGGGACCGTTTCCGTAGAAAAGGCGGCGATCCCTGTCCGCCATTCCGCCCCCGTCGGCGACCCGACGCCGCTGCCTGAGCCGGTCCCGGAGACGATTTTCGTTGTCTCCCGCGCGACCGCTGAGGCCGCCCCTCACCGTCCAGATTTGGTTTATCCCGATGACGCCGTCCGTGACGAAAACGGGCGCGTTGTCGGGTGTCGTGCCTTCGGGGTCGCGGTCCCCGACTGGGAAAACGCACTCGCAGACCTGTGGAGGGAATGACAATGAACATTACCAAGCGGAAGGATAGACTCGCCGCGATGATCCGGGTTCTCGGGGATCCGAACATCCATCTTGTGACGTACAACCCCCGAGACGGAAAGACGCGGTATGCCATTGTGAGCGGCGAGAAAGATTACTTCGGCGGTCGACGGCTGGCAACGGCTGTAGGGCTCGCCGAAGCGGAAAGAATGGTCGAAGCCTTCGCGGAAGGTTACCGGCGCGGTTTCACCGCCGCCAAGGGGGACTGACATGGATCGGGCAAGCGAAAAGGCCAGAATCATCACGCAGCTTGCGCGGTATCTTCGCGCTTCGGCGGATCCGCGCGGAACCCTTGACCGGCTGGCGAACGGACAGTCGTATCCGATGGAACGGCGGAAGGTCCGCGCCTTCACGATGGACTGCGTGGGACGCAAACCCAAGATGTCGGAAATCGCAGACGCAGCGCGGTACATTCTCGACCGCTGGAACCGTCCCATCTGCGTCTCGCATAATGGCGAAGTCACGGTCCGAACCTTCGCCGGGTGGATCCTCCACGGCACCTTTTGGGATGTCGACTTCGCGGCGGAAGCGATCGCGTCCGGTGAAGCCGTCGGGTGCGTCGGCTGGACCGCAGACGCATGGCCTGACCTTCCGCCCGGATTCGCATCCTGCGCCCGCTGCGGGCTGGTCGGCAGGCTGGCGGAGTGTGGTCCCAGTCTCGGAGAAAAGGCGGTCGCATGGGACCGGAAGCATCGGAAGGGACTGACCGCGATTCCGTGGCCGACGATCCACGATACCAGTTACGGGTGTCTCTGCGGACCCTGCAAGGGGGACTGAGGATGTTCCGAGAGCACGAGTATCACTGGAGATTGATATCCGAAGCGCGGTCCCACGGCGTGGACGTTACCGAAGAAACGGCTGGACATGGCCTTGACCGATGGGATTCGTGTCGCCTGCGTATCCGTCGGGATGGATCCCTCACGATCCAAGGCATGAATGGATCCGGGGACTGGGTAAGCACGGAATGGTGGGATTCGCGGAAGGCGGAAGCCTGCGCCGATCTTGACAGCGTTCGCCCCATTGACCTGTTGGAAGGGATGCGCCTATCCGGCTGGGACCGCTGTCGTCAGTGGCTGATAGCCTGTTGGGCTGAGCTGGAAGGCGAAAAGGGCGAGCTTTCGATCGGACCTATCCGTGGATGGGCTCATGCAATAGCGCATCTCGGGCGCGCACTCTCCCGATGGGGAGGGGATGACCCGACGATCGTGTGAAAGGGGGACTGACCATGCTTCGATGCAAGCGCGCAGAGTACGTGCGGCCTGACTACTGGCTGGAACGGCTGAGGGATCCCGACTACAAGCCCGTCCGTGCAGACATCGCATGGGCGACGGAACGGGCGCAGCGATGGCGGATGATCCGCCGAATCGCGGAGAGCCGACCGTGGCTGACGCGGCGAGCAGAAACGGTCCGCGATCGCGGTCTCGCTGACCGTGCGTATGGGCGCGAGGCCACGTGGAAGATCATCGCCTATCTTCTGGAGGTCAGGCTTCGCGGCGGACCGCCCCGCACCCCTCCGCTGTGGACTCTAGACACGATCCGCGACGATCTACGCGACGCTCTAGACATCATCGAACGCGCGGCGAAGCTGGCGGAGGACACCGGTGCGGACCGCCGTCTCACCGATGCGCTGACTGACGCGGCGTGGCTGTTTGGCCGACGCTACTACCGCGACGGCGAGGACACCGGACCCGACCTTCCCGGGGTGATCCCGGAAGATCCTCCGCGCGGTCCCATCTGGCAAGAGGTAGTCGCCGTTATGAACAGGGAGGACTGACCATGCACAGCCTGAAGCTGACCGCAAGAAAGGTCGGGCCGCGCGTCCCACAGGCTGGAGCGCACGCCTATCTTGTGGCGAGCCGTGACGAAAGCTGGGATACGCTCACCCGGGAAGTGGAACGTCACATGCGGTCTACAGGGTTCGGTCCGTGGACCTATACCATCGAAAGGGAGCACGACCCGGAGTTTGGAAGGATCGTCACCGCGAAGTGGACGGCGGGGATGCAATCGCGGTGTCGGCTGTTCGTATGGGGAATGCGCCGTCCGATCTGAGGGAGGACTGATAATGATCATTCGTCAGGTTGCTGGGGAAGATACGAACATCCGCCGTCTCGTGGAACGTGCTGCGGAGGAAGTCGGAGGTCTCGCCGTCCGGTGGACCCGTGGTTCCGAGCGTTTCCGTCTGGTCCCGCTGTCCCGTGAGAAGTGGAGGAAGCGTCGCAGGGACGGCGGACTGGTCCCCGGCGCGGTCTGCTGGCACGCTCACGGACACTTCTTCTGCGCCCTTATCAGGATGGCAGCCGAACGCGGCGTCCGTCTCCGCATTGATACGGTCCTCGGCAGGATCGAAACGATGAATGACCTTGCCGGTCTGCTCTGGCAGGGACAGCCGGAGGGTGAATGGTGCGACTGTCCACATGATGAAACGCTGTCTATCTGCGCGGAGGAAGAAGAATGAACATCTTCCCTGACTACTGTCCGAAGTATCTGCCGGTGATCCCTACGGAGAACCGAACGATTCGACTGGAGTTTGAGGAAATCCGAAACGTGCTGATGGAATGGCCGGAAGCCTTCGGTGCGAAGCTGCGAGACGGCCTCTTCGTGTTCAAGGACCAGCACGCGACGGGATTCCTCGGAAAGATTCATGCAGTAGAGAAGGACAAGCAGGCTCGGGACAGGTTGATGGACTACGCGGCAGGATACGTTTTCCAGCCGATGCCGGAGCCGCGGGGGCGAAAGAAGGAAGGAAAGATCTTGATTGCCCACGACGGCGAGGTCTTCGTGCGGTTCATCGGGCGGGGAGAACGAAAGACTGTCCACTTCCCACATTCGATGCTGAAGGACTACCCGACGGTGCTTCGGGAAGCGGGCATCCGGCTCGTCCCGTACCTTGTGCCGGGGTTCGTGCCTGGAGACGAGTTTTTCTGCTTCGTCGCAAAGCTCTACCGACGGGACGGAGAGAACGAGGTGAAGGCGGAGACGCTTGTCCCTCCGTGGGCCTGCGACAGGAACAACCCGGAAAGGCTCACGCCGTGGCTGCTCGGGTGGGCGGCGGCACAGGCTAACCGTAAGAAGGAGGACGACTGATGAAGGATGAGGTCGTCAAGATCCTAGCAGAGAAGTCCTACGTCGAGGTCTATTCGGACCCTCCGAGGATGACGTTGGTTATTCCTCGGGACGCCATCGAGGACGCAGCAGTCGC
>Ga0256914_1004183_pt1 | contig 10984 bp, 7 predicted proteins | sample HulkmetaG_FD_191571 | JGI IMG/M metagenome (GOLD analysis project Ga0256914, IMG submission 191571) | Hydrothermal chimney microbial communities from Main Endeavour vent field at the Juan de Fuca Ridge, Pacific Ocean - Hulk | ecosystem: Environmental > Aquatic > Marine > Hydrothermal vents ...
TAAAAAAGTAAAATAAGAAATCATATTGTTTAATTATACCCTGCCTTAAAGAAAAAAAGGAGATGCAACAAACTCTCTTTTTGAAAAAAACCCGCACGATTTGTTTACGTTGGAAAAACGACGGCAAATAGAAGACTTCCAAACGGTTTAGTGCAAGTTAAACTTTGACCCTCCGCCTATTAAGACTTAGTTATTAAAGCGTTAACTTTAAACGGCCTCAATTTACGGTTTTTTATAAATATTTTTGCCGCTAAAATTATTTTGATACACCACAAAGAGTTACATTTGTAACAAAATTGGGTTACATACCGTCAATATTTGTACTGTACCGGTATTTCAAAATTTTGATGTAAACAGACAATAAAAAGAAACAAAAATGGAAAAATCAAAAATAGCGTTTACCTTTTTATTTGCATTTGTTTTTATAAGCATTAATGTTGTGGCACAAGAGTTATGGTCGTTGGAAAAATGCATCAACTACGCTTTTGAACACAACATTCAGATAAAACAGAGTGTTTTGGACGTGGAGTCGTCGGGTGAAGATTTATTGCAAAGCAAACTTTCGCTTTTACCCACGCTTAATGCCAGCGCTTCGCACAATACGGGTTGGGGGCGGTCGCTCGACATGGCAACCTACCGTTACACTAACAAAACCACCCGTCAGATGTATTTTTCGTTAAACAGCGACATCACGCTTTTTAACGGACTTCAGCAGGTAAACACCATAAGGAAACGCCAGTTTGATTACCTTGCCAAAAAGTACAATTCGGACAAAATAAAGAACGACATGTCGTTGAATATTGCAGCGGCATACTTACAAATACTATTTAACACAGAGTTGGTAAACAACGCAAAACGCCAGGTTGAAATAACCAGGCAACAGATAATCCGTACAAAAAAACAGGTGGAAGCCGGTGTATTGGCAAAAGGCAACCTGCTGGACATAGAGGCTCAAGGAGCCAACGAAGAGGTTAACCTTGTAAACGCTAAAAACCGTTTGACGTTGTCGTACCTCGATTTGATGCAGCTTTTGGATTTGAAATCGGACATCCAATTCGACATTGAAAAGCCGCAATTGGATATAAATGCAAAGCCGCAACTATTACCGGTAAATACTATTTACAATACCGCCATAGGCATAATGCCCGAAATTAAAAGTGCCGAATATTCGCTTAAAAGTGCCGAGCAGTCGCTTGCCATTGCCCGCGGTCAACGCAGCCCGCGTTTAACGCTGAACGGAAGTTACGGAAACAACTACTCCGACCAAATAAAAAAGAGTTACGACCCCACAAGCCCCGATTTTAACATGGAAAAACCCTTTTGGGACCAAATAGCCGACAACCGTAACATAACATTGGCATTTAGATTATACATTCCAATTTTCAACGGTTTTCAGGTGTCGAACTACATAAACAAGTCGAAAATTTACAAAGAGACGGCAAATTTGAATCTCGAGTTGGAAAAAAACAACTTGCGCAAACGTATAGAACAGGCATACACCGATGCCATTGCAGCATATAAAACCTATCAGGCAAGAAAAAAGTCGGTGGAGTCGTTGCGCGAATCGTTTAAATATGCCCAAGAAAAACTCAACGTCGGGATGCTCAATTCAACCGATTACAATGTGGCTAAAATCCAGTTAAGCAATGCCGAGTCGGATCTTGCTTCGGCAAAATTCGATTATATTTTCAAAACAAAAATTCTTGATTTTTACCTCGGCAAAGAGATTACCCTCAAAGACATTTCCAAATAGTGGCAAGTTACTTTTTAACAGATTTTCGGTTTGCCGATGCAATAAATTGAATACTTTTGCATTCTTAAAAAAGAAGCGTAAATTGTATAACAAAACAAGCAAACAAAACAGATGAAAAACGTAATTAATAATTTTCAAAAAGTAACCGTTGTTTTATTGATAGGTGCGTTTTTGATGGGTGGAATAACGTCGTGCAAAAGCAAAAAGAAATTGGCACGCGAAAAAGCCGCCGCCGAATATGCACAAAAAGTTAAAGAGGCAAAACGTGATTTAACGGCAATAATAAACGGGGAAACCGGTTGGAGTCTTGACAAACAAGCCCAAAGGGTTAAAGACATAAAAGACTACAATATTGACGATCCCGAAGTTATCGACTTGATAAAAAGGGCGGAAGAGAAAATCAATATGCTAAAAGCCGAAGCCGAACGCAAAGCCGAAGAGGAGAAGCTGAGGCGCGAAGAGGAGGCGAAACGGCGAATGCAACAATCGCAATACGCCACATACGACAATACTTTCGGTTCAATAGCCGCAGCTCCCGACATAAAAACGGCAAACGGACTTATTGACGAGGCGTTGAATTATTTTGCATCGCCAGATGTTCCGGTATTGATAATAATAAGCAGGTACAACGGAATAAACGATTATGACAGGCCTACCACGGCATCGCGTTTTTTAAACTATTTGAAAGACAAAAAGGAGTATAAATACCGTGTTGAGAGTTTGAAAAAAGACTCTTTTGGAAAAATTACCGAACTCGAATTAATAAAAAAGTAATAAAATGAAAATGATAAGATATTTCCTTATTGCAATTACAGGATTTGTATTGATAAGCGGTGTGGAGGCCCAGGAAAATTTAAGTCCTGAACGCAAACAGGCTATCGACAGCCTTGCCCTGGAAAAGGTACGCGACCTGAGCAAGTACATTACCATTATAGGCGACAAAAACACACCTTGGAGCGAAGCCAACCGTGTGATAGACCGTGCCGAAGAGCTTTTTATGCAAGGCAGCGAGATAGGCGTTTCGTCGCTGGTGCGCCCCGAGATAAAATATTATGCCGTAAGAAAATATTTTGAAAGATTGATGCGTCTCAACTACAGCAGAGTAGAGATAGAGTGGTATAATATTGAATACGTAAGCGACTTGCAACGTCAACCCGACGGTACATATGTGGGAGTTATTACCATATTTCAGAAATTCAGGGGTTACGACAAAGAGGGGCGGCTTATATACCAGGACACCACAAAAAAAGACATAACGGTGTACGTAAAACGTAAAGAGACCCAGATAGGCGGCAGGTTAATAGGTTTTTGGGACGTACTTCTCGGCGATATCCGTGTAAAAGAGACATCGAAATAAAATATTGGAAGACACTTTTTGAGGTGGCGTTTTCCGTGAGCTGTGTTAACGGCGGGTTACGTGAAGCGCCACTTTTTTTTGCTTTTTTGCGGCAAGGATGGGAGCGGCAGCCCCCGAAGGCGCAAGCCGCTGTGCAGCAGGCGGCGGAGGCGACCGCAGGAAGCCCACGCACGCCGTTGCGAAACACGGCTTGCGGCAAGGGGCTATAAGCGGACAGCCTGATACGGCACGGCGTTGAAACGGGGGAGGGAGCCGTAGCCGCCCTCATTAAAATTGTTGTAACGAAATTTTTCCGTTGAAATGATATTTTTTAACCGAACTTCATTTTTTATACATTTGCCGTTGATTTTACCGTAATACAATGAAGTTTACTCATCCTTTTTCGCAATTTACCATAAACAGCACCAAATACAGAAAACGGATACTCTTTTTGAGTTTTGTAATAGGTTTGTTAAGCGGATTGGCGGCGGTATTGCTGAAAAATACCGTTCACTACACCCACCATTTAATAACACACGGTTTCGACTTTGCGCAAGGCAACTATCTCTATTTGGTATTGCCCGTAGCGGGTATAGGTTTGACGGTGCTTTTTTCGAAATATGTAATACGCGACAACATAAGCCACGGGGTAAGCCGTATTTTGTACGCCATATCGAAAAAGAACGGCAAAATAGATTCGCATAACATGTACTCGTCGATGATAGGGAGTACGTTTACCATAGCCTTCGGTGGTTCCATGGGGCTTGAGGCTCCCATAGTATTGACCGGAAGTGCCATAGGTTCGTTTCTGGGAAGGAAATTCCACCTTAATTACAAATCGATAGTGATTTTGATAGGTGCCGGGGCTTCGGGTGCCATTGCGGGAATTTTCAAGGCGCCAATTACAGCGGTAATATTTTCGTTGGAAGTTTTAATGCTCGACCTTACAATGGTGACTTTAATTCCGTTGATGATATCATCGGTAACGGCGGCAACAATGGCATATTTTCTTATGGGACCGGGGGTACTCTTCTCTTTTAATCTTTCGCAGGGTTTTATACTCAAACATCTTCCTTATTATATTGTTTTGGGGATACTTACGGGTTTTGTGTCGCTCTATTTCACGAGAACTTCGATGTATATAGAGACGCAAATGAGCAAGATAAAACATACGTGGCAACGGTGGTTGGCCGGGAGTGTATTGTTGAGTGTTCTCATATATGCTTTGCCCTCGCTTTACGGTGAGGGATATGAATTTTTGCGGGTGCTCATAAACCGGCAACCGGGGGGTCTTGTCAACGAGTCGCTTTTCGGCATGTTAAATAACGGTTATCTTATTTTGGCATTGGGATTTATAATATTGTTCAAAGTGGTGGCAATGGCCTTAACCGGAGGCAGCGGGGGTGTGGGAGGTATTTTTGCGCCTTCGTTGTTTGTGGGAGGTGTCTTCGGTGTTTTTTACGCACGCATCGTAAATATGTTGCCGTTTTTGCAAATTCCGGAAAAGAATATGGCGTTGGTAGGTATGGCGGGAGTGATGGCGGGGGTGATGCATGCCCCTTTGACGGGGATATTTTTGATAGCCGAATTTACCGGAGGCTACGAGCTGCTCACACCATTGATATTTACCGCCCTGTTTTCGTACCTTACAATAATAATTTTCGAACCTCACAGCATTTATACAAAACGGCTTGCACAGCGCGGCGAACTGATGACACACGACAAAGATAAAAACGTAATGCAAATGCTAAAAGTTACCAACCTGATAGAGACCGACATAAAGACCATAAACAAAGAGGCAACACTCGGAGAACTGGTAAAGGTTATTGCCAATTCGGAAAGGAACATAATAGCTGTGGTGGACAAGGATATGAATTTCGAAGGAATAGTTTTTGTAAATGATATCAGAAATATAATGTTTAATCACGAGTTGTATGACAAAATCCGTGTTGAAGAAATAATGTTTATGCCCGAGCCGATAGTAAGTCCCGACGAGTCGATGGAAGATATAGCCCAAAAGTTTCAGGAGTCGGGGAATTACAACTTGCCGGTGGTAAAAGATGGAAAATATATAGGATTTGTATCGCGTGCAAAAGTGTTTATGCAATACCGCAAACTTTTGAAAGAGTTTTCGGACGATTAAAAATAACTGTTTTGACTCATTATTAAAATAGCGGGATAAATGAAACTTCATCCTCTTTTGTTATCGCTTTTGAGCGGAATATTGCTGGCTGCGGCGTGGCCTGTTAACGGGTTTACGCCATTGATTTTTGTGGCTTTGGTACCGCTTATGGTCTTGCAACACCGCCTCGGCGAAAGCGGCAAAAGGGGAATGTTTTGGTATTCGTGGCTGGCATTTGCTGTTTGGAACGGCATAACAACGTGGTGGATATGGTATTCGACTCAAGCCGGGGCCGTTGCTGCAATAGTGATAAACGCCCTCTTTTCGGCGGTGGTTTTCCAGGTTTACCACATATCGAAAAAGAGACTGTTTAATAACAGGCGGGGCTTCGGAATAGTGATATTTTATTGGATAACATGGGAATATTTTCATACCAATTGGGACTTGACATGGCCCTGGCTGACCCTGGGAAATGTTTTTGCATCGAAGCATACCTGGATACAGTGGTACGAATATACGGGGGTTTTCGGAGGCAGTTTGTGGGTATTGCTTTCCAATGTTCTTATAGTTCAAATAATATTACGGTTAAAAGAGAGAGGTGTTAAACAGGTCATCATTCCCGTTTTGTTGTGGACAATATTGATAACCGTTCCTCTTGTGATATCGCACTCCATATACAACAACTACAAAGAGGGAGAACAATCGATGGAGGTGGTTGTGGTTCAGCCTAACATCGACCCATATACCGAAGAGTTCAACCTGCCGCCAACAGTGGTAATGGAGAGAATTTTCAAACTTGCCGACAAAAAAATCTCCGACAGCACCCTTTATGTGGTATGCCCCGAATCGGCAATTCAGGAAGGTATCTGGGAAGAGAACCTTCAACATTCGACAAGTATAAAACTTATCAAGCGATATATTTCTTACCATCCTCAAACTTCGTTTGTGATAGGCGCTTCCACCTACCGCATGCTGGGCAAAGGCGAAAAGCTTACCAATGCCGCCCGCAAATACCGCGATAACCAATATTATTATGCTTACAATACCGCTTTTCAGATAGACAACACCGGTTTTGTGCAGGTACACCACAAATCGAAACTTACCCCCGGGGTTGAACGGATGCCTTCGTGGTGGATATTGAAACCGTTGGAACAATATGCCATTGATCTGGGCGGCATTACAGGCACTTTAAAAGACGAAGAACATCCCACGGTTTTCGAAAACAAAAAAAGAGGAGTTAAGGTGTCTCCGATAATTTGTTACGAGTCGGTTTTCGGTGAGTTTACCGCAAAAACCGTTTCCGCAGGTTCCAACGCCATTTTTGTAATTACCAACGACGGGTGGTGGGGCGATACTCCCGGATACAAGCAGCACTTTTTGTTTTCGGTATTGCGTGCCATCGAAACACGCCGCAGTGTTGCCAGAGCGGCAAATACGGGAACCTCGGCATTTATTAACCAACGCGGCGACATAAGAGAGGCAACTCCCTTTTGGAAACAGGCTTCGATAAAAGAGCGAATAAGCCTCAACGATAAACTTACCTTTTATGTGAAATACGGGGATGTCATTGCAAGGATTTCGGCATTCATAAGTTTTTTCGTATTGCTGATTTCATTCACGCAAGATTTTTTAAAAAAAAGAGAAAACCGTCAACATTCCAAAACTTAATTGATGTTTTAATAACACCGGGCGTACTGTTTTTTCACTATTCGGCGTAGTTTCCCCTGTTTACCAAATAATACAACGAAGGAATAATTACAAGAGAGAGGAAAATCGAAAGAGTAACACCCCCTATCATCGAAACCGCAAGGGGCTGCAACATTTCGGAACCGGCACCGAGAGAGAGTGCAAGAGGCAAAAAACCGAAAATAGTGGCAAACATCGTCATTAATATGGGGCGCAACCTTACCTTGCCTGCCATTAACAACGCCTGTTTTATTCCTGTATTTTTATCAAGATATTTTTCGGCGTAATCGATTAGTAAAATTCCATTGTTAACAACCACCCCTATTATCATTATCATTCCCATAAAAGCCGAAATATCAAGGGGAATTTTTACAATTAACAATATTAAAAAGACACCGCTTACCGAGAGTATTGTCCCCGACAAGATAACCAAAGCCGTTTTAAAAGATTTGAACTCAAACAATAATATCGTAAAAACCAACAAAATACCGAAAGCAAGTATAAGTATCAGCTGGCTGAAAGCTTTTTGCTGGCTTTTATACTGACCTTCGAGCCGTACCGAAACTCCGGGAGGCAGAACGGTATTTTCGAGCATACGTTTTATATCGTTAATGATACCGCTAAGGTTCCGGCCTGAGATATGTGCCTTTACATTAACTACCTGACTAAGGTTTTCGTGGTCGATATCGGGTATTCCCGGAACTTTTTTTATTTGCGCCACTTCGTCGAGACGCAACACCCTGTTTATCGATGACAGGTAAATGGGGATTTTACCTATTTCGTCACTGTTTTGAAAAATATTTTCGGGGAATCGTACTCTAACCGGAATCATTTTCAACCCCTCCATCATTTGTGTTACCTGATCGCCCCACAACGCCATATGCACGGCATCGCCAACCTCTTTTGCCGACACTCCGTAAAACGACGCTGCACGCTCGTCGGTGTTAATCAGCAACTCGGGTTCGCTGTTCGAAAAACCTTTATAAACATCAACGGCGCCTTTTATTTTTTTCAACGAGTCGGCAATTCCGGAGGCGGTATTTCTCAATGTTTTCAGGTTATTTCCGAAAACTTTAATAACTACGGGAGCTATTTCACCGCTCAAATCGTTTAATCTGTCGGGGAGCACCTGAAACAGTTCGGGTTCCAATCTCGGTTCATGATTTTTATCAAATTCTCTAATCTCGTCCATTATTTCAAATGAGGAGCGTTTTCTGTCTTTTTTGAGATTGATAACGAAATCGCCGTCGTTAGCGTGAGTACGCGGATGAGCCAAACTGCGTCCGGTACGCAAGGAATAGGTTTCCACTTCGGGAATGGATTTTATAAACTCGGCTACCGGTTTAAGCATTTGCTTTGTGGTTTCCAAAGAGCTTCCGGGAGGGGCAAGATAGTCGTGAACTATGGTACCTTCGTCCCATTTGGGTAAAAACCCGCTCGGAATCCGCAAATATGAAAACACCGTTACCGCAATAAAAATCAACACCACAAGAACGGTTACCAAAGGGTACTTTATTAACGAGGAGAGAGATTTTTGTTGAATTGCCGTTAACATATTTATCACTTTTCCTCGCTTTTTTATTTTTCCCGAAACAAAAACCGAGGCCAAAGCCGGGGTTAAAAATACCGCCAAAAGCATTGATGTAACTACGGCAATGGTAAGGGTTGAAGCCAGCGCACGGAAAAACATACCCGGAACCCCTGAAAGAAAAACCAAAGGAACAAATACCACGAGGGTTGTCAAAGTAGCCCCGAGCAAAGGGGGAATAATTTCGGAAGAGGCATTAATTACCGCCTCCCGGGTATTATACCCCTCTTCAAGATACCGTTCTATGTTTTCCATAACCACAATGGCGTTATCCACCAGTATTCCTATTGCCGCCGCAAGTCCCCCCAAACTCATCAAATTCAAATTCATTCCCGTGAGTTTAATAAAGATAAAAGAGATAAGCAGTGCAACGGGGATAATGGCAACAGTAATCAAAGTTATTTTGAGACGCCGCAAAAAGAGCAGCAAAACAAAAAAGGTGATTACGGCTCCGAGAAATATGGAATCGGTAACACTGGTTACGGCATCTTTAATAAAATCGGTCATGTCGTACCATTTGTTCAATTTTACCGAAGGAGGCAAATTTTTTTTCAGGTTGTTCCAACTTTTTTCCACCTCTTTCATTATGGCAACGGCATTTGTTCCGGGTTGCTTTATCACGGTAATAAGCACGGCAGGTTTAAGGTCGCTTTCGCAAGCTATAAAGGTCTCTTTTTCGGAAGGTTCAACGGAGGCGATATCCGATATGTGAACCGGAGTTACGTTACGGTAAGCCACAACGGTGTTTTCTATATCGGATACCGTTCTGAACCTGTTGTCGGCAATGTTTAAATAGAGTTTTCCCGTTTCGTTAAGCCTGCCGACATATTTCAGGTTGTTGTTCTCTTCAAGGGCTTTTTCCACCTCTTTATAATCAATGTGCAGTGCGGCAAGCTTGGCAGGGTCAATATTTACACAGTATTCCCTCTGCTTGCCTCCCATAATTTCAATATTGTAAACTCCGGGGATGGCAGCAAGACGGGGACGTATTGTATAAACGGCCAAATCGCGCAATTCAACGAGATTCAGTTTGTCTGAAGTGATTGCATAACCGGCCACGGGATATGTGCTTGATGTGAAACGGCGCACTTCTATTGACACGCCGCGGGGTAATTTGTGTTGTATTCCGCTTACCTGCGCCATAACAAGCTGGTAAGCCTTAAACATATCTTGTCCCCATTGAAAATCGATATTTATTTCTGCTGAGCCGCGGCTAATCGAAGCCCTTACGGTATTGACCCCCTCCACCATCATCATTGCCTCCTCTATGGGTTTGGAAATTTCCATCTCCATCTCTTTTATCGGTGCAAGTCCGTAATCCACAAGCACTGCAATACGCGGGAAATCGGCATCGGGAAATACTCCCTGAGGAATGCGAAATATTAAATAACCGCCGATAACGGAAAGAACAAGAGCGGAAAAAATAACAGCCCTGCTGTTTTCAACGGCAAATTTCGACAAACCTTTCATGAAACAAATGTTTTATTATTCTTAAAAAATTAAAGTTATTACCAAAATGAAACAATAGTTAATTCGCGCCCAAGCCGGTTTCCTACAATCATATCTTTTTACTTTACAACTACCGCCGTTCCTTCTGTTAATGAATATGCCTTTCGGGTAACCACACTATCACCGGGGGCTATTCCGTTTAAAATTTCAACCATCTTGCCGTTGCGTATTCCCGGTTTTACAATCCGTCTTACGGCCCGGTTGTTTTTAACGGCAAACACGCTGAAAAGTCCCTCTTCTTCAAGAAGTGCCGATACCGGGATAAGGGTAATGTTTTTGTGAGTGCTGCCGGCAAACGACAAAACAACACGCATTCCGGGTTTGTAAATTAAGTTTTCGTTTTCGAGCGCCACTCTTATTTTTACCGTTTGGGCTTTTTTGTCGACATTTCCCCCTATGGCACTAACCGGAAGAAAGATGTTTTTATGCGGTAAACCGAGAAACTTCACCTCAATCAAATCGTTTTTTTTCACGTAAGGAAGATATTTCAAGGGAAGGTCTCCAAAAATATCCAGAGTTTTTAAATCGGCAATATGTAGAACGGGTTCACCCTTTTTAATAACATCGCCGTTATGATGATTTACATTTAGTACAACGCCTGTAATGGGGCTGTAAAGCGGTATCTCTTTTACCTCTTCGGCAATAAGTTTTTTTTGAGCGGGATTCAATTCGCCAATGGACTGTATTAATGCTTCGCGCATCGGTGGCACTATCGTACCCAACTTTTCACCTTTTTTGATAAAATCGCCCTCAATTATTGAAAATCCGGTCAGTCTGCCGTCGAACTGCGAACCCAAAAAGGTTTCGTTGCGTAATTTTATTTCTCCGTAAATATTAACGGTATCGGCAATATCACCTGTTGAAGCTTTTTCAACACTTACGATAACCGGCGGTTTTTCCGTTTTTTTGTTTTCGCCTCTCTTGTGTTGTGTACAGGAAAAGAGCAACGGTATTAAGAAAAAAGCAATAACAAATACTCTCTTTTTATTG
>Ga0256914_1004184_pt1 | contig 10984 bp, 11 predicted proteins | sample HulkmetaG_FD_191571 | JGI IMG/M metagenome (GOLD analysis project Ga0256914, IMG submission 191571) | Hydrothermal chimney microbial communities from Main Endeavour vent field at the Juan de Fuca Ridge, Pacific Ocean - Hulk | ecosystem: Environmental > Aquatic > Marine > Hydrothermal vents ...
AAATCCTTACAGAACTTAATTAACCTCCAAGTATCTAGTGTAGGTTCATCATCTAAACACCTTACCTCTAAGCAGAAGGCAACTCCGTAAGCTATGATGTAGAACGGTAGGTAATACAGTGTTAATATACAATCACTTAACTCATCATCCTCACACATACTGAACATATCATCAACCAATGACCTCCATAGAATAAGCATCATTTCGTAATCAGGGTATATATACTGTAGACCCTCACTTAAGTACTTATACACATCGTCGTCAAGGTCTAAACCTAAGTAATACATGTAAGTTAGTTTAATGCCTTGAATGAAGAGCTTAGATATTACGTCGCAGTAATTAATTATGAAGGACCTCTCATCAGGATTTAACTCATCTAGGGGTAAGTACATCTCGGAAAGCCAGTAAGTATCAATCTCTTCATCCCTAAACCTAATGATACGGACTGACATCTCATAATCATTCTCTCTAAAACCTAAAAACATAACACATACATCTGTATACTACTGTATACCTACGTTAATGAGTTACTGAGGAAGTATGCTCTTAGCTGTTACTAAGTACTTATTAATAATCATAGTTACCTCCTCAATAACACTCCTTAACGTCTTATTAGTATCTACTAGAACTACGTTACTAGCTAATCTACGTAGTCTATGCTGGAGAGCTAAGGTCCTGTCCTGAATGAACCTTATGTAATCGATGTTAGCCTCCTCATCAACTACTGGCCTTCCCCTACCTAATATCCTACCCCTAATTACGTGTGGTGGTGCATGGAGCACTATCATCATGTCTACCCTAGGCAACTTACTGACTAATTCGTACATGTACTCAGCTTCCCTACGATTAACCCAGTACTCCGTGTAGATAGGGACCATTATAGGATGCGAAGAGAATATCACATTATCGTACTTACCCACACCCTTAAGGAAGTCAAGCATGAACTTTGAAAGAAACATTAACTGCCTTAACTTAGGAGGTAGTTTATGTGCGTCAAGGATGCACTCAAGATCAATAAAGTACATACCTAACCTCCTAGCAACTAACTTCCCGACCGTAGTCTTACCTACGCCGTGAGCACCTACTAGCGAGACAATCAATGACTTAACCCTTCCTAATTACGTGTGGAGATTTATGAAAACGCTTACAAACACTTATACACAGTATTTGATGAGTTAGGTATTACTGAGTTAACTCTGCATTAAGACGGTAGGGACCTGCCATGAGTGCGGAAATCATTAATGAGATCACGGAGGTACTTAATGAAGTTAAGGGTAAGGTAGTAATTAGTACCTCAGGTACGGTGAGGGTACTATCTAAGGACGCTAATGAGTTAATAGACAGAATTAAGGACCTAGTAATTAAGTTGGCAGTAGGGGATGATGAGGTTAATGAGGCCCTAGAGTGGATTAGGCTATTTAAGGAATCACTAAATGAGCTAATTAGATCATTAGGGATTAAAGGCGTTACCTTAAGTAAGGAGGTTAAGTCATTCATTGAGGACCCTAGGAACCACTTAAGGAAGAAGCTCTTCATATACACCCACGACTTAATTAGAGGGTCTAAGCGGTTGAGTGATTACTTAAGAACATCATGTGCTGCTGTGAGGACCTCATTAAGGACTAATAAGAGGACCCTATATCAGTACTGGGTCCTACTAACTATATTAGCAATACTTAGTAGGGATTACGGAGCTAGGATGGTCTACCCTGAGCATGGATTCATGAGTTTAGATAGGAGCGGTAAGCAGAGGTCAGGTACGATACCCCCTAACACAATAATTGAGTTACCTACTAGGGGTCTACTCAGTATATTCCTTGAAGCACCGAGACCCGTTAGTTGGGAGGATAGTAGTGACTTAAGGAAGTACTGGAGGCTATACACAGCATTAAGACCTGACATAATGGTTTATGGGGGTAACGTAACTAACATACTCAACGTATCACTTAACCCACCAATACTCAAGCCGGACGTAATAATTGAGTGTAAGGAGTTAAGTGATTGGTACTTAAGGTCTAGGGACGTTAAGGGACCCTTCGCTAAGCCCTTAACAGCTGAGGAGTGGAGGAATAAGTGGATCAGGGGTTTATGGAGTGGATTATCTGAGGTGTTGGGTGTTAGGGTTAGTGATGTTAATGAGGTAATTAAGGAGAGAAGGGGTGTTAGGCTTAAGGAGTACCAAGTAGTAGCTCTCTATAGGAGGGTCTATAAGCCTAAGCGCATGTACTTAATATCAAGAACTAGAGTACCTAGTGACGTTACTAAGTACTTGAGTAATGAGGGTATAGAGGTAATTGATGGTGTGGGTTTCAGTGGGGGTAGCCTCAAGGAAGTAGCTAGTGAGTTAGTTAAGTACGCTAGGGGGTACGTACCTAGGGTTATTAGGGTTGATGATGAGTTAATGGAATTAATTAAGGAGTCAGCCAAGGTAATGAATGTAGTATTAAGTAATGACTTAAGCATTACGGTTAAGGATATATTACGTAAGTTACTAAGTAATCATTGAGTGATGAGAACGCTCCGTAATGATCGGTGATTACTGCCGGCCTGTTCTGATTAGCGCCTCCCTAAGCCTCCTCAGTCTCTCCTTACCCTCAAGTAACGCGTTATTAGCTACATCAATAACTGACTTAAGTCTACTTAAATCAATGACGACATCATTCCTAATCTTAAGCAGTATCGACAACCTTATACCCGTCCTTAACTCACTAATAACCCCCCTATCACTAATTGATAATATACCGCTATGCTTCATACCTGCCTCCCTAGCTATCCTCAGTATCTCTAAAGCCTCACCTAATGAATCACTAACTACGTGTATTATAGGTCCTGAGACTATAAGCCATAGGCAGTAAAGTACGGGTTGCTTTAAGACATTAACTACCTCATCAAGACTTACTGGGCTGTGCTTCTTAAACACTATAGTTGATTCCTTCCTATCCCAAGGCATGGGACCGTCAAGAATAGTTATTCTACCGCTACATGAGCTTATAGTGAATGAGTGCTCCCTCCTAAATATCAACTCAAGAACATCAACTATGTCCTCATCGATGTACCCAACATCAAAGTCCCTCCTTAAGCGATCCCACATCTCCTCACGCCATTCCCTCCACTTATTAAGATCAATACCTACGCACAACCCTATTTAACCCGTTTTTAAGTAGGGCTTAGTGAGTATTTTAATACTCTGAGAATCCTTGATATTGGTGCTCGCCATGGGGATACTGGACTCAATAAAGCCTCAAAGCGCTGGTCAGCAAAGGATGATGGACGCTCTGAAAGACGAGAGCTACACCATAGTAGGTATTTTCGGACCTACAGGTACTGGTAAGTCACTATTCTCACTAGCCTACGGTATCGACGCCGTTAATGAGGGTAAGTATAGGAGGTTAATAGTGGTTAAGCCAATGATCGACGTAACCACTGGTGAGGAGTTGACTATGGCTAAGGCGGGGGATCAATTCATTGAATTGGCTAAGCAGTACGTAATAGACGTCATAGGTAACTTCATAAGCTGGGCTGAAGTGAGTAAGTTAATTGATGAGGGTAGAGTACTATTCGTTGATAGCCACTACCTAAAGGGTAGGACATTCGATGATGCTGTAGTGTTCATTGATGACGCACAGACACTCAAGGTGGAGTCACTGATTGAGACCATAGTTAGGGTAGGTAGGAACAGTAGGTTAGTAGTTGCTGGTGACCCGATATTCCAAGCATTAAGGAGGAGATCACCTACCGACCCAGCAACAATACTTAGGGATATCCTAGCTAGTGAGGAGAAAGCCGTGGTTGTTGATTTAGGCACTAAGGACATCGTTAGAGCCGGTGCTAAGAGAGGATTAAGACTCATTATGGAATATATGCTAAGATCAAGATCACTTAAGGAGAGTGAGGTTAAGGCGTTAGAGGCCATAAGGGTTAGGTCACCAGACGCTGACGTAATAACAGTCCTAGACCTAAGTGAGTTCGTTAGTAAGTATGAGATATCATCAGAACACGTGCCTAAGTACTTAGTAATCGTTAAGCCGAACCACCTAGGTAGGTTAGTAGGCAGGAAGGGCGAGAGAATCAACGCGATTGAGAAGGACCTAGGGGCTAGGGTTAGGGGTGTTGAGTTAAGTACTGACTTAACAAACATAATAAGAGCTATACATCCAGTATCGTGGGTATGGAAGAGGGTTGAGGATGTCGACTTCATGGGTTCATACATAGCAGTATCCGTGGATGAGGGTGCGTTCGGGCCATTCATGGGTCAGAGGGGTGTCTACGTTAGGTTCCTAGAGGAGGTTACTAAGGAGCTATTCGGTATAGGTATTAGGGTAATACCTGTAGAGAGAAGTAGTAGGAGAAGGTCTAGGAGGCGTAAGTAATTAATAAAGAATTTTATTTCTTAATTAGTATATCGAGAACTACTTGGTAATACCTAGGGCCTACACTCCTAACAATTCTCGAATACACTACCTTAGACTCCTTAACACCTAATTCACGAAGCTTACTTAGGTAAGTATCCTCGGCAATCCTTAAAGCCTCCTCACGATCCTCACAGCTTATGAAGTCGTAAGCATGAACGTAACCAACGCTCTTCAACGCGTAAACGGCCCTGTCCAAGTACTTAAGAGCTAATTCAGGTAACGGCATTAATACCCTATCAAACCTTCCTGGATACCTCAGCATTACCTCACCAGCATCACCGAGGACGGGCTTAACCACGTCCTCAACTTTATTTAGTCTTATATTCTCTACCATTAGTTCATAAGCCTTAGGGTTAATATCTATTGACAATACCTCCTTAGGTCTCGAGTACTTAGCTATTATTATCGAGAAGAGACCAGCACCAGCGAACATATTAGCTACGTACTCATTAGGTCTTACTAACTTAGCTACCCTACCGTGTTCGTAATTAAGTGCTGGTGATATGTAGACCTCCCTAATATCTATTTTAAACACGCATCCATGCTCCTTATAGTAAGTTACGCTTCTCTCCTCACCCGCTAGGTGTACGTACTCCCTAACCCTGTACTTACCCTTAATCGGCGTTACCGCTAACCAAACGGACTTAACGTATGGCAACCTCCTAAGCAATTCATTAGCTAATACCCTATAATTATCGATACTAACGTCAGGTGATTTCCTAAGTAAGGCTATATCACCTATTAACTCAACCCTACCCCATAACTTCCTAGCTACCTCCTCGCCAAGTACCTCCCTAGCTATCCTCCTTAGTAACTGACCCCTACCCAATACCTAACACCTTTCATTACGTGAGTTAATTCCGTGAAGGTAAATACTTAATTCCTCCAATATACATTTTACTTGGTGAATATATGCCTACATTACGTTCTGGACTCGTCATAGCTGGTGCGTACGCTGATAAGTTAAGGAGGACTGCATTCGCTCAGCTTAAGGGAGCTATTAAGGAGGGTAAGATAAGGGCTAACGAAGTAGCTTACCACGTAGCTCAACTAAATAAGGTACTCTACAGGATATTAGTTGATGGACTCAAGATCAATAAAGGTGACGTAGTTAGGATATCAATTGATTACGACTTAGAACCCGGTAAGATCGTGTGGAAGTTCGATACGTTAAGGATTGAGGCATTCCGTAGGATACCCGATGAGGAGGTTGAGGAGACTGTTAAGAGGTTCATAACTGAGGCTGAGGCGATAATGACTGCTGAGGTTGAGTACACCATAGAGAAGATAGGGGAAACAATGGATGGTGACGTAGTGTACGTACTTAAGTTAGGTGAGCGTGAGGTAGGTGCTTTTGAGGTGGTACCTATTGATGAGGAGATAGCGTACATAAAGAAGGGAGCCGCGTTAGATCCCAGCCCAATGATTGTTGAGAAGATAAAGATACCCACTGATGGGAAATCCATTGAGGACGCTATAAAGGCTAACATAGGTAAGTTCACGAGTAGTGCTAGGTATGTATCTCATGAGGAGGCTACTAAGGTTATTGAGTACATAAAGTCTAGAGTACTTCATGAGGAGGTTAGTGAGGAAGAGGCTGAGGAGTGAAATTAAGCAATACTAACATATCTTTTTAGTATAGGCCTTAACCTACGTAACGCCTTCCTCACTAACTCATAACCTATAGTTAATGTCTCCTTATTATCCACTAATATGTCATCACCGACGATTACGGTCTCGACATCTAAGTCACCCATCACTACAGCTCTAGCTAGGTACCTCAAGTCAGTAATCACGGGCCATCCAGGGGGTTCTGACGTATCATACATTACTATATTAGCTGTGGAGCCTGCATCCAAACTACCTAAGCCTTCGAAACCTACTAACTTACTATTAATTACGGTGGTTGCCGCTAACACATCAATTTCGTTTACACCCGTGAGTAGTGACGCGTCCTTCATTACTGAGGACATACTGTATGAAGGACTAACACCTATTCCTAGACCCTCATTGGGTCTCCACAGCTTTAGTTGCGGTCCGTACCTAATCACAGGGTCATTACTACTGACTTCAAAGTTAGGGTTAATGTAGGTAACACCCTCTAAACCACCTACCCTCCTACTAGCGTTTAGTACGTATGCCCTAACACCTAACTCCTTAACTAGCCCAACCCATTCCTCAGTAGGGTCGCCACAGTAGAGTGCAGCTACCTTGATATTACTGAATTTACCCTCCCACCTACTCATGAGTAGCTTAAGCTCATGCTCAGGGTCGAAGTCCTTAATCCCGCAACCAAAAGGTACTGCCAAGGTTACGTACATACCTAAGTCATTAGCTGCTCTAGCTACGTTCTCGAGGAATATATCAGTAATTAACGCTACCGTAACGCCCCTCCTCATCAGCTCCATAAAGGTAAGGGCTGCTAAGTAATAGACGTCGGTCCTAGTAAGCACTGTTATGAAGTCGCTGAGGGATCTCCAATCAATCTCCTTAATGACGTACCTAAACGGGTATAGAGTAACTGTGGTAATACCTGACACTAAACCAGGGGCTACTAACCTCCCCTCGCCATTAATTAATAGTTCAGGGTACTGAAACTCATCTGGTGGGTCACCCTCACCAACACCCTCGATAACGCCGTTCCTTAAGTATACATAGCCCTTACTAATTACTAGGTCATGCCTGTATGACATCGTCAGTATCGTTGCATTAGTTATTAATATCCTAACCAATAATCGCCACCTACCTAATTACTCAAGTCAGTACTGATAATTTAGGTATTTAACTTAATCACTACCTAAGGATTTACTAGCTACTAATAACTTATTAATTACTTCATTAATTCCCTTCACACTACCTGACCTAACTACACTACTAACCTCAACTACGAACTTACTTGTTGAGTTCACGATTTCATACGATACTTTCTTTAGATTTAACGTAGCTAGTACTTCATCATTCTTTATAATGACTATTGAAGCACTCCGCAAGGCACTTAAGTTAATACCTAGAGGTACCTTAATCACTTTATAGAGTACGTCATAGTCACTAGATTTACTTAGGTTTAAGTACATAATAGCTAAGTTAACTTCACCCTTCACCACTCTTAAGAGCTTATGGAGGTAATTACTTATTAAGCCTATATCCCTCGGTGAGGCACGAATAATTACTAAGGGCTCATTAGCCGACCATTCACTAAGTAACTTCATTAACTCGTTAATGCCTACAGACTTACTTAAGTCCGTAGTTACTAGGTCTAAGCGCTGATCCTTGATTAGGGCTAGTGACGTAGCTAAGCTGTAGTTATACCTTAGTGAGTCTACTATAGCTGCTAGTATAGATGTAGCTACTAACCTACTGTACGGTGTACCATTAATCACTAAGGAGGATATCACGTTACAGGGTATACTGTAGGTATTAACTAACGTACATACCCTACTAACGTTACCGTACTTTACGTAGTTAATTAGGAAGTCCGAGGACGCTATAACGAACTTAACACTACTGTTTAACTCACTAAGTAACTTATTAATGAATGAGGAATTCATTAGGTTGTTTAAGTTAATTACGTATTCATGGAAGTAATCAGTAGCGTCAATTCCATTCATTAACTTACTAATCATTAACTCCCTGAATCCACTAATGACGCGTCCAACGTAAGGATAGAACACGTAGGTAAGTAGGGCAGACAGCGCAACAACAACCAACACGATTACTACGGCCTTCATACCTAGGCTTAACCCACGGTAATTATTTATGTGGTGGACCGGCCGGGATTTGAACCCGGGACCTCGCGGGTGCAAGCCGCGCGCTCTTCCAGGCTGAGCTACCGGCCCACCGTAGACATAACTAACTACGAGGGGTTTTAAGCATTAAGAACGACAGCTAATAAACCTAGTAAGGAATCATGAATAGGCGGTCCCGGAGCCGGCTGGCGGCTACGGGGGCTTAAGCCCCTGAGGAAGCTCCGCCCTCCGCGCGGCACGGGGACCCCGTAAGGGGTGCGGGGAGACCCGCGGCAACGGCACAGAAACGACACGGCCACCCTCGGATGTCAATGAGGCGGTGAGGGCGCCCCGGCAACGGGGCGCCAGTAACCCGCTGAGTATGGGGGTGGATGCGCTGAAACGGCCGTCCCCCCGGGAGCAAGGCCGAGCAGCACCGATGAGGGCCGCGTGAGGTGCGGGTGGGCCGCATAGCCTAATGCCGCCGTAGTACAGAAGGCGGGCTATAGCCGGCACCGGGACCGCTACTTCATGCCTAACTTCCTAAGTACTTCATCCTGTATCTTAAGTACCTCATTAACATCCTTAGCTCCCGAGTACTTCTCTAGTAGTTCATGGTTTAACTTAATGAATGTAGGTCCCCACTTAAACTTACTTAGTACTTCATTAGCCTGCTCCTTAAGACCTACTATGTATAATGCAGCAGCTACTGCTTCAGCACTACTTAATTTACTGAAGACCGCGTAATTTATCGGGTTAGCTGCCTTCAGTAGGGGGAGTATTCTATGCTTGCCTCTTACCCTCCTGAATAGGTTCTTAAGTACCTCCTCACCTAAGTTCCAGGAGGTGTCCACGACCACTAAACCGTACTTAATTACGTACTCCCTATCTAACGGTGTGAGTACAGTGTCTGAGAATGGGTTTAGAACAATTGAATTCTTAGGTACTTGCTTAGGACTTACCTTAGTAGCTAAGCCTAACCTAACTAATTTAAGGGCCGTTGATTTCCTAGGGTCGTCACCTCTAAACCTGATAACGTATATAGTTGCTTTAACTAATACCCACCTCATTAAAACCTAGTAAAACCGTAAGTTAAAGCTTATTAACATGCTGGATTTAGTATGTATCGGTGCTCTCGGATGCCAGAAGCTATAGTACTAATAAATACCGACATAGGTACTGAGGAGGATGTGCTAAAGACCTTAGGTGAGATTGAGGGCGTTGTTGAGGCCTACATAGTTTACGGTGTATACGATATAGTAGCTAAGGTTAGGGCTGAAACTACTGAGGCACTTAAGGAGATAATATCTAGCAAAATAAGGAGGATACCTAAGGTAAGGTCAACATTAACTATGATAGTCGTTGAGGGTAAGAAATTCGTTAAGGAGTAATGACTACTTCTAAAGATAGTTTTATTCAATTACATATAGGTGTAGATAGTGTAGACTCACCATTCGGTGGGTGCACAACACACTTCGTATTTAGGGTTACTAAGGAGTTAATTAGGAAATTCAGAGTGAGGTTTCTCGACTACCCAAACCTGATTAGGTTAAACCCAGCTATACCATTCAAGACTAGAGGTAATGGCGCTGTTTCACTGCACTTACTAGTTAGGAGGGATGACCTACAAAGGATAATTGATTACCTAACTAATGAGGTTATTAAGTACTTAATCGAGTTTAGCGGTGATTATAGAAAGGTTGGTCTTGCCTACCTTATAGGTAATGACGTACCTTACGAAGTTAGGGAGTTATTCCTTAAGGCATTAACGGATTACGTACATACCGACTACTTACTCAGTGTCATTAACGCGTTAGGTGATAAGTTACTAATTCCATTAGGTATTTCTAGGGGCACTGTAGGTGCTTTAGCATCATTAGCTAGTACTTATGAAGTAGTTAGCGACTGTACTTACGAGTTGCTAGTGTATAGGGAGCCACCATACACTAAAGAACGTGTAGTTGATACCGACTTACTCTGGAGGATTGACAGATTATTCAGTAAGTACTTATTCACTACATTCGATAGGGGTTCTAGGAAGTTACTAGCTACACCACACGGACCAGACCCTGTACTGCTTGGTATTAGGAGTGACGACGATAGCGTATTAGCTACAATTGCTGACTTACTTACTAAGTACTTAAGCGGTATTAATGGTTGCCTAATATTCAGAACTAACCAGGGTACTGACCAACACTTAGTGAGTAGGGACTTAAGCGAGTTTAAGCTATACCAAACAGGTTGTATTAGTGGTGTAGTAAGTGCTAAACCAACTAGCTTAGCAGGCGGTGATGTACTTACTGAAGTAACTAGTGAGGGCAGGGCACTTAAGGTGGTAGCTTTCAGGGAGACCGAACTAAGTAAGGTATTAACTAAGTTAGTAATAGGTGATGAAATAACCGTATGTGGTACTATGAAGTACTGGGAGGGTATAGGTAACGTACTTCATATTGAGAAAATAATCATAAGAAAACTAATTAGGGAGAAGGAAGTTAATCCACTATGCCCTAGATGCGGGCATAGAATGAAGTCAGCCGGAAGAAACAAAGGCTTTAAATGCCCTAAGTGCGGATATAAGGCAAGACTAAGTAAGGTTAAGGTAAGGATAAATAGAGACATAGAGGAAGGAACGTACGTACCACCCAATAAATCAATCAAACACCTAAATAAACCTAGGGTAAGGTACGTGAGAACAAGTAAATGCGTAATTAAGGAACCCCAAAAGTTCCTCTGGATCCCACAAAATTCCCACTAAAACCTCTGCACCCTCAAGGTCCTTACCCCCACATAGTAGAGCGTAACTCACTAAGAACATCCGCACCCCTATACTTCGTCTGGAATGAATTG
>Ga0256914_1004185_pt1 | contig 10984 bp, 9 predicted proteins | sample HulkmetaG_FD_191571 | JGI IMG/M metagenome (GOLD analysis project Ga0256914, IMG submission 191571) | Hydrothermal chimney microbial communities from Main Endeavour vent field at the Juan de Fuca Ridge, Pacific Ocean - Hulk | ecosystem: Environmental > Aquatic > Marine > Hydrothermal vents ...
CATCATAGATAACCAGCGAATGCTGGCCATTGTCCCGGAAGTACTCGCCCAACGTCACACCGGCATAGGGCGCCAGGAACTGCAACGGCGCGGGCGAACTGGCCGGCGCGGACACCACACAGGTGTACTCCATCGCGCCGTGGCGCTTGAGCTTGTCCACCACCTGCGCCACCGTCGACTGCTTCTGACCGATGGCGACGTAGATGCAAAATACATCCGTGTCCTTCTGGTTGATGATCGTGTCGACCGCAATGGCCGTCTTGCCGGTCTGCCGGTCGCCGATGATCAACTCACGCTGACCCCGGCCGATGGGAATCATGGTGTCGATGGCCTTGATCCCGGTCTGAAGCGGCTCGTGCACCGACTTCCGATACACGATACCGGGCGCCTTCACCTCGACACGACGGCTCTGGTCCGACTTGATGGGGCCTCCCCCATCAATCGGGCGGCCCAACGGGTCGACCACGCGCCCCATGATCGCAGGGCCGACCGGAATCTCCACAATCCGCTCGGTCCTCCGAACCACGTCCCCCTCGTTGATGTCGTGGTCGCTCCCAAGAATCGCCACGCCAACGTTGTCCTCTTCCAGATTCAGCACCATCGCACGGACGCCGTTCGAGAACTCGACCAATTCGCCGGCCATGACGTTCTCGAGTCCATAAATGCGAGCGATACCATCGCCCACGGACAGGACGGTGCCCGTTTCACTGACCTGCACGGCGGTATCGAAGTCCCGAATCTGTTTCTTGATGATCCTGCTAATCTCTTCTGCCCTGATGTCCATGAAGTGTCCTCGAGAATCAATCGTTGTTAGGTCAAACGAGCCAACTCAGACCAGAACCTCGGCGTCACCCACTCAACAATGCGGACTTCATACGCCGAAGCTGGGTGGACAAACTCCCATCGAACAGCACATCGCCGACCCTGGTCACGACGCCGCCGATGATGTCCGGGTCGATCTCCTTGGTCAATATGACGCTTCGCTTCGTCACCGCCTCGAGGTGCGAAATCAGTTGCTGCTCGAACCGCGAGGGCAACGGTGTGGCCGATACGACGGTTACGCGGACGTATCCTTTCAACTCGTCGTAGTACCTCTTGAACTCGTAGACGATGGCATCCAGAATATCCATCCGGTGCTTTTCCACGAGCAGAAGGAGGAACTGCCTGGTCAACTTGCAAAAGTCAGTGGCATCCAGAACCTCGCTCAACACACCCGCCTGCTGACGCGAGGTGAAGGACCGGCGCGCCAACACCTCCTGCAGCATCGGTTGCTCACTCAGCAGGGTCTCGAAGTCATTCAGGTCCTTCAGGACCTTCTCCACGAGCGCCTCCTCCTTGGCAAGCTCAATCAATGCCCTTGCATACCGCCGTGCGATGCTACCGGATTGCATGATCTAGTGAATCTCCGTGGATTGGGTCACGTGCTTCAAGTAGTCCTCGGCAAGGCGTCGCTGATCGGACTCCTCAATCCGCTCGCGAAGCAGACGCTCGGCCAGCTCAAACGCCAGTTCCACGGCCTCGCTCCGCAACTGATGCCTCGCGCGGCTGAGTTCATCATCCAGCAAACGCTGAACGTCACTCCGGACGCGCTCGCTCATCGCCTCCGCGTTCGCCACGATGCGCGCCGCTTCCTCCCGCGCCTTGGCCTCCACCTCCCGGTTCAGCGCATCCACCTCCCCGTCCAGCTCGGCCAGCCGTCGCTCGTACTCACGCTTCATTTCCTCTGCTTCCCGCTTCGCCTGCTCGGCCTGCTCGATCGCATCCCGCAGGGCATCCTGCCGACGAATCAGAAAATCCTTCACCTTCCGCCTGGCAAAAAAGTAAATGATACCAAACAGAATGGTCAGATTGATGACATGAAACGCGATGTACTGCCAGGCAGGGTGCGGCGCACCCCCGCCGCCCCCCCCGTGCTCCGAGGCAACCGCGACCATCGACCACAGAAACGGAAAGAGCAGAAGTGCCCAGCGGGCGCGCAATCGGGGGAACATGCTCACGGATTGCCCTCCGACAATGATGTGTTTCGATCCGATTTTCAGGCGATCGCCCGGCCAAGAACCCGCGACGCGATCTCCACAGACATCGGGCCCGCCTGCGCCTTCAACGCCGCCGACGCCTCTGCCTGAACCCGCGCCAGTCGCTCCCGGAACGCGGCCATCTCCTTGTCCGCCTCGGCCCGCGCGGCAGCAATGAGACGTTCTCCTTCGTCCGTGGCTTCCTGCACCAGACGCGCACGCCGAGTCGCCGCCTCGGCCCGCGCCGTCGCCAACTTCTCTTCAATCAGGCGCCCGGTCTTCTCGGCTTCCTCTCGCAAAGCCTCCGCCTCGGTGGCGTACCCCTCAGCCCGCCGCTTCCGTTCCTGGAGGATATTCAACATGGGGTTGAAAACCAGGACATTCAGCACAAGCATCACCACCAGGAACGGGACCAGTTGTGCCAGAACCATGTAGAAGTTCAGCTCGAGATGCATGAGGCGTTACCTTGATAGTTTGCGACCGCAGACGAACGGCTGACGCCGCCTGTTTTGAGAGGCACCTATTTACCCATGCCTTTCCTGTTTGTCAAGGGATTTCGCAACAGGACGCATCAGGAATTCGACTCGTACCTCGAGAGGTCAAAGGTGTCCATGTCCGTGGACTCCGCCGCCGGCGACACCGACGCCGTCTCCTCCCCGGCCGAAGCCTGGCGATACTCGCCGACATCCATCTTGCAGTTGCCCTCGAACACCGCACCTTCCTCGATGCTCAAGGTGGACGTGACGATATTGCCAACCAGGCGGGCGGGCGCGTGCAGTTCGAGGCGATTGCGGGCGGTGATGTTCCCCTTCACACTCCCGCTCACCACCACCACTGCCACGTCGATCTCGGCATGAATTTCCGCACCTTCCCCCACGATCAGTACGTCGTTACTGAAAATCTCTCCGGTGAACTTGCCATCGATCCGAACCGTACCCTCGAAGGTCAGCTTCCCTTCGTACTCGCACCCTCGTCCGAGCAGCGCACTGAGGTTCGACCACGACTCCTCGTCCCCGGACGTGGAGCGGGCTGGGAGGTTCGGCTCGTCGCTGCGTGGCCCGTAACCTTGCGATTCCTTCGTCAAGAACTTCATCAACGGCCTCCTTCCGAAGCGGATGGAATATCCAACCGGCGCCCGGACGCTCCTCAGAGTGGATAGAGCGTGGCACTCGCCCTCGACACTGGCACAGCGGCCCCGTTCTGTCAATGTCGAATGCCACGGTTCCCACATCCGGGCCCCGGTGACTGGTCTCTACCTGCCAGGGTCCTCTACTCTACCGGCATGAGGTCCAGAATCCTATTCAGTTCCTCCCGGGAATAATATCGGATACGAATCTCTCCTCCCCCCTCCTTGGTCCGACGGATACGAACCAGGGTCTGAAAACGACGCTGCAACCGCTGCTCCACGCTCGTGAGTTCCACATCCACCTCACCCCGGCCTTCCACCCTGGAGGTACCGCGAGGCTGCCCGGCACGCTTGAGTTTCTGAACCAGGCGTTCCGTCTCACGAACGGATAGCTTTTTCTCCACAACCACTCGCAACGCATCCAGCAACGCTGCTTCCTCGAGCGCCAACAACGCACGCGCATGACCCATCGACACCGTGCCCTCCGCCACCAACGCCCGTGCTTCCTCGGGAAGACGGAGCAACCGCAAGTGGTTGGCCACTGTGCTTCGGTCCATGCTCACCCGGGCCGCTACCTCTTCCTGCGTGTATCCGAACTCTTCCTGCAGCCGCTCGAATGCCATGGCGAGGTCGATCGGGTTCAGGTCGTCCCGCTGCACATTCTCGACCAGCGCGAGTTCGAGCGCCTCGGAGTCGGTGGCGTCGCGGATGATCACCGGGACCCGGGTCAGACCCGCTATCCGGGCAGCCCGCAACCTGCGCTCGCCGCAGATGACCTCGTAGCGACCCCGGGAGCCACGCACGACCAGGGGCTGCAACACGCCACTCGCTCGAATGGACGCAGCCAACTCGGCCAGAGACCGGTCGTCAAACCGAGTTCGGGGCTGAAAAGGACCGGGGTCGACCAGGTCGATGTCCACTTCCGTGACTTGCCCGTCACCCGACCCGGCCCCCGGCTCGATGTCGTCGGCGATCAAGGACGCCAACCCCCTACCCAATACCTGTCGCCTTGCCATGTTCAGTTCATTCCCTTCCTCCGGAAACCCGGTCACGTTTCAACCGTTCGCCTCGCCCGGACCTCCGCCGTCCCGGCCCCGGGGCGACGGCGCCATGACGACGCAACAACTCATGCGCCAAAGCCATGTAGGCTTGTGCTCCTGGAGACCGAACGCTGTAGTGGAAGGCCGGCTTTCCAAAGCTGGACGCCTCGCTCAGCCGCACGTTTCTCGGAATCCGGGTGTCCAGCACGAGCGGGCCGAACAGTCTTCGTGTTTCAGCCTCCACTTGCTGTGCAAGCCGATTTCGCCGGTCCACCATGGTCAGCAGGATCCCCTCCCGCTCCAGGGGAGGGTTGAGGCGCGTCTTGACCAATTTCAAGGTGCGGATCAACTCGGCGAGCCCCTCCATGGCGAAGTACTCACACTGGAGGGGGATGAGCACGGAATCGGCTGCAGTGAGCGCGTTGACGGTCAGAAGATTCAACGAGGGAGGGCAGTCGAGCACGATGTAGTCGTAGCGTTCACGCAGTGGTTCGAGTGCGCTCCGCAGTCTTCTGGAGCGTCCTTGAGCGGCGATCAATTCGACCTCTGCGCCCACCAGGTCGCGGCTGGCGGGGAGGAGGTCGAGGCGGGGAACGCCGGTACGCACGAGCGCGTCCTGGGGGCGAGCTGAGCCGAGGAGCACCTCGTAGACGGTGGCCTGGAGGTCTGCCCGCGCGACCCCGACCCCGCTGGTGGCGTTTCCCTGGGGGTCCACGTCGACCAGGAGGACCTGTTTCCCAAGGGCCGCGAAGCTTGCGGACAGGTTGATGGCGGTGGTGGTTTTTCCGACTCCGCCTTTCTGATTGGCGACGGCGATGGTGCGTGACATCGACAGGGTTTCCGAGCTGACGCCGATTTCGGGGCCATCCGGGACGCGCAGGCCACGGGGAATCGGCTCCACGTCGGCCTGGGGGACGGCGACCGAAAGGCGTGCGATTGCGACTTCGCCCGCGAACCCCCATTGTCCTTCGGGCGGCCAAAAAAGCAAGGGAAAACCGCCGGCGTGATTCAAGGAGGTGCAGAGCCGGGCCGTTCGACTGGATGAGGGCGAATCCGGCCTCTTCCTTTCAACATGACGGCAAGGATGGAGATGGCGGCAGGTGTGACGCCCGGTATGCGGGCCGCTTGCCCGAGGGAGACGGGCTTGACTCGAGAGAGCTTTTCCCGCACCTCGGTGGAGAGACCGGGAATACTCCAGTAGTCGATATCTTCGGGAATGGTCCGTGCTTCCAGTGCCCGTTCCCGTTCCACCCGTTCGGCCTGTCGACGGATGTATCCATGATACTTGACCTCGATCTCGACTTGCTCGAGGCTGTCCACGGGCACGGCTGCGAGGTCCGGGGCGAGGGGGAGCAAAGCCTCGATGGTGACAGCAGGCCGCCTGAGGAATTCTGACAGGCGCATGGTCTGGCGCAGGGGAGGGAGTCCGATGCGCTCGAGGTAGCGATCCAGTTCCTGGCTGGGGCGAAGGCGGTGGGTTTCCACGGTCTCACGTGCTTTCCGGATGGCTTCCATCTTGCGCTCGAAACGGGCGAAGGTCTCTGGCGATACCAGTCCAATCTCTCGCCCGATGGGAGTGAGTCGCTGGTCCGCGTTGTCTTCTCGCAGGAGCAGGCGGTATTCCGCTCTCGAGGTGAGCATGCGATAGGGTTCCTCGGTTCCTTTGGTTACCAGGTCGTCGATCAGGACACCGATGTAGGCCTGGGATCGGGACAACACCACTGGAGGCTCGCCGCGCAAGTTTCGGACCGCGTTGATGCCTGCGAGCAATCCCTGGGCTGCGGCTTCCTCGTACCCCGATGTCCCGTTGATCTGGCCTGCGAGGTACAGTCCCTTGACCCGGTGGGTTTCCAGGGAAGGGTGCAGTTGTGTGGGGAAAACGAAGTCGTACTCCACCGCGTATCCGGGTCGAAGGATGTTCGCGTGCTCCAGGCCCGGGATGGTGCGCACCATTTCGAGCTGAACGTCGGCGGGCAGGGAAGTGGAGATCCCGTTCGGGTACACCTCGGCACTTCGAAGGCCTTCCGGCTCCAGGAACACCTGGTGCCGGTCCCGTTCGGCGAAGCGGACGATCTTGTCCTCGATGGAAGGGCAATACCGAGGTCCAGTGCCCTCGATCTTGCCTTCGTAGAGAGGCGAGCGGTGGAGATTGCGCCGAATGACCGCGTGGGTTTTCTCGTTGGTGTGCGTGACGTGGCAGTCGATCTGGGGCAGGTTGTTCATCACGGGCGAGAAAGAGAATCTCCCGTGCGGGTCCTGGCCTTCCTGGACCTCCAGCACATCGAAATCGATGCTGCGGGCGTCCAGTCGCGGTACGGTCCCGGTTTTCAGCCTGCCAAGGGCAAACCCGAGGTCTCGAAGGCACGACGAGAGTGCTCGAGCCGGCGGCTCGGTGGCGCGGCCCCCATCGTAGTCGTTCAGGCCGACGTGAATTCTCCCGTTGAGAAAGGTTCCGGTGGCGAGCACGACGCTCCGTCCGGGCACACGAATACCGGTTCGGGTCTGCACGCCCGTAGCCCGGTGTCCGGCCACGGTCAAACCGGTCACTTCCGCCTGGAACACGTCGAGGTTTCGGGTCGTGGTCACCAGCCGCTTCATGTGAGCCTGATAGAGAAACCGGTCGGCCTGGGCGCGAGACGCGCGCACGGCATACCCCTTGGATGCGTTGAGGTAGCGGAACTGGATCCGCGTGGCGTCAATGGCCATGGCCATTTGTCCGCCAAGGGCATCGATTTCACGTACCAGGTGCCCCTTGCCCAGGCCGCCAATGGCTGGATTGCACGGCATCTGCCCCACACTGTCGAGGTTCATGACCACCAGCAACACGTTGACGCCCAGACGCGCAGCAGCCACCGCAGCCTCGATCCCGGCGTGGCCGCCGCCCACAACGATGACATCGTAGGATTCACGCATCCCTGCACCTCATTCCGCCCCCAGCCGAATCCCGGTTCCCCCCAATGTTCCACGTGGAACATTCCCCCGGACAGCCCAAAACCCTCGCCAATGTTCCACGTGGAACACTCCCCCCAACGCCTCAACCTCCTCCCCAATGTTCCACGTGGAACATCCTTCCATCCACAGGGGTTGCATCGAAACGATCCACTCCCCGTACGGCGCCGATCCGAAACGCGCCACTACTTCCCAATACAAAAGTCCGCAAAAACCCTGTCCACCACATCCTCCCGCACATCCCCACCCAAAATGCGGTCCAGCCGCTCCACCGCATTGTACAGGTTGAACACCACCGCTTCCACGCTCAATCCGCTCTCCCACGCACCCACCGCGTCTCCAAGCTCCCCCAAAACCTCCGACAACAAATCCCGCTGCCACTCGGCACACACCATGGCCACTGCACCCGCGTCCCCACCGCCCGCCACTGCTGCCAACCGCTCCTTCAACGCATTCAACCCCGCCCCCTCGATCGCTGATACCACCAACACCCCCTCGTCCGCCGCCCACTCGTTCCGGACGCCAAGGTCACTCTTGTTCAGCACCACCGCAAACGAAATTCCGCGCGCCACAAGTTCACGCCGAAGCGCCACGTCCTCATCCTCTACCGGTTCCGCACCGTCCACCACCAGCACGGCCAGATCCGCGCCCTCGATCGCATCCCACGCCAGCGCCATTCCCTCCGTTTCCACCCCACCGGCCCCCTTCCGCATCCCTGCTGTATCCTGCAACCAGACCGCTACCCCGTCGACATCAATCCTTGCCTCCACTACATCCCGTGTGGTTCCGGGCTCGGGACTCACCAGCGCCCTCCGTCGACCCACCAGCGCATTCAGCAGGCTCGACTTCCCCACGTTCGGCCGACCACAGATTGCAACCCGAACCCCTTCACGCACCAGGAGCGCCCGGGCATGGCTCTCCACCAACAATTGAATCTGCTCCCAGGCACCCTGGATCCGCTCATGCACCCTGTCCGCCCCCTCAGGGTCAACTTCGTCCTCCGGAAAGTTGATCGCGACCTCGAGGTGCTCAATGGCTCGCAACAACTCCTCTCGCACAGCGCGGAGGCGTTCCGACAACTCCCCGGCCAACACTCGCCTGGCTGCCTCGAGCGCCCTTTCCGAATCCGCGGCAATGACCCGGGCCACCGCCTCCGCCTGGACGAGATCAAGTTTCCCGTTCATGAATGCCCGTCGTGTGAACTCACCCGGTCCAGCAGCCCGTGCACCCGCATCGATCGCGGCTCCGACCACCCGCTCGAGGATCCACGGATTCCCGTGACAGTGGAGTTCCACCACGTCCTCGCCTGTGTAAGAACGGGGCCCCTCCATCCACACCAGCATCCCGGTGTCGAGCACCTGGCCGCTCGAGTCCAGGATCTCCCCCAGATGAAAGCGCCGGTCTTTCAGACGCTCCAATCCGCCCTCCGCGCCTCCGCCGGCAGGTCGAAACAGTCGGGACACGATGCCATCGAGCCCCCGGCCGCTCATTCGAACGATGCCGATGGCCCCCCGTCCCAAAGGGGTGGAAATGGCCACAATCGTATCTGTCGCGTCGTCCATCATGACACTCCAGCTACCCGGCGTGCCCATCTCGATTCTGGGCCTGCCCCCTCCGCGAGACCGTGCTCATGAATCGAGCTTCAGGGCTCCAACGACTTGTATCGTGAATCCAATGCCGAAACGGCACCTTGATATGCGCCGTCCGTCGTTGCCGAACCTGCCGGGAAAACCCGATTGCCCCGGCAAACTGGGCTTCGGCTGAGAAGGCCGGCGGCCGCACCAACGCCTTCGCAGACTGCTCAGGACGCCTTCTCGGTGCTGCTGTTGGAAAGAGGGAATACCTGCACCCGCTTCATCTGGCCTTCACCCCCACTGCGGGAACCGAGTTCCGGAAAACGAGCGACCTCCAGGTGAACCAGGCGCCGGTCATAGGCATTCATGGGCTTCAGAGTGACCACACACCCCTCTTTGAGCACCTTCTCGCACACCTTCTGGGCAATGTACCTCAGCCCCTGGTCGTGCTTCTCCCGGTAGTCCTCCAGGTCCACCACCACACGCTTCGTCGACCCCCGACGCACGAGCGCCTTGTTCACGACATGCTGCAAGGCGTCCAACACCTGCCGAAGCCGACCCGCAACCACAACAGATGCCTGCTCAAGCTCCAGCGAAGCCACCAGACTGCCGCTCTTGGTCTGAACATCGATCCGGGCACCCATCTTCATTCTGCTCAAGATCCCTTCGAGCAGTTCTTTCACCAGCGCCGCTTCATCGCCCGATTCCTCCTTGCGCCAGGCCTCGATCCTCACGGTATCCGCGCCGAACCGAAAATGCTCGGCGCAAAGCCGATATTGCAAAGCCTGCTTACCGATTCCCAACTCCTGGCAGGCGTTCTCGATCGCTTCTTTCAACGTCCTGCCTTCCGCTTCGATGACCTTCGTGCCTTCCATGGGAGATCCCTTGCCATGTGGCCGCTTCTGCAGCCCTCCGAGTGGGTACGCACGGGGACTCGAGGTCCCGGCGCACAGTCCTACGTTCCAGCCTTGGCCGCGGTGCGCTTGGTGATGTAGGCCTGCTGGATGATGGTCAGGATGGTGTTCACGAGTATATATACAACGAGCCCAGACGGGAGCGTAAACATGATTGCTGCAAAGATGAGCGGCAGATACTGCATCATCTTCGCCTGCACCGGATCCATGCCGGGCGCCGGTGGCGTCATTTTCTGCTGGACGAACATAAGGACTCCGAGCACCAACGGCGAGATACCGAACGGATCGCGCTCCGAGAGGTCCGGCAAGTAAAGGAACGGTGTGTGGTACAGCTCGATCGAATTTTGCAACACGCGGTAGAGAGCAAACCAGATGGGCATCTGAAGCAAGAGGGGAAGACACCCGCCGAGCGGATTGATCTTCTTCTCCTGCATGAAGCGCATCATTTCCTGGTTCAGTTTTTCCTTGTCGTCCTTGTACCGCTCCCGTAGTTCCGCCATTTGGGGCTGGAACTCCTTCATCTTGGCGGCACTTTCCATCTGCTTGACCATCAAGGGATAGAACAGCGTCTTGATGATCACGGTCAACAATATGATCGCAACCCCATAGCTCCCCACCCATCGATAGAGCAGCTTGAGCAGCGCCAGAATCGGCTCGGCAAACACCCCGAACATGCCAAAGTCGAGCGATTCCTCGAGGTTTCGTTCGTACGCGCCCAGAACCTCAGACCGCTTGGGTCCCAGGAAAAGGTCATACGCCACCGTCATCGTCTCGCCGGGCTGCACGACTCTCCCGTTCGAGGATTCCACGGCCACCGAAAACGGCCGGACAGGACCTTCCTCTCCGATGTCCCCCGGTCGAGAGGCCGAAGCAGGCAGCGGCCTGACCGCCACCCGGGACATTTCCCCCACCGGAGGCAGGATCGCGCGCAGGAAGTACTTGTCATCGACGCCGGCCCAGTCCACCTCGCCCTGAACGACCGTCTCCTCTCCTTCCACGTCCTCGGGGTCCACCCGCTCGGTCTCACCATTGGCGTGGTATGCGGGCACAGAGGTGGGGGCAAATGTTCCACGCTTCTCGGCGGGCGCCCATCCGCGAACGCCCAGCCACGGTCTCAGCGTCACCGGGTCGGGCCCGACGTTGGTCGCCTCCACCTCCAGGTGCACCAGGTAGGGGTCGTCCTCCACCGTGTAGCGCTTCAGCAGCCGCACCTGCCCGTCCCGGCACCGGTAGGTTACCCCCGCGTCCCCGTGTTCCACCAGTTCACACCGGCGCTCGGTCGATCCGTCTCCCCGGACTCGGAAAGGCACTGCGTTGGCGTAAGGCCCCCCGAGAAGATCCATCTTGGTTTCGTTTCGCTCCAGGA
>Ga0256914_1004186_pt1 | contig 10982 bp, 7 predicted proteins | sample HulkmetaG_FD_191571 | JGI IMG/M metagenome (GOLD analysis project Ga0256914, IMG submission 191571) | Hydrothermal chimney microbial communities from Main Endeavour vent field at the Juan de Fuca Ridge, Pacific Ocean - Hulk | ecosystem: Environmental > Aquatic > Marine > Hydrothermal vents ...
TCAATTAGTTATTCCTGACGGGGAGGATCCCGGTCTTTTCCTCTATAGGAATAAACTGTTCTCCAGGGTTGTGGTAGATTTTTATACCAGGATAACGGGTTCGAGGGAGATAGCACTTCCAATCATAGAGTACTCCGACAAATATGATATTCCCCTCTCCCTCGCTTTTGCATTGGCATGGGTGGAGAGTCGTTACAATCCAAGGGCTGTAAATAGAAATCATGGTTCTGTTGACAGGGGACTCTTTCAATTAAATTCCAAGACCTTCAGGTTTCTCAGCAGAAAGGATTTTTTTAATCCGAGAATTAATGCAAAGTATGGGATAGCACATCTTAGGTTTTGTCTCAATACGGGGAAGGACGAAATCGTGGGACTTGCCATGTACAATGCAGGAACTATCGGTGTAAAAAAAGGTACCCCCCTCTCTACACTTCGTTATGTCTCAAAGATTATTAAATACAAAGAGCATTTGGATAGGTTATTTAAACAAGAGGTGCTTGGAGAGGGAAAGTATGTGCTCGATTTGAGAGCTAGTGACGATTCTTAGGGGTTTATCCCTTGTTGTTTGGTAGATGCGTGAATAATCCTTGAGTGCTCTAAAACTTGACAATATTACTCTCAGTATATAGTCTCCTCATTATGATAGTAGTACTTGAGCGTAATATAAAGGAACGCGATAAGAGAAATATAAAGGAGTTTCTTGAGAAGCGTGGCTTTAAGATAAGAGAGATTGTAGGAGAAGAAGAGACTATCCTCGGGGCAGTTGGGCTTGTAAGTATTGATCTTCGTGAGGTGGAGATTCTTCCCGGTGTAGCGCGAGTTATTCCCATAACGAAACCGTACAAACTGGCGTCGAGAGAGTTTAAGAAAGAGGATACTATTGTTGATGTAGGGCCTATTAAGATAGGCGGAGATCGTATTGTTGTCATTGCTGGTCCCTGTTCTGTGGAGTCTAGGGAACAGGTAATAGAGACGGCTCGTCTTGTTAAGGAATCCGGTGCAGTAATACTGAGGGGGGGCGCTTTTAAACCGAGAACCTCACCCTATTCCTTTCAGGGCTTGGGAGAAGAGGGTTTAAAGTATCTAAAGGAGGCTTCGGAAATTACGGGGATGCCCATAATCTCCGAGATAGTGTCAACCGAGCATGTGGGGTTATTTAAGGAGTATGTTGATATTCTTCAGATAGGCGCGAGAAATATGCAGAATTTTGAGCTCCTTAAGAAGGTAGGTGCCCTTGGAAAGCCTGTTATGTTAAAGCGAGGTCTCGCGGCGACGATTCATGATCTGCTTATGTCTGCCGAATACCTCCTCGCAAATGGTACGGATTCTGTGATCCTCTGTGAGCGGGGAATTAGGACCTTTGAAACCTATACTAGAAACACACTTGATCTAACGGCGATACCTGTTGTAAAGAAGTTGAGTCATCTTCCCATAATGGTTGACCCCAGTCACGGAACGGGTATCAGAGCAAAAGTTATACCTATGGCATTGGCTGCCATTGCTGCAGGTGCCCATGGGATAATGGTGGAGGTTCATCCTGATCCGGACAAGGCTCTATCCGATGGTCCCCAGTCTCTGTATCCGGAGCAGTTTGAGAAGCTTATGCGCGATATCGAGGCGCTTGCTCCGGTACTTGAAAAAGAGGTCTATAAACTCCCTGAGTATTCAAATGAGGCCTACTCTGTTCGTGGGTTTGATGTGGAAGCGAGGAGGAACGGAGGCTCTTCTGGCTTTGGTAAAAAGCTTCGAGTGGGTTTTCAGGGGGAGCGGGGAGCGTATAGCGAAAAGGCGGTACATGGTTACTATCAGGAGCCTGTGGATGTTGTAGCTTTTCCCTCTTTTCGGGATATTTTTGATGCTCTTCTGGAGGGAAAGATTGACTACGGAGTAATTCCCATAGAGAATTCGTTGGCCGGGTCGATACACCAAAATTATGATTTACTCCTTCAGTACCCCGATGTAAAGATCGTAGGAGAGAAGACAATAAGAATTGTGCACAGCTTGATAGGGTTGCCGGAGGCTAAAATATCCGATATCCGAAGAGTCTATTCCCATCCACAGGGGTTGGCACAGTGTGAGAAATTTCTCTCCAAACATCCCGAGTGGGAGCAGATTCCATTTTACGATACGGCAGGTTCTGTTTCGTTTATTGCAAGGGAGGGAAAGAAAGAGAATGCGGCAATTGCGAGTTCGCAGGCTGCTAAGGTTTATAAGATGAAGGTATTGAAGGAGGGAATTGAAACCAATTCTCAGAATTATACACGCTTTGTTGTGATAACTCTAAGTGAGAGAGCAGATGTAAAATCTCCCAATAAGGCCTCTTTCGTTTTTTCTACTCTGGATAAACCAGGTGCCCTATATCTTACATTAAAGATACTGGCTGAGAGAGAACTTAATATGAAAAAATTGGAGTCCAGGCCCTTTCCGGAGAAGCCCTGGGAGTATATGTTCTATATAGATATAGATATCCCGGAGGATATTTCTATCTTTAATGAGGCTGTAGAGGAGATAAAACAAACCACTGGCTACTTTAGAATACTTGGGGTTTACAGGGTATGAAAGGATAGGAAGACCCGAAGTGAAACCTAATCGATGTCTTCTACCCCCAATTTTTTTAGTTGTTCTCTCTCTTCCTTAATCGAGATATAGTCATATTTTTTCTTGTTTGATTTTATTATGTGATTTTTTATTGAGCTTAGTTCTATCTTTATCCCTCGTAATTTGTCCCTTTCCTCTCTGGGAGTTTCGCTCATAAAAAATATGTTTAAAGCCTCCATTTTTTTGTGTATTTTTTCCAGTTCCTGTATCTGTCTGGTTAGAAAATCGAAAATCTGCTCTTCGGATGCTTCCCGTAACTTGTGGTAGAGCACTCCTGAGCGGAGGGATAGTTTTGAGAGGAGCTGGATTTTTTTGTTTACCTGGTTCGTAAAACTTGTAAAATTTATTCTCTCCTTCCTTGTTGTCCCTGTTTCCACATTGGGAATTTCTACCTCGTAGATGAGACTATCATCCTTTCTATAGACTGTTTTCATTATCCAGCGCTTGAATTTTTCACCCAGGCTCAATTTCCTGTGTTCTATTATATCGCTGTTTTCCTTTAGTTTTTTTAGTGCGGCTTCTAAATCTCCACGAGATCCGGATAATATGTAGAGACCCTCCAGCAATGTCTCTTTTAGAGGTGGTTCTTTTTTCTTCTTTGAAATTTTTTTTGTCTCCGGAATTTTTAATCTTTCAATGAGCTTCTTCTGTAGCTCTTCGCGTTTCTCGGAGTATTCCTCAGCAAGAATCTCTTTTATAAGTTCTGGATAGAAGGGTTTCCCCGCTAATTCCTGGGCAAAGGTTCGTTTTACCAGTTTTATGGCTTCCTCACCAAGGGGGTCTACCTGTTTTTCTTTGAAATTTATCTTTGGTAGTACTGTACTTCTAATCTCAAATTTGTAATTTTCCCGGTGATAGTTGGTTAGCGCCTTCAGGGCTTTTAATATCTCGATTGAGAGTTTGGCAAGTTGTTTCTCCGCATCGGAGACTATTCCTGTGGCAAGTTTGTCACTTCCCTTTTTTATCCGTTCTAAATACTCACAGAGAGTTGCCGTGGTTGCGTTTGTTGCGTTTTGAGCGAGATTGGGCCAGTCAATATACTTAATCAAGTTTACTAGTTTCTTGATTCTGTTTATGTTTAGAAAGTCAAGACTAAGTTGGTAGTAGGTGTTTATGAAGTCTAACTGGAGGTGGTAATTTGCCAGCCTGTGACTCATCTCATTCTGTTTTTCCGATTCCGTAAGTGGGCCTGAGGGTGGAATTGTAACCTCTGTAAATTTCTGTTCGTACTTGTAGGGATCCTCTTTTATCAGTGCCTTTCTTAGCAAAAGGTTGTAAATGTTTTCGAATACGCTTTGCATAATTCGAAAGTCTTCTCTTAGCTTGGGGACCACCTTGCCTTCCAGGTATTCTCTGTATTTTTTTAAGATTTCTTCGAGCTGCGTATTGAAATCCGTGGCTGTTTCCATAATATCTAATTATAGGTTAAACTTTAGTTCTTAGCAAATATAAATTATGGGTGTAATAGGGACGTTTACAGAGGAAAAACTCGTAATAGGAGTTCTGATAAGCAAGAGGAAGCTCTTAGGGTCTCTGAGGGAGATTCTCAAGGGTGAGTTCGGACCGATTGATTATGAGAGTGAAGTTTTCCTCTTCGATTTTTCCCATTACTACGATAGAGAGATGGGAACACCGATATATCGTCTCTTCTACTCCTTTAAAGATTTGGTTGATCCCTCAAGTTTGTGGAGGATAAAGGTAACTACCAATAAAATTGAAGAGAGGTTTGTTGTTGATGGGGGAAGGAAGGTAAATCTTGATCCGGGATTGATGGCCCTTTCACGGTTTGTTCTTGCCAGTACAAAGGAGAGCTCTCATCGGATTCCCCTCGGAGGTGGAATATATGGGGAAATTACCCTTATGTTTGAGAGGGGTAGGTTTAGACCTGTTGAGTGGACGTATCCTGATTACAGGAGTGATAGGTATATAGGGATACTGGGAGAGATAAGAGAGATATACAGGGGGCAGATCAACTAAAACTTTTCATTTTTTACCCCTTTATACAATCAAAAGGTACAGTAATCCTCTCTGTACTATTTGTGAATCGGTTTGTTGGTCGAATTTTATTTTTATTTTTCCTCTTTCCATTCCTTTGGACTTGTAGTTTATTTGATGCTTTTAGGGGTTTTGAGAGGAATTTTATTTCCCTTCCTAACCTGCCTGGGAGGTTGGAAAATCTCTTTGACCGGTTGAGCGTTAATGGAGCAAGGGTATTCTTTGAGATTAAGTACTTTAAAGATGGAAAGCTCAAAATTGGTAGAGTAGAGTACGGAAGAAGAGGATATATAGAGATGGATAGGGGATTAAACCTCCCTGTTATCTGCAAGTTGATGGTGAGGATAAATGGGAAAGATGTTTTAAGTTTTAAGGAGGGTGGGGGAATTTCTCCTTTTGATGCGGTTAAAAATCCTGACGGTTCGGTTTTGCTAAGGCTCTCCTGGGCAAGGGGAGCTGTTGCCAAGATGTTTATGGAGATGAGGCTTGCTGGAGTCGGGGTGGAGAGAATCAACACGGCAAGACTTTACACTGAAATTGATAAACTTAAACTGGATGATCCCTGGTTGCTGGATTGGAGATACGTAAAGTATAGACTCTCCAGGGGAACTTTTCGGGTGACGTACCTTAAGATACTGGAGAGCTATAGATTTTCTTTGCGACCGGATTCTGTAGAGGGGGAGGTGTGGTACCTTAATACTCCCTTTAGTGATGCCTATACAGTGAATAAAACTGAGGGCGTTTCCCTCTTTCTTATCCCCGGGTTTTATACCCTTTTCTCCGTAAGTGGTAACCATTTTAAATGTTTTGATTTCTCTGTGAACTACGAGGGCGAGTTGGAGATTTTTCCTAGAGTTAATACCTGGTTTGATAATTGAATATCTGATTGTGATTTTGGTTGAGGTTGCTAAATGAATATAGGTTTGGAGTGGGTAAGTTGTTCATATCCGGTGGCTGTGATTAAAAAGTCGTTCTCTATTCTGATTCCGCCCTCTTTTGGATCGTACAGTCCCGGTTCTATGGTTATGATGTTTCCCGCCTTTAAAGTCTCGGGTTTTTCTTTTTCTCGAAGGAGGGGTTTTTCATGAACATCAAGCCCTATTCCATGTCCCAGAGAGTGGGGCATTTTGAATCCCCTTTCTTCGAAGATTTTATCCACTTCCTTTGTTAGCTCTTCTATTTTAAGGGAGTCATGCAGCATTCCTACCGCTCTGTTGTAGGCTTTTAGTACTAACTCTAGAATAGTTTGTTGTTTTTGGGTTAGGGGCTCTACGATTATGGGAATAGTTACATCGGATGTATACCCATTGTACTCAACCCCAAAATCTACAAGGGCAAGTCCAGGGGTTAGGAGTTTTTCCGATGAATATGCCGGTACAGTGTGGATGGAGAAACTCCTCCCCGGGGATGCAACGAGGGTTTCGAAACCGGTTGTCTCTCCCCCTATTTCTCTAAGGGTTTTATCTATGAAAAGTTTGAGATCTATCTCCGTTAAATCTTTGGGGGAAGAAAGCCACTTAATTTTTCCCTTTAATAATCTTTCTATTCTATCAATAACCCCATCTGTAATCTCTGCCGCTCTCTTTAGGATTTCTATCTCAAGTTGATCCTTGAGCATTCGTTGGTTTAGGAGGAAAGAGTCTATTCCCCCCTCTTTGCAGATGATTTCTATACCCTCGATTTGTTCAATCCTGGATACCTCTGGATAGCTAAAATTTCCGGAGACCTCTACTCTTTTTGGTTTTTTGGCCTTTATAGATTTTGTGAATGGTATCTTTTCACCTGATTCTATCTCCTCTATGAGTTCTTCTAGGTTTTTCCTGTAAATCTCGGATGGTAGGAGAGCATCTACAACTGCCATTCTCTTGGCAATATTGATGTCCCATGGGACAAGAACGGTTTTTCCTTTCTCTCTGGTGGGAGTGAGCGTTTCCGAAAGAATAATAAGTGTTGCGTCCATCGGGTGACCGGTGAGGTAACGGATGGACTTATTTCTTCTTCCCTCGCTATCCCTTAGGATTACTATGTCTATATTATTCTCTCTAAGGTAGGAATAGACCCGCTCCCTTCTCGCGAGGTAGATATTGATTTGAGTCATGTTATTGTTTTATCTCTCCCAGTGTTATTTGACAACAATGTTTACCAGCTTATTGGGTACTGCTATTATCTTTACTACCTTTTTAGCTTCTAGTAACTGCTTTATCCTTGCGTTCTCGAGTGCTCGTTTTTCAAGTTCCTCTTTGGATAGTCCCTGTGGGATATCCTCTCTCGCCCTTATCTTTCCATTTATCTGATAAACCACCGTTACAGTCTCATCGATTGTTAATGCCTCATCCCACTCGGGCCATCTGGCATAGGCTACAGAGGGGGAGTGGCCCAGTTTTTCCCAGAGTTCCTCTGCGAGGTGGGGTGCGTACGGCGAGAGGAGGAGCACAAAGGGTTCCCAGAGTTCTCTGTATAAAACCTGCTCTTTATGAAGTTCTCCTATATATATCATCATCTGGGCTATTGCGGTGTTAAACTCGAGGTTTGCCGTGTCTTTGCTTACCTTCTTGATTGTCTTGTGGAGGAGTTTAACAAGCCTCTCCGGGGGGGTATTATCTACCAGCTTTTTTTCCGATACTTTCCACACTCTGTCTAAAAATCTCTTTACCCCGGCTATCCCCTTGGTTGACCAGGGCTTTGATACCTGGAGTGGGCCCATGAACATCTCGTACAGTCTCATTGCATCGGCCCCGTAGGTTTCTATTACCTCGTCTGGGTTGATAACATTTCCTAGGGATTTTGACATCTTAACCCCGCCCTCGCCGAGGATCATCCCCTGATTGACAAGCCTCATAAAGGGTTCGTCCGTGTTAACCTCTCCGATATCGTACAGGAATTTGTGCCAAAATCTTGCGTAGAGAAGGTGTAAAACGGCATGTTCTGCACCCCCAACGTAGAGGTCTACAGGCATCCAGTATTCTATTTTATCCTTTGCGGCAAACTTTTTATCGTTGTGGGGGTCAAGGTATCGTAGATAATACCAGCACGAACCTGCCCACTGGGGCATGGTATTTGTTTCACGTTTTGCAGGCCCTCCGCATTTGGGACAGGTAGTGTTTACCCACTCATCTATCGCCGCAAGCGGGGATTCTCCTGTACCGGTTGGCTTGTAGCTCTTTACCTCGGGGAGTGTAAGGGGGAGTTCTTCCTCCGGAACCGGGACATTTCCGCATTTGGGACAGTGAATGATGGGGATAGGTTCTCCCCAGTAACGTTGCCTTGAGAATATCCAGTCCCTGAGTTTATAGTTTACAGCTTTTTTCCCTATTCCCTTCTCCTCCAGCCATTCAATTATTCTCTTTTTAAACTCGGGGGTTTTAAGTCCGTTAAACTGGCCCGAGTTTACGGCAATTCCATCTTCTGTGTATGCCTCTTTCAATTCATAGAGGCTCCCGTCCTTTGATACGACCTGTACGATTGGAAGGTTAAACTTTTTGGCAAACTCAAAATCCCTCTCATCGTGTGCCGGAACGGCCATTATAGCGCCCGTCCCGTAGGAGATTAAGATGTAATCCGATATCCATATGGGGATTTTCTCTCCATTTACCGGATTAATGGCGTAGGCCCCTGTAAAAACACCCGTTTTTTCCTTTGCAAGGTCTGTTCGTTCAAGATCGGATTTCATTCTCGCTTTAAGAACGTAATCATCTACCTCTTTTTTTCTATCCGGTGTTGTTATTTTGCTAACCAAGGGGTGTTCCGGGGCAAGAACCATATAGGTTGCTCCGAACAGGGTATCGGGTCTTGTTGTGTATACCTCCAGATACTCCTCGTAGCCCTCTATGGGGAACTTAACATTCGCTCCCTCACTTCTGCCTATCCAGTTTCTCTGCATGAGTTTTATGGACTCTGGCCAGTCGAGTTTATCGAGGTCTTTAAGTAGTCTATCCGCATAGGCGGTAATCTTTAGTATCCATTGTCTTAGATCTTTTCTTATTACGGGTGTGTGACACCTCTCGCACTTTCCGTCCTTTACCTCTTCGTTTGCAAGCCCGGTTTTACAGGAGGGACACCAGTTAATGGGAACCTCAGCCTCGTATGCAAGTCCCTTTTCCCACATCTTTAGGAATACCCACTGTGTCCACTTGTAGTATTCTGGCTCGTGTGTTGATACCTTTCTGTCCCAATCGTAGGAAAAACCGAGGGCTTTAATCTGGGATTCGAATCTCTTTATGTTTGCCTCGGTAGAAACCTTGGGATGGGTTCCCGTTTTTATCGCATAGTTCTCCGCGGGAAGCCCGAAGGAGTCAAAACCCATGGGGTGTAGTACGTGGTAACCGTTCATCCTTAGATATCTTGAGTATATATCCGTTGCTGTATAACCCTCCGGATGTCCAACATGTAACCCTGCCGATGATGGGTAGGGAAACATATCAAGTATGTAGCGTCTCTTCTCCTTTGGGACAGAGGGGTCTTCTTCTACTTTAAAGGTTTTGTTTTCTTCCCAATATTTTTGCCATTTTTTTTCTATCTCTGAAAATGGGTATCCCTTCATCTTTGAGTATACTCCTTTCTTAATTGCTTATGGTCTTACCCTCTTTCTGTCTCTCGGGAAGAGGGATGCCTCTTTCACGTTTGCAAGCCCTAGAATTTTCTGGGTTAATCTTTCAAGTCCTATCGCAAACCCTCCGTGAGGGGGACAACCGTATTTGAATATCTGTATATAATCGGACAATCCCTCCGGGTCCAGGTGGAATCTTTCTATACTTTCGAGTAGCATATTGTATTCGTTTATTCTTCTACCTCCAGTTGTTATTTCGAGCCCCCTAAAGAGGAGATCGAAGGACATTGTCTTGTGATTCTCTATCGGGTATGTGTAAAATGGGCGTTTTCTCCTCGGAAATGCATATACGAATACGGCATCTATTCCGTGATTCTTCTCTGCCCACTGGCATAGAATTCTCTCACCCTCGGGGTTTATTTCGAAGACCCTTTTCCCTGTTTCTTTGGATATAATCTCTTTTGCTTCATCGTGGGTGATTCTGGGTATTTTGTCTATATCCTCCGGTTCGGGAACTGTTGCATTCCATGTCTTCAGTTCTTTCTGATTATCCTGCTTTATACCTGCAAATATTGTCTTTAAAATGCGCTGCTCTATATCCATTAGGTCGTGCTCGGATTCGATAAAGGCCATTTCGATATCAAGTGAGACGTACTCATTTAAGTGTCTCGGGGTATCGTGTTTCTCTGCTCTATAGGCGTTTCCTATCTCAAATACCCGTTCAAGACCGGATGATACCATAGCCTGTTTGTAGAATTGAGGGGATTGAGCAAGATAGACCTTTGTGTCGAAGTACTGGACTGCAAATAGGCCGGTTCCCCCCTCGGTCCCTGTTCCTATTAATTTGGAACTCTTTATCTCTGTGAAACCCTCGCTTCTCATATGTTCTGCAAAGTACTTTAGTATATTTGATTGAAGTCTGAATATGGAGAGTATTTTGGGGTTTCGTAGGGAGATAATCCTGTGATCCAGTATTGCGTCCAGGCTCAATTTTTCGGGATCTTGGTTTACAGGAATGGGAAGGTCGTGAGCAGCCTTTGCAATTACCTCCATGTTTTTCATCTGTATTTCAACCCCTCCTGGGGCCTTCTCGTTTTTCTTTGCCACTCCCGTAATTGATACAACGGATTCTACTGTAACAGAGATTTTTTCCTCGGTTACTACCTGGATAATCCCCGATCTGTCCCTTACAAGGATAAAGGAGATCTTTCCCAGTTCTCTTATCCTGTGTACCCAACCCTTTATCTCTACCTCTTTATCTATGTTATTTGCTACCTCAGATATTAGAGTACGCACCTGTGTCCTCCATTATTTTTAGTATTTCCTCTTCGGATTTAGACATTATATACGATGCAATGAGTCTGGTATAGGCAGATTCTGTTGTGAGTATCCCCATGGGAATAGCGCCTTCCCGCCATAACTCATGGGATGTGATGTACTTTGAGAAATCTACATTTTCCTCCTGCTGCGAGGTGCAGAAGAAGTAGACTCCACGTTCTTTCGCTTCGCTAAAGGCCTTTTTTAGTGAGAAGGGAGATTCTCTTAGGTTTGCGGTTCCTGTATCGTATACCTCAGCAATGAAATACCTTATGCCAGAGTCCATAAGTTTTATGAGGGTTTCTCCCTTTAGTCCGGGGTATACCTTTACTATGAAGGATGTGTTTAATATTTCCTTTATTCTTTTGGTAAGGGTTTCTCTCTGAAACATCTCTTCCGGTATGCTGGAGAGCTGTTTTCCTTTAAAGATCGGCGTTTCCATATTCCAGTTTCTAAATCCACCGGCCTTGGCCTTTTCGAATTTCAGGTTTAGGGGAGAGAAGAGTTTCCCATCCATGAACACATA
>Ga0256914_1004187_pt1 | contig 10979 bp, 10 predicted proteins | sample HulkmetaG_FD_191571 | JGI IMG/M metagenome (GOLD analysis project Ga0256914, IMG submission 191571) | Hydrothermal chimney microbial communities from Main Endeavour vent field at the Juan de Fuca Ridge, Pacific Ocean - Hulk | ecosystem: Environmental > Aquatic > Marine > Hydrothermal vents ...
GCCGTTCCGTGTTCTCCCTTAAGGTGATGCAGGGCACGCCCAGCGCCGTTGTCTCCTCCTGAAGACCACCCGAGTCGGTGAACACCACGGACGCCTCTTTCACCAGACCCAGCATTTCGAGGTAACCCACCGGGTCGAGCAGATGGATGCGGCCGCTTTCGATGAGACCCTGCAGCCGTGCCCGAGCCAGGGCCTGACGGGTTCTAGGGTGGACAGGAAAGACCAGCGGAAGCTCCCGCGAAATCTCCGCGAGCACCTCGATCAAGCGGTGCAACACCTCTGGATGGTCCACGTTGGAGGGTCGGTGGAGGGTGAGCACGCCGTAGTCCTCGTGAATGCCGAGCCGGTCGAGCAGGGTCTCCGCCGGCACCGCTCGATCCAGGTTGTAAAAGAGGGTATCGATCATCACGTTGCCCACGAAATGGATCTTTTCCGGGTCGATCCCTTCGCGCAGCAGGTTCTCCGTTCCGGATCGTTCAGTGACGAAAAGCTGTTCGGAGATCTGGTCGGTGAGCAAACGGTTGATCTCTTCCGGCATGCTGCGATCGCCGCTGCGCAGCCCCGCCTCCACGTGGACCACGGGAATCCCCTTCTTCACCGCCACCAAGGCACAGGCGATGGTGGAGTTGACGTCGCCCACCACCAGCACCGCAGCCGGCGGCCGCTCGTCCAGCACCGGTTCGAAGCGCTTCATGATTTCGGCCGTCTGCACGGCATGAGTGCCAGAGCCCACGCCGAGGTCGATGTCCGGCTCGGGAATGGCGAGCTGCTGGAAAAAGGCGTGTTTCATCGCCTCGTCATAATGCTGGCCCGTGTGCAAAAGTCGCGCCGAGAGCGGACTTTCAGGCGATCGGAGCGCGCGCATGACCGGCGCGATCTTCATGAAATTCGGCCGCGCCCCCACGACGCAGAGCACTTGGGGAGCGGGTTCAGAAACCGGCATGTTGAGCCAACCCCACCATCGAGGTGGTCAGTACCAGGGCGAAACGATTCTCGATGTAATCGTCGTTCGGGCGATTCGAGTCTCGCTGGGAATAGGTGTAACTGAAGCGAAGATGGGTATCGTTTCCCAGTTGGCGGGTGACGCCGAAACCAAAATCCCAAGTGTCCGCCATGAAGTCGATGTCATCCTCGGTCCGTTCCCATCGGGTTCGAACATCCGCGGACAACCGCCGGCCCAACTGTCGCCCCAAGTGCATTCCGATCGACCACTCCAGAAGGTCGGGAATGTTGTCGGCATACATCTTGTCCGAATACCGCACGTCCACGCCGAAGCTGGTCCGTTTCCCTGAAAGGAGGTAGGCGGCCGAGAAGCGCTTGTCCACGTATGCTCCGGTTTGATAGACATTGTCGAGCCCGGAAGCCGAGACGACCGCACCCGGCCCTCCCGCGAACGGATCGGTAGGACTGCCGGCAAGATCGGTGGTGGCCAAGATGCCCTGCTGATCCAAGGGCTCGTAACCCGACTCGATGTCTTCCGTATAACTCAGCCGCAGCGTGCTCCTACGGTGACGATAAGTGAGGTTCACATGGGGGTAGTAGCCGAAGAACCGATAGCCATACCCAACATCGAGATTGATCCTCGGGTTCGGCGCCCAGAACGTACCCACCATCCATTTGTTTCCGCCTTTCTTGCGACGGCTGCTTTCGTAGGTATTCCATTCCCGTCCGAAGCTCACATAAGGCGTCAGTGATCGAGTCAAAGCATAACTGAGGCGGGCATCCAAGGATTTGAAGGTGGTGTTCGAGCGTTCATCCTCTTTATAGCTGGTACGCTCGTAGCTCCCGTGCAGGCTCCAACCGAAAATCGAAAACCTACGGCCACTGTTCAATGTGAAATAAAAGTCATTGAAGTATCGATCACCCGGTTCGTCGTCGCCGCCGCTGAAAAACTCGTATCGATACTCGTAGTCCAATCGGAGGTCCGCGAAATCTCCGAAATGTTCGAGCCAATAGGGATTGATGCCGATCGTATAAGTCGTGGTGAGGTTACCCGTGCGGTTGATGGGGCTGCCGGCGGGCCGGAGCGGATCTATGCTCCGCTGATCTGCAGAGACGAAAGCGTCGACGAAAAACCGCCTTTCCAACAGCTCACTGCTCAGGTTGCCGCGCAACCTGGGATAGAAATTGTCGTCCGTATTGGTCACGAACTGCAATGTCGCCGCCAATTCCACGGACATGCGCCGCCCTTTTCCGGACAGCAGGAAGTTGGGGCTGATGATGGTGGCCCACGACCCCTCCGTGTCCTCCTCGGTGAGGTAGACGTTGTCGGTGTAAGCCTCGCTCAGGGTGATGCTCTCGGAGAAGCTCCATTCGGCGGCGATGCCCTGAGAACTCCAGCTCGCCAGCAGCAGGCCCCCGAGGATCGCCCCCCGCCTTGCGCACCCCCCTCGATACATGAACCTACAGAGCCTCCGTGGGTTCGACCCTCGAGTTACCGTAGCCGTATCCATAGCCATATCCATAGCCGTACCTGGAGGAGACGCGCCGCCGGCTCTTGTTGAGCACCATGCCGATGATCTTTTCCCCTTTGAGCAGATGGACCGCTTCGGTGACCGCATCCTGACTGGTCTGCTCCGCCGCAACCACGAACACCACCTGCCCCATCAGATTGGCCAACACCACCGCCTCGGTGCTCTGTAAGAGCGGCGGGGAGTCGAAAACGATGACCCGGTCGGGGTAACGGCGGGAAAGGTCGTCCATGAGCCTCTGCATGGCCTCGCTGGCCAACAACTCGGTGGCCCGATCATGTAACCGCCCGGCGGTAAGAATGCGCAGATTGGGTACATTGGTGTGCAACATCACGTCCCGCATCTCGATGGTGGGATCCTCCAGAAGATCGATGAGCCCCACCCGCTTGCTGGAGATGCCCAGCAAAGTGGCCGCCGTCGCTTTGGAAACGTCGGCATCCACGAACAACACCGTCTTGTCCTGCTCCATGGCGATGCTCATGGCTAGGTTGACAGCGGTGAAGGTCTTGCCTTCCCCGGCCAGGGAGCTGGTCACCATGATGAGGTTGATCTTGTCCACCAGGGAAGCGCCCTGGTCCACGATGTTGAGCAGCAAAGGCCGCTTGATGATGCGGAACTCCTCGGCGATCTGGCTGCGCGGCTTGTCCGGCGTGATCATGCCCATCTGGGCCAGACGCTCGAGCGGCAGCTCCACCCGTTCCGGTCCACCACCCGGCGTGACCGGCGCCGACGAGGCGTCGACGGCCGTCTGCTCAGGTCCAGGTTGAGCCGGTGCCGCTGCTGCCGCACCTTGCTCGACGGCGTTCGGCGGCGGCGCATCCAAACTCTTGTCACCCGCCTCCTTGCCCAGTTTGTCGACCGCTTTTTCGATGATGCTCATCTTCTCAAGCTCCTCCCGACAGCATGGCCCGGATGGTTGCAGTATCCACACCCTGAATCAGATTCACTCCCACGAAAGCCCCGATCCAGGCCAGGAAGACGAGAGCGAACAACAGCTTTCCAACCCGTTCCCTACGCCGCCGTTTCGGGTTTTCCAAGAGGGAGATCACCCCCAGCACCGGCAGTCCCGTGACCCGCGCCAGAGTGCGTGGATCGACGAACACCGGGCGGAAGAGCGCCAGAAGGAATGCGATGCCGCCACCGGCCGCCAGAGCGCCCGCAAACACACCGGCATTGAGGAGCAACTTGTTCGGCTCCGTGGGTTCGAGGGGAACATAGGGGGGGTCGATGACCCGGAACTTCACGTTTTGCGACTGTTTCTCCACCTCGCCGGAGATGTAGACCGACTCCCGCCGCTCGATGAGTTTGCGGTAGCGTTCGGCCAACACGTGGTAGTCGCGGTTGAGCTGTTTGAGCTGGGCCTGGACACGAGGAATGCTCTCGAGCTTGCCTTCGAGCAATTTCACCTGTTTGGCATAGGCTTCATCCCGAATCTTGAGTTCAGCGATACGCGCCTCCGTCTCCGCCAACATGGCCCGCACCTGCTGATAGACCGGGTTGTCCGCCAGCTCCGCCGACGGGCCCTTCTGTTGGGCCAGCCGTTTGAGCTCCGCCGCCCGCTGGGCGCGCAGCTCCTTGAGCATGGCTTTGAGCTGCACCACCTCAGGATGTTTCTCCGTATATTTGAGCAGCAGATTGTCCAACTTGGACTGCAGCGCCTCGATACGGGGATCTACGCTGGTGGTGAGTTCGGGAGTGGCCACATCTCCCTCGCCGATGATCTCCGCCAGCAGCGACTCCGAATCACCCTCCTCGTCCTCGAGCTGGCGCTCCAACTCCTTGCGCCGATTCTCCAACTCCTGCAGCTGAAGCTGGACCATCTTGGCCTGGGCCTTGGCTTGTTGCAGCCGTTCGTAGTAGTCCTCCACGTCGCCGGTGAGGTCGTCCAGGTGTTTCTGGCGGAACTCCACCAAACGCGCCTCCGCTTCGGTCAGGCGGCGCTCATAGTCGGTGATCTGCTGCTCCAGGAATTCCTGGGCCACCACGGTGTCCTCGCGCTTCTCGCCCAGAGTCCCTTCCACGAAGATCGAGAGCAACGACTGCACCATCAGCTTGGCCGTCTTGCGATCCGGATGCTGAAAAGAGATGGTGTACAGCGAGGAGTTGCGGCGGTCCGCAGAAATGCGAATGTTTTCGCGCAGCTCCGAAAGCAGCTCTTCCTTCTCCACCGGGCTGGTCACATTCAGGTCCAGATCCGTCATCCGCATCAGCTTCTCCAGGTTCGGACGGCTGAGCATGGTGCGGGTGAGGACGGCAATCCGTTGCTTGGTGTTGGGATCCACGGCCAACCCTCGAAGCAAGGGCTTGAGCACCCGGTTGGTGTCCACATAGACCCGAGCGCTGGCCAGATACTCCTCCGGCATCTGGGCCACCCAGATCCAGCCGGCGATGGAGAATATCCATGCAGACCCCAGCGCCACCCAGCGGTGGCGCCATATCCCCAAGGCATATTCCGTGATCTGGGCCAGGATCTCCTGCATGAGTCAACTCACTCCGTTGGGCGCGCCGAACCCTCAGAACCAGGATTCGGGGATGATGATGATGTCGCCGGGCCACAGGGCGATGTTGGCGCTGATGTCGCCACCACGGAGCAGGTCGTCCAGACGCACCGTGAACAGCTGTTGTTTGCCCTCGAAGTTGCGGATGAGCACGGCGTTGTTGCCGTCGGCGTAGTCCGTCAGCCCGCCCACCTCGATCATGAGATCGAGCAGCGTCATGTGTTTGCGGAAGGGGATGCTCAAGGGCTTGGCCGCTTCACCCACCACACGCACCTGCTGATAGGGTACGCCGACGAAACGGTTGACGATGACACTGACGACGGCATTCTTGACGTATTCGGAATAGGCTTTTTCGATATCACGCGCCAGCTGGGCAGGGGTCTTGCCGCTGGCCTCGATGCCTTCCACCAAGCGAGTGGTGATCTTGCCGTCGGGCCGCACCGGAACGGTGACGGTCAGCTCTGGGTTGCTCCAGACGAAAATCTCGACCGAGTCACCGGGTCCCACCAGATAGTCGTACTCCTGTTGCGGACTGATTTGATCCTGGGCCACCGGCGGACGGGCGCCGGAATAGGACGAACATCCTTGCAAAAACAAAAGCCCCATAGCGATGAAGGCCAGCCACATCCTGTTGAAACGCAACCACGACATCTTCACGAGAGATCCTCCCTCAAGAACTTTCTGGACGGCCGCCCGGTCTCCCGGGCTGCAAATCGGCCGGAAACGGCCCCACGGCTCCGTATTCCAGCCCCCTTGGCTCATTTCAAGAAGTGTAGCATGGGGCCGTATGGGGCTCCATCATACGCCGTAAGCGCGATCGAGAATGTTGCTCAGTTCTCAAGCAGGCGAGGAAGGATCTCCACCAGGTTGCACGGACGGGTCCGGGCGTCCAGTTGGTGGGTGAGGATGCCGCTCCAGGCATCACGGCAGGCGCCGGTGGATCCCGGCAGACAGAAGACGAAGGTGCCGTTGGCCACCCCACCCAGGGCCCGTGACTGCATGGTGGAGGTGCCGATGCCCTGATAAGAGAGGGAACGAAACAGCTCGCCGAAACCGTCCATCACCTTGTCCAGCAAGGGCTGCACCGCTTCGGGCGTGCCGTCTCTGCCGGTGAAGCCGGTGCCCCCGGTGGTGAGCACCACTTGCACATCGGGGTCGGCGATCCAAGCGGAGACCACGGCACGGATTCGATAGATGTCGTCGGGCACGATGCGGCGGTCGGCCAACCGGTGACCGTCGGCCTCGAGCAAGGCCACCAGGGTGTCGCCGGAACGGTCGTTCTCCAGCGTGCGGGTGTCGGACACGGTGAGCACGGCGATGTTCAAAGGCACGAACTCGGTGTTCTTGGCGTGCATGGCTCCGTCTCCTGGAACGCGGGGTGGAAAGGTCAGATCACTCTGGAAAAACGCTGTTCCCTGGCTCGCCCGAGGTAGGCATCGAACACCATGCAGATGTTGCGGATGAGCATGCGTCCGACGGGCAACACGCGGATGCCGTCCTCGTTCAGCTCCAGCAAGCCGTCGTCGGCCATCTCTTCCAGCCGACGCAACTCCTCTTGGAAATGGGCCTTGAAATCGATGCCCCAGCGCGCCTCCACCGAGGCGTAGTCGAGCACGAAATTGCAGATGAGCCGGGTGATGACGTCACGCCGCAACTGGTCTTCCGGGGTCAGCTCCAGGCCGCGGAATACGGCCAGCTCCCCGGCATCGATGCGGGCGTAGTAACGATCCAGATCCTTGAGGTTCTGGGCGTAACAGTTGCCCACCATGCCGATGGAGGTGATGCCCAGGCCGACGAGATCACAGTCGGCATGGGTCGAATAGCCCTGAAAGTTGCGGTAGAGGGTCCCTTCGCGTTGGGCCACCGCCAGCTCATCGTCGGGCTTGGCGAAGTGGTCCATGCCGATGTAGACGTAGCCGGCGTCGGCCAGCTTCCGAGCCGTCATGTGAAGGATCTCCAGCTTCACTTCCGGGGGCGGCAGATCGGCCGCGTCGATGCGGCGTTGCGGCTTGAACAGTTGGGGCAGATGGGCGTAGTTGAAGACCGAAAGCCGGTCCGGGCCGATTTCGATGATGCGGTCCAAAGTGCGCTCGAAGCGTTCCCGGGTCTGGTGCGGCAGCCCGTAGATGAGGTCGATGCTCACCGAGCGGAACCCTTCCGCCCGGGCCGCCTCCAGCACCGCGAGGGTTTCGGCCTCACTCTGGATCCGGTTCACCGCACGCTGCACCTCGGGATCGAAGTCCTGCACCCCCAGACTCATGCGGTTGAAACCGATCTCCCTGAGCAGCGCCACCGTCTCGGGCGTGGCTTCGCGCGGATCGATCTCGATGGAGTATTCCCCCTGGTCGTCCGGCAGGAGCCGGAAATGCTCGCCGGTGACCCGCATCAGCGCCCGCATCTCGTCGTGGCTGATGAAGGTGGGGGTGCCGCCGCCCCAGTGGAGCTGGGCCACCGGTCGGTCGTCGTCGAACAGCGCGGCTTGCAATTCGATCTCCCGGAACAGGCGGCGCAAGTATTCGCCGCCTTTGCTCCGATCCTTGGTGGCCACTTTGTTGCAGGCGCAATAGAAGCAGATGGTGTCGCAGAACGGAATGTGGAAATAGAGCGAAAGAGGCCGTCCGCTGGCATTGCTTTCCCTGGCGATGCGCGTGTAGTCGGCATTGCCGAACCCTTCGTGAAACTGCACCGCGGTGGGGTAGGAGGTGTAACGGGGACCGCTCTGGTCGTACTTGGCGATGAGCGCATCGTCCAGGATCAGCTGCTGTTGCATGAGAATCACTCCTCCTCGTCCACATCGAGCCCCTTGCGATGGGTCTCGTTGATCTGCTTCAGCAGCGTGTGAAAAGGAATCTGATCCCCATGGCGGTGGACGATCTCCATGAAGGGCAGGTCCTCGCGCCCGAAACGGTAACGTCCCTCGGCCATCTGGTTGTATAGATCCTTGATGAACTCTTCGAGGGGATCGAGCCACACGGGATAACGGGTCAGATCCTCCATCTCCAACTCATAGTCGTAACAGTCGCGCAGGTCGTCCACCTCGAATACGGCGTTCTTCACCCATTCGATGTACTCTTCGGCGCTCTTTGCACGGCGCAGACTCATCTTCGATCACTCCTCGGAAAACCGGTTCTGGTACTGCTGCAACTGTTCGGCGGTGAGCAGGAAGACGCCATGGCCGCCGCGCGCAAACTCCAACCAAAGGAAAGGGACGTCCGGGTGGCGGCGCTCCAGGGCATCCCGGCTGTCACCCACTTCGACCACCATGATACCACCGGGTTCGAGCCATCCGGCCCCTTCCGCCAGTATGCGCCGAACCAACTCCAAGCCGTCCTCCCCCCCTTCTAGGCCCAGGGCCGGCTCATGGCCATACTCCTCGGGCAAGGCCGTCATTTCACTCCGGCTCACATAGGGTGGATTGCTCACGATGAGGTCGTAGCGTGCCGGTGGAAGCCGGTCGAACAGGTCGGAATGGTGGAGCCGCACCCGGTCCTGGAGATGGTGGCGATCCACGTTCACCCGAGCCACTTCCAGGGCCGAGGGAGAGATGTCGGAGGCATCCACCTGCGATCGAGGCAGGTGGTGCGCGCAAGCGATGGCGATACAACCGTTGCCGGTGCACAAGTCCAGTACGCGGGGCGCCTCCGTCTCCAGCCAAGGCTCGAATCCCCGTTCGATGAGTTCGGCGATGGGGGAGCGCGGAATCAGCACGTTCTCGTTCACGTAGAAAGAGAGCCCGGCGAACCAGGCTTCATGGGTGATATAGGGGGCCGGCAGCCGCTCTTCGATGCGGCGCATGAAATAGCCCAACACCCGCTTCTTCTCGTCGAGCGTGAGGCGGGCATCCAGGAAATCCGCCGCCCTTTCGTGTTCCAGGTGGAGCGCATGGAGCACCAACACCCAGGCTTCGTCATAAGCGTTGTCCGTGCCGTGGCCGAAAAAGAGGCCGGCTTCCCGGAAACGGCTGGCGCCCCAGCGAACCCAATCGCGCAGGGTATGGAGTTCGTCACACGGGGAGAGGTTCAAGGCGATATCCGCGAAGGAGGGTCGATGGTGGTGATTTTAACGTCCGGCGAGCGGAAAGTGCGGCCCCAATCCCCCGCCCGTCGTGCCCTTTCGCTAGGCGGCTTGCGATCGCGCCTCTTTCCGGGAACGACGGCGCGGCCACGCCTGGATCACGGCGTTCACCAAGGTGGCCAGGGGAATGGCGAAAAAGACGCCCCAGAACCCCCACAGGCCGCCGAACACCAGAATGGCGACGATGATGGCGATGGGATGCAGGCTCACCACCTCGGAAAAGAGCAAGGGCACCAACACATTGCCGTCCAACGCCTGGATCACGAAATAGGCCAGGGTCAGCCATCCAAACTCGGCCGACCACCCCCACTGGAACCACGCCACGGCCACCACCGGCAGGGTGACCACGGTGGCGCCGATGTAGGGAATGATCACCGAAAGCCCCACCAGCACCGCCAGCAGCATGGCGTATTGGAGCCCGAAGAGCGTGAAAGTCACGTAACTGGCCGACCAGACCACCAAGATCTCGACAAACTTGCCGCGGACGTAGTTGGAGATCTGCCGGTCCACTTCCCGCCAGACATTGACGGCGATGGTGCGATCCTCCGGTAAAAGGTGGGAGAGCCAGTCGATGATCAACCGCTTGTCCTTGAGAAAGAAGAAGACCAGCAGCGGCATGAGCACCAGATAGACCAGCAGCGTGATGAATCCCACCACCGAGGCCAGAGACCAGGAGAGCACCATCTGACCGATGTTTCCCACTTCGCCGCCCAGCGCGGCGATCACCTCCTGAACCTGCTCGGCTGTGATCAGTTCCGGATATTTCTCCGGCAGCATCATGAGCACCTGTTGTCCCTTGGCCAACATGCTGGGCAGTTGCTGCACCAACTGACTCACCTGACGCGAGAGCAACGGCATGAGGCCGAACAGCACCAGCCCCAGAGCGATGAGAAAGAGCACGAAGACGATGACCACCGCCACCAGCCGCGGCAACCCCAACCGTTCCAGGGGTTGCACCAGCCCTTCCAGAAGATAGGCGATGACGATGCTGGCCAACACCGGGGCCAGCATGTCCCCCATGGTGAGCACCACCACGAAGCCGAACACCAGCAAGGTGAGCAACACCACCAACTGGGGATCGGAGAAGGTGCGGCGGAACCACTGGATGAACAGCTGCACTCAGGAGCCTCCCAGCGCGCGGAAATGGCGCTCGAAGAGCGCCTCGAGCTCATCGATGACCTCCTCCGCCGGCCGACCGCCCAGCAGGTGAGCGCTCATCAGACCGGCCGCCTCGTCCAGTAGGCGGTCGGGATCCACCATGGGGTAGGTCCGGCGCAGTCGCTTCATGGCCGCCGCCACCGACTCCTTCGCCGGCCTGGGGATGTCGAGAGGCGCCTTGGGCACCGCCGCCTCGGCCTCTACGGAAGGCGCTCCGGCTTCGAGGCGACCGGCGAGGAATTCGGCGAAGTCGAGCAGGCTGCGGCGGCTCTGCGGATCGAGCCGGGCGAAAAAACCCAGCAACCTGCGCTCGTCCGCCGACAGGACCAGCCCTGGAAGCGTCAACTCACCCCTCCTGGTCGCAATAGTTGCGGGCAAACTCCAGCAGCTTGTCCATCACCCGCACCCGGAATTTCTGCTTCTGGTGCACGAATGAGAAGGGCCGCTCCATGGGCGGATCCAGCTCCACCTTGGCGAGCGTGCCCAGCTTCAGCTCTTTTTCGATGGTGGCTTCGGAGACGATGGAGATCCCCATGCCGGCCTCCACCGCACCTTTGACCGCCTCGGGGCTGCCCAGCTCCATGGCGATCTTGAGCCCCTCCTTGCAGCCATCGGCGTGACAAATGTAATCCTCGATCACCTCTCGGGTGCCGGACCCCTCCTCCCGGCAGATGAACGGGTACTTCATGATCTCGGGCAGGGTGACGGATCGCTTCTTCGCCAATGGATGGTTGACCGGGACGATGGCCACCAGCTTGTCCATGAGGCAGGTCTCCAC
>Ga0256914_1004188_pt1 | contig 10978 bp, 10 predicted proteins | sample HulkmetaG_FD_191571 | JGI IMG/M metagenome (GOLD analysis project Ga0256914, IMG submission 191571) | Hydrothermal chimney microbial communities from Main Endeavour vent field at the Juan de Fuca Ridge, Pacific Ocean - Hulk | ecosystem: Environmental > Aquatic > Marine > Hydrothermal vents ...
GGTTGAATTCGACCTCTGCCACCTGTCCCTTTTGTCTCACCAAAATCGTATCCTGTGACATCATTCCTTCCCTATTCCATACTCTTTGATCTTATATTGGAGGGCACGCAACGTGATCCCCAACACCTTTGCCACCTCCCTTTTCTCTCCCCCTCTTTCTGCCAGCATCTTCTCGATCATGGCCTTCTCCAACCGCCTTCTCGCCTCTCGGAGAGTCATCGTTTCCGTCAACATCCCTTCCATGGTTCCTCCTTCCCCTTTGAGAATCTCTTCCGGCAGGTCGGAGAGTCGAATCACGTCCCCTTCCGAAAGTAGGAGCATCCTTTCGACGACGTTTTCCAACTCACGAACGTTCCCTCTCCAACGATGCGCCATCAATGCCTCCATCACCGCCGGATCCATCTTGACGACAGGCTTTTCATGTTTGTGGGAAAACTCCCGCAAAAAGTGCTTCACCAGGAGCGGAATGTCCGCCTTACGATCTCGCAGTGGCGGCACGTGAAGGTGGATAACGTTAAGACGGAAGAAAAGGTCCTCCCGAAATCGTCTTTCTCTCACCGCCTCTTCCAAATCCTGGTTCGTCGCCGCGACGATACGAACATCCACCGTCCTTTCCGTCGTCTCACCGATCCTCCGAATCTTTCCGTCCTGAAGGAAGCGCAACAACTTGACCTGAATCGAGAGGGGAAGATCTCCTATCTCGTCGAGAAAAAGGGTCCCTCCCTCGGCCTCTTCCAGCAATCCCTTCTTATCCGTTTTCGCATCCGTAAAAGCCCCTTTTCGAAACCCGAAAAGCTCACTTTCCAGGAGGTTCTCCGGCAAGGCGGCACAGTTGATGGGCACGAACGCCTTTTCGTGTCGGCGGCTCCGGGAATGGATTTCTCTCGCGACCAATTCCTTGCCCGTCCCACTCTCCCCCGTGATCAAAACCGTCGAATCGTAGCGGGCAATCCTTTCAATCAAGCTCCGTAACCGCCGCATTTTTTCACTTTCCCCAACCAGAAGAGAGGTCATACCTTCCTTCAAGCGTCTTTTGAGAAACTCATTCTCCTCCCTCAACGACTGATGTTCAAAGGCCTTCTGGATCGTGAGGAGAATTTCGTCAGGCTGGAACGGCTTGGAAACATAATCGTAGGCACCCAACTTCATCGCTGAAACAGCCGTTTCAATCGTCCCATAGGCCGACATCATCACGACAAGGGGGCGATAGTTTTTCGGAGAGAGGGTCTTGAGAAAAGTCATGCCGTCCATTCTAGGCATCCTAATGTCACACAGGATCAAATCGAACGGCTCACCCCTAAGCAGCGACAAGGCCTTTTCGCCGTCTTCAGCCTCCGAGACATGATACCCCTCCCTCGAAAGAATGATTTTCATCATGTGCCGAAGGTTTTCCTCGTCATCGACGACAAGTATTTTTTTCTTCTCTTTCCCCACAGAATCATCCCTTCCTCATTGAAATTCCCCTGAAAATCCTATATGAAATCCGTAAGGTTGTAAAGAAACGGGGGAAGTCTATTGAAAGCGTGGAAAAAATTTGTCGTCTGCCTCGTCCTTTTGATCGCCGCCGGGTGTGCGCCCACTGCAACCATCCACAACAAGCAAGGGGAACCGATGGATGTGAAGCTTTTGGAAACTTACAACGGTCCAAAAGCCCGCATCGCCGTAGGCCATTTCGAAGCCAAGGCGGCAAAAATACCCCCTGCCGTGGCAGAGGGTCTTTCCGATATGCTGGCTACCGCCCTCGTGAATACCAACCGTTTCATTGTCCTGGAAAGGGATGCCTTAAACGACATCATCAAGGAACAAGATCTTGGGGTCTCTGGAAGGACGAGTCATAAGACCGCCCCCCCCGTAGGCCAAATCGAAGGGGCAGAACTCCTGGTACTCGGTGCCATCACGGAATATGAACCCATGCATTTTTCCATGGGGGGAGTGGCCTTAGGAATCATTACGGGAGCGACCTCCATCCTCATCAATCAGAAAAACAATCGCGCTCCCCTTGGGGCTATCATGTACACGGACGCCCTTATCGGAGCCGACATCCGTGTCGTCGACACCCGAACCTCGCGAATCCTCTTTTCCGCTTCCATCGAAGCAAACGCAAAAGACTTCGGGGGAGGGATCATTGGCGTCGTCGGAGGGGGGAAAACAACCGTCCCCTTGGGATTCGGCGGATTTCAACACACGGGCATCAAACTGGCCATGAGGGCCCTCATCGATAAGGCCGTTGCCTTCATCGCCCAGAACACACCTCCCCACTTCTACCACTACGTGGGAAACACCATGCCGACCCCCCAACTCGTTGCCGTCCATGCTGTCCCCTACGGGGATGCCCGGCTCAAATCCTATCCACCCCAATCGGAATACATCTTTACCGACTACACGACATGGGAAGCGTTTGCCAAAACCTATTTTGAGAACTACCAGTCGATCCCCATCACACCCGCCCTTTTTCAATCAGAAAGGCTCATTGCCGTCTTCCCAAAGACAAAAAAGGTAAACGCTGACGTGGAAATCAGGAAGGCCATCGATCGGGTCTCATTTATCGAAGTCATGCTCACCGAAAAGGATGTGGCACTACCGCCCGTCGAAAAAGATCAGAAGATCCCTCTTTCTTATCTATTGGCGAGCATTCCCGATCAACACAAGCCCATCTATTTCAGCCGAAAGGTCTTCGAAAAAGGGAAATAGACGCCTCTTCCTTTTTTCCTCCCTTTCTCACGTGAAAAAGGGGTTGTAGCGCTTTTCGTTTCCTACCGTCGTCACGGGACCGTGGCCAGAAAGGATGCGAAAATCATCCTCGAGCGTGAAGATCTTCGTGCGGACCGAGTTGATTAGGGTCGCGTAATCTCCTCCCGGAAAGTCTGTCCGTCCAATAGATCCCATAAAGATAAGGTCTCCCGTGAAAACAAGCCGCGCGCTTTCAAGAAGAAGGGAAACGCTGCCGGGAGTGTGTCCCGGTGTGTGCAAGACCTTGAAGAGCAGCCCACCCACCTCAACAATCTGTCCATCTTCCAGTAGCATGTCGGGGGGGGGAGAATTTTCCGCGAACATGCCCCACACGGCGGCGGATTCGGAAAGCTTGCTCAAATAATGGGCGTCCTCGGGATGGATAGCGATCTGGGCACCGGTAGCCTCTTTAAGCCTTTTGTTCCCTCCCACATGATCAAAATGCCCATGGGTATTGAAAATAACCTCGATCGTCAGATCGTGTTCCCGAATCCTCCCCAAAATCCTTTCCGCCTCATCCCCCGGATCGATCACGACCCCCTTGCCGGACGTTTCTTCCCCCACGATGTAGCAATTCGCCTGAATCGGTCCTACGGGAAATCCTTCTAGAATCATTTCGACTCCTTTTTGCCTCTGTATTGTTCCAGGTTCTTAATCCATCTTTCCCAAAATCGCCCTTGCGACGACAATCTTCTCCACCTCTTTCGCTCCTTCGTAGATCTCCAGGATCTTCGCATCACGGTAGTATTTTTCCACGCCGTACTCCCTCAGGTAACCATACCCACCGTGGATCTGTAAGGCTTCGTTGGCCACGTAGACGGCCATCTCCCCGCAAAACCATTTGGCCATCGCCACGAGTCGATGATCCGGAATCCCGTTATCCAACAGCCACGCGGCCCGCCAGTAGAGGGTTCTTCCGGCCTCGATACGCGTTGCCATCTCGGCGATTTTGAACTGATTGGCTTGAAACGAGCCCAGATAGCGGCCAAACTGTTTCCGGCTCTTCACGTGCGCAATCGCCTTCTCGAGCGCCCCCTGCGCCGCCCCGACCGCCTGAGCGCACACGTGAATACGGGTTACGTTGAAAAACTCCATGAACTGCTTGAACCCATTTCCCCGTGCCCCAATCAAATTCTTTTGGGGAACCCGCACATTGCTGAGGGTAATCTCGGCCGTGTCCGAGGCGCGAATCCCCAGTTTTCCTTTCAATTTGTTCGCCTCGAATCCTTCCCTATCCGTCTCGACCACGATGACACTATGGCGGCGGTGCCGGTTTGGAGCCTCCGGATCCGTCACGCACAGGACATTGACATAATCCGCTACCGTTCCGTTGGTAATAAACATCTTATTACCATTAATCACATACTCGTCTCCCTCCAAAACGGCCATGGTAGCCGCCCCCGCCACATCACTCCCCGCATCCGGTTCCGTAATGGCGGATCCCATGATGGCCTTCCCCTCCACCAACGGGGTTAGGAACCGCCTCTTTTGTTCCTCTGTTCCGAAAAGCTGAATCAGTTGCGCTCCAAAGGTCGCGGCCAGGACGGAAAGGCCACACCCCGGGTCCACCCGCCAGAACTCCTCCGAGATGAGCGAATCCTCAAGATAACCCAATCCAGCCCCCCCGTATTCCTCCTTGATGAACACACCCACAAAACCCAGCTCGCATCCTTTTTTCCAAAGCTCTCTCGGGAACACCTCTTTCTCGTCACTCTCCTCCATGTAGTTGGGAAACTCCCCCTCCGCGAATTCCCGTGCCGCTCGGACAATATCCCTCTGTTCATCCGTCAACGCAAAATCCATGTCACGCTCCTATGCCATGATAATGTTGTCAAATTCATTTCTAAAATCTTGGGACACGTTTCGAGTGTCGACAAACAACCGACTCATCGACGCCACCTTCTTGTAATCGATCCCATCGTGATCCGTAAGGACCAACACGGCATCCACGCCTTTGACCGTCTCATCCGTCAAGGGAACGGAGCGAAATCCAAAGGCATGTTTTCGGGTCTTTGGAATCTCCGGAACGTAAGGATCATGATAGGAGATGACAGCCCCCTTGCCAAGGAGTTTTTCGATAATCACCAGCGAAGGGGATTCCCTTACGTCATCCACATTTTTCTTGTAGGCTATTCCCAACACCAGAACCTTCGATCCCTTCAAACTTTTCCGATGCTCATTCAAGCCATCGGCGAGCCGCGCCACCACGTAATCCGGCATGCTCGTATTGATTTCTCCCGACAACTGAATGAAGCGGGTCGCGAAATCGTATTCCTTTGCCTTCCACGAAAGATAGAAGGGATCAATGGGAATACAATGCCCCCCCAATCCCGGTCCCGGATAAAAAGGTTGAAAGCCAAAGGGCTTCGTCGATGCCGCTTCAATGACTTCCCAGATATCAATTCCCATCCTCGTAGCCAGAATCTTTAGCTCATTGACCAAGGCGATATTGATACTTCGATAGATATTTTCCAACAGCTTCGTGAACTCCGCCACCTCCGTGGAGGAAACCGGGACAACCTTTTCGATCACCTCTCCGTAAAGTGCGGTTGCAAGCTCCCGACACGCCGGTGTCACCCCTCCCACGACCTTGGGAATCTTCTCCGTGGAAAACCGTGGGTTCCCCGGATCCTCCCGCTCAGGAGAATAGGCAAGAAAGAAATCACGCCCCACTTCCCCAAAAGCCTCCGAAAGCTCCGGCAACAGGATCTCCTTCGTGGTCCCAGGATAGGTAGTGCTTTCGAGAATCACAAGCTGCCCCCTCTTTCCATAACGGGACACCTGCCGGCTCGTCTCACGAACGTAACGCAAATCCGGTTCGTGGGTTTTGGAAAGGGGTGTCGGCACACAAATGACAACGACATCCACCTCAGAAAGGCGGTTGTAATCGTCCGTGGGATGAAAGAGCCCCTCTTGAACAAGGCGCTGAATCTGCCCTTCCGGTATATGGGCGATATAACTTTTCCCCGTTTTGAGGGAAACGATTTTATCCCTATCGATATCGAATCCATACACGGTGAAACCACACGAACCGAACCGCATCACGAGGGGAAGGCCCACATATCCCATCCCGATGATTCCTATCGTTGCCTGATGGGAGATAATCGCCTGTTTAAGTTCTTCTTTTTTCATAATAGCTCCTAATCTCTTTCACGATAGTTTCCTGTTCCTCCTCCGTCAGCTCCGGATAAATGGGAAGCGAAAGGACCTCTTTCGCCGCCTTCTCTGCTTGCGGCAGGTCCCCCTCCCGATACCCCAAATATCGGAAGCAAGGCTGGAGATGAAGGGGGAGGGGATAATAGACCGCCACACCAATCCCCCGGCTTTGGAGATGATCCATCAACGCGTCTCGTTCGGGAAAACGTCCTGTAAACTGGTTATACACATGATAGGTCTCCCCATTCTCCTGAGGAAAAATGACGCCGTAGCGATCCAACCCATACACTTCATACAGCTCCCGGTAGCGATCGGCATGGGCTCGGCGTCGTCCTGTCCACGACTCAAGAAATTCGTGTTTCACCCGCAAGACGGCCGCCTGGATCTCGTCCAATCTTCCATTGATTCCCACGACATGGTGATAATATTTCGGATGGCTGCCGTGGACTCTCAATCGCCGGAGCTGCTCGGCACGATCGGCATCCCCGGTCACGATCATGCCGCCATCCCCCGCCCCTCCCAGGTTCTTTGAAGGAAAAAAGGAAAAACAACCAATCTCTCCCAACGTTCCAGCATAACGCTTTTCACCGTCCCTCTTTTGCCATGCCCCGATAGCCTGCGCGGCATCCTCCACGACGGGAATACCGCGACGCTGGGCAATTTCGAGAATATCAGCCATATCTGCCATCAAGCCAAAAAGATGCACCGGCAAAACGCAAACGGTTCGATCCGTCACAGCCGCCCTAACGGCGGAAGGATCGATGTTGAAAGAGACCGGATCGATATCCACAAAGACGGGAATCGCCCCCAGGCGATGAATGACGCCTGCCGTGGCAAAAAAGGTAAAAGGGGTCGTCACCACCTCATCCCCTTCCGCCACTCCGAGCGCCATCAGCGCCAAAAGAAGGGCGTCGGTCCCCGACGAAACCCCAATGGCATACCCCGCTTCATAAGTAGAAGCGATCTCTTCTTCCAATGCCTGGACTTCCGCCCCCAAGATAAAGGCCTGCTTTTCAAAAACCCTCTTCACCGCCTCTTCAACCAACGGACGAATTCCTTCGTACTGCCGCTTCAAATCCAAAAAAGGTATCATCTCGTTTTCCTTTTAACGTTTTATTCGACTCTATCCAAAGCCTTTTTTCCTGTCAACGGGGGAATCATCCTGCCAACACATTCCAAAGCTTGACACACCCTCTTTCCATACGTTAGGTTTCCCATAGGGCAAAACAGAATGGCCCGAAAACCAAATGCGGAAAGACGTGTGAGAATCAACTGCAAGATACACGCGAAAGAAATGCAGCTTCTAGGTTTGAGGCGGCTCCTGAGGGATCCCAGTCTCGATGAGGATCAAAAAGAGAAGATCCAAAAAGAAATTCTCACCCTCGAGCAGGAATTGGGACTCCACGACCCTTCTGGAAAAAACGCCGTTCGTTCCTCTCCCTGAGTTTCCCAGCAAATTACGATGGCACACGCCCTTTTCTCCGATGTTTGCTGGATCATCCGGCATCTGAAAACCCATGGCCACGACGCCTATCTGGTTGGGGGGGCCGTGCGAGACCTTTTCCTCGGCCGCCCTCCCGAAGATTTCGACATCGCCACGACCGCCTCACCCGACACGATCTTTTCCATCTTCCCACGAGTCAAACCGGTAGGAAAGGCTTTCGGGACCACGCTGGTCATCCTCGAACATCGCCCCTATCAGCTTACCACCCTTCAATCAAGCGGCGGCTCCTACACGGCGGTTATGGAAACGGACATCCTACGGCGGGACTTCACCATCAACGCCCTTTTTTACGATCCCACGGAAGACCGGCTCATCGACATCGTTGGAGGAATGCGTGACCTTCACGCCCGTCTCCTCCGTCCCGTGACAACGGCTAAGGAGATCTTCGAGGATGATCCCATTCGAATGCTCCGCGCGATTCGCATCGCCCACACTCTGGGTTTTTCCATTGATCCTTCTCTTCCACCTACTATCCGAAAAATGCGACATAAGATCACCACGATTTCACCCGAAAGGATTCAGTACGAACTCGTCAAAATCCTTTCCTTACCCAACGTTCTCGATGCCCTGTGTCCCCTCGTCAAATCCCGAATCCTTTTCGAGATCTTCCCGGAACTCCTCCCTCTTCGCGATCTAGCTCAATCCCCTTATCACGATTTTCGCGCACTCTCCCATACGTTTCGTGTCCTCGCCCATACCGAGCAACTCCTCGTCTCTCCTCCCCTTCCCTCCCTTCGTCCCGAGGTGCCAAAATACGTGATGATGCTTGCCGCTCTGTTTCACGACATCGGAAAAAGCGACACCCACCTCGAAGAAAACGGATACCATCATTTCTACGGTCACGAAAAGGCAGGAGCGGTCAAAACGGAAGAGATCCTCAAACGTCTCCGATTTTCCAAGAAAGACCTCATTGCCGTCAAAAATCTCGTGAGACGGCACCTCTATCCCCTTCATCTCTACCGTCACTACCTCGACCACACACTCACGGAACGGGCCATCACCCGCTTCCTAAGGAAGGAAAAGAAGCTTATCTCGTCTCTCCTCCTCCTTTCCACCGCCGATCAACGTGCCAAACGCCGTAAAAACCACAAGACGGAGGTTTCATGGACGGCCTTTCTTAAGCGGCTCTTTTCGCCCCCCTTCAACCAATCCCAAGATGGGAGGTAAGGTCATGCTTTATTCCGACGCACGTAGATTCTATCTCTTCTCCCTTTTCATTTCGTGCCTTCTTGTCCTCACGGCCTGTGGAAGATCAAAAGAGCCAACGGAAAAACGATCCGCATCCAACGGAAAGGAAAAAATCGAAAAGTTCTTTCTTCCAAAAGCCACGCTTCGGGTGGATGAACGCTATCTCATAACGGCCAAGAAGGTCGAGCTTTTGGGTGTTTCCACCGGAAAAGACCTAAAAAAGGTCATCCTCCTTTTCGTCATCACACGGCGGGATCTGAACCGTCTCCGTCCCCCCCATTTCGATCTCGACCTTTCCAATAAAGAAATGCTGACACTCAACCCTACCAACCCCATTTATATCGAGGTGGTCATGAAGAGGGAATCTCTCCGAAAGGCGAACCAACTCTACAAAAAGAACGGTCGACTGGCCAATCTGGTCAAGGCCGTGGATCGAAACGGTTTTCCTTTTCTCCTCGACCTCGAACACTACACGCTAAAAAAATGGCTCCAAGAAACGGGGAAACGCATCAAAATGATAAAATAGGCCTACAGCCCCTACCGTCCTCTTCTAAAAAACAGATACGTCAAACACATCTGGGCTACGGAAAGCCCTATGAAATAGAGCACCCAATCCGGGAACCCGCCCACAAGCCGCGGGTTCCCCCCCCAACGCCAAAAATCCATGGCCAAAAGAAATATCACAAGAAACCCATAGAAAAAGGGAGACTTCAAAAACGGGGGAAGGGTTAAAGCCGGGCGATTCTCCAGTAAGGCGCACCCCACATACACGAGAAAAGCGACGAAAAGTATCGGAACCACGGGTAGAAACCCGTAAGTCGGCAATATATGGAAATAAGACAACACCACCAATCCCTCCCCCACAATCATCGTCATCCACGCGGCAACCGCTGATCGCCACGCCTCATGAAGGCCGAAAAAGACCACTGGAAACAGGACGGCAAGCCCCGTAAACGTCTGTTTCGCGATGGATAGGATGGTAGCGGGAGGATGTACCGCCAAAAGAAACCCAACCAAGGCCAGCATCACCACAAAGATTTTCCCTGGCAAAGCCCCCTTAGGCTGTTTCCCGAAAACGAGGGGATAGAGATCCTCGGTAAAGATGGAGGAAAGGGTAAGGAGTTGGCTGTCCAACGTAGACATGAGAGCAGCCAAACCACACGCCACAACGAGGCTTCCCAGGACATTTCCCGGCAGGTCCGCCGCCAAAAGTGGCAGGATGTGATCAGCCGCTTTTCCCTGAAGACCAGGATGCGACAAACGGCCGAGGACCCCAATCGTGACGGGGAGAAGAAAAACGATGCTACAAAGAAGGGGATAGGACAGCATCGTGAAGCGAATCGTCTTTTCATCCCGAGCGGCGAGAAAGCGCTGAAAAAGCTGGGGAAACATGGGATCACAAAAAAACCACAAAAAGAGGAAGGAAAACCAGATCAGGGGTGTGTATTTTCCACTGGGGCCAGGTCGAGTAAAAAGCTCGGGAAACACCAACGCGATCTTCCCATTCGCGGACGCGATCCCCCCTTCCTTCGACGCGATAACGACCAGCGCAAGGGCCAGTAAAACTATCATAAGCCCCCCTTGAAAGGCATCCGTCCAGGCCACTGAACGCATTCCCCCCTGGAAGGTGTAAAAAACCACCAGCCCCGTTACGATGGCCGCACCCATCACGTAATCGATTCCCAGCAATTCCTTAAGGGCATAGCCGGCCGCCATGGGCTGAAGGGCTATATAGGGCAACGTAAAGACGATCATCACGACGGCAAAGATTCCGGAAACCCCTTTCGACGCGTACAACTGCCGAACCAGCGCGGGCGGCGTCAAAGCCCCCGTGACTACCCCAGACCGATAGACCTTTATCCCAATGAAATAGAACGTGAGCGCCATAAAACCCGTGCCGAAGCCCACCAATGGATAAAAGCTGAATCCATCTCGATAACCGGCCCCCGAAGCCCCGAAAACCGTAAAGGCAGAGAAATTGGTCGCCGCCATGGTGGCGAGAAAGATGAATGGTCCCAATCGCCGGCCCGCGAGAAAATAATCCAAGGCATTTTTTGATTTCCTGAGGCTCGCAAGCCAACCCACTAAGACGACGCCCACGACGTAGGTCGCAAGGATTCCAATCCTTACCCCCATGTCACACCTCCCAAACTAAAAAAGGCCATCCCTCAAGCTGGGATGGCCTCTGGCCTGAACATAGCTTGTCTTTATCGAATCACTTTCTGCGCTTTTTTACCGATCACCTCCCGTCTTGTCAAGACGTTTCGCCACCTCAACCCGTCCCTATCCTACATCCTCCTCTCCACGCTTTATTGTTAAAATGCCTGTTCCATGATATATAAAGCTGAAACAAAAGCAGGAACGTGGTATCGGAGGAAAAGGTTGGACCAACTTAAGGGA
>Ga0256914_1004189_pt1 | contig 10977 bp, 7 predicted proteins | sample HulkmetaG_FD_191571 | JGI IMG/M metagenome (GOLD analysis project Ga0256914, IMG submission 191571) | Hydrothermal chimney microbial communities from Main Endeavour vent field at the Juan de Fuca Ridge, Pacific Ocean - Hulk | ecosystem: Environmental > Aquatic > Marine > Hydrothermal vents ...
TCACACGCACCACCAATTCACGCTCCGGATCATAAGTCCACCCATTCAACGCGGCCACAGCCTGTTGGCTCTCCGGCGGATACGTCACCCCCAAGGGAATGAGAACTCGCTCAGGACGCGTGACCCTCAAAAAGCGAGGAGTGGGCCACGTGCCACGTTCCGGGAGAGGCAAGGGCAAGATCAGAGGGGAAGGCCACGCCACTTGCTCCGCCCACGCATCTTGCCAGGCCACGGGAACATCCGGCGGCAAAAGAAAGAACATTGAACCCGCGTGCAGAAGAACCGGGTGCACATCATGGTTCCCATCGGGCAAATACTCCAACCACGTGGCCCTATTGCCCAGGTAAACGGGGGAATAGGGGGTGAGCGCTATCCACCGCACACCCCATGCTTCCACCGTCTGCAGGAAGAACCGCACAGAAGAAGGACAGGGATCAACCTCGACGCACAAAGCCGGCATCACCAGCAACTGGGGAGGGTGATCCTGCATAGCCTGCCGGACGCGCACCAGGGAGAGCACATCCGTGTAGAGGACCACCCACACAGCCGCGCCCGCAGAATCCTCCGCCATTAATGCCTGCCCCTCCTCCCCACGGCCCCAAAAGCGCACCCGAACACCGCGGGGAAGTTGCCAAACCGCCTCGCCGGACCGCAAGTGCAGCACATGATCATCCCAGGAACCCACCCACTGCCAACCGGTCCACACAGCGCCCACCCCCGCAACAATGACCACAGGCCAAATCACTGTCGCCATCCTCACGTGAAGCAGGCGCGGGAACTGCCATCGCGTAGAGAACGACTTACCCAACAGGCGCGCGTATTGCCACGCGACAAACATCGCGAAGAGCGCGTAATATCCCACCACCAATGGGCGCGTCCACGAAGGGGTCGCTATGCCCGCGCCCGGCCACCGAGCCGTCACCTCCACAACCCACACAGTCCAGGCCAGGGGTAACCACGCCAGCAGCGCGACAACACGTCCCAAAGGCAACCACACCCACCCGAGAACAGTGCTCACCCCGGCTGCAACCATCACCAACGGTTGCACAGGGAGAATCAACATATTGCTTATTGGGGAAATCAAAGAAGCCCGCCCAAAGACCCCCACCACCAGGGGCATCGTAGCCACCTGTGCTGCCAGAGTCAGAACAACGGCCTCATCAACAAACTGTACCACCGGTCCCTGCCATGCGGGAGGAAGCACTCGCTCAAGTTGACGATGAACCGGACGTTGGATAAGGGGTGCGACCACAATCAAGCCCAAAGTGGCCAGGAAAGACAACTGAAATCCCACATTCCACAACGACAAAGGGTCAAGGGACAACATCACCAGAGCCGCGAAGAACAACGTATTCAGCACATGAGGGCGACGTCTAATGACCAGGGAAAAAGCGTACACACCACCCATAATACCCGCCCGCATCACAGCCGCGTCCGCCCCCACAAAGATCACATAAAGCCCCACGCCCAGAATCGCCGCGAGGGCTGCCCCTCGAATGCCCATCAACGGTCCCAACAAAGCGAGCAACAGACCCGTGACAATCGCAATGTTGAACCCGCTAATAACAATAATGTGACTTGTCCCTGTGGCATTGAAATCATCGTACAGGGAACGCGGGATGTTCCCCTCAATGCCCAGGAGAATCCCCTGGGCCAGGGCCGAATAGGGAGCAGGCAACTCCACGTCCAGAATCTGGGCCGAACGCCGTCGAATCGCGTACAGTGTCCGCCAAAACGGATGTCCCCCTTCCCGACTGATGGGGATAACCCGCTCCGCGCGCACGACCGCGTAAATCCTCTTCTGGGCTAAGTAACGACGGTAATCAAAATCCTCAAACACCGGGGGAACATCCAGCACCCCCACCACCCGCACCCGATCCCCGTATTCGTATTCAGGATAATGGGGTGCTTTCACCCGCACCCACCCATTGACAGGGACCGTCTTACTCTGCACCCGCAGTGTCTCAGCCCGAACCCGGTAAAACGTAAACCGTTCCCGCCTATCGGGCCACCCATCCACCACACCAGTAATCAACACACGATGCTTACCCAACCGTCCTGGTTGCGCCCAGTACGCCACATGGTCAGGAGACAAACAGGGGTAAAAGGGGGAAGCCGAGTAGAGCAGCCCTCCTAAAAGAGCGTACAAGGGCAACATTCCAAGCCAAAGGCGACGCCGGGTTCGGTAAAGGTGCCATACCAGGGGTAAGGGGAGAAAAGGGGCCACAAAGAGCGCTCGCCGAACCCACTCGGCCCGCTGCCACATCAGCCAAAAGGAGGAGGCGCAAGGGGAAGGGCCCACATGCCAGTAACCGTGGGCAGTCCAAATGCCCACGGCCAAAGCCAGGGTGATCAGGACAACAGGCATGTGAACACCTCTGCACTGAACGTTCTAATCAGGGGAAGATCGTGTCTTCCGGATGGTATTCATCCGAAAGACACGGATCTCAAAATCACAGTGCATCGAGTCGTTGGAGGAACGCGAGGACATAGGCTGCGGCCTTCGCCACACACTCCTGCTCCACATTCTCAAACCGGTCCCGCAACTGATGCCAGTATCCCATGTGCTGATGAGCCGGGTGCATAGGGGGAACTACAGAATCAATAGTGATGCCCCGGTACCCGTGCTTGATGATGACCCCAATGTCCGTGTACGCGGCCGCAGCGTGTGGGCCTGTATTCCATTCGGGATGTTCAGCCGCAACCTCCATGGCAACGCGTAAGAGCAAGGGATCAGGATGATAACTCTTGAGCAACCCCTCCCGTTCGAGGATGGCCGGTACCCCTACACCGACCATATCCACATTGATGAAATACGCATCCCGCAACTCCTCGCCATGGGCTTTGAGCAGCGCATCCGCGCCGTACGCGCCCACCTCCTCGCATCCGGTCAGAACCACCCACACATCTGTGTGCGGGAGAGGATGCTGTGCCAGGTGTTCAGCCAAAGCCAGTACAACCGCGGCGCCCGACGCGTTATCGTTCGCACCGGGAGTGTGCGGTGTTGTCTCCGCCTGAATGCTCATCCCCATGGCAAACGCCTGAAACGCTGTAATCAATCCCACCAGCCCACTGAACCCAGGAACATTTCCGACCGCTCGCATCAGGGTGAACAACGCGCTCAGGGGCAGGCTAACAAAAGCAGCACTCACCAGGGAGGAGAACATCCGCAACAGCAAGGGCACGTTGTAGAAAAAGGGCGTCCGATGGGTGTCCAAGTGCCCCATGAGCACAATGCGCCGTTGGGGTTTATCCGCGGCGGGAATCACCCCCACCACGTTCTGACTTACCCCTTTAGGTAACAGGTGCCGTGCCCAGTGATCGTCAAAGTTCGCCTCGGCGTAAAACCCCCACGCGCCCAGCGCGTTCAACAGCGCGGCGATAACTCCCCGTTTGCGGTTAGGCTTGGTCAAGAAAATCACGTTCCCCAACAACCCCGCCCCCAGGGAGATGACATAAGGCCAATACGTCTCACGCCCACTGAGGAACAACTCCTCGCGCACCTCCTGCACCCCGGCAGCCTTAAGCACATCGCGCGCGTAATGGGCTGCCTGCAATTCCCCTTCGCGCGTGGAAGGGCGAGGGCCAATATCCACCGCCAAGTGGCGGAGGTGCTCCCATGCCCGTTGTGCAATCGCGTTCACATGCTCATCCATGCTGAACCTCCTCTCTTCATCACCCCTTCACCGTGTCCAGTACCGCTCCGCGGGGTATCCCAGGCCACTCACCGTGTACATATAATCGGACACCCGCCGTCTCACCTCGCGCTCCGTTCCGAACAAAAACGGGATAATACTCTTATAGCGCTGAATAGCACGGACCTTCACGTTCAACTCATTCTCCGAGAGCGGGAGTAACCAGGGGCGCCACCCTCGCCGCGGGAATTTTTCCACCCGGTGATCCTGTAACACCTCAGGGAATTCCTCGTAGTAAAAAACCACATGCCCCTGCCGTTGTAAAACCTGATCCATCCGCTTCACCAGCACATGGTCCACATGTCTCCCCAATCCCAAGGGCACATACACCCACGTGTCCGGGGAGATCATTGTGCTCACCTCGCCAGCCATGCGCAGGGGAAGATCCCCTTCGCTGGCATCAGGGGCTCGGTAATAAGCCCACGTCGCCGGGTACAAACGACGTCCTTCCACCGGGTGACGCCGAAACGGAGCAGGCACATACTGGCCATAGTGGACTTCCACGCCCAGGTGGTGGTACACCTCCATACTCTCCGACACCACCTGATCCCACAATGCTCGATTTCGTGGGGGCCAAGCAAACCGCCGTTCCTCAGCCCCCCCTTCCCCCTCCGGTGGGACCCGCGCGAACAGGACCATCACCCATACCCGATCACCTCGCTCGCGCAGGTAAGCCATCAACCCGCCACAAGCCAACAAAGCATCTTCAGGGTGGGGAGAAAGGAACACATGTTGACGCGTTTCACGTGACATGCCACTCATCCTCTTCGATGCGAAGTACCATGCGGCCTTGTTCATCCGGAACATACCACATAGGCCCCTGGGGGACATGACTGTCCACCACCAGGGCACCCTCATCCATCAGTTCCCAGAAGATCTGAAAGGGTTCCTTCCCGGCCACCCACTTCTCGGCCATCACCACACCGTGACCGGGCAACACAGTAAACGCAACCACCCGAGGATCATCCGGATTTTGTAAAGCTTCGGAACGGGCAAACGCGTCCTTAATGCCCCGAGCCTGAGCCTCGGTCGCGCAGGAGACCAAGTAGTGGTAATAAGGTTCGTCCAATGGCACAAACTCGACCTTTGTCGGATCATACGCGGCAATTCCGCGGTGACCGTGCAGTTTAGACCGGACAACAGGCACCTCAGCCTGAACTGGCCACTCCTCACCCAGCCGAATGCGCGGGAGCAACGTGTCCATGTCGTACATTTCCACCGCCTCCGAAGAAGGCGGATCATTGCGCTTGCCCTCCACGTGGCGGACTCGGGCTCCAGACCCGCCGGGGCGCACCCCCACAATCACGGCCAGATCATCATCGGTAATGTTGTCCTTATCCACTGGCCGGGCACTCCCTGTGACAGTGGCAATGAGCGCATCGATTTGGGGTTCCCAGGTCGCGAAGCACCCCTCACTGTACTGACGGGCCACCGCATCACCAATAGCCGGAACCTGCACCAAATCCTCAATGCGGACCATTTCCGTGAAAAAGTTGCGCTTACCCAATTCCCGGGCCGCGTGCTGCATGGCCTTGGGCGCGCTCAAACGGGTCCACACCTCCCAAGGAATGGGTTCCCCAACCACCTCATGGGCGGTCACCTCCCTGGTGCTGAGGGTGGTGACCATGCGCAGGACAATGTCTTCGTAGAACGCGTCCATGTGGTCGGCCTTGCTCTTAGGGAACGCACCCACCAGATCAAAATGATACGCGGCCAGGGGCGTATCCTCTCCCACAACCAAAAGTACACGAATGCTCTTGGTCTGCGCTTGGAGGAGACGTTGGAGCGCGAGGATGGGCCCGCCCCGCCGTCCCTGTTCGTGGAGGACACGGTAGGCCTGAGGCGCCAGACCAGGAAAATCGTAATCCTTAGGATCGGGCGGGTCCTTTTCCAACACGCGGCGAAAGTACTCAATGGTGCGGTGAAATTCACCAGGGGTCACGTGGACTAGGGTAAACAGAGTCGGCGTTTTCTTCAATCCAAATCGCTTGCGCGCGGTGAACAAGAGCGCATCGCGCCACCGTAAAGGTTGACCAAAGGGAGCCGTAGTGATGATCGCGTCGGTGGTCTCGTCAGGACGTTCCTGGACATCGTGCCCCAGGCGACGGAACATGCGCAGAATGTTGTCGGCCACGCCCTCCAGCATAGGAGACATGGGTCCCGCAACAAAAGAGACGCGAACGCGACGCAGCCAGGGGTGAAGAGGTTTTGTGGTGACTAGCGTTCCGGTAAGCATGATGCGTTTCTCCTCCTTGGACTTCTTCATGTATGGGGGAGAGCGAGTTGTCCGATTAAACCTGGATCTTAAAGCGTGAGCCCCAAAAGCCGAGAATGGATAGACGCCAACCGCGTCCCCTACAACTCCTCACCTTCCAGGTGAAAGAAACGTACAGCCCAATCCGCAAAACGCGGGGAAATGACCTGAGCATAGACAAGCAACCGCGCCTGCCAAGGCACAATGATCTCCGGTGAGCCACGGCGGATACCACGGATGATAGATCGAGCCACGGCTTCTGGGGGAATTTTAGCAGAAATCCAGGGAACTTTCAGATTTTCAATCAGGGGAGTATCCACCCGCCCCGGAAAGACCACTGTGGCATGGACCCCCGTACCGTGCAGTTCCTGTCGCAACACATCGCCGAACCCCGCCAGAGCGAACTTCGCTGCCACATAGGGCGCATCGGGCGGAATGCCTTTTTTCGCGTCCATCGATGTCACAAGCACAATGTGCCCTCGGCCACGCTCCAACATGTGAGGCAACACAGCCAGCACCGGGTACACGCCACCGTAAAAATTCACCGCCATCGACCGTTCAAGATCCTCCAGGCGCAGTTCGCGGATCGGGCTGCGCACGTAAATACCCGCGTTGGCAATGAGAATATCCACCCGTCCCCACCGGTCCAGTGTAGCCTGTACCAACCGTTCCACCTGGGCGCGATCACTCACATCCGTGGGAACGGGAAGAGCCTCTCGGCCCAGGGCTTCAATCTCCCCGGCGACCGCGCGAAGTAAAGACTCGCGGCGCGCGGCCAGTGCTACGTGCGCCCCCTCCCGAGCCAGGGACAAAGCCACAGCCCGACCAATCCCACTGGACGCTCCGGTCACAATCGCTATTGCATCGCGAAAATCACGCAAAGTCTCACCTCCCCCACATTTAACGTCCGAACTTCAACTCGTAGAACATGCGCTCATACGCGGAAGTGACCGCGTCCCACGTGTAGTAACGCTGGACTCGCTCCAGCGCGCGGTCCCGGTATTCTTCCACCAGGTCCGGGTGATCCAAAAGGTGTTGGAGCACTTCCCGCAGAGCCTCGCCCCCGCGGGAGCCCTCGTAAGAAAACCCCGCGTCGCCAATGGTTTCCAGGTTCTCCTCCGTGTTGTTCACGACCACGCAACTCCCAAAAGCCATGGCCTCCAAAAGCGCGGGGTGCGTGCCCCCCACCTGGGATGTCTCCACAAAAATGTACGCGTGGCTGCTGATCTCCTCGTAGCACTCGCCAAAGCAGTACCCGGTGAAAACCACATTGGGCCCCGCGATGGAACGCAGGTAGGCCTTGTACTCCTCCGCGTAAGGCGCATCCCCCACAATGACGCACTTCATGTCCGTGTTCAGGCCATTGCACGCTTCCACCAGATGATGTGCGCAGTTCTCCGGCACCAGACGGCCCACAAAGAGAATGTACTTGCGGGGTTCCAGCCCCCACTTCGCCAGCACCGGCCCCGGCGGTCGGCGGGAGACCTCCGCGCCGTAGGGGATGTACGGCGGCTCCTTGCCATACCGTTCCCGATAGTAGCGCTGTACGACTCGGGAATCGGTGAGGAACGCGTTGGGCAGGATGGTCGCCAGGCGCTCGGTGAAACGGATATACGCCTTAGCCCATCCCGGCCACTTCTCCCGCTTCCAGTCCAGGCCGTCCACGTTGAGGATGCTGATCTGCCCTCGCAGCCGAGGAATCCAGGTGACGGGGCTGTTGCCGACAATGAAGTAGAGGGCGATGTCGTAATCCTGGGTGAGCGCGTGCAGGCTGGAGAGAAACGCGTGCACAATGGTGTCCAGGTATTTGTTGGGGATAGTGGGAATCTTGACCAAGCGCATCCCCTTGTACGTGGGATGAGGGTACGTGATGTGATGAGGCCGCGCGTACACCGTCACCCGGTGTCCTCGCTGCACCAGGCGACTGCCCAATTGTTCCACACACGTTTCAAACCCACTGTAAGACGCGGGCACACCTCGCGTGCCCAGCATGGCAATGTGCAAGGGACCGTATCGCTTTCGGTACTCCTCCAGGTCAGCGCTCACTCAGGACCTCCTCATACAACCGCTCGAACGCGATAATGTGCTTCTCCAGGGTGTAGACCCCATAAATGCGCTCCAGGCCCGCCTCGCCCATTCGACGCCGCAGTTCCGGGTCCTGTCCGAGCCGGATCATGGCTTCGGCCATGCTGTTCGGGTCGCGCGGGGTCACCAGGAATCCCGTCTCCTCGTGTTTGACGATCTCCAGGGGGCCGCCGTGCGCGGTGGCGATGACGGGCTTGGCCGTGGCCATGGCTTCGATGATCACACGGCCAAAAGGCTCGGGAGACGTGGATGCCAGCACCAGCACGTCCAGCGCGGCCATCACCTGGGGCGCGTCCTTGCGATATCCCGCCCAGATCACCTTCGCGCCAATGCCCAGTTTCTGAGCCAGGACCTTCAATCCTTCCCGCAACTCCTCCTCACCGGGCACAACGTCTCCCACAATGACGAAGCGAGCATTGGGCAGGCGCTGGGCTACCTGCGCCGCGGCCTGGAGAAACACATCCTGCCCTTTCCACCAGTGGATGCGTCCCACCACTCCGAAGAGCACCTCGTCATCCCCCACACCCCACTCCTCGCGCACGTGTCGGCCGTCGTTCCGCGGGTTGAACCGGGCCATGTCCACGGGGGGAGGAATGACCACCAGCCGCTCCTTGACGCCTGGGGCGTCCTTTACCAGGTGTTCCCCCACCGCGTGGGAATTCACCACCACCCGATCGGACCGCCAGGCAATGAGCCGGGCCAGGGTGCGTCGTACCAGAGGAGGGGCCTGGACAATTTCGCGCACGTACCAGATATGAGGCACTCGCGCCACCGCGCTGGCAAACGCGCCGCACAGGACAGCGCTGCTGTTGGAGTGAACCAGGCGGACATGGTGATGGCGCATCAGGCGAACCAGGTGGTACGTGCCCACCCACAGGCGGGCGAAGAGCAGACTCAGGCCCTTGGGTGTGGTATAGCGGCGGCGGAGGATGGCCATGTTTACCGTGCGGTTGTCCACACCGATGTTGCTCAACGCCGCGCCCAATTGACCTTCATAGGGCAAATCGTTGGGCAGAACGACCAGCGGCGTGTACTGGTCGCGATCCAGCCGCCGCACCAGTTCCAGCAGACTGACGTCGGAGCCGTACAGTTCATTGCTCGAATGGACGAACAAAATCGGTCTAGGCCTCTTCATACCTTGCCCACTTTCCCCCAGGTCGTGTGGTCAACACTCCAAGCCACACCCAGACAAAGGCCAGCCATGTGGCATCGGTCACATGGTATGCCAGAAACAACACTATCCCACCCAGTGCCAGGGCCAGGGTCATTCCCCGTTCTGGGAACGAGCCATCGTGTAGCGCGGCCCAAATGCCCTCCCCAATGGGCAACCCCCAAAAACCGTACAGAAATATCAGGCCCAGCAGCCCCCCCTCTTGCAAATTCTTGATGGTCAATGAGTCCAGCCACGCGGGCGCGAAGTAGCGGATCCCGTGCAACTGCACGAACGTGCCGGGCCCCCAACCGATCCAGGGCCGCATGAGAATATCCTCCCAGGCGAGAGACCACCGTTCCATCCGCAGGTTGAACGTAGGATCCCCTTGCAGGCTGAGCAGAGTGCGCAATCGGGCCACCGCGGGCACTGAATCGGGCGCAAAGAGCAGCACCGCGACAAGGATCACCAGGGCGATAGGCGCGGCCGCGAACAGGAGTCCCAAATGAGCCAGGCGCCGCTGCCCGTCCTGGGGGTACAGCACCCACAGGAGCGGGAGGACAAAGAGCACGGCCAACCACGCGCCCCGGGTCAGGCTCAGCACCCACCCAGCAGATGTCAGCACAATGCCCAGACCACTCCACCGTCGCGAAATTCCTCCCCGCGGGTGGAGCCAGAGCACCAGGGAGGCCACCAACAGCGCGCCCATGGTGCTGCCAAAAATGTTTCCCTCCTCCAGCGTGCCGTAAGGCGCGGGTACGGGCAAGGAACGGGTAATCTGAATTCCCAGGTTCAACGGACTGCGTAGTGTGTGTCCCAGCACGTGAATCGTCCCAAAATCCCACGCGTACACGGCTCGGGCCAGCACGCCGTACGCGGCCTCGGCCAGGCCCACACCGTACAGGATGCGGGCAAATGTGCGCCACTCCTCCCGCCGCTGGACCAGATTCACAGTCACCAGGAAGGTGAAGACCATGAGCCCCAGGCGGATAATGTGACGCAACGTATCCCCGAAATCCGGCGCGTGGAGGAACGCGCTCAGCGCGAGGGCCAACCACCACCCCATCGCGTATAGTCCAGGCACCGTCACCCGGGGCCAGATTCCCTGCCAGCCCAGGTACACAGCCAACAGTCCTGCCAGCATCAGCACAGCCACATGTTCCGTGCGAATGGTCACAGGCCCCACATCAAACTTGTAGTGGTTGGTGTACACGGCCAGCGTTAGCACGACCATCGCGGCCGTAGGCCACGCGCGCAAGAACGCCAGGCTCACGGCCAGGACGCCGACTAAAACGACAACGATGGCTGCGGATGCAAGTATCAGGTCCATAATGTGATGCGTGATCCATAATATATGATGCGTAACGCTACGCGTTACGCATCACCATCCTCTGGTTTCTTCCTCCACTTGATCACCCTGGCCGGCACGCCACCTACCACCGCGTAGGGCGGCACATCTTGAGTGACAACCGCGCCAGCCGCGATGACCGCTCCCCGTCCCACGCGCACGCCGTCAAGAATGGTGACGCGAGCGCCAATCCACACATCATCCTCTACCACAATACCCTGCTGAGTTGTGCCCTGAACCTTAATGGGCCGCTCCGGGTCGTCGAACACATGATTCTGGGGATGAAAAGACACATATTGGCCGATGAGCACGTTCTCGCCAATAGTCACCCCGCCGGCTCCGCCCACATAATTGTAATCCCCCAAATTAGAGTTCGCGCCGATGCGCACCCCTTTACCCAACAGAGTGAGCAACCCCGTAGCCTCGATCATGGTAAAGCGCCCAA
>Ga0256914_1004190_pt1 | contig 10975 bp, 9 predicted proteins | sample HulkmetaG_FD_191571 | JGI IMG/M metagenome (GOLD analysis project Ga0256914, IMG submission 191571) | Hydrothermal chimney microbial communities from Main Endeavour vent field at the Juan de Fuca Ridge, Pacific Ocean - Hulk | ecosystem: Environmental > Aquatic > Marine > Hydrothermal vents ...
TGGACCCTGTCATGGACCCTGCTGGTTGGCAGCCTGGTCGCCTTCCGCTCGGCCACGGCCAATCACGTCATTCTTTACCTGCCGCTGATGCTTGTGTTCAAGCGGCTGAATGCGCTAAAGTGGGGGACGCTATGGGTACTCGCAGCGCAGTGGGGGCTGACCGCTGCCCTGTGGACGATCTTCCTGACCACCATTGACGAAACCCGCGCCGACAATTTTGAAGCCGTCTTCATGCACGGCCTGCTGCCTGCCGCGCTGATTTCGCTCTACCTGCTTGATTGGCGGGGACTGAAACGGTATGCCAGACTGCCGCTTCGGGCTACAAACAACCGGACAACACACAACGGCTAACATGGAATTGCTGTCAGCATAATGCGAAAAGTTTCTGTTCCTGCCATCGCCTTCGGTGCGCTGCTCTCCAGCGGCGGCTTCTTTCTGTGGAGCATGGCAATTCACCATCGCGGCTATCCGCTTGACGATGCCTGGATTTACCAGACCTATGCCCGCAATCTGGCACAGTTCGGAGAATGGGCGTTTGTCCCCGGCACACCGTCGGGCGGCTCAACCGGTCCATTGTGGGTGCTCCTTTTAAGTGCAGGATACCGGGCACGGGCCGACCATTTTATCTGGTCGTATCTGCTGGGATACGCATCACTTTTCGCCATCGGGCTGACAGGAATTCGGGGAGTGCAGAGCCTTCGTCCAAAACTAAAAAAACTCGCACTGGCTGCGGGGGCAGTGCTGGTTTTTGAATGGCATCTGGTCTGGGCCGCCGTTTCAGGGATGGAAACCGCATTGGCTGCGCTGCTAACAACCGGGGTTTTGGTGTACCTGTTGCAGCAACGTATTTCACCGCGTGCCTGGCTGCTTCTCGGCACGGTAATTGGCATCAGCGTATGGGTGCGCCCGGATGGGCTTCTGCTGCTTGGCCCGGCAGTGTTCGCCCTGCTTCTGGAAACCAGGAAGCCCAGAAAAACCAGATTTCGGGACGGAGCGCTGATGGCAGCAGGGTTTGCCGTACCCTTTGGGCTATACCTGCTTTTCAATCAGGCAATCGCCGGGACGGTCTGGCCCAACACATTTTACGCCAAACAAGCCGAATACGCAGAACTGCAATCCATCCCGCTGCCAGCCCGTTATGCACAACAGTTGATACAACCGCTCACCGGGGTGGGAATTGTCCTGCTGCCCGGGTTCATCTTCGCACTGATTTCGGCGATCCGTCAGCAGCAATGGAAGCAACTGGCGGCTTTTCTGTGGATGTTGGGGTACCTGGGAACTTTCGCCATACGGCTGCCAGTCACGTATCAGCACGGGCGGTATGCAATGCCCGCAATGCCCATTTTCTTCATTCTGGGGCTGGCGGGAACACTGGAATGGGTGCAAAAATACCGGGGAGCGGCAGCGGTGCTTTATCGGGTGCTGGCAAAAACCTGGCTGGTTCTTTCCTTGCTGGTAACAGGCATGTTCTGGTTCCTGGGGGCAAAGGCATTCACCAGTGATGTCACTTTCATCGAAGATGAAATGGTATCAACAGCCCGATGGGTTGCCGCCCACACCGAACCTGACTCCCGCATTGCCGCTCACGATATTGGGGCGCTGGGTTACTTTGGAGAACGGGAAATAATCGATTTGGCCGGGCTGGTCTCCCCGGATGTCATTCCCTTTATGCGGGATGAAGCCCAACTCGCGGATTACCTGGATTCCCGGAATGCCGATTACCTGGTGACCTTCCCTGACTGGTACCCGGAACTGGTTACACATGCCGCGCTGGTTTACCAAACCGACAGTGAACGCACCCGCCAAGCGGGGTACAAAAATATGGCCGTTTACCGGTGGAGATGAAGTCGCATTCACATTCGGCCAGGGTGCAGGCAAAAAAGGGGTGAGGCGGAGGAGAATGCCAGAGAAGCAGTTCCCATAGACTGCCCAATTTCTACATCTTTTGCCTGCACCCACCGCCCGATTCCGGTTGCTTGGTCAGTACTCATGTGCTATACTCTCACCGAGAGGAGTTATGTTATGGATCCCATCACTGTTATAATTGTTGACGATCATCCTATCTTTCGAGAAGGCGTAATCAATACGCTTTCACTGGAAACTGATTTGGTCATTGTAGCCGATACCGATAACGGAGACGATGCCCTCCTGCTGGTTCGCGAGTACAGGCCAGATGTCGTGATCATCGATGTCAATCTGCCGGGAATGAACGGGCAACAAGTAACCCGCCAAATTATTAGCGAGAAACTCCCCACGCGGGTTATTTTGCTGACCGCTTACGATGATACCGAACAGGTGATTTATTCGATGCGGTCTGGCGCGGCAGCCTACTGTGCAAAACACGTTAAGCCGGAGAATCTCGTTGAGATTGTCCGGTATGTGGCTGCCGGAAAATACGTAATTGGAACGGACGTATTCGATAGTGCCAGACTGGAACGCTGGCTGGAATTGAGAACCGCTGGGGCAACCCGTTCATACAGCGACCCGGGGGAACCCCTCCACCCGCTTTCCAAGCGTGAGATGGAAGTGCTTACCTATTTGACAAAAGGAATGAGCAACAAGGAGATTGCCAACCTGCTGGGCATCAGCCATCAAACAGTCAAAAACCATGTAACTTCCATTTTGCGGAAATTAGGGGTCGAAGATCGAACACAAGCAGCGGTGTACGCCCTCAAGCGCGGGTGGGTACGCCTGCACGACCAGGAATTCGATCCGGTTCCGGCAAAAACAGAAATCTAGAAGGACGGGCACCGAACCGGGAAAGCAGCACTTGTGCTAACTTGCCAAATTTTCATCAGGAGTACACAGCATGGTTTTCGCAGAGAAGCAAACTGAAGAAAATGCTAACACCTGGAAGCAACTCGCCGGGGAAATCAAACAAAACCTGGAACAGAAAAAACGTGAGTTGCAAGAGATCACGATGCTGATTGAACAAAGCCAGTTGGAAGTCAACAAACTGGCTCAGAAAAACGCGGCCGCCACTGCACAAATTCAACAACTCCACGGATACTTCGACTCTGCCCCGCGGCAGGATATCCGCACGATTTACGATGCGGCACTGGATGCGCAACAACGGCTGTTTGTAATGCGCGGCCAACTCGAAAAACTGCAAAGTGATCAATCGCACTTGCAGGAGTACGTCGAGCAAACAGAACAAATTCTGCAAACACTGGAAATCGCACCAGCCCCAAGGGGAGCCGGCGGCCAATCAGCCGCCTTCGGAACAGTGGAAGCCATCATCCAGGCGCAAGAAGCAGAACGCCAGCGGCTATCCCGTCAGATGCACGACGGCCCGGCACAAGCCCTTTCAAATTTTATCCTGCAAACAGAAATCGCAATGCGGCTGTTCGATATCAATCCAGATCAGGCCCGCAAAGAACTGGAAGACCTGAAACAATCCGCCACGGCCACATTCCAGAAAGTGCGCGACTTCATCTTCGAACTGCGCCCAATGATGCTGGATGACCTGGGATTGGTTCCCACGCTGAAACGGTACGTTGAAGCCTTTAGAGAACAAGGGAACACCGAAATCAGGCTGAACATCTCCGGCGTAGAGCGGCGTCTGGAATCCTACATTGAAGTCATGATCTTTCGCGCTATCCAGGAACTCATCGGCAATGCGGCGCGTCACAGTCAGGCCAGCCAGATTTCCGTCACAATTGACATCAGTGATACCGACGTCAAGGTTGGTGTGGAAGACAACGGCAAAGGCTTCGATATTGATACGCTGCTGGAGGGCAGCAACATGGGGGTTAAGGTTATCAAAGAACGGGTCGAGATGCTGGGAGGGCATCTCGACGTGGAAAGCGCCATGAATCAGGGCAGCAAAATCTCGTTCCAGATTCCGGCCGGTAACACTTCGCAATCCGTCTTTGCCTGAGCAAAACAGGTTCTATTTCGACACAAAGCCGCGGAGAAAACCGGAGGGAACCGTCCGGCAGCCAAAAGCACTCAGCGGGGAACAGACAATTCTCAAGGGGTGAAAGTACGCATTGCCAGGGAATGAAGCAGGCGCTTGTTTCTGCGCCTGTAAAGTTGCTCAGGCAGCGGTTATCAGAGGGGATGCGAAACACCATCGCGGGAAATCGCTTGCATTACCGAAAATCGGAACCGATCCGCGTTCGAATTTTTGGATAGCCCCGCAAACACCAACTCAACGCAAACCACAAAAGCAGGCAATGGAACAAATTCGCACAAATATCGCCAAAACTTCTACAGGCCCGGTACTGGTGACACTTGGCGCGCTGGTATTGCTGGTTGCAGGAGTCATTGTTTCTTCGGGAGGCAACCCGCTTTCGCTCGCACGGCTGGGGACGCGTTACAGCCTGGGAGACCCGCAAGGCACTGAAGGCTACGACGGGCAATTTGTTTACTACATCGCCAGAAACTGGCAGCCCAATGATGTTGCGGCTTATCTGGACGCCCCCGCTTACCGTTACCAACGCATTCTGCTCCCCTTGCTAGCGCATATCATCAGCAGCGGGAACACCGCTTTCATTCCCTGGGCGCTGGCAGCCCTGGGCGTTGCATCGCACACCCTGGGAACCTGGGTTGTTACGCGCCTGCTCATCCGGTGGAAAATCAACCCGTGGTATGCGCTGGTATACGGGCTGTGGGTAGGTTTTCTGGTCGCAGTGCGGCTGGATTTGCCAGAGCCGCTGGCCTACGCCCTGGTTGCGGCAGCGCTGCTCGCCATAGAAAAGGAGCATCACCGTTGGGGGTGGGCATTGTTTGCTCTGGCGGTATTCGCAAAAGAAGTAACCCTCATCTTCGCAGCAGGACAAGGGCTGGCCTATCTGCTGCGAAAGGACTGGCCGCGCGCACTGGGGCTGGCCGTTGTTACCATTGTACCCTTTGCTCTCTTTCAGGGATGGCTTTGGCTGGTATTTGGCAGTCCGGGAGTTGGCTCCGGCGGGGCGATGGCAACACCGTTTGAGCGGATTCCATTGATGGGGCTTTGGAAAATCGGCAAATACAGCCCGTTGTACCTGCTGGCAATGGCAATTGTTGTCATCCCTTTCTTTCTGGTGCCCGCATTCTGGGGCATGTGGAAGGCAGCAGAAAAACTCCTGAAGCAGCAGCCGGATAACCTTGTCTTCGCGCTCGGATTGCAGGGGGCCATCTTTTTGTTCCTGCCGTTCTCCACCTTTCGGGAACCGGGCGGAACAGTGCGGTACGCCAGCGGGTTGATTCTGGCGGTGCTTCTGTTTGCCGGGCGCGACCGCCATTTCCGCGTGCTGCGTTACACCCCTCTCTGGATTGTGCTGAACGTATTTCTGCTCAAGGGCTGACGGAGGCTTTCCGCTGCCTACAAACGGATGTACCGGCAAAACCGCGCAGCAGACCTGTGAGGCCCAAGGGCCTCACAGGTCTCTTGCCGCCCCTTCTCTCTCCTTTCGGGAGAGGGAAACCAAAGCGGAAATTTTTGGAAGGGGAGGGCTGGGTAGGATGAACACTATCTTTTTGCAACATTTGCCTGCCCCCCTTTGGCCCCTGAAATCGCACTATCAACTCGTGGTACAATTTCCTCAACTTTACTTCAAAAACAGGACTTTCGCGCTGGGCAGTGGTGCAGGCAAAAGATGTGAAAATTAGGCAACACAGGCGTTTCTGCAACACCTGCGCACCCCTGAACAGTAGTTTGTGATGTGATGTGCGGGCTTCACACACGCACCACATCACGTTTCCCTGCGTTTTAGCGAAAGTTCTAAAACTTGTCCGAAAAATCACTGTTCGACAAACCGGATACAGTTTGCCATGCTGTGGCGACATGCCGGTTTGAATTTTCGGATAGAACCTAAACACGAAACAGAAAGCCTCCATTCATGCGTATTCTCACCAAAACCCAGGAAGCCCTGCTGACCGAAGAACGCGCCCTGCTTAACGATTTGCGCGTTGCCCTGGTCAAATTCGGCACCACCGAAGAAGACCAGAAAACCCTCGAAGATTCCATCGCCCAGTTAGATGATTTCTTCCTGCTGGTGGTGGTGGGCGAGTTCAACGCCGGCAAAAGCGCCTTCATCAACGCCCTGCTGGGGCAGCAAATCCTGCGGGAGGGCGTAACACCCACCACCACGCGGGTCAACGTGCTGCGCCACGGGGAAGCAGAAACCCGTCAGGTGGAGAGCGAACACCTCCACATCCTGACCGCCCCTGTGGAACTGCTGGAAAATCTCTCCATCGTGGATACCCCCGGCACCAACGCCATCATCCGTGAACACGAAATCATCACCAACCGTTTCGTTCCCCGCGCCGACCTGGTGCTCTTCGTCACCTCGGCAGACCGCCCCTTTTCGGAGAGTGAGCGCGCCTTCCTGGAGCGCATCCGTGACTGGGGGAAGAAGGTGATTGTAGTGCTCAACAAGGTGGATTTGCTGCAAAGCGAGAACGACCTGACCGAGGTAGAAACCTTCATCCGCGAAAACGCCCAGAAACTGCTCGGCATCGCCCCGGAGATTTTCCCCGTCAGCGCCCGGCTGGCGTTGCAGGCCAAGCAGGGTCAGCCCCAACTGTGGGAGCAAAGCCGCTTCGAGCCGCTGGAAACCTACATCCAGCGCAATCTGGACGAGGAGAGCCGCGTGCGCCTCAAATTGCTGAACCCCCTTGGGGTGGGCGAACACCTTGTAAGCCGCTACCTGAAGGTCGTCAACGAACGGCTGGGCCTCCTTCAGGAGGATTTCTCCGCCCTGGAAGACATCGAACGGCAGTTGAAAATCTACGAGGAAGACATGCGCCGCGATTTCGAGTTCCGCATGGCGGATATCGAAAAAACCATCTACGAGATGGAAAAGCGCGGCCAGGATTACTTCGACGATACCATCCGCCTGGCACGGGTAGTAGACCTGATGAAGAAAGACCGCATCCAGCGGGAGTTCGAGCAGAAAGTGATCGCCGATGTGCCCACACAGATTGATGTGCGCGTCGGCGAGATGATTGACTGGCTGGTAGAATCCGACCTGCGGCAATGGCAGGCGGTCACGGAGCATCTGGCGGAGCGGCGCAGGGAGCATAAAGAGCGCATCGTCGGCGGCTCGACGGTGGGTGCGTTCCACTCGGAGCGTGAGCGCCTGCTGGACGGAGTCGGGCGCGCCGCCCGCGAGGTGGTGGAAAACTACGACAAGACCCGCGAGGCGCAGAAGATCGCCGCCGATGTGCAAAACGCGGTTGCCGCCGCCGCCGTGCTGGAAATCGGTGCGGTCGGGCTGGGGGTGATTGTCACCACCATCGCAACTACCGTCGCTCTGGATGTAACCGGCATCCTGATGGCCTCCGGGCTGGCGCTGCTGGGGCTGTTCATCATCCCCGCCAAGCGCAAACAGGCCAAGAAAGAGATGCGTGCAAAGGTCGCCGAGATGCGCGAGACGCTGATCACATCGCTGCGGGCGCAGTTTGAGCGCGAAATCCAGCGCAGTTTGCGCAACATCGAAGAAGCGATTGCGCCCTACTCCCGCTTCGTGCGCGCCGAACGCAAAAAACTGATGGAAACCAGTGACTCGCTGACCGGATTCAAGGAAGCAATGGAACAGATCCGGGGGAAAATTGACATCCGTCAATAATCAAAAGACACCGGGAGTTTCAATGAAATCTTTGTACATCACTTCCCTTGAACGCTACTCAGGGAAAACCGCTGTGTGCCTGGCTCTGGGAAAGCACTTTCAAAATGCCGGATACAAAATCGGGTATCTCAAGCCGTTAAGCATCCAGCCGCGGCTGACTGGCGGGAAAATTGTGGATGAGGATGCCGCTTTCGTCAAAGACATGCTAAACCTCGATTTGCCCCTGGCAGATTTATCCCCGATTGTAGTAACACACGACCTGCTGAAAGCCCGTCTCACAGGCAGCGGGGGAGGCGACCTGATGCCCAAAGTGGAAGAAGCACTACGAGCCGCAGCCGCCGGAAAAAACCTGATGCTCATTGAGGGAGGCGGAAGTTTGCGGGAGGGCTATGCAGTTGATCTGCCCACTCCGCAGGTAATCCGCGCCCTGAAAAGCCGTGTACTTAGCGTGGTAAAGTACCGGGATGAAATCCGCCTGATGGACGACGTGCTGACCGCGGCTACCCGCCTGGAAGAATTCATGTGCGGCGCAATCATCAACCGCGTTCCGCCGCACGAAATTGAGTTTGTAAAAAACTTTGCCAAACCGTACATCGAAAAACAAGGTATTCGCATTTTCGGCATTCTGCCGGAGGAAAAATCGCTGGCTGCACTAATGGTAGACGACCTGATTGATGCACTGCACCCGGAGGTGCTAACCGACTGCGACACCAGTGATATCAAGGTCGAAAACCTGACCGTCGGCGCAATGACGGCGGAAGTGGCGCTTGGGCGGTTGCGGGTAAAACACAACGCTGCACTAATCACCGGCGGAGACCGCTCCGACATTCAGATTGTCGCCCTGGAGGTACCGGTTTCCTGCATGATTTTAACGGGCGGGCTGGAGCCGCGCCCGCTGATCATCCGGCAGGCCAATGCACAGGGAGTCCCGATTTTGCTAATGCGTACCAATACGCTGGAAACTGTTGAAGCCATTGACAATATCTTCGGCAAAACCCGCATCGGACAATTGGCAAAACTGGAACAATTCCAGCAATTGCTCTCAAGGCATGTTGATATGGAAGCCATGATCCGCTGCCTGGATTTGTAATCTCCTTGCAAACAAACGTTGCAAAACAACGGTATTTCCCCAAAAGCATTGATACCACCAGAGAAAAGATTTTCAACCAGGACTTTTGCTCTGAACGACGGCCGGAAAGCGCCCCTTCCCGTTGCGCATGTCCGGCCAGTTTCCATTGCCCTTGAACGGGCGGCAAATCGCCCTGATACCCGCTGGGTTGCACACCTGCTGCAAACAGCATCCACAACCAACCTATTCCGGCAGCCCCGCCGGAACCGCACAACATCGCTTTCGGAGCCTTTTCTGCCATGCGCGACCGCTACATTATTCTCTTTTCTGTGATCTTTCTGGCTGCTGCTGTCCTGCTCCCCCTGATTGGACTGGGCATCGGCTGGTACACCTGGGATGCCACCACCGGACTGTATCTGGGCACCGGGCTTTTCCTCGGATTTATGGCGCTGGGAGCCTTTCTGCTTTTTCAGGTGGAAACCCAAACCTGGCTCACCGTCATCCTGCCCTATTTCTTCAGCGTGATCTACACCGTCAGCCCGGATCTGATCCCCTTCGGGATTGATGACGCTGCCGTAAACGCGGCCGGGTCCGCCCTCACCTACACCCTTGCCCTTCGCAAGGATTCCCGTACCCCGCGCTGGACCATCATCCCCCTGCTATTGGCCGCCCTTTACACCGCCTTTGGCGGTTTCATCCCCGGCGGGCTGGATGAGATCATCGCCAACGGCATTGCCATACTCATCGCCGGATACGGGGTCAACCGCGCCACCCAAGATGAATAGCAACAGGACTTTCGCATTTAGCAAATGACACCCCGCAAACTTGCTCCGTTCACCCTGATATTTGCCGCCGCACTGCTGGCGGGATGTTCCATCCTCGAGGAGGCCTTTGCTCCGCTGCCTACCTTACCGCCGACCGCCATGCTCCCAACCATGGCGCAAAACACTCCTACCCCTTGGCCTACCCCGCTGGACACAGCCACCCCGATGGGCTCGGCCACACCAAAGCCAACCCGCACACCGGGGCCAACAAATACACCCGCGGCCACCATGCCGCCGATTATCCGCGTTTCGCCAAAAAACTTTCCCGATTACGCCAACCCGCTCACCGGATTGCCGGTTGCCGACCCGCTGCTGCTGGAACGCAAACCAATCATTGTCAAAATCTCCAACTACCCCCACAGCGTGCGCCCGCAATGGGGCATCTCGTTGGCAGACCACGTTTTCGAATACTACCTGGAAGACGGGCTGACCCGTTTCGCCGCCGTCTTCTACGGGCAGGATGCCGCCCAGGTCGGGCCGATCCGCTCCGGGCGCATCTTCGATGCCACCCTGCTAAAAATGTACAATGCCGTTGTAGTTTTCAACGGTGCCGATCAGAAGGTGGTCACCTACTTCAAAGAAAACAACCTCTACAACCAACTGGTCGTAGAACGCCCCGGCATTACCCCCCTTTGGCGGGACGACGTCCGCCGCCCGCCCAACAACCTGTTTGGAGATACCGCCGCCATCAGCCGCCATGTCACGGAACGCGGCAGCGGAAACGAACGCCCGGACCTGGTCACCAACGCCTTTTCATCCATCGGCAACTACGGCAGGGATTTCGCTACGCACATCGACGTCAACTACTCCTACGCCAACTACGCCTACTGGGAATACGACCCCGAAAGCGGGCAATACCTGCGTTACCAGGGCAGCCGGGACACCGTTATTGACCACACCTACGTAGACCCGCAATACGAACTCCTCACCGACAACCTGACCGGGCTGCCCGTTGCCGCCGACAATGTTGTTATCATCTTTGCCCCCCACGAATTTTTCTACCTCTCCTCCGATACCGAAATTTTCGATATCCAACTCGCAGGGCAGGGCCCCGCTTACGTCTTTCGGGATGGCACCGGCAACCCCGCCATCTGGCAGCGCACCGCCGAGAACAAACCGCTCGGCATCCGCAACATCAACGGCGATTACTTTCCCCTGCGCCCTGGGGTGACCTTCTTTCAGGTCATCCACAGCGATTCGACACTAAAACACGATGGAGCGACCTGGACGTTTGACTTCGTCCGCCCGACCCCGCCTCCGCCGCCAACTGCTACCCCATAAGGACTGGCAGACCTGACAGGTCTGCCAGTCCTTGTCACCAGGAGATTGCCATGAAACGTATCCCCGGAATTTTCACCCTGATTGCAATCCTCGGAATAATCGCCTGCACCCCGTCAACGACTCCCCCGCCCGCCACAGAGCCGCCAACACCCATCCCGTCGGCTACCGCGCCCCCGCCAACCGCCACCCCCACGGAAATCCCGCCAACCGCCACCCCCACAGAAACACCGCTCCCCACGGCAACG
>Ga0256914_1004191_pt1 | contig 10975 bp, 13 predicted proteins | sample HulkmetaG_FD_191571 | JGI IMG/M metagenome (GOLD analysis project Ga0256914, IMG submission 191571) | Hydrothermal chimney microbial communities from Main Endeavour vent field at the Juan de Fuca Ridge, Pacific Ocean - Hulk | ecosystem: Environmental > Aquatic > Marine > Hydrothermal vents ...
TCCCCCGTTGAGGGAGTAGCGCCACTCATCAACCGGCTTGTTGGCGGTGACGTTCAGGTCTATCACGGACGTGTCATACACCTTCTCCTCAGGGGAAATGATGGTCACTTTAAGAGGTTCTTCCGGAAGGGCCGGCTCGTACTCAACTGCGATGTTGTCGAAATACATGTGGGAGTAGATGGAAGAATAGTCCCAGCCTCCTATAACCAGCTGGAAGTTTGTTGCGTTCTCCAGGCCTGTGGTTGGCACTGTCTTAACCAAACTCCCGCCCTCCCAGTATTCGAAGTGATCCTTGTAGAGAACTACCTTGAATGTGACGTAATCTCTGGGAATGGCTCTATAGTTCGTTATCGAGCCCTCAGGCCGGTCGTATGTTATCTTATCCGCTGGCCAGCTGACATAGCGTACACCGATGTAGTTGCCAGAGTCGGTGTCATAAATCCTGAACCACATCTCTGCTGTTCCCGGATCTGTGAACTTCCAGCTTCCCGAGAAGATGACGTAACTCCAGTTGTTTATGGGAATCATAGAGCTCCGAAGGAACGCATGCCCGTTCTCGATTCCCTGATGCCCGTAGGTAATGAATTGGGCTTCTCCGTTTGCTTCGGTGTAGCTGTTCCCGCTTCCGACAACATCCTCCGTCCACTTATCCGTGTCGAGACTGTTGTCATTGAAGTCGTCCTGAAATACCATGTTTTCTTGGGCACTCACAAGTGGAGAAAACCCAACGAAACCCATGTTTAAATAGGAGCTTAAAAGAAGGTAAATTAGGAATAAAGTTCTTTTTCTCATGCTCCTCACCATCCATGTGTAAGAAGAGCTCCCAAACTGCTGGGGTAGGATAATCTTGTGATTGGAACACCTCTGAATTAAACATGCAGTTCAGGACCCTTCTTACATCTTATCTTAATGAAAATAATACGCATTTAAACTATAATAGGTTTTTGGTCATTAACCAATCTATTGGAAATGCTGCAAAAAACACATTGATTATACACATTTACCCATTAACGCTCTATATAGGGCGTTCTCGGCTTCCTGAACTTAATCTCCAGCTGCATTCTTTGATGTTGCACTTCATTTAAAAGCTCCACAACTTTCCGTTCTCTGGGATATTTTTGTTTCAGGATAATTAGAATCCCCTCGATAAAACTCAGGATGGAGAGCTCTGTGAATTCTCTTCCTTTTTTACTTTCAATCTCCTTATTAAGCTGTACGAAGGAGTCTATTGTGGGAATGAGCTTCTCTTCACCAAGTTGGACACATAATCGCTTCAATCCGTCCACAGCTTTAGTCTCCATTCTCTCACCTCACCTTTAAATTGAAAAATTCAATAGCATTCTCTTCGGTGACTTTCTCAACATCTTTAAAATTCAACTCTTTAAGCTTTGCTATCTCCTCCACTACCACCTTTACATAGCAGGGTTTATTTCTCTGCCCTCTAAAGGGGCTCATGTAGGGTGAATCGGTTTCCACAAGAACAGTCTCAATGTCGAGAATCTCTGCCGCAGCTTTAACCTCTGGGATAAAGACAATGCCTGTGCTTATTCCAAGGGCATGCCCATTTTCTGCTATTTCTCGGGCGAGTTTGGAGCCTCCTGCGAAGGAGTGAAAGTGTGCTCGGACTCCAACACGCTGAACCAGTTCAAACGCCTCTTTTTCAGATTCTCTGGCATGGATTACCACGGGCTTTTTGAGCTCGGCGGCCAGTTCAAGGAAGTGTTTAAAAATTCGCATTTGATTTTCTCTCTGCTTCTTATTTTCGGCATAATGATAATCCAGGCCTATTTCACCAACTGCCACTATCTCATCTTTGTGCTCCAATATGAACTCTTCCACTCTTTTAACTTTTTCCCAGTTGCCTCGTCTTGCTTCGTTTGGATGATATCCGAGTGTTGGAAAGATAAAACCGAAATAAGGTTTAAGAAGCTTCCAGCTCTTCCAGACATGGTTTTTTCTATATTCAGTTATTGAATCAACAATAGCCTTTAATTCGTTTTTGCATTCTTCTATTATGTTGGGGATGTCTCCCTTATAAAATTCAAAGTGAGCATGTGAGTCTATCATGTTTTCTGTTAAATCTCTATAAAATAGAAAAGCTTTTCTATTAGTTTGGTTAGTTACATATAGTGAATAAAATGGAGTTCCCTAATGAATACCTCGGAAGGGTTGTAGAGTCCCTCAGAAATAAGTCTCCTAAGGAAGTCCTTAGTTATGCCATCTTCAATGAGGGTGAAGAGGTAGAATATTACCGTGAGCTTGCTTCAAAAGTGAGACGTGAAAGTATCAGGCTATTGTTTATCAAAATGAGCGAGGATAGCGAGAAACATAGAAACTGGCTATATACGATTTTTAAGAAGCTCTATCCAAACGAAGAACCGGTCAAAGTTGATGCCCCTCCCATAGAGGTAGCTCCATTGTACACGGAGTTTGAAAATGCTGGGGATTATCTTGAGGCTTTAAAATACTGTATGCAAAGTGAATTGTTTGCAAGGAAAACGTATGAGGTATTGGCTAAAAAAGCTGAGAGTGATGAATCTAAAGAGATATTCGCTCAACTTGCAGTCATGGAGCAGGATCACTATGATGCTCTGAAAAAGGCCTATGAGCTCATGGCAGCACTAAGAGAAAGGGAAATTAGGCTTGAAAATCTCAAACCGGGTGGATACTTATTTACAGACAGATTTAAGGCCCGTTACTTTCTTGCGGATATCATTGGAAGAGCCAAAGCAGAAGCTATTATATTCACACGGGATGCTCCTGATAATCTCATAAGATTCTTTAGGGAGAATAAGGTGTGGGTTATCTGGATAAGCGCAGCTGCATCCAAGAATTCAATACATCCCAAGGAATTTCCCAAAGCCAAAGAGCAAATAAAAGAATTTTTTGAAACTAAAAAGCTGAATATGAAGCGAGCGGCAGTATTAATAGAGGATATAGGTTATCTTCTTCTTGAGCTTGAATTTAAAAAGCTCATGGATATTTTAACATATATAAGAGATTATGCCCTCCTCAATGAAGCATATGCCCTCGTAGTGGCTTCAGGAGAATTATTTGAGAGGAGGGAATGGGCTTTGCTTACCTCCGAATTTAGACTTGTTTCTTAGTCCATGCTCCGTTTCTTCCATACAATCTTTCCGTCCTTTCTAACGACCCTTAGAATGCGATGATATGGGATCTGCGTATCACCGATGAAGAAATAACCATGTCCAAGCTCAATAAACTCGACAGGAATTCTTTTCACACCTCCATAGGCGCCTCTGTGTTCTATTACGATGTAATAATCTTCTTCTCTCTCCCTTGGGTCGTATTTTATCTTTGCAAGAGCTTCTTTAATGGAGCCTTTTCTCATAGGCTGAGCATCTCCCCTATTCTTCTTAAATTCTCCTTCCAGTCTTTAATAATACCACCATGACCCGGCAGGCCGAGGTAGACATCCATCTTCTCAAGCTTTCGTATGGATGCCAGAAGTTCGGAAGCGTTTCCAGTGGGCAAATCTGTCCTGCCTACTGTGCCTTTGAAGACCGTGTCCCCCGTGAAGAGGAGCTTTTTCTTCGGCTCATAGAGGCATGAACTTCCCGCGCTATGCCCGGGAGTGTGGATTAACTCAAACTTAAGAGAGCCAATTTTCAGGGTGTCACCATCCCGGAGCTTAAAGGTGATTTCAACCGGTTCATATCGACGTCCATAATAAAAGGAGAGTATCACATAGTCCTCCTTATTTTCAAGGACTTCTGCTGTTTTTTTGTGGGCAGCAAAAAGAACTTCAACCCTTTTCCTTTTGAGCCATCTTTTCATCATGGAGTTTCCACCGACATGGTCAAAATGTTCATGTGTGTTGAAGATAACAACCTTCCTGAGGTTCTCAAGATAGCCTTCTCTCTTCCATGTCTCAATATAGCGATTCCAATATGTTCCGGTTCCTGTGTCGATTATAAGAGCTTCATCTCCGTCTCTGATTAGATAGAGGTTGCTATCCCAGCTGATGCCTTTGAGCATTACCGTGTTTGGCGGAATCTCCACAGGTATCATTACAATCACCTTGGGGCTCAAGGGAGGACCGCATCATCATCTCTCAGGAGGGATGAATCTCTTCATCGCCCGGAAAGCTTCAACAGTTCTTTACCTTGGCTCCTTCTAAGAGTTATCAGAATTTCCTCCTTCAAAGCCTTTTTGGTCATTCACAACTTTAGCTGTTTGGAAGGGAGATGTTGGGATGAATGGAAGCCGTTATAATTCCACTTAATAACTCTTCAGAATGTCCTCTGTAGCTTAATCTGTATCCTAAACAGGGCAACCGCTTTAAAGAAAGCTAAAGGATAGTTTCTTGTTATCGTGAGTCCATGAAAATTAGAAAACCGGAAATCAAAGCTCAATCAAACACCATCCCATCGGCTTTCCATTCGCTACTCTTCTGGTTTTTGGAAAGTTCCTTACAATCTTCTTAGTCTTTGGATTTCTTCCTAAGCCGAGTTTTCTCGAATGGTATTATCTTAAGAACATCTCAAATTCTGGAAACCGCTGTAAAAGCTTTTTAAGTGTTTCTCCTTCGGCCATTTCAAAATCTTCCCATTCAAAGCCGGGTGAAACAGTACATCCGACCAGAGCGTAATCGCTTAGGGGTCGAGCTGCCTGCCATGCTCCGGCTGGAACACAGGCAAATGCCCGTACTCCTTTCCGAACTTTTCCAAGTCTCGCATGGTGGATCTGTTTATCAGCCCACACCAGCTCCAACTCACCCTCATACACATGCCAAATCTCATCCCATGCAACACGATGGGGTTTGCTCACTTCTCCTTTAGGCAGGAGGAAATATATAGCGCTCACAGCCTTTCTGCTTTTCCCACCAGCTTTTACCATTATTCTGGACTTATAGATTTCAGCATAGTATCCGCCTTCGGGATGTTTCTCCATTTTCAGAGTTTTTATCAGCTCTTCAACTCGATCCACCTCCATCCTGATTCCTCCTATGAGTTGTTATTAAAACATGTGTGGTTAGGTAGGCTTATAAACTTCCTCTTAAACTGTTAACCGGTGGCATCCATGAAAACTGAGCGAGCAAAAGAAATTCTTCTCCAGCTTTTGAAAATACCCTCTCCCTCTGGAAAGGAGGACAGAATCGCACTTCATATAATGGCTTTTCTTCATAAACTTGGCTACGATGTTCATATTGAAAGTGACGGCGAGATAATAGACCTCGTTGTTAATCCCGATGCCGAGTTGTTCTATGAGGTTCATGTTGACACTATTCCCGTGAGGGCTGAGCCGTTCCTCAGAGGGAACATAGTCTACGGCACAGGTGCGAGCGATATAAAGGGTGGCGCGGCCGCGATACTGCTCATGCTCGAAAACCTCCGCAAGGAAGGAAAAGATCTCAACGTTGGTGTAGTTTTCGTCAGCGACGAGGAGCATGGGGGAAGAGGCTCGGCGCTCTTCATGGAGCGTTATAAACCTAAGATGGCCGTCGTCCTTGAACCGACCGATTTGGAAGTTCATATAGCCCATGCCGGCAACATCGAGGCCTACTTTGAGGTTGACGGCAAAGAAGCTCACGGCGCCTGTCCCGAGAGTGGGGTCAATGCCATAGAGGAAACCTACAAGATGCTGGAAGAGCTCAAGAAGCTTGAGCCCTTTAAGGCCAAGGGGAAATACTTCGATCCGCATATCGGAATTCAGGAGCTCGTTTGCGAAAATCCAGTCTATCTCATTCCGGCTCTCTGCAGGGGGAGACTTGAGGCGAGACTGTTGCCGGAGCAGGAGGTTGAGGACATACTCGACCTTCTCGATCCTATACTCGACGAGTACACGCTGAAGTACGAGTACACCGAGATATGGGACGGCTACGAGCTTGAGCCGGACGAGGAGGTAGTCCAGCTGGCTAAAAAGGCTATGGAGGTCACGGACATAGACGAGTTCGGCGGGATGAGGAGCTGGACCGATGCCATAAACTTCATGTACAACGGGACGAGAACTATAGTTTTCGGGCCGGGCAACCTTGACATCTCCCACACCAAGAACGAGCACATCGACGTAAGGGATGTGGTTACGGCAAGTGAGTTTTTGAAGGCTCTCAACGAGATATATGGGAAGGGCGAGTGAACTCCGTCACCTTTTTAAGGAAGACCCCCACCAGTAACTGGTGGGGGGTATGCTCTTCAACCCAAAGCCAAAGGTAAAGAGAGAAGAACTCTACGACAGGGAGCACGAGCTTGAAAAAATCGAGAAGAGCCTTAAAAAAGGTGTTGGTCTGGTTACAATCCTTGGAATCAGGCGTCTCGGAAAGAGCTCACTCCTCAACGTTTCCCTCAACGAACTGCCTTACGGGAGCGTTAAGATCGACGCGAGAAAGGTCTACTCCGAGTTTGGGAACGTTCCAAGGGAAGCCATCGCGAGGCTCGTTCTCAGGGGATTTCTTGAGCGTTTCCCGACTGAAAGGACGAAGGAATTTCTCAGACACCTAAAGGGTGTCCGTTTCATGGGAGTGGGTCTTGAAATTGAAGTATCCCGCGGCGTAAACCTGTTTGAGGTTCTGGAGAGGATTGACTCACTCGGCGAGAGATTCATCATCGCAATAGACGAGGCCCAGTACCTGCGCTTCTCGAATTCACGCTATCCGGAGCTGATTGCCTGGGCGCTCGATGAACTCCAGAACGTGAGCTTCGTCCTCACGGGCTCGGAAGTTGGCCTGCTTGAGGACTTTCTCAAACTCCATGACCCTGAATCAGCGCTCTTCGGGCGCGCCCACGTTGAAGTTGTTTTGAAGAGATTTGAAAGACACCGGAGCCTCGACTTCCTCGGGAAGGGCTTTGAGGAGACTGGTATGAACGTCCCCGGGGATGAGCTTGAAGAAGTCGTTGATGAGCTGGACGGCATAGTCGGCTGGCTCACCCTCTACGGCTACAACCGCTACCTCGGAATGGGCCACAGGGAGGCGTTGAAAAAGCTCAAGGAGGACTCGAAAAAGCTGGTTCTCAACGAATTCTCCAAGCTGAAGAACCTCTCCCCCCGCTATGAGCTGGCGATGAGGGCGGTAGCCAACGGAAAGCACCGCTGGAAGGAGATAAAGGAGACCGTGGAAATCCTTGAGGGAAAGAGGATAGACGACAAGAACTTCTCCAACGTCCTCAGCAACCTCGTCCGCTACCGCTACCTTGAAAAGACCGTTGAGGGCTACCTGATCCCCGATCCCCTCGTGGAACTGGCTTTCAGATAGGGGGCCACCAGTTACTGGTGGGGGGTTAAGGGTACCAAAAACCCCGGAAAGTGGAACCCTTTCCTGCATGGAACCGGGGATTTTAGGGGCCCGCCGTTGGTACCCAGCATTCGAAAACTTTATTTCTCTTGAGGCCGAGGAATTAGAGAACGGGTTCTCTCTTACGGGGGTTGGGTAATGATCCTCAGGCACAGAAGAAGGAAGGGATTCCTCGGGCGGGAGAAGAAGGTAGAGAAGGATTACTTATACGAGCACCACGCGGGAGTGGCGCCGCTCGCAGATCATGTGAGCGGAGAGAAACACGGTGTGGGCTCCACACACACTCGAAGGGAGGTATACACTACGCTAACGTTGTGGAATCCCACTACGACGCCCTGTATGCGCTCGGAAAAGAAATAATAAAGACCGTAACGAAATACCACGATCCCGAAGGAGCCATGTTGCACCTACTGCACAGCTTCGGAAGGGAAGATGACTATATACGTGTGAAAAAACCCAGCCGGACGATCCGAATCTCAAGGGTCACGGCCCACATATAGTCATATACCATAAGCCGTACGAAGAGTTCTACTCCAAGCACAGGGAAGAATTCGTAAGAAGAGCCACAGATACGGTGGAAAGAATACTGGGAAGGAAACTCACCTCAGATGAGAGGCGTAAACTCGAAAGGGCATTTGAACTGGCGCTTGAATACGGCAAAAGATTCCACGACATCTACAGGGGAGTGGGGGAAGATGTCTACGACAGGACAGCAGCAGCCGCGGAGGCACATCGGACAGAGGGATACAGATCCGTTGAGTACGCGGAGAAAACGCTCGGGATAGACTTCTTGGAAAAAGTCGGGGATATTATCCTGGAAATAAACCGCATCATCCCGGGAATTACAAAGCCAGAAGAGATATACGGAGACCGCTGGTACGAATTCCTCAAGAAGAAGGGGATTGATCCCAAGACGCTGGAGCCGGTCAGCGGGGGTAACCAGCGGAAAGGGCCGGCCGATGGTGGAAAAAGCGCCCTTCCTCCAGAGGTCCTCGCCATCGTCAAGGCCCTCGAGTTCTCGGACTTCTCGGAGAATGTCATGAAGAAGGCCGAAGAGGAACTGTTGAGGCTCATAGATGATCTCCTTGAAGACCCGGAAGGAAACGCCCTTGAGATTACCTACGCCGTCAGGCTCCTCAGGCTCGTCCAGCGGGGGGACGTCAAGGACATCAAGAAGCTGGGAAGTTAGGAACTTAAGGGTACCAAAAACTTAAAAAAGTGGAACCCTAACTTTTACCATGCTGGACAGAACACTCGTCAAGCGCTACATAGTGGGCTTCCACGAGAGGGACTTCTCGAACGTTCTCCCGAGGGAGCTGGAAGTCCGGACGCTCCCGGGAAGGGCGACTGTGATAGTCGGGCCAAGGCGTGCTGGAAAGACCTACTACCTGTTCTCCCTCATAGACCCCGAGAACCCGGAGAAGTACCTCTACGTCGATTTCGAGCACCCGGTTTTTCACCCCATGACACCCAGGGATTTCATCACCGTCCTGGACGCCTACCACGAGCTGTATCCCGAGGTAAAGCGCCCCGTGGTAATGCTGGACGAGGTTCAGGCCGTCCCCGACTGGGAGAGGATAGTCCGCTACCTCCTTGACGAGGGCTACACCGTTTACGTCACCGGCTCCTCCTCAAAGCTCCTCTCGCGGGAGGTCGCCACCCACCTCCGCGGAAGGGCCCTTAGCTACACCCTCCTGCCCCTCTCCTTCAGGGAGTTCTTGGCCTTCAGGGGAGTGGATTTCAGGGGCAGGGACTTCTACTCGAACTACACGAGAATCCGCCGGCTCCTTGAGGAGTACCTCCACTACGGTGCCTACCCGGAGGTGGCCCTGGCTCCCGCGGACGTGAGGGAGGCTATACTCAGGGACTACCTCGACGTCCTCATAAGGAGGGACGTCCTTGAGAGGCACAGGGTGAGGAACGTTTACCTCCTCAACGAGCTCCTCTACTTCTCCCTCAACGGCTATTCCAAGTATGTTTCCATCGATTCCCTCTACCGGCTCTTCAAGGGGCGGCTGAAGGTCACCAAAAGAACCATTGCCAACTACCTCTCGTACCTCGAAGAGGCCTTCGCCCTCTTCCTCCTGAGGAAGCTTGAGCCCTCCACCAAGGGGCGCATCGTCGCTCCGAGGAAGCTGTATCTCATCGATACCGGCTTGGCAATCTTCGGTGCCAAGGACACGTCAAGAGACGTGGAAAACGCCGTCTTCCTTGAGCTACTAAGGCGGAGCCTCACCACGCCGGGCGCGGAAATCGGATACTGGAAGAGCCCGAGCGGGCATGAGGTTGACTTCGTGGTCTCGCGCTACGGAAAGGTTGAGGAGCTGGTTCAGGTCAGCATCGACCTGAGCGAGGAGAAAACAAGGAGGAGAGAGTTCCTGGCGCTGCTCCACGCATCTAAGAGACTCGGCTGCGACAGGCTCACGATTGTGACGCTTGAGGAAGAGGACGAGGTGGAGGTGGACCTCTACGGGATGAAAGGACGGATAAGGCTTGTTTCCCTTGCCGGGTGGCTTCTTGGGAGCGGGGAGGAAAAGCTTATCTCTTCCAAAGGTGAAGTTTGAGGATATAATACCGCTTTCAGTGGTGGTGTTTCCGTAATAACTGTGGAGGGGTAACAAGATGGTGAACGCACATATAGTCAAAGAGTACGAAAAAAAGATCCTCGTTCCAGAGGGAATATTCGAAAGAAAAAAGAAGACAAAAAAGATACTCCTCACAAGGATGGTTCGAAAAGACGCCACGCTAATTGCAGAGATGGAGCATCTGCGTGCCCTGTTAGGAAAGCAGGGAATCACAATGGACAAAAAAGTCGAAGATGCTGTAGAACGCATTATATATATTCCCTGCACCATCCGGAAAAGAACCCCTACAACAAGCGGCAGACGGAAATCCGCGTAGCGGCACCAACGGAGGAAGATTCCGCAAAGTACGTCACATTCCTCCAGATTCTGGCAATACCACTCGCGGCGCTATCCAAAAAAGATACAGAAGTGAAGGTAAGGACCGAACGCGCGATGTGGCCTGCAGTTCGCCGAGAGAAAGATCCAAAAATAATCATGGATGAATACGAAGAGCACGAACTAAACAGAACGGACGAGAGGACAATATACACGTATACTGGATATCCCCTGATTCCATTTAGGGAATTCAAGAAGACCGCGTTGGAGAAGGTCGCAAGCAACATATATAATGAGTTCAGAACGCACTTAAGGGGGCGAGTAGATCCCCGTGAGTTCCAAGAATTCGCCAAACTCGCTGCGGAAGCGGCGGAAAAAATAGTAGAAGAAAAGAAACGACGAGCTGGTGGAAGCGGGTTTGCGCCAATTGACGGTGATTTAGAGAAGATTCCAGAAGTTGTCCAGATCGTGAGAATGATAAAACAGATGATGCCGCCCGAATACATCGGCCCGCCGCCAGCACCAAAGAAATTCCCCGAGGTGCAGAAGCAGGTGGAGAGGGAACTCGCCGCGGAACTTCTTGCAATCGCCAAGGGGCTCGAATTTGCGGGCTATTCTGAGGATGCTATGAAGAAGGCCGAGGAGGAACTGCTGAAGCTCATAGATGAACTTTTGGAGAATGAAGCCAACGCCTTTCAGCTCTTCCACGCGGTCAGGCTCCTCAGGCTCGTGCAGAAGAGAGATAGGAACGGAATCAAAAAGTTCGGAGGCTGAAAGCTCAGGGTGCTGGAATTTAATTTAACTCTCAGGTTTGCTTCACGAC
>Ga0256914_1004192_pt1 | contig 10965 bp, 11 predicted proteins | sample HulkmetaG_FD_191571 | JGI IMG/M metagenome (GOLD analysis project Ga0256914, IMG submission 191571) | Hydrothermal chimney microbial communities from Main Endeavour vent field at the Juan de Fuca Ridge, Pacific Ocean - Hulk | ecosystem: Environmental > Aquatic > Marine > Hydrothermal vents ...
ATCGACACCCTGCTGACGCTGGAGATCCTGCTCGCGCTACCCTCCCCAGCCGGGCTCGAGGAGGAGCGGATGGCGCGAAAAGTGGCCATGTTGTCGGAAAGAATCAACGACCGTGGCAGCGACGATACACTCGAACAGGCGCTCTCGCTGCTCGGGAGCATCTGCCCGGACGCCGGGATCACCACCGTCAACCCGACCGACCGCCGGCGCCTGCATGCCATCCGTGATGCCATCACCAGCGAGTTGACCCGCCGGATCGCCGAGCTGCGACAGAGTTGAGCCGGGTCCGCCCGCGCCAACCCCAATCCCGGGAGACGGAAAGAAAAAAGCCCGAACCTTTCGGTTCGGGCTTTTGCATGGTGGCGTCCCCTAGGGGATTCGAACCCCTGTTGCCGCCGTGAAAGGGCGGAGTCCTAGGCCTCTAGACGAAGGGGACGTAGTGGTTTCAGTCCGGAGACTGCGGGCCCGATGACTCACCGGTCATCACGACCATGACTACGCCGGTGAAAAGCAGCAAAAAACCCACTGGTACCAGCATCAGGAAGAATTTGGCCTCGGGCCGATCCGTCAACATGGTCCAGAAACCGGCTATCAGTGACAACGCGGTGGCGACCAGCCCGACGGTGACGAGTATCCTTCCGAGCTTTTGCACTCATTCACCTGACTTGCAGAACTTGGTGGAGCTAGGCGGGATCGAACCGCCGACCTCAACACTGCCAGTGTTGCGCTCTCCCAGCTGAGCTATAGCCCCTGCAAGGGAGCGCGTAATTTACGCGACCGGCTTTTTCTTGTCAACAGAAAAGCGTCTCTCCACTCAGCCGTTTTTTTCGATCCAAGCAACCGCTTTTTTCAGCCGGCGCTGGGTGGCCTCGCGACCGACCAGTTCGAGTGTCAGGCCGATATCGGGAGATTGGGTGCCACCGGTCAAGGCGACCCGCAATGGCATGCCGACCTGCCCCATCTTCAGGCCGTTGGCAGCGGCGAATTCGGCCACGAACCGCTGCAGCCCCCCCGCCTCCCATGGCTCGACCGAGTCGATGGCAATGGCAAGGCGGCGCAGAGTTTCCGCCGTTTCGGCGTTGAACTGCCTGCGTGCCGCCTTGTCGTCATACTGCTCGGGATCCTGGTAGAACCAGGTGGCGGCACGGGCCATGTCATTCAACGTCTTGCTGCGATCGCGCAGCGCATCGACGACCCGCGCGAGCGGCGGGCCCTTGGCGATATCGACGTCGAGCTTCTCACGCAGACGGTCGGCCAACACGGCGGCATCCATCGTCTTGATGTACTGCTCATTGAGCCACAGCAGCTTGGAGGGATTGAAGGTGGAAGCGGCGCGGTTGACGCCTTCGAGCGAGAACAGCTCGATCATCTCCTCCCGGCTGAAGATCTCCTGGTCGCCATGGGACCAGCCGAGACGAACCAGATAGTTGACCAGCGCCTCCGGCAGATAACCCTCCGCCTTGTACTGCATGACGTTGACGGCACCGTGACGCTTGGAGAGACGTTTGCCATCCTCGCCAAGGATCATCGGGATGTGGGCATACCGGGGTGGCTCGGCGCCCAGCGCCCGCAGAATATTGATCTGCCGCGGGGTATTGTTGAGGTGATCGTCGCCGCGAATGACATGGGTGATCCCCATGTCGAGGTCGTCGACGACGACGGTGAGATTGTAGGTCGGCGTGCCGTCGGCGCGGGCGATGATGAGATCGTCGAGCTCGCGATTGTCGATCACCACCCTGCCCTTGACCAGATCGTCGATCTCGACGACGCCATCGAGCGGATTCTTGAAACGGACGACCGGCTGGACACCGGCTGGCGGCGTACCGGTGAAATCCCGGTAGCGGCCGTCGTAGCGGGGCTTCTCCTTGCGCGCCATCTGCTCGGCCCGCAGCGCGTCCAGCTCCTCCTTGCTGCAATAGCAGTAGTAGGCCTGACCGCTGTCGAGCAACTGCTGGATCACCGCCTTGTAGCGGTCCATCCGTTGCGTCTGAAAGTAAGGGCCCTCGTCGTAGTCCAGTCCGAGCCACGCCATGCCATCGAGAATCACCTGTACCGACTCATCGGTGGAACGCTCGCGGTCGGTGTCCTCGATCCGCAGAATGAACTGGCCGCCATGCTTGCGGGCATAGAGCCAGGAGAACAGCGCGGTGCGCGCGCCACCGATGTGGAGATAGCCGGTGGGACTGGGGGCGAAACGGGTACGAACGGTCATGGGCGGCTCGAAAGATTGCGAAGCAGGGATGGTAGCAAAGGCGTCAGAACGAATAAATTTGCAATAGCAGCTGCACGACCAGCAGGGCAAACAGGCCAGCGAGCAGATCATCGACCATAATGCCGAAACCGCCGCCGATACGGCGGTCCAGCCAGCGGATCGGCCACGGCTTGACGATATCGAAGAGGCGGAACAGCACGAAGCCGATCAGCAACCACTGCCACTGCAACGGCACGGCGGCCATCGTGACCAGGTAGCCGACGATCTCGTCCCAGACGATGCCGGGGTGGTCGTGCACGCCGAGCTCTGCAGCCGAACGGTCACAGAGCCAAACGCCGACGGCGAACAACACCGCCGTCAACAGCAGGTAGAGCGGCAGCGAGAGCCCGCCCATCAGCAGGACGAACGGAATGCCCACCAACGTCCCGAAGGTACCCGGCGCGAATGGCGCCAGACCAGCGCCGCCACCGAAGGCGAGCCAGTGGACCGGATGGGAGAAAACGACGGCGGCAGGGATTTTCTTCATTGCTGATTCAAAAGTGTCGGTAGCCCCGCCGTGGTGGTTCGATGCCACGGCCGTGTTCATCGAGCAGGCGGATTCCGGTGGTTTGGACGACCCTCCCCACCCGCGTCAACGCACAGGGCAGATTGTCGGCAATGCCATCGATCGTCACCCGTTGCGCGGGGTCGGCCGTGAAAATCAGTTCGTAGTCGTCGCCACCGGCCAGCGGCAGCGCCCACCCCTGCGCCACCACCCAGCGCCGCACCGGCGCGGACAGCGGCAGTTTCGGCAACTCGATCTCTGCGCCACAACCGCTGGCGGCAAGCAGATGCCCCAGATCGGCGACGAAGCCATCGGAGCAATCGATCATCGCCCGGACGAACGGCGCCAGCGAACGGCCGGCGACGCAACGCGGGCTCGGCCGGTTGAGGCGCTCGACGCAGTGCTCGGCTTCGTCCGCCGGCAACAGGGCCGCCGCCGGATCGCCCTGCACCCGTTTCAGGCCCAGTGCCGCATCACCGAGCGAGCCGGTGACATAGACGTCGTCTCCGGGTCGAGCCCCCGCACGGCGCACCGCCGCGCCGCGATGCACCTGGCCGAGCGCCTGAATCGTCACCGCCAACTCGCCCCGTGTGGTGTCACCACCGACCAGCACGATGCCGGCAGCGGTCTCCAGCGCCGCCAGGCCGGCAGAAAACGCATCCAACCATGCGACGTCGACCCGAGGCAGCGTGAGCGCCAGCGTATACCAGCGGGGCGCCGCCCCCATGGCCGCCAGATCGCTGAGGCTGACGGCCAGCGCCTTGTGGCCGATATCCCGAGGCGGGGTGCCAGCCGGAAAGTGGACGCCCTCGATCAATGTATCGGTGGTCACCACCAGTTGATGACCAGCCGCCAGCGCCAGTACGGCGGCATCGTCGCCGACGCCGACGACCACCCCGGATCCGACGGCGGGACGATGGAAGAACCGCTCGATGAGATCGAACTCCCCCAGCGTCATCCGGTGCCTTTCGTCGCCGCTCTCTCCTGCGGACGGAAGGTCGGCACCAGCTTGTCGACGACGCCGTTGACCATCTTGTAGGCATCGCTGGGACCAAACTTCTTGGTCAGCATCACCGCCTCGTTGATGACCACCTTGAAAGGCACCGAGGGCTCGTTGGCCATCTCCCAGGCCGCAATCCGCAATACCGCATGGGCGACAGGATCGAGCGTCTCGATCCCACGCACGATATGAGGCGCGAGATAGCCGTCGAGTTCACCGCTGTGGTCGATGACGGCCCGGACCAGATGGCAGAAATAGTCGGGATCGGCCTTGGGGTAGTCGATGTCGTCCTCGAACTGACGACAGATCTGGCTTGCCGGCTGCCCGGTCATGTGCCACTGGTAGAGCGCCTGCATCGCCAGTCGGCGCGCCATGCTGCGGCGCTGCCGCTCCCGCCGCGCTCTATCCATTGAGTTTCTTGAGCAGGCTCACCATCTCGATGGCGCCGGCCGCCGCCTCCGCGCCCTTGTTGCCCGCCTTGGTGCCAGCCCGTTCGATGGCCTGCTCGATGGTATTGGTGGTCAGAATCGCATTGATGACTGGCAGCCCGAACTCCAGCGAGACCTGGGCCAGCCCTTTGGAGCTTTCGTTCGCAACGAGGTCGAAATGGGGGGTGGCACCACGGATCACGGCACCCAGGGCGACGATGGCATCGTATTTACCGGACTTGGCCATGGCACTTGCCGCCAGCGGAATCTCCAGCGCGCCAGGCACGTAGACGAGGTCGTAGCTGGCGTCGGAACCGAGCTGGCGGTTGAGAGTGTCCCTGGCGCCTTCGACGAGGCTCTGAACGATGAAGCTGTTGAATCTGGAGGCGATGAGGCCGATGCTGGCCCGCTCGAGACGGAAATCGCCTTCGATGATGTTGATGTCTGCCATGGTGTCGCTTTCCCGTTGAAACAGCGGGAAAGCCTATCACAACTAACGAGCCGGACTCATCACCCGGCAAGTGCCAGTCAGTTGGCGAAGAAGCGCTGTTGTGGCGCCATCGCCGTCACATTGCCGGACGGCTGCTCCTTGTTGGCCTTTTCAAAGCGCAGCGCATAACGACCGACTTCGATGACGTCGCCATCCTCCAGCAGCTTGGAGTCGATCTTCTCACCATTGACCAGCGTACCATTGGTGCTGTTGAGATCCTCGATCAAATAGCCCTCGGGCGTTTTCAGCATCTGGAAGTGCTTGCCGCTGACCGACTTCTGATCGATCTTGATATCGCAGAGGTGGCTGCGACCGACGAGTACGCGATCCTGCCCGAGCGGTTCCACCGACAGCAGGGTGCCGTGTTTGAAAACCTGCAGCTGATACTCCGAGTCGGTCTCCCGCCCTTCGTTGCGGTAGCTGGTGCGGGCCGCATAGGGATCCCACTGCAGATCCTCGATGGCGGAGGCCAGATCTTCCTTGGTGACCTTGTCGTGATCGCGTGAATAGGCCGTCAACAGAGCAGTGTCACACAACGTATTGATGAGCCGCGGAATCCCGCCAGTGTATTCGATGATGGTATTGAGCAACTCATCGGGAAAGAGGTCGCTGGGCAGTTCGATATCGTCATCGTTGGAGCGATAGGTGAGCAGCTTCTCGCCGGGCGGCACCGGCGTGAACTTGGCGGCCGAGGCCGTCGCCAGACGAAAGCGGATATAGGAGCGCACCTCGTCGAAACCCAGGCCGTCGAGATGAAACCGCAGCCGAATGCGCTGGAACAGCTGCTCCATGCTGGGACGCGCCAGAATCCGGCGCAGCTCCGGCTGGCCCACGAGGAAGATGTTGAGCAGCTTCTCGCGATTGGAGTCGAACCCCGACAGCAGGCGGATCTCCTCCAGCACGCGTTCATCGAGGTTCTGGGCTTCATCGATGATCACGACCACCGTTTCGCCCTCTTCGTATTTGCGCTGCAGAAAGTGGTTGAGCATGCTCAGCAGCTCCACCTTCGACTGGGTGTGGAACGGATTGACGCCCAACTGGTCGAGCAGCGCCTGTATGAACTCCACCTCGTTGAGCTGGGTCTGATGGATCTTGGCCACCGTCAGCTTGGAGCCCGCCTCCTCCAGCATCTTCTGGATCAACGTGGTCTTGCCGGTGCCGATCTCCCCGGTGATGACGATGAAGCTGTCACGGCTCCACAGCACGTAGTCCATGTAGTTCTTGGCCGTCGTGTGCGCCAGACTCGGATAGAAGAACTTGGAGTCCGGCGACAGGCGGAACGGATCGGATTCGAGATTGAAGTGCTCTAGATACATAGTCAGAACTGCTTGGATTGCCCCTTGTACTCCACCGTCAGATACAACACGTTGTCTTCGTACTTCTGTGTCAACTTGTTGGTCTCCGGATCGCGGATATCGCTGTCATTGTCCACCTTGTAGGCGCCGGCGACGACATTCAAGCTCTCAGTGACAGCATAGCTGACACCGAAACTGGGGGAACGGGTCTCAGCAAAGCCGTTGTCCTTGTTGGGAAACTCCGTGCGTGACTGATAGTAGTCCAACCACAACGTCATACGCTCGGAGACGAGATAGCTCAAGCCGATGCCGCCCCCCTTCTCTTCCCCGTCCGCGGCGGCATCGAGCTGGTAACTGTTCTTGCCCATGAACGCGCTCATGGTGACGCCGATGCGCGAACCGTTGTAGGCATACGACACGTCGCCACGCTCGGTTTCATAGGCGCCGATGCCAACGATCTTCCCGGGGTCGATGGTCCGTGTCTCGCTGACGTCGAGCAAGCGAGAGTAGAACGGGTCGTAGGCATCCATCGCCGGATCGGTGAACTTGCTGGAGTAGCTGATACTCCAGCCATGGAACGCATCCTTGTGGCTCGTCACCTTCAACGCATAGGCGGCGGTCGAATCACTGGCGCCGACCTCGTGATCGACATAGTTTGCCCCAACCCGAAGATCGAGCACACCAAACGGCATCTCGCGGTTGTAACGCCCGAGAATGGAGATGAGGTCGTAGTCGGTCAGATACTCCTCTTCGAACTTGACCGACGAGAGGCTGCCCTCGATCCCCGCGCTGCTGTATTCGTTGAGCGCCCGCGTCAACACGCCGGTGGCGATCAGGCGCTGGTTGTCCCGGTCTGACTCGGAGTAGTAGACATCGGCGATACGCAATTTGGCCAGGCCATCGTAGAGCCCCCGGGCAAAAACGAAGTCCGGCCCCGTGGCCAATACGTTGAAGATCTCCCGGTTGTCGGGGGTATCACCCGCCGTGGTATTGATCCGCTGGGCATAGGCATAGTCTTCCACCGCCCACGACAGGCGGTTGGGCTGAATCGTCCAGTCCAGCGCCACCTCGACGGTCGGCAACAACTGGGAACTGAACGTGTTGCGACTATAGGATTCATGGACCAGCAATACATCCGCCTTGGCCTTCAGATCGGTCGTATCCTCCTTGAAGACGAAGCCGAAATAGGGCCGCATCACCGTGTCCTCGATCTCCTGATCGGGATCATCGATCCGGTTGGCATTGGAGTGTCTCTCCGTCGTGATGCCGAGCCGTGGCTGAAACTCCTTGGCCGAAACACCCGAGGAGGCGAGAAGACAGCCCATGACTGTCAGTGGAAGCAGATAACGGCAAGGAGAATCCATGATCATGCCCTATTTGGCCATGCCGGCGAGAAACCCCGGCATCCTCGGCAAACCACCGAGTACGACGCCGAGAAACTTCTCCGGATCGAGCTTGGCGATGGACTTGCGAATACGCCCCTCGGATACCTTGCCGTAAGGCACATACAACACGGTGAAATCGGCATATTCGTTCAGCAGCTCGACATCGGCCACCTTGTCCACCGGTGGCGCGTCGAGAATCGTGAAGCGTTCCCGCGGGTAACGGCGGGTGATGTCCTTGACCAGAATCCGCATCCGCGTCGAACGGATGAAATCGAACCCCGGAGTATCGAACTTGCCGAACGGGATGATCCGCATCCGCGGCACGCCGGTTGGCTGGATCACGTCCTTGGCGGTCATGACGTCACTGGAGACGAAGTCCGCCAGCCCGGCCACATTCTCCGCATCCCCCCACAGCCGCCCCTTCGACGGCTGCAGCTCCACCAACAGCGAAGTACGATTCTCGTCGCGGGCGAACACCGCCGCAAGGTTGCGTGCAAAATAGGGCGGCTGCTCCTCGCCGCTGACCGAGGTCACCAGCACCGTGGCACCCAGACCGGGACGACGCAGCGTAATCCGGTTGCGCAGGTCCTCCAGCAGCAGCTCGGTATCCTCGTTGACCTCGTCGCCCTCGGGAATCAGGTGATTCTCCAACAACTGTTCGCGGGTGAAGACGAACGGCTGGTACATCCGGCCGATCTGTTCGCGCGCTTCGACGCTGCGGACGATGATTCCATCTTCGTATTCGAAGCGGCGCTGCCGCATCGTGTTGTCGTGACGCGTATCGACAATGGCGCCATCGCCACCCCCGCCGGGCCCCGTAACCTTCTTCAGTGCGCGTCCAAACGAATCCGACATGATTCAACCACCCGTTATTTCAAGAGTTCGGGGGATATCCGCAGATACCCCACGATCGCGATAATGACAAAGGTCAGCCAGATACGCAGACGTATGCCCCGATCCAACCGCCTTTCCGCCAACAGATCCCTGTCGTTGGCAATACTCGTCACCGCGCCGAGCACCGGCACATTGAGCCGTGCCTGGATCAGCTCCGGCGACTTCACCGTGCCGTCGATGATCTGGTAGAGATAGACCAGCGCCGCCGGCGTCAGAATACCCAGCAGCAGCCCGGCGATGACGAAATGGATGAAACGGAAGCCGGTCGGCGTCGTCGGCAGGAAGGCCGGCTGATCGATCTTGATGTTCAGCCCCTTGCCCTGGGTATCGACCTCCTTGTCGAAACGGGCCGACTCACGGCGCTTGAGCAGGCTCTCGTAGAGCTGTTTGTTGACCTCGTAGTCACGGGTCAGCTCGGCCAGCTGCGCATCGTTCTCGTTGACCAGCGACCCTTTCTTGCGCTCAGCCTCGATATTGGCCCTGGCCTCGGCGATTCGCGTCTGCAGAGTCGCTATCCGCGTCCGGGTATCGGCCAGCTGCAGGCGAATGTCCTGATAGACCTTGTTGGCCTTGACGTCGATACCCGCCAGATCCATCGAATCACCACGCTTCTCCTCCTCGATCTGACGGCGAACGTCCTCGATCTGCGCCTTCACCGCGACGATCTCCGGATAACTCTCAGTATAGTCGAGACGCAGCTTGGCCAGCTTGTCCTGCAGCGCCTCCAGCTTGGCGACATACTGGGACTGGCGCGCCAGACTGACCGTCGATTTGACCTCACCCTGAAGCTGCCGCTCCAGGCTGGCCTTCTTGATCAGCTCCTCTTTCAGATCGAGTTCGGCCTGGTCGATCAGCATCTGCAAGCGCTCGATCCGCCCGGACACCGCCGCCTCCGAACCGACCCCCTTGGCCAACCGCTCCGACTTGAACTTCTTGAGCTTCTCCTCGGCCTCCAGCAGCTTGCGGTGATAGGTCTTTACCTGGGCGTCGATGAACTCGAACGCCTCGCCACTCTCTCGCGCCTGATAACCGTGCGTGGAATCGATGAAGATGTCGGTCAACCGGGTCGCCACCTCCTTGGCCATCGCGGGATCGGGGTCGCGAAACTCGATCTTGATGTAGTTGTTGGTGTCACCCAACATCCCGACCTTCGTATTGGCCTTGAGCTTTTGCAGCCGCACCTCCTGCTCGACGGTTTCGATCTTGTCGTCGATCTCGCCGAGGGCCTGCATCAGCTTGGTCATGGTCTTGCGGCTGTAGATGATCTCCTTCGCCACCTTGGCCCAGTCCGGGTTGCCCTGGGCCGAGGTACCATCCGGCAGCAGTGGCGCGATCTGGGAGCGAGCGTCGAACAGCAGGGTCGAATAGGAGGCATACATGTTCGGCTTGAAGTAACCGATGCCGGTGAACGTCAACGCAATCACCGAGAAAAGCGTCGCCACCCACCAGCGGTACTGCACCATATTGCGCAGAAAGAGCTGAAAGTCTGTCTCAACCGAATATCGCATCTGATTCCCTGCCTGAATGTTCTATCGCCTTGCCTTGCAGGACCGCGGCTCGCGGCCCGGAACCATGGCCCGCCTAGAAAGCCCGCTCCGGCACCGTGATGACATCACCCGGCAACAACGGATAGTTGGTGGTCAGATCGCCTTTCTTCAGAATCCGCTTCAAGCGCACACGGTAGACCTTGCGCTTGTTGCCGTCCTTGCGGTAGAGCTTGGTGCCATCGGCATTGGCGAACTTGTTGACGCCACCGGCCTCCAGCACGGCATCGAGCACCGTCATCCCCTGACGATACTGTAGCGACTTGGGCTTGTTGACCGCGCCGGTGATCCGGATCCGCGACAGGAACTCGTCGCTCTCCAGCTTGGTCAGCATAACGGTGACCTGGGGATCGCGCAGATAGGTGGACAGCTTGTCCCTGATCAGGGCAGCGACCGCCGTCGGCGTCTTGCCACCGACGGGCACATCACCGATCAACGGCACCGAGATATTGCCATCCGGCCTGACCGGCACGGTGACGGAGAGATCCGGGTTCTTCCAGACGCTCACCTTCACCTCGTCGTCTACTCCGATGCGGTATTCGTCCGCATTGCGATAGGCGGCCGCAACCGCGTCGTCGATGATCGCGTTGTTGCTCGCGCTATTGGCCTTGACCGGCCCGGACCCCGCCGATTCACACCCCGACAGCAGCGCCAACAGCAGGAGCAGAACGACATGAATGAACGAAAATGACCTCATCTGAGTAAACCTCGATTATTAACAATAGCTTCTATGTTTCTGACAAACTGGAAGTTCTCTACCTCTCCCCACAGACAGCAGAAGCGTTCGAGAATTCAATCCAATCCGGCGGATATTCAAGTATAAGACAGTCGATGCAAATAAATAACTGTTTTAACTAGCTTTTATAGTCGACGGACACCTACGACCACCACCGCGCCGATGGTGACGGCGCCCTCCCCCGGGACTCGGACGGTTTCAGAGGCACAGTATAGGGAACCCCGACAGTGAAAAAGACGAACCCGCCCACGTTTTTCGCCGCTGTCCGGCCATTCGGCACACCCCCTCACACGCTCTGCAATCCAATTAACAGACGCCACTCGGCGGCAACCGGCGGCGGAACACTGTAGTCACTCCACGGCAATTTCACGCCGCCTGCCGACGCCGGCAGGTGTAAAGAGCACACAAGGGTCTACCCGGGCGACCCCCCCGAATTG
>Ga0256914_1004193_pt1 | contig 10963 bp, 9 predicted proteins | sample HulkmetaG_FD_191571 | JGI IMG/M metagenome (GOLD analysis project Ga0256914, IMG submission 191571) | Hydrothermal chimney microbial communities from Main Endeavour vent field at the Juan de Fuca Ridge, Pacific Ocean - Hulk | ecosystem: Environmental > Aquatic > Marine > Hydrothermal vents ...
CTAGCCGCCCCTGATCGATTTTGCCAGTGCTTATGACGCCTCGGTTCCTTCCGTGGAAAGGTTGCCCGCCTCTTCCAGTTGCTCCGCCTTGATGCGTTCGTAGATCTCCTCCCGGTGAACGGAAATGTCCCTCGGGGCGTTCACGCCGATGCGCACCTGGTTGCCTTTCACACCGAGCACGGTAACGGTGACATCGTCACCGATCATCAGGGTCTCTCCGACCCTGCGCGTCAATATCAACATGAGTCAAAACTCCTCGTCTAAGTTCCTTTCGGCTCCCGGCCACTTTCCCGGTGGCCGGGATCACCCGTTCAAACCAAGCCTAGCTGCTTGATTATAATCATTGACGACGCCTCATTCTACTGTTCGCTTGAATAATCCATATTGGAATCTTGAATCAGGTGTCGACCCGATCGAGGTGAAAAGCCTCGTGGAGCGTGCGGACTGCCAGCTCCAGGTATTTCTCCTCGACGATGACGGAAATCTTGATCTCCGAGGTGGAGATCATCTGGATGTTGATCTGCTCGTCGGCAAGGGCCTTGAACATGGTGCTGGCGATGCCGGCGTGGGAGCGCATGCCCACTCCCACGAGGGCGATCTTGACGATCTTGTCGTCGGCCTCCACCTCCCGGGCACCCAGCTCTTCGGCCGTCCTCTTCAGAATCTCGAGGGCGCGGTCCAGGTCGTTGCGGTGCACGGTGAAGGTGAAGTCGGTGGTGCCGTCCTTGCCGATGTTCTGGACGATCATGTCCACCTCGATGTTGGCCTCCCCGATGGGACCGAGGATCTGGTAGGCCACGCCGGGATGGTCGGGCACACCCCGGATGGTGAGCTTGGCCTCGTCGCGGCTGAAAGCGATGCCTGAGATCTTTGCCTGTTCCACGTTCTCGTCCTCTTCCAGGGTGATGAGCGTCCCCTCGCCCTCTTGGAAGCTGGAGAGAACGCGCAGGGGTACATTGTACTTGCCGGCAACCTCCACCGAGCGGATCTGCAGCACCTTGGAGCCCGAGCTGGCCATCTCCAGCATCTCCTCGAAGGTGATGCGGTCGAGGCGGCGCGCCTTGGGCTCCACGCGCGGGTCGGTGGTGTAGACGCCGTCCACGTCGGTGTAGATCTGGCACTCGTCCGCCTTCAGCGCCGCCGCCATGGCCACCGCCGTGGTGTCGGAACCACCGCGCCCCAGGGTGGTGATGGCGCCGCTCTCGTCCACGCCCTGGAAGCCGGCCACCACCACCACGCGCCCGGCCTCGAGGTCGGCACGCACCCGGGTGCCGTCGATGTCGGTGATGCGCGCCTTGCTGTGGGCGCTGTCGGTGCGGATGTGCACCTGGCCACCGGTGTAGGAGCGGGCGTCCACCCCCAGGCGGTGCAGCGCCATGGCCAGCAGGGCGATGGTCACCTGCTCGCCGGTGGAGAGCAGCACGTCCATCTCCCGGGGACTGGGATCGGGGTTGATCTCCTTCGCCAGCGCGATGAGCCGGTTGGTCTCGCCCGACATGGCGGAGACCACCACCACCACCTGGTTGCCGCGGTCGTGCCAGGACTTCACCTTCTCGGCCACGGCGCGGATGCGCTCCACGCTGCCCACCGAGGTGCCGCCGTACTTCTGAACGATGAGTGCCATCTGTCTAGGGTTCCAGGATGTAACGAAACGGCCCGGCGATGCCGGGCCGCGGCGAATTATAACCGGCGGCCGACGCTTATCCCAACCGCTCCCTCACCCAGGGTTCCACCGAGTCCAGGGCCGCGGGCAGGGCGCCGGGATCGGTGCCGCCCGCCTGGGCCATGTCGGGCCGCCCGCCGCCGCGCCCGCCCACCTGCTCGGCCACCCTCTTGACCAGGTCGCCTGCCTTCACCCGGTCGGTGAGGTCCTTGGTGACACCGGCCACCAGGTTCACCTTGCCGTCGTTCACCGTCGCCAGCACGATGACGGCGGAACCGAGCTTGTTCTTGAGCTGGTCCAGGGTATCGCGCAGGGTCTTGACGTCGGCCCCCTCCAGGGTGGCGGCCAGCACTTTCGCCTCGCCCAGGTCGACGGCCTGCGAGGCCAGGTCGGAGCCGGCCGCCGAGGCCAGCTTCGCCTTGAGCCGCTCCATCTCCTTCTCCTGCCGGCGGCTCTTCTCCAGCAGGGCGCGGACCTTCTCCTCCACGTCGTCGGGGCCGGACTTCACCAGGCCGGCGATCTCCTGCAGCCGATCCTCGGCCTGCTGGACCCACTCGATGGCGCGCTCGCCGGTGACCGCCTCGATGCGGCGCACGCCCGAGGCGATCCCCCCCTCGCTGACGATCTTGAACAGGCCGATGTCGCCGGTGGCGCGCACGTGGGTGCCGCCGCACAGCTCGATGGAGAAGTCGCCCATGCGCAGCACCCGCACCTGCTCTTCGTACTTCTCGCCGAAGAGCGCCATGGCGCCGGCGGCCTTGGCGTCCTCCAGCGCCATGATGCGGGTCTCCACCACCAGGTTCTCGCGGATCTGCTCGTTCACCAGCCGCTCGATGGCGTGGAGCTGCTCGCGGGTCAGCGGCTCGAAGTGAGAGAAGTCGAAGCGCAGCCGCTCCGCCTCCACCAGGGAGCCCTTCTGCTGCACGTGCTCCCCCAGGATCCTGCGCAGGGCCGCGTGCAGCAGGTGGGTGGCGGAGTGGTTGAGGGCGATGGCGCGGCGCTTGTCGGCGTCCACCTCGGCTGCCACCTGGTCCCCCACGTGGAGTTCACCCCGGGTCACATGGCCGATATGGCCGAAGACTGAGGCGCCCTGCTTGCGGGTGTCCTCCACCTGGAACTCCACCTCGCCCTCCACGCGCAGCCACCCCCGGTCGCCCACCTGGCCGCCGGACTCGGCGTAGAAGGGGGTTCGGTCCAGCACCACCATGCCGCTTTCCCCCTCGGCCAGGGCGTCCACCGATTCACCGTTGCGGAAGAGACCGATGACGGTGGCCCGGTCGCCCAGGCGCTCGTAGCCGGTGAAGTCGGTGGCGCCCTCCACGTCGAGCTGCGCCTGCTGCTCCATGCCGAACTGGCTGGCGGCGCGGGCACGCTCGCGCTGGGCGTTCATCTCCCGCTCGAAACCCACCTCGTCGATATGCAGGCCCCGCTCTCGGGCGATGTCGGCGGTGAGGTCGGCGGGAAAACCGTAGGTGTCGTAGAGCCGGAAGACCAGTTCGCCGGGGATGGTGTCGCCCTCCAGCGCACCGATGGCCTCCTCGAGGATCTTCATGCCCTGCTCGATGGTCTCGGCGAAGCGCTCCTCCTCCAGGCGCAACACCTTCACCACGGTGTCGCGCGCCTTCGGCAGTTCGGGGTAGGCGTCGCCCATCTGTTCGAGCAGGGGATCCACCAGCCGGTGGAAGAAGGGTTCCCGGCAGCCGAGCTGGTAGCCGTGGCGGATGGCGCGGCGGATGATGCGCCGCAGCACGTAGCCGCGCCCCTCGTTGCCGGGGGTGACCCCGTCCACGACCAGGAAGGCGCAGGATCGAATGTGGTCGGCGATCACCCGCAGGGACTTGTTCTCCAGGTCGGAGGTGCCGGTCACCTCCGCCGCCGCCCGGATGAGGGCCTGGAAGAGGTCGATCTCGTAGTTGGAGTGGACCCCCTGCATCACCGCCGCCAGCCGCTCCAGCCCCATGCCGGTGTCCACCGAGGGCTTGGGCAGGGGCGTCATGTTGCCCTCGCTGTCGCGGTTGTACTGCATGAAGACCAGGTTCCAGATCTCGATGTAGCGGTCGCCGTCCTCCTCGGGAGTGCCGGGCGGACCGCCCTCCACCTCGGGACCATGGTCGTAGAAGATCTCGGAGCAGGGTCCGCAGGGCCCGGTGTCGCCCATGGACCAGAAGTTGTCGCTCTCGTAGCGCTTGCCGCCCGGCTTGTCGCCAATGCGGGTGAAACGGGCGGGATCGATGCCGATCTCCTCCAGCCAGACGCGGGCCGCCTCTTCGTCCTCCTCGTAGACCGTCACCCAGAGCTTCTCCGGCGGCAGCTCCATCACCCGGGTCAGAAACTCCCAGGCGTACTCGATGGCCTCCTTCTTGAAGTAATCGCCGAAGCTGAAGTTGCCCAGCATCTCGAAGAAGGTGTGGTGGCGGGCGGTGTAGCCCACGTTCTCCAGGTCGTTGTGCTTGCCGCCGGCGCGCACGCAACGCTGCACCGAGGCGGCGCGGGTGTAGGGGCGCTTCTCCTTGCCGAGAAAGACATCCTTGAACTGCACCATGCCTGCGTTGGTGAAGAGCAGGGTGGGGTCGTTGGCAGGCACGAGGGAGCTGGAGGGGACGATGGTGTGCCCCTTGCTCTCGAAGTAGTCGAGAAAGGCCTGGCGGATCTCGGCGCTGGTTTTCATCCGGGAACTTTTTTCGGGAAACGCAAGGAGCTAAATGGTATGCAGTCCGGCGGCAAAAGTCATCCCCGAGCCTCCGCTGCGGATCCGGCCCGGCGAGGGGCCAGCGGGGACGCTGCAAATACATCCCTGGCCGCTCTATGGCTTCCTGCCACCGCGGCACTCGTACATCCCTGTACAGCGTACGCTCGACCTCGGGCATCCTGCCCTCGGACGCCCCGCCACCCCCTCTCCGGCCCCTCTTCAGGCGAAGGCCTCAAGAAAAGAGATAATCGCGAACGAGGTGTTCGGGAAACCCCCGGCCGGCGAGGAAGCGGGCCCTGCGGCCCATCTCCCGGCGATTCCCGGGCGGGTCGTTGCCGAACTTGCGCCGGGCCACCTGGAGCAGCAATTCCCGCCACTGCTCCTCCACCGCTTCCAGCGCCTGCCGGATCCGCGCCTCGTCGATCCCCCGCTCTTTCAACTCGGCGCGGATGCGCAAGGGGCCGAACCCCCGCTCCATGCGGGAGTGGAGATAGTTCTCGACGAAACGGTCGTCGCTCTGCAACCCTTCGGCGGCGAGTTCATCCAGCACCGCTTCGAGCACCTCGCCGGGGACGTTGCGTCCGAGCTTGCGTCTCAGCTCGGCGCGACTGTGCTCGCGCGTGGCCAGCAGGCGCACCGCCGCCCGGTACGCCTGCCGGTGGTCGTCACCAGGATCAGCCATCCGCCTCGGCGGCCGCCTCCTCCTTGGGAGTGGTGTCGGGCAGCAGCTCGGCGCGGATCCTCTGCTCGATGTCGGCGGCGATCTCGGGATTCTCCTTGAGGAACTGGCGTACATTCTCCTTGCCCTGGCCGATGCGGTCGCCGTTGTAGGCATACCAGGCGCCGGATTTCTCGATGATGCCCTGTTTCACCCCCAGGTCGATGATCTCGCCTTCGCGGGAGATGCCCTCGCCGTAGAGGATCTGGAACTCCACCTGCTTGAAGGGGGGCGCCACCTTGTTCTTCACCACCTTCACGCGGGTCTCGTTGCCGATCACCTCATCGCCCTTCTTGATGGCGCCGATGCGGCGGATGTCCATGCGCACCGAGGCGTAGAACTTGAGGGCGTTGCCACCGGTGGTGGTCTCGGGGCTGCCGAACATGACGCCAATCTTCATACGGATCTGGTTGATGAAGATGACCACGCAGTTGGAGCGCTTGATGTTGGCAGTGAGCTTGCGCAGGGCCTGGGACATGAGGCGCGCCTGCAGGCCCACGTGGGAGTCGCCCATGTCGCCCTCGATCTCAGCCTTGGGAGTGAGCGCCGCCACCGAGTCCACCACCACCACGTCCACGGCGCCGGAACGCACCAGCATGTCGGTGATCTCCAACGCCTGCTCGCCGGTGTCGGGCTGGGAGACCAGCAGCTCGTCGATGTTCACCCCCAGCTTCTCGGCATACTGGGGATCCAGGGCGTGCTCGGCGTCCACGAAGGCGCAGGTGCCGCCCTGTTTCTGGGCCTCGGCCACCACGTGCAGGGTGAGGGTGGTCTTGCCCGAGGATTCGGGGCCGTAGATCTCCACGATGCGGCCGCGCGGCACGCCGCCGATGCCCAGGGCGATGTCCAGCCCCAAGGAGCCGGTGGAGACGGCCTCGATGTTGCCGATGGCGGTTCCGTCCCCCATGCGCATCACCGATCCCTTGCCGAACTGTTTCTCGATCTGACTCAGTGCGGCGGCCAGCGCCTTCTTGCGGTTCTCGTCCATTCTCGTCACCTGTGGTCAGTGGTTGGATCCCGGTTGGGAAGAGTGTAGTTGGTTCTCCGTTTGTTTTCCAGTGCTTTTGCCGGGCCGGTATCGAGAACCGGGACCGGGGTTGTCATGGAACGCGGCGTGAGGGTCCAGAAGGGGGCTGTCGGGGACGCTGCAACTACATCCCTGTACGCTCGGCCTCGGGCATCCTGCCCTCGGACGCCCCGCCATCCCCCTTCTGGACCCTCACGCCGGGCGCAGCCTGTTCAACCGATTGCCTTCCACGGATGTCACTGGAAACCACGGTGAAAGGATAACGGATGGGGTGGCTCACCAGGTGAGCCTGCGGACAGGGTCCGTGCCAGGCGGTTGGCCGGACCTCCTTGGCGGGGACGCCGTGAACCCGTCCTGGGGGCTTCCCGGCGGCATCCCTGCCGCCGAAACCCCGCCAGGGAGATCCGGCCAACCGCTTCGACCGCTCCGAAACCAACTCCCAACCTCGAACCATTGTTGGCGCCCCCTTCGGAAGAGAGCTGCCCCCTCTCCCACCGACTACCCTTCCAAGGCCCACCCTTCCAGTGGCCGGTAATGGGGCGGATCGCCCCCGGGTCTGGACTCCACCAGCACGAAGTGGTCCACCGGCCAGCGGATGGGCTCGGGCAGCCGCGCCGCGGCGGCCGGCGTGGTCTTGCGCAGCAGGGTGACGTGGGGACGGTAGGGCCGCTTCTCCGGTTCGAAGCCACAGGCTTCCAGGTTGCGCGCCAGCTGCTCCACCAGCCGCTGCAGGGCCGGCGGCACCCCCTCGGGGCCGGCCCAGGCGATGCGGGGCCTGGGCCAGAAGTCGAGGCGGTCGATCTCCAGCTCGAAGGGCTCGCCACGGACGGCCCGCGCCGCCTCGGCGATGCACGCCTGCCGCCCCGGCTCCACCGGGCCGAGGAACTGGAGGGTGATGTGGAGATCTTCCGGGTGGACCCAGCGCCCCGTCACCTGGGGCAGCTCGGCCTGGAGGGCGGCCAGCCGTGCGCGCACCGCTTCGTCCGGCCAGAGGGCGAAGAAGAGCCGCCTACGCGCGCCGGCCAAGGAGCTCCCCCACCCCTTCCAGGGCCCGGATCACCGCCTGCCGCCGCACCGCCTCGCGGTCGCCGGGGAAACGGCGCCGATCCACCCGGCGGAAATGATCGCCCAGGGCCCAGCCGAAGCAGACGGTGCCCACCGGCTTGGTCTCGCTGCCGCCCCCGGGGCCGGCGATGCCGCTCACCGACACCGCCACACGGGCACGGCTGTGGCGCAGGGCGCCGATGGCCATCTCCATCACCACCGGCAGGCTCACCGCGCCGTGGGCCTCGAAGAGCTCCCGGGGCACATCCAGCAGCTCCATCTTGGCCTCGTTGGTGTAGGTGACGAACCCCCGCTCGAACCACTGGCTGGAGCCGGGGATGTCGGTGACCACCTTGGCGATCCAGCCGCCGGTACAGGACTCGGCGGTGGCCAACAGCAGGCCCCGGGCCAGCAGCAGGCGGCCGATGTCCCGGGCGAGCTGTTGCAGCACCTGCTCTTGCATTAGAATTCCGTCTTTCCCTCTGTCGAAGGAATCACCATGAGCAATTCCGAGATCAAGGTAGAGCGTAACCCCTCTCCCATGAAACTGGAAGTGCTGGGCGTGGAGAACTGGGGTATCTGGCGCAAGGAAAAATCCACCTTTCCCTGGACCTACACCCAGCAGGAGACCTGCTACATTCTCAAGGGGCGTTTCATCGTCACCCCCGAGGGCGGCGAACCCATGGAATTCGGCCGCGGCGATCTCATCACCTTTCCCGCGGGACTCAAGTGCACCTGGGAGATCCTCGAGGACGTGGAGAAGTATTACGATTTCCAATAATCTCAACACCGTTTCCCGGTACGTAGGCCCTGCCGGAAGTTGCCGGCGGGACGTCCGAGGCCAGGGATGGCCGAGGCCGAGCGCACAGGGATGTGCTTGTAGCGGTCCCGCCGGCAACTTCCGGCAGGGCCGGGGGCAGGCAAGCCTTGGTGAAGCCGCCACCCATCTCTGAATCCAGCCTCTTGGCGCGCCGCATGTCACCCAGCAAACACAAGCATACCCCCATGATGCAGCAGTACCTCCGCATCAAGGCGGAGTACCCCCACATGCTGCTCTTCTACCGCATGGGGGACTTCTACGAGCTCTTCTACGAAGACGCCGAACGGGCGGCGCAGCTGCTGGACATCACCCTCACCAGCCGCGGCAAGTCCGCGGGCGAGCCCATCCCCATGGCCGGGGTGCCGGTACACGCGGTGGAGAACTACCTGGCACGGCTCATCCGCCAGGGCGAGTCGGTGGCCATCTGTGAACAGATCGGCGACCCGGCGAAATCCAAGGGCCCGGTGGAGCGCAAGGTGGTGCGCATCGTCACCCCCGGCACCGTCACCGACGAGGCCCTGCTGGAGGAGCGGCGCGACAACCTACTGGCCGCCCTCTTCCCCGGCGGGCAGGGCTGGGGACTGGCCACCCTCGACCTGGCCGGCGGCCGCTTCCGTGTGCAGGAGCCCGGGGACGAAGAGACCCTCCTCGGCGAGCTGGAACGGCTGCAGCCGGCGGAGCTGCTGGTGCCCGAGGAGCAGGTGCCCCCCTTTCTGGAGAAGGCCGGACTCCACCTCACCCGCCGTCCCGAGTGGCACTTCGACCTCGACACCGCGCGCCGGCTGCTGACGGAGCAGTTCGGCACCCGCGACCTCGGCGGCTTCGGCTGCGAGGAGATGGAGCTGGCCATCCGCGCCGCCGGCGCCCTGCTCCAGTACGTGCAGGAGACCCAGCGCAGCGCCCTGCCCCACCTCACCGGCCTGCGCGTGGAGCGCCACGACGAGGCGCTGGTGATCGACGCCGCCACCCGCCGCAATCTCGAGATCGACCGCGCCCGCTCCGGGCAGAAACGCCACTCCCTGGTGGGGCTGATGGACCACACCGCCACCGCCATGGGCAGCCGCCTGCTGGCGCGCTGGATCAACCGCCCCCTGCGCGACCGCGCCGCCCTCGTCGCCCGCCACGACGCCATCGAGGAGCTCACCGGGTGGTACGAGCTGGAAGAGTTCCGCCGCCTGCTGGCGGGGATCGGCGACATCGAGCGCATCCTCTCCCGCATCGCCCTGGGCAGCGCCCGCCCGCGCGACCTGGCCACCCTGCGCGACTCCCTGGCCCTGCTGCCGGAGATCCAGGCGCTGCTGCGCCCCCTCCAGTCCCCCCTGCTGCGCGAGCTGGCCGACCAGGCGGGAGAACGACCCGAACTGGTGGAGCTGCTGCGGCGCGCCATCCGCGAGAACCCGCCCATGCTCATCCGCGACGGCGGCGTGCTGGCCGAGGGCTGGGACGAGGAGCTGGACGAGCTGCGCAACCTGTCGCAGAACGCCGACCGGTTTCTCCTGGAGCTGGAGGCGCGCGAGCGCGAGCGCACCGGCATCGCCACCCTCAAGGTGGCCTACAACCGGGTGCACGGTTACTACATCGAGGTGGGCCGTACCCACGCCGACCATCTCCCCGCCGACTACGTGCGGCGCCAAACCCTCAAGGCCACCGAGCGCTACATCACCCCCGAGCTGAAGAAGTTCGAGGACCAGGTGCTCTCCGCCCGGGAGCGGGCCCTGGCGCGGGAGAAGCGCCTCTACGAGGCGCTGCTGGAGCAGCTCCGCCCCGCCATCCCCGGGATCCAGCGCTGCGCCGGGGCCCTGGCTGCCCTGGACGTGCTGGCCAACCTGGCCGAGCGGGCCCTGGCCCTCGACTTCCGCCGGCCGCGGCTGGTGGAAGAACCCGGCATCCACATCGAGGCGGGGCGCCACCCGGTGGTGGAGCGGAGCCTGGAGACCCCCTTCGTGGCCAACGACCTCCACTTCGACGACCAGCGGCGCATGCTGGTGATCACCGGCCCCAACATGGGCGGCAAGTCCACCTACATGCGCCAGTGCGCGCTCATCGTCATCCTCGCCTACGCCGGCAGCTTCGTGCCGGCAGAGCGTGCCGTCATCGGCCCGGTGGACCGCATCTTCTCGCGCATCGGCGCCTCCGACGATCTGGCCGGCGGCCGCTCCACCTTCATGGTGGAGATGGAGGAGACCGCCAACATCCTGCACAACGCCACCGGGCAGTCGCTGGTGCTCATGGACGAGATCGGCCGCGGCACCAGTACCTTCGACGGCCTCTCCCTGGCCTGGGCCTGCGCCGTGGAGCTGGCCACCCGCATCCGCGCCTGCACCCTCTTCGCCACCCACTACTTCGAGCTCACCACCCTGCCCGAGGAGCACCCGGGGGTGGCCAACGTCCACCTGGACGCGGTCGAGCATGGCGACGGCATCGTCTTCCTGCACAAGGTGAAGGAGGGGCCGGCCAACCAGAGCTACGGCCTGCAGGTGGCCGCCCTGGCCGGCGTGCCGTCCAAGGTGATCGCCCTGGCCCGCCGGCGGTTGGAGGAGCTGGAAGAGAGCGCCCACGTCCACGCCGCGCGGGAGACACCGCAGATGGCGCTGCCCCTCTCTCCGGAGTCCGCGGAACCCCACCCCGTGGTGGAGGCCCTGCGCGCCCTCGAGCCGGACGACCTCTCTCCGCGGCAGGCGCTGGAAGCGCTCTACCGGCTCAAGGCTACCCTAGACGAATCCTGACCCGGCGCTCCGGGGCCCGCGGGCGGCCGGAACCCGTATTTAAGGAACCCCCGTCTCCGCCGAACGAAGAGGAAGGAACATTCACGCGGAGGTTATCCATGCACCAGGAAAGCCCACTCTCCGGCGACGTCCGCCTCGCATTTCTCAAGGATTTCGCCAGCCAGCTCAACACCCGGGAGATCGACCTTCCCCCCTTTCCCGACGCCTACGCCCGCATTCTCGCCGCCCTCGACGACCCCGAGCTCTCCATGGACCAGCTGGCCAAGGTGATCACCA
>Ga0256914_1004194_pt1 | contig 10961 bp, 9 predicted proteins | sample HulkmetaG_FD_191571 | JGI IMG/M metagenome (GOLD analysis project Ga0256914, IMG submission 191571) | Hydrothermal chimney microbial communities from Main Endeavour vent field at the Juan de Fuca Ridge, Pacific Ocean - Hulk | ecosystem: Environmental > Aquatic > Marine > Hydrothermal vents ...
TGTATAAAATTTGCTGGAAAATTAAGAAAAAAATCATTATAATAATAAAGAAAGTAAAAAAATAACTCCGGTTTAAGAGTGTAGCCCGTAGCGGGATATACTTTTAAACCTGAGTGATGCGCCACCCACTAAATTGAGGGTCCGACACTAAAAGTTATAGGGGGAAGCGTATGGCGCCGGTGTGTCGGCATTTCCGCTTGAGCTCTCCGTAGAGCGAGGATCTGCCGCCTAAAGGCGTCATCATTCCTCCATCGTTGGCTTATTAGGGCCACATCAAAGTGGAACGCTCACTCGGGTTTTCTTATTTTTGCTCTTTTTAAATTGGAGAATAAGCGTATGAAAGTTTTGATTGTCGGAAGCGGTGGAAGAGAGTATTCCATAGGATACGCTCTAAAAGATGACGAAAACGTAGATAAAATCTTCTATGCGCCCGGTAACGGCGCCACAAGCGATTTTGCCGAAAATATCGATATAAAAGATTATAAAGAGCTTGCCGAGTTCGCTAAGGAAAACGATATAGGTTTGACGATAGTCGGTCCTGAAGCTCCGCTCGTGGACGGGATCGTTGACGTTTTTAAAGAAGAGGGGCTTACGATCTTCGGTCCTTCGAAAAAAGCGGCTCGACTTGAAGGCTCCAAAGTATATATGAAAAATTTTCTATCCCGCCATAACATTCCCACGGCAAAATATATACAAACGAGCGACGAGAAAGAGGCTATAGAGTTTATAAATTCTCTCACTCCTCCCATAGTCGTAAAAGCCGACGGTTTATGCGCCGGAAAAGGGGTTATAATAGCAAAAAGCAAAGAAGAAGCCGTTAGGGCCGCTAAAGATATGTTAAGCGGAAAAAGTTTTGCCGACGCGGGCAAAAGAATAGTTATAGAGGAGTTTTTGGACGGCTACGAACTATCGGTTTTTGCGATATGCGACGGGGAAAATTACAAAATTTTGCCGGCCGCTCAAGATCACAAGCGTCTTTTGGATAATGACGAAGGTCCTAATACGGGAGGAATGGGAGCTTACGCTCCGACTCCTTTGATAGATGAAGAGCTTTATAAAAAGATAGAGGATAGGATCGTAAAACCGACCTTAAAAGGGATGAAAGAGGAGGGGACTCCTTACGAAGGGGTTTTGTTCATAGGACTTATGATAGTTGATAAAGAGCCTTTCGTTCTCGAGTATAACGTAAGATTCGGAGATCCCGAATGCGAAGTTTTAATGCCTCTTATAAAAAGTTCCGTTTTCGATCTTTTTTATAAGGGAGCTACGAAGGATCTATCCTCGTTAAAAGTCGAATTTTACGATAAATACGCGGTCGGAGTCGTTATGGCGAGTCAAAACTATCCCTACTCGTCCTCTCCTCCGGCCGAGATAATCATAGACGAAATAGTGCATGAAGATCTAAAGAAAAACTCTCTTATCTCTTTTGCCGGAGTTTCCAAAACGGACGGAAAACTCTACGCGACCGGAGGAAGGGTTCTTGTATGCATAGGTCTTGGGGAAAGCATTAGGGAAGCGAGAGATTACGCCTACGCTCTTTGCGGGCAGATACATTTTGCGGGTAAGAAATTCAGAACGGATATAGCTTATCAAGCTCTACAAAAGGAGCGATAGTAAAAGATGAACGAAGAGATTTTGGAAAGACTCGATAGGGAAAATCTCTCTCTATCGACGATAAATAGGAGAGGATGGGCATTTTTTATAGACGAGATGATAGTTTCCTTCCTGATAATGATTATATATTGGGAGAGGTTCTCTTCGGTTTCCACTCCCCAAGAGATGATTTTGACGATGAATTCGATGGTCGTGTACGTAATAATTTTAAAAATCATATACCAAACTTTCTTCGTTTGGTATTACGGAGCGACGGTCGGGAAACTTCTGTTGAAAATCAAAGTCGTCGATAGGGAGCTTTTCGAAAATCCCACTCTCTTAAACTCTTTTATAAGAGCCGTAGTCAGGATAATAAGCGAGATGTTTTTCTATCTCGGATTCGTTTGGGCGGTTTTAAATCCTCTCAGAGAAACTTGGCACGACAAGGCCGCTAAAACGCTGGTTATAAATGTTTAAATTAGCAGCTTCCCTTTTTCTCCTCTCTTCTCTCCTTTTTGCCGGCAATTTGAAAGAGTATAGAATATTCGCCGATAAAGTCGAGGCTCAAGGAGATTATATATACGCCTTGGGAAACGTGGTGGTTTATAGCAAAGATTACGTTTTAAACGCCGACAGGGTCGTTTTCGACAAAAGAAACGAGGAGGTGGAACTTTTCGGCAACGTCCATATTTTGGGATTTGACGACAAAGCCATAAATTCCAAATATATGAGAGTCAATCTTAAAACCAAAAAATTGAGCGCTTCTCCTTTTTTCTTTTTCGATCCCGAAACTTACGTTTGGATTAAAAGTTTCGAAGCCAAAAGCGAAGAGAATCAATATAAAATAGATCATGCGATAGTATCAAGCTGCGACGTTAAAAATCCGGATTGGAAAATCACTTTCGAAAAGGGCTATTACGATAAAAACAGCTCGATGGTAACTATAAAAAACGCCGTCTTTTACGGCGGCAAGGTTCCTCTTTTTTATCTGCCCTATTTTAAGTTTCCGACCGACAAATCCCGCCATAGCGGACTTTTGAGACCTTCCGGAGGATACGAAAAGGTTGAAGGGATTTATTATAGACAGCCAGTTTACATAGTCATAGACGAAAGCAAGGACATAGAGATAGATCCTCAAATAAGAACCGAAAGAGGTAGGGGGCTTTACGCCACCTTAAGATTTGCCGACTCTCTATATTCGAGAGGTTTTATAAGAGTCGGAGCTTTTTGGGAGAGATACGGGTATTACGACAAATACGATCTTAAAAACAAAAGCCATAGAGGTTTCGAGATAGGTTATGAAAGATCCAAACTTTTTAGCGACTATTTCGGAGAAAATGCCAAAGACGGCCTTTTGGCGGATATCACCTATCTAAACGATATAGATTATCTAAACCTTCAGGAGAATAACAAAAAGAAGATATTTAACAAACTCGTAACTTCCAAGATAAACTATTTTTTGGACAGAGGCGACGATTTCTTGGGAGTTTACGCAAAATATTTCATTGATACGGATAAAGTTTCAAACGACGACACTTTGCAAACTCTTCCTTCCATACAGTATCACAGAGTGATTCAACCCGTATTTTTTAACAATCTTTTATACGCAAGCGATTTGAAATTCAAAAACTGGTATAGAAAAGAGGGGGTGAGCGCTAAGCAGTACGAACTATCTTTGCCTCTTATTTTATACTTTTCCTTTCTTGATGACTTTTTTAATTTTTCCGTTTCCGAAAATCTCTATTTCACATATGTGGATTACGACAACGGCGAATTTAAGATATCAAACGGAACCTATTTTAGCAACTATCACAAATTTTCCCTAAATACCGATCTTTTGAAAAAATATGACGGTTTCGTTCACAACCTAAACGCGAATTTGGATTTTATAGTTCCGAGCGTGGAGAACAAAAAAGGAGATTTTGAAGACTTCATAGCTTTAAATAAGGAAAAAAAGAGTTTGAATCTATCGATAAGCCAATTTTTTTACGACGATAAAGCGTTCAATTTTCTTCTTCACAGGATACGCCAATCCTATTTTTTCGACGACGACGTTTACAAATACGGAGATTTGGAAAACGAAATAAGATATAGAATCTCAAGATACATGGAGTTTTACAATCAACTCTTTTATTCTTATAAAAATCATAAATTAAGGAAATCGCAAACAACGGTTACATATAATAAAGATAATTTCGACCTAAGGCTCATTCACAACTACGAAAAGGCGGAAAGCGAAAACCGAGAGGATTCCGATTTTTTCATAGCCAAAGTGAAAACGAAGATATCTCGAAGATACGACGTTTTTGCCAATATAGATTACGATATGAGAAATAATTTTACGCGAGAATGGAAAATAGGATGGATTTTTAAAAAGAAGTGTTGGAATTATAAGATCGCTTACAGACAGAGCGTAACTCCGAGTTTAACGAGCGAAGGAACGGAATCCATAACCAAAAAAGGAGTGTTTTTGATACTGAATTTGGTCCCTATAGGCGGAATCCATTACGAATTTACCAAGTCATCAAATTTTTCGGAGGATAAATAATTATGAAAAACGAAGCGAAAGTCGGTTTTTTTGTTTTCGTAGGACTTCTTTTTCTCTTTTTTCTAAGCACTCAAGTAAGCAAATTCAGCAATCTCGGCAAAGAGGGATATCCGCTCTATTCTTACATAAAAAACGCCTCCGGATTGGAGATAAATTCGAAAGTGAAGATAAACGGAATCAAAGGCGGATATCTTAAAAACATGAGCATAGACGGTTCGAGAGTCAAGCTTGAGCTTTTCATATACGAAAATTTCAAAATACCGAAGGATTCCGTTTTAAAACTCTCCCAAGAGTCCATGTTAAGCGGAAAATATCCCGAAATTACGCTCGGAGAGAGCAAAGAGTACCTAAAAGCCGGCGACGTTTTAAAAAGCGCGAAAGAGCCTTTGGGATTCGAAGAAGCAAGCGACTCCATAGCCAAAGCGGCCGACGAATTTAAAGCCTTCATTCAGGAAGCAAGGAGTATGCTTGACGAAAAATCGAGAAACAATCTAAAAGAGACTTTCGCAAATCTTGAGAGAATTACCAACGAACTTAGAATCGTCATAAAAGCCAACGAATTAAATTCCACCATCTACAACTTCTCCTCCATGGCCAAAAACCTATCCGACGCCGGAAAGAAATTCGGAAGCATGTCGGACGAATTTAAAAAAACGGCGAACATCTTAAACGAAAAACTGCCCGAAATCATGAAAAGGATAGACAAGCTTAGCAAAGATTTGGCAAGCATAGGAGGAGACGCTAAAGAGAAACTTCCGTCTTTGTTGACGAGATTTAACGAAGTGGGAGAGGATTTGAGTCAAATTCTTAAAAAGAATAAAAAATCGATAGGAAACGCCATAGAGTCCGCGGACGAATTTTTCTCTAAAGGAGGAGAGACGTTCGAAACGATAGGAGAGTATATAAACTCTTTGGCCAACATAGAACTCGAGGTGGGCTTAAGAGGCGAATACATGTTTGAAGACAATTACAATAAAAGTTATTTTACTTTGGATTACAAACCGAACGCTACGAGATCCTATATCTTCGAAGCGGTCAGTATGGACGATTATAGCAGAACGGACGAATTCGGAAATCTCATCCCTCCCAAAAAACATGAAAAATCTAAATTTCTCATTTCAGCCGAAATTGCAAAAAGATATGATAATCTACGCCTTAGAGCGGGTATCATAGAAAATACGGGAGGCTTGGGAGCCGACTACTATTTTCTGCACGATAAGCTTAGAGCTTCGGTGGATATATTCGACTTTAACGCGGAAAACGACGTAAGAGGAAGCAACGCTCACCTAAAAACCGCTCTTAGATATACGATGTTAAAGCATATCGACACTTATATAGGAGTGGATAACATTTTAAACAAAAGAGCGAGAACGTTCTTTTTGGGATTCGGAGTCCACTTTATAGACAACGATCTCAAACTTCTTTTGGGCAGTTCCAATGTAGGAAGTTTCGTTAAATGACCGAAAACGAAATCGTAAGGGAGATAAAAGAGGCTTTGGAGACTTTAAATCTCCCGACATGGGTATCGCTGAAAGAGATAAGGGAGAGATACAGAGCTCTTTCCAAAAAGTATCATCCGGACGTCTCGAAAGACGGAGAGAAGATGAGAGAAATCAATAAAGCTTATACCGTTTTGAAAAATTATATAGAAAATTACAGATTTACTTTTTCTCGAGACGAGATTTTAAAACAGTTTCCACAGGAGCAGCATGCCTCAAAATTTAAGTTCTAATCAATACAAATTTCAAGACAGAAAGGAAGCGACTTTAAAGCTGATCGACGCTCTTCCGGTAAAAAATATGAGGGAAGAGGAGTGGATGATAGTGGCGATATCCAAAAACGCGGCGGAGATGGCCTCTTTGATAGCTCAAAAAACCTCCTCTTTTTTCGAAATCATGTTCATAGAGGAAATTTACGCCTTAAACAATCCGGAATATAAAATAGCCATGGTTAGCGAAACGGAAGATATCGTCGTTCACAAGGAACTCGTAGAGAGTTTCGAAATATCTTTGGATTACATTTATGGAGAAGCTCACAGAAAATTCGACGAAAAGATTTTAAAAGACATAACCGCTTTTAGGAAGGTGGACGAAACCATCGGCTCTAAGATAGAGGGAAAGAGGATTTTGATAGTGGATGACGGATGCGAAACGGGTCTTACGGCTTTAACGGCCGTAAAATCCGTAATAAACAAAAAAGCAAAAGCCGTCTTTTTGGCGGTTCCCATTTTGCCTATCGAAGTTAAAAAGAGTCTTATTTCCGTAGTTGACGGGATATATTATATATATGCTATTGAAAATTTCATAGAGCTTGAGTATTATTACAAAAATTTTGACGACGCGGAAGAGGAATACGTAAAGTCTCTTTTGAAAAAAGAGAGAGAAAATCAAAAAAATAAATTAATCGAGGAGTTATAAAAAATTATGGGTTGTAAAATAGACATAGAAATCAATAACGTAAAAGAGAGATACGAAATAGGATATATAGCCAAACAGGCAAGCGGTTCCGTGCTTATGAGAAGAGGAAAGGCGGTTATGATAGCCGCGGTCGCGAGAGAGGACGAAACCGTCGATGAAGACTTTTTGCCTTTATCGGTTCAATACATAGAAAAAGCCTACGCCGCGGGAAAGATTCCGGGAGGTTTCATAAAAAGAGAGGCCAAACCGGGAGATTTCGAAACCCTAACGGCGAGAATCATAGACAGAAGCTTAAGACCCCTTTTTCCAAAAGGTTACGCGTATCCGACTCAAATAACCGTTTTGGTCGTAAGTTCGGACGAAGAAGTCGATATGCAGGTTATGGCCTTAAATGCGGCTTCTTGCGCCCTGTATCTTTCCGACATCCCGGTAAATAAACCCGTATGCGGCATAAGGATAGGCAAACTCGACGGAAAATTCGTAATCAATCCCACAAATTCCGAACTGAAAGAGAGCTCTTTGGATCTTTACGTAGCCGGAACCAAAGAACAGCTTTTGATGATAGAGATGAGAGCGATAGCCACTATGGAAGCCGATATTTTTCCTTATCCGGAAGTGGATCCTTTGATGGATCCTACCATTGCCGAAAACGTGGTGATGGTGCATAAGATCAACGAAATGGGCAACGAAGAGATGGTAAAGGCTTTGGAACTCGCTCAAAAGTCGATATCTGCGGCGGCGGCCATCTACGAAGAGAATTTCAAAGAGCTTAAAAAACCCGATGCGAAATTGGATTTGAGAGACGAAAAGATAAACGAATCTTTATACGTTTACATAGACGAGTTTTATAAAGAGGAGGTCTATAACGCCATCAACAAAATGGCAAAGAGCGAAAGAGCGATAGAGCTTAAAAATATCGCCAAAAAAATCGCCGAAGACGAAATAGCCAAAGAGCAAGAGTGGGATATAGAACTTATAACGAAAGTTTTGGACGTCTATAAAAAAGGCATCGTAAGAAAAATGATCATAGAGGAGGGCAAAAGGGCGGACGGAAGAGGATTAAAAGATATAAGGGATATCTGGATAGAGACCAATCTTCTCCCCTCCGTTCACGGCTCCGCTCTTTTTACGAGAGGACAGACTCAAGCCCTCGTAGCGGCGACGATCGGAAGCGCTCAGGACGCTCAAATGTACGATCTTTTAACGGAAAAAAGCTCCAGCTACGAAAGGTTTATGGTCCATTACAACTTTCCCGGATTTTCGGTGGGAGAGGCTTCTCCTTTGAAACCTCCAAGCAGAAGGGAGCTCGGACACGGAAACCTTGCCAAAAGAGCGTTGGAACCCGTAATCATCCAAAAAGAGAATCAAACCATAAGACTCGTTTCCGAGATTCTCGAATCGAACGGCTCCTCTTCGATGGCCACCGTATGCGGGGGCTCTTTGGCCTTGAAAGCCGCCGGCATAGAGATAGAGAAGTTAGTGGCCGGAGTTGCGATGGGGCTTGTGTTTGAGGGAGACAAATACGCCATTTTAACGGATATTTTGGGACTTGAAGATCACGACGGAGATATGGATTTCAAGGTGGCCGGAACGAGAGAGGGGATTACGGCTTTGCAGATGGATATAAAATTGGGAGGAATAAGCAAAGAGATCTTAAAAGAGGCTTTGGATCAGGCTGCGGAAGCGAGAAACAAAATACTTGATATTATGGAAGAGGCGGAGAAGAAGATAGTCGTCAACGAAGAGCTTCTTCCTTCCTCCCACACCTTTAGCGTAAATCCTTCGAAGATAGTCGATATCATAGGACAAGCCGGAAAAACCATAAAAGAGATAATAGAGAAATTCGAAGTTACGATAGACATAAACAGAGAAAAGGGAGAGGTTACGGTTTCGGGAAGCAATAAGGCCAAAGTCAAGGCCGCGTGCGATCATATAAGAGAGATTACGGAAAAAGTGCCGGAGAGAAGAAGCCCTTTGACGATAAAATTCGAAGAGGGAAAAATATATACCGGCAAAGTGGTGAGGATCGTCGATTTCGGAGCTTTCGTCGAACTTCCCGGAGGAGTCGACGGACTCTTGCACATCTCGAAACTATCTTCCGGAAGAGTGCATAGAGTAACCGATGTCGTTAACGTCGGAGATATCGTAAAAGTTAAGGTTCTTAGCCAAAAGGGGCATAAAATAGAGCTCGCTTTGGTCGGAAAATAAGGTTTTTTTAACAAAACCTTGGCTATAATCACGCCGGACAAAGTGATAAGTAGGGATACGCAAGCCGAACGGACTTTGTCGAAATAAATCAACGGAGTTTTTTATGAAGAAGTTACTTTTCTTGATTGTTGCTATCGCAACGGCGGCGTTTGCCGGAGAAGGTGCCGCAGCGGGCGAGACTCTTAAAGCTTATTCGGTATTGGCTGCGGGCGTAGGTCTTGGTTTGGCCGCTCTCGGAGGAGCTATAGGTATGGGAAGCACTGCGGCGGCTACGATTGCCGGAACCGCGAGAAATCCGGGACTTGGCGGAAAATTGATGACTACGATGTTTATTGCGCTCGCGATGATCGAGGCGCAAGTTATTTACGCTCTCGTTATCGCGTTGATAGCTCTTTACGCAAATCCTTTTATGTAATAAAAAGGGGGATTTTATCCCTCTTTTTAACTCCCCTTATGCGACGGTGGTGGAATTGGTAGACACGCTATCTTGAGGGGGTAGTGGCCCCTGGCCGTGCGGGTTCAAGTCCCGCCCGTCGCACCATATCCTCAAAAACTTTTACGAACCAACTCATCTCTTTGGATTTCGCTTCGCAATTTTTCTTTTTTAAGAACTATCTTTCCATTATGTGATACAATATCGGAAAATATTTATCAAAGGATTTTTTATGGAATACGTAGATATGAGTTCGGACGAATTTTTGAAAGAATTGGAAAAAACCAAAAAATTCGCCGATAAAGTATGCAAACAGTTCGGATGGGTCTATAATCCGAACAAAGAGGTAACCGAAGGCGTTTTGATGGGACTTGCGAGACATAAAATGCTTTACGGAAAGAGATTTTGTCCCTGCTATATGGTAATAGAAGACGAAAACGGCAAGCATAAAAGTGCGGACGATAGAATATGTCCCTGCAAACCGGCTATCGAAAAAGAGATTCCCCAAGAGGGAAAGTGTCACTGCGGAATATTTTGCACTCCCGAATACGCCGAAACTCACGATCATTGATAAAATCGCCTCTTTGGCGGTTTTTATCTCGTCCGAAAAAGGGTAGGATTGCTAAAAACTTCATATTTTAAAAAAACTCTATTATTTTTATCAATAATTTTATTATATAGAATATTAGTTCTTTACGATCTCCCTTACGATTTCTATTTCGACGAAGCCTACTATTGGTTTTGGTCCAAAAATCTCTCTTTCGGATACTACTCCAAACCTCCAATGATCGCTTGGATTATAAAACTCTCTTCTCTTTTATGCAAAGAGAGCGAATTTTGCATAAAGCTCCCATCTTCGATTTTATATTTTTTAAGTTCGATCTTCATATATCTTTCCGCAAAAGAGTTATACGACGAGAAAACGGCGTTTTATTCGAGCGTTTTGTTTTTTACTCTCCCTTCCGTATTTCTATCGAGCGTAATCATCTCTACCGATTCGGTATTTCTTTTTTTCTGGTCGTTAAGTCTCTATCTTTTCATCAAGGCTCTAAAAAGCGACAAGCTTACGATATGGGTTCTTCTCGGAGCGTCGGTGGGACTCGGTCTCCTTAGCAAATACACCATGATACTTTTTGCCTTAGGAGCTATTTTTTACGCCGCTTTTTTTAAAAGAGAGCTTTTTAAAAAGGCCGGAATCTATATAACCGCTTTCGTATCTTTTTTGATATTTCTGCCGAATCTCGTATGGAATTTTCAAAACGGATTCGTTACTTTCCTGCATACGAAAGATAACGCCGACATAAGGGAGTTTGCACTGCATTTTGACAAAATGGCGGAATTTTTAGCCTCTCAGCTCGGAGTCTTCGGACCATTGTTTTTTATCCTGCTTCTTTATCTGCTTTTCGGATTCAAAAAGCGCAAAAGAGATTCCGGCTACGCTCTTTTATGGTTTTTCATAACTCCCCTTCTGTTTTTGATAACCGTTATCTCCGTTTTGTCAAGAGCGCACGCGAACTGGAGCGCTCCGATATACATAGCCGCGTCGATTTTGGTGGCCCGATATCTGATAGAGAGATCGAAAATCTTTCTTTTAAATATTTTTATAGGGTTGAATATTCTGCTTGGGATTTCAATCTACCGTTTCGATACGATAACGGCTCTTTTAAACGTAGAGCTAAACTCCAAAAACGATCCTTACAAAAAGGTAAGATGCTGGCGAGAAAGCGCCGAAGAGATCGAAAAGGTCATAAGAACGAAAAAA
>Ga0256914_1004195_pt1 | contig 10961 bp, 13 predicted proteins | sample HulkmetaG_FD_191571 | JGI IMG/M metagenome (GOLD analysis project Ga0256914, IMG submission 191571) | Hydrothermal chimney microbial communities from Main Endeavour vent field at the Juan de Fuca Ridge, Pacific Ocean - Hulk | ecosystem: Environmental > Aquatic > Marine > Hydrothermal vents ...
ACTCCCGTACCCACCGAAACGCCTACACATGGGGGTGGTGACGGTGATGATCAGCATGATGATGGTCCTGCTCCCACCCATACTCCCGAGCATGATGATCACAAATGAGCGACGGTCACTAGCAGCAGGCTTTTGAATCTTACCCTGACTGGTCACAGCAGCTGAGCGATGCTAAAATGGGCTATCATTCTCTTTGTGAGGCCAACGTTGTCTGTGATTGTCGATCTAGCTCTGATTCGTTCCTCTGCCCTGTTCAGCGGGCTCAGTGATAACGCGTTGCGACACATTGCCGGGCTTGCCACCTTGCAGCGGCTTTCTGTAGATCAGTTTCTCTTTCATCAGGATGATTTCTTGGATTATGTGTGGGTGATGGGCAAGGGCAGAGTGCAGCTGTTGCAATTTTCTGCAGAAGGACATCAGGTGATTTTGCATATCGCCGGGCCTGGAGCTGAGGTGGGGCTTGTGCCCGCCTTAACCCAAACACCTGCTTCGGTTAGCGCCCGTGCTATGGAGTATTCGGAAATATGGGCTTGGCCCGCATCATATTTCAAAACATTTATGCAAGCTCAGCCCGCTCTGAGCCTGAACGCCATCGCCATTCTTGGTGAACACATTCGTTTGTATCAAGATCGCATCCGAGAACTGACAACTGAGCGGGTGGAGCGGCGGTTGGCCCGTACGTTGTTGCGATTGGCTCAACAATTGGGAAAACGAACTTCCGAAGGCGTGCTCATTGACCTGCCCTTGAGCCGTCAAAACCTGGCGGAGATGAGCGGCACTACGCTCTACACTGCGAGCCGTATCTTGCGAGCCTGGGAAGAAGTGGGGATTGTGAGTAGCGGACGGGAGCGGGTTGTCATTACTTCGCCTCATAAACTAGTGATCATTGCCGAAGATCGGCAGCGGTGATGGCATGAGCAGGCGCGTTTGCTGAGATGCTTCTCATTACTCTTTGCGCCAGAGCAAAGACGGGAAACGATGGGTGTGATAAAGTGGGATAGCTCTATGGAGCAATCTGCTTATGCGCGAAGAACAATTGCTTTCACTAACTGTTGCTGACATTATGGATCGTTGGCCGCAATGCGTGCCGATTTTTTTGAGCCATGCGCTGGACTGCGTTGGTTGTCCGATGGCCTCGTTCGAGACTTTGGGCGAAGTCATCGAAATTTATCAGCTTGCGCAAGATGATTTTCTGGCGGAGCTTCGCACAGCTATCGGCAGTCGATAAGGCGATAAATAACAAGAAAAACATGGTCTGTCGGCTTGTTTAGCGGGAAATGCTTTATACGCCCGTTGCTGCGCTATAAAGAGTTGCGCATTGGGTAAAACAGTTGTATCGATTCTAGATTTTGGAGAACATGTTATGACCAAAGATGAAGTCTTGGAAATCCTCAAAAAAGTTATCGACCCCGAGATCGGCATCAATGTTGTCGACTTAGGACTGGTTTATGATGTGAACATTGATGAGAATCGTCTCAATGTGGATATGACGATGACCACTGCCGCTTGTCCCTTGGGAGCATATATCACAGATCAGGCGGATATGCTGCTACGCCAGTTTTTCCCGGATGCCGAGGTGAGCGTCAACCTGGTGTGGTATCCGCCCTGGACGCCCGAAATGATGTCCGATATGGCTCGTCAGCAGTTGGGCTGGATGTAACCGGAGGCCTCATGTCTACAAAACTCCGTCCTCTTTCCCTTGCCGGTTCGATTCTGATACTCCTGGTAACGTTATGGGCCGCGTTGCTACGTATTGGCTGGGATTGGCCCACTTTTACACCGCAGCTTGCAGGGATGCATGGGCCTCTGATGGTCGCTAGCTTCTTTGGCGCACTCATCGCGTTGGAGCGCGCCGTGGCTTTGGGGAAACTTTGGGCTTATGCTTCGCCCGTATTGGCCGTTTTGGCCGGGTTTATGATGCTGATCTCCTCAGCGTTGTTGGTTCCTGCTGCATGGGTTCTAGTGCTGAGCAGTGTCCTGTATCTGGTTGTGGGGGCCGCGGTCATTCAGCGTCAGTCCGCTATCTTCACCTGGTTGCTTGAGGCAGGCGTGTTGGCTTTGCTTGTTGGCAATTTCATTTGGGCTCTGGGATATCCCATCTTTCACGCTGTGTGGTGGTGGATGGTGTTTCTAGTGGCGACCATTGCTGCTGAGCGTCTGGAGTTGGGACGCTTGCAACGTTTGCCAAGCTGGGCGTTTCCAACGTTCTATGTTGTGTCGGCAGTTGTGGCCCTTGGCTTGATTTGGTCGATGGTTCAGGGGGCGGTCGGCGTGCGGATTTTGGGCCTGGGTATGTTGGGTTACGCATTGTGGCTGGGCAAGTTCGACATCGCCAAACGCACGGTGAAGCTGCCTGGCCTGCCCAAGTTCATTGCCATTTGTTTGCTTTCGGGGTATGTCTGGTTGGGTCTGGGCGGTGTGCTGATGGTGATTTATGGCCCCATGCCCGCAGGTCCCCTTTATGATGCTATGTTGCATACCATTTTCGTAGGTTTCGTCTTTGCCATGATTTTCGGTCATGCCCCCATCATCTTCCCCGCGGTGTTGGCATTACCTGTCAAATATACGCCCCGCATGTACGGGCCGTTGGTGTTGCTCACCATTTCGCTAATTATGCGCATTACAGGCGATCTGGCTGGCATGTACTGGCTGCGGAAATGGGGCGGCTTGCTTAATGCTACTGCAATTCTTATTTTTGTCGGCATCATCGCCTGGGTGGTGTACAAAAGTAAGAAAGGAGTCGCCTAAATGCCCAGATTGATTCGCTGGTACGTTAAAATGGCCTTCGTATGGTTGGTGCTGGCCTTGTTTTTGAAAGCAATCTCCCTGTTCCCGGATGGCGCATCGCTGCCAGCGATTACACCTGTTTCCTGGCACTTGTTATTTGTGGGATGGCTCACGCAGCTCATTTTCGGTATTGCCCATTGGATGCTGCCCACGAAGCCAGGAGCGACTCGCAAAGATAAGCTGCGAGGTAATGAAAGGCTGATGTGGGGCATCTTCCTGATTCTAAATGTGGGCTTGGCTCTGCGTGTCGTGGCTGAACCCATGCAAATCGTTCAGCCAAACCCTGTTGGGGCAAGATGGCTCATTGCTTCGGCCTGGCTGCAATGGCTGGCTGCTGTGGGGTTCGTAGCAAACTCCTGGGGCCGGGTGCGTCCGCCCGTGCGTCGGTACAAACGGCAGGTTGCAGATGTCAGGTAGTAAATCGCAAGTGAGAGGTTATGAGCAGAAGATGACGGTGGAGGTTTGACATGCCGCGACTGACTGTTTGGTATCTGCGGGCCGCTTTCGTGCATCTGGCTTTAGGTGCGACGTTTGGCGCATTGATGCTGTCGGCAAAAGCCGCACCTTCGTTGGCCTGGGCGTGGGCTTGGTTTCCCTCGCATATTGAACTCATGGCCTATGGGTGGATGATGCAATTTGCACTTGGTGTTGCATTTTGGGCGCTGCCACGCTACCTCAAACCACCCAAGCGGGGAGATGTTCGTCCTGCTTGGGTGGCATGGGGGCTGATCAATGGCGGTGTGCTCCTGCTCGCCTACGGTCCCATGTTGGGGATGGAATGGACTCGCACCGCTGGAGCCGTGGCCGAATCCCTGGCTGTGCTTCTCTTTGCCTTGCATGCCTGGCCAAGAGTGAAACCGCTGGGCGTATAGTGCCTTCTTGTTCGGGTCAGGCAGAGACAGGGAGAGAAAAAAATACGCTCGGACGTTAAAAATACATCCGAGCGTTTGGCAGTGAGTTGAGATGAAGTGAAACGTTAGCTGGCTTTCACACTGATTTTCCTGGGCTTGATCTCTTCGACCTTGGGGATGGACAACGTAAGGACGCCATCTTTATAAACAGCTTCGATGTGATCGGCATCTACTGGTACGGGTAAGGCAATGCTGCGCTGGAACAGCCCATAGCGTCGCTCACGCAGATGGTATTTCCCTTCTTCGATGTCCTGTTCTTCCTTGATCTCGCCCTTTATACTTAGGACGTTGTCTGTAAAGGTAATCTCCAAATCGTCGGGGTTGATGCCGGGTAGAGAGGCTTTAACGATGAACTTATCTTCCGTTTCCGCAACATCCAGAGCCAACGCCCAAGGGCGATCTTCGCGATATGTGGACGCAGGAATTTCATTCAGCATTTCATTCAAGACGGCATTGCGCCAGGCTTCCATCTCACGGGTGAATGGATCGCGTACAGTCATTAGTCTCATTTTTATCATCTCCTTATGGGTGATTTGTTGATTTCGATGTGGCTAGGTGCGCAGCGTTTAGGTGATAGCGCATCTTACGGTTATATTTAACGCTGTCAGCGTAAGTACAACGTATGAAGACCATTAGTGAACCGTAAGAATTTGGGGATGCATAAAAAAGCGCCCTCGATGGAACTCAAGGGCGCAGTTGCAGGTGGAGATGCGGGGAATCGAACCCCGGTCCGGGACAGTCGTCTGCGTACGTCTACAAGCTTAGTCACAACTGCCGTTTCGCCCGCCGGAGGGTTGTGACCACCTCCACAATGCGGGCTAGCCGATGGTCTTTTGCCTGGCGTATCGGCGTCGGCCAGACTGCACTCTGCAGTCTATGACAGCCTACCCGGTGCGCTGCCGAGTCCCGCACCGGGGGCCGAGATCGCTATCTCAAGCGATCATGCCTACTTCGGTTACTTACGCAGCCAGCGCGACAGCGTTGGTGCGAGCGAAGCCGAAGTTGAAGGCGGTACCAGTATTCTTGGCACTTATTTTGATGCCCGTTTTAACGAGGTCAGGCGCCTCGGCTTGCAGCACGCAAACGAACATCTGCCCCGTCGAAACCTTTCATCCCCATGATGAGGAGGTGGGCGAGACGGGCCACGTTTACATGATGATTTTAACATCAACACCCTATTTTTGCAAGCATTTTCAAGAGGATGGGTGCGTTTCAAAATGGAGGCAATCATTGCCATCCCGCCTGATGAATCTGGCTCCGGAGCGAAGCTCTCCAGGGCGAATTCGCAATCCGCCCGGCAAAATAGAAAAGCGTCCAACATTGAACCATGCCCTGACATGCTCTGACAATGAGTGCGGTTCAAAATAGGTGCATTCACTCGATGTAGGCCGACTGAGGTTGTCAGGCCAGCAAGTCACAGACTCGCATGTGCGCATTTTGGCTCTCCAGCCGGAACTGTGACCCGACGACATTGATAAACTGCCCCGAAATTGAAACGCACCCCAAGAGGGGCGTATATCTTGGTTGCGAGACGTTTCTTAAACCATCATGTCTTGATACCAGCATCGGAGACGATGCAGCGCGCGATTGCATCGTTTTTTGCTTCATTTGCATGGAGTATGGCCTGATAATGGTAGATATTGCGTTATTTATGGTTTATGCTTTGCCTGAGGCCAGTCTCCTGAGTGTCGGTCGATCACGATTGCGAGAGAGTGTGTCCAGCCGGATTCGCAATCCGGCGGGTTTGACGCTCGAATCACCGCCGGATCACGGATCCGGCTCTGCGCATCATGGCAAATCGTGATCTACTGAAAGTGGCTATTGACAAAACAGGGGGCCAGTGAAATAATGGCAATAGAGGCGATTGTCTCTTTCCCTGCTTCTCAGGAGGTTGTGATCATGGGAAAAAAGAAAAAACGCATCATGCGGCATTTGCCGCCAGATTTCGATGATGTCATCAGGCCCGAGGAAATCCCTGGCGGGTGGAAGCCCAAGCCTTATCCGCCTCCGCCACCTCCTCCGCCGCCCCCGCCTCCGCCGCCGGAGGAATTGTGGCACGAGATTTCCTTCTACGGAACCTACCTATTTTCCTCACGGCCCCACGCCGATCTCGGCCCCACTCAGGCTTTGGCGGTCATCACGCTCTATTCCAGCTCCAACTACGTCGGGGCAATTTCCTTCTACGCTGACGACGAACAGCTTCCGGAACCTGCACTGCTCTTCCGTCACGATACCGGCGTGTGGGTCGTCGGGCTGCATTACCACATCTCCCGGTACAGCGACATCATCGCGATGCTGAACAACGAGCCTCACGTGTTCGTTTACTTCCGTGGCCCGTACAACAGCGTCATCTCCACCGTCTTTCCCGCGGATTATTACAGCTAACGCGAAACCGCCGGCCATCCATGCGGTGGCCGGCGGTTTTTTCATCTGATGCGGAGGGTGCGTTACACTTTTCGAAGCGCGGCGCCCCTTTTTGAGACTAGAACAGGCCCACGACCTTGCCCGTCTCCAGGTCCAGATCCACGTCGTAGAAGACGGGGCGGGTGGGTAGGCCGGGCATGGTGCTCATGGTTCCCAGCAGCGGGAAGATGAAGCCCGCGCCCACACTGGCCCGCACCTCGCGCACTTCCACGTTGAAGCCCTTGGGAGCGCCCTTCTTGGTGGGGTCGGTGCTGAGGCTGAGATGGGTCTTGGCCATGCAGATGGGCAGCTTGTCGAAGCCGTTTTCGGTGTAGCTCTGAATCTGCTTCTCGGCCAGCTCGGTGTAGGTGACGCTGCCCGCGCCGTAGATCTCTTTGGCGATGATCTCGATCTTCTCCTTGATGGACAGGTCCAAATCATAGAGGAACTTGAAGTTGCTGGGTTTCTCGGCTGCGGCGATGACTGCTTTGCCCAGCTCCACAGCGCCGGCGCCGCCGTCGGCCCAGTGGTTGGACATGACCGCGTCTTCCGCGCCTGCCTCGATCGCGATCTTGCGCACCAGCTCGATCTCCGCGTCGGTGTCGGTGGTGAAGCGGTTGACCGCCACGACCACGGGCACGCCGTATTTGAGTGCGTTCTTGATGTGCACCTTCAGGTTCTCCGCGCCTTTTTCCACCAGCTCCAGATTTTCTTCGGTGTACGCGGGGTCCAAGGGCCGACCGGCCACGACCTTGGGGCCGCCGCCGTGCATCTTCAGCGCCCGGATGGTGGCCACCAGCACCACCGCGTCGGGCACCAGGCCACTGTAACGGCACTTGATGTCGAAGAACTTCTCCATGCCGATGTCAGCGCCAAAGCCCGCCTCGGTGACCACGTAGCCGTCGGGCCCGGCCAGTTTCAGCGCGATCTGGTCGGCCACGATGGAGGAGTTGCCGTGGGCGATGTTGGCGAAAGGCCCGGCGTGCACGAATGCGGGCGTGCCTTCCAGGGTCTGCATCAGGTTGGGCATGATCGCGTCTTTCATCAGCACGGTCAGCGCGCCGCCCACGCCCAGGTCGTCCGCGGTAATGGGCTCGCCGCTGCGGCTCATGGCCACCACCATGTTGCCCAGACGTTCGCGCATGTCGGCCAGAGAGGTGGTCAGGGCCAGGATGGCCATGATCTCGCTAGCCACGGTGATATCGAAACCGGTCTCCCGCTGGAATTTCTCCTTGGGCCCCAGGCCGATCATGATCTTGCGCAGATAGCGGTCGTTGGTGTCCACCACGCGACGCCAGGTGATGGTGTCGGGGTCGATGTCCAGGCGCACGAAGCGGCTGCGCTCTTCCTCGGTCAGCTCGTTGGGGTCGGTCTTGTCGATGCCCAGCTTCTTCAGGCGGCGGAGCATAACGGGGGAGAACTTGCGATTGCCGTTCTTGTCGGGCGGGCACAGTCGGTTGAACAGGGATTCATCCGACTGGTAGGATTCATGGTGCATCCGGGTGTCGATGGCCGCGGCCAGCAGGTTGTTGGCCGCGGTGATGGCGTGGATGTCGCCGGTGAGATGCAGGTTGAAGTCCTCCATGGGGATGATCTGGCTGTAACCGCCGCCAGCCGCGCCGCCCTTGATGCCAAAGGTCGGGCCCTGGCTGGGCTGGCGCACGTTGGCGAAGGCCAGCTTGCCCAGATGAGCGCCCAGGGCCTGGGCCAGGCCCACGGTGGTCGTGCTCTTGCCCTCGCCCAGAGGCGTGGGGGTGATGGCCGTAACCAGGATGTATTTGCCGTTGGGGCGGTCCGCCAGGCGGTCGCGCACTTCTAGTTTGACTTTGGCTTTGGTGTTACCGTATAAAATCAGTTCTTCGGGCAAAATTCCTGTATCTTCAGCTATCTTTGTAATGGGAAGTGGTTCGATTGATTGGGCGATGTCCAGATCGCTGGGCACCGGGCGTTTGAGTTCTGTGAGTTTTCGCGGCATGATGTTTTCTCCTTGTTTTGAGACGAGACTGTGTTTGCCGAATGTGATCGCTTTTATTACAAAAATGGCCCGGACAGCGAACAATTCTCTGTCTTCGGGCCAAATTTTGTTTGCTTATCGATAGGATCGTTTGGGGCGCATTTTTTGACTGCAATAGGGTGCTTCTTGGGAGTGTATAATTTATCCGGCATGAGCATAGCGTAATAGGCACTATTTTACAAATTTATAGATGGAGTATTGGTATGGTTGTCCTACAACTGGTTCACTCCCCCATCCTTTTGCGCAGTAGTAAAAATTTTTTGGCAGCATCCACGGCCTCACTGGCGTCTGCACAATAGGCGTCAGCCTCGATTTCTTCGGCGAAAGCTGCACTTAGAGGGGCGCCGCCTACCAGCACGATGACGTCATCTCGCTTGCCCTGCTCTTTTAGGATGTCGACAACCACCTTCATATAAGACATGGTCGTGGTCAGCATCGCGCTCATTCCTAAAATGTCAGCATTATATTTTTCCATGGCCTCCAAATAATCCTCTACCGAATTATTTGTACCGATGTTGTGCACCTCGAGTCCAGCTCCTTCCCACATCATACTTACCAGATTTTGGCCAATATCGTGAATGTCGCCTTTGACTGTACCAATAATCGCAGTGCCAAGTTTTGGCGCCCCTGTCTCGACCAGCAGGGGGCGCAGGATGTTCATGCCATCCTTCATAGCCTTAGCCGCCATCAAAACCTCGGGCACAAAGAGAATACCGTCACGAAAATCGATCCCCACGATGTCCATGCCTGCTACCAAGCCCTGGTTGAGGATGTCGTAGGGGGTAATGCCGCGCTTCAGAGCTTCATTGACCTCTTCAACAATTTCTTTGGCGTAGCCGTCATACAAATCATCTTGCATCAACTCGAACAATTCCTGATTATTCAGTTCTGAGAGAACTATATCTTTCTCTTCGTCCATAACAACCTCACGGGAAAAGTTAATTTTGCATCCGAAGCTCAGAAAAAGATATTCAGCGATTGGAGATATTTTTGAGCCTCAGGTAGCCATTGTTGGATTATAACATGCATACTCCTTTTTTTGTATCCGTACCACATTCCTGGTATGCTATTCAATACAAATGGTATTGCCTATGATTTCACTTATTTGCACCGTTTACAACGAAGGACGTGCGATCCGCGACCTGCTTGACAGTGTTCTTTCTCAAACACTTCTGCCAGACGAGGTCGTTATTGTCGATGGCGGTTCTGTTGATGACACCGTTGAGCATATCTTGGCATATGAGCGATGGCTTCCTCTGCGAGTAATCGTGCAGCCGGGAGCTAATATTTCCCAGGGGCGGAATCGCGCCATTGCTGAGGCGCGCGGTGAAATTATCGCCATAACCGATGCTGGTGTAATTCTTTCCCCAGTCTGGTTAGAAGAGATCACCCGACCATTGCGGCAGGACGAGAGTGTCGACGTGGTTTCGGGTTTTTTTGTTGCTGCGCCTTGGAATGCGTTTGAAATGGCATTAGGAGCCGCCACACTGCCCGATCTTAGCGAGATCAATCCTCAAACCTTCTTACCTTCCAGCCGTTCACTAGCTTTACGTAAATCGGCCTGGAAGGCTGTGGGGGGATATCCTGAATGGTTAGATTATTGTGAAGATTTGATTTTTGATTTCGAGTTGCGTAAAAGGTATGGATATTTCGCCTGGGCTCCCACCGCTATCGTTGAGTTTCGTCCACGGCGAAGTCTGCGGGAATTTTACTGGCAATATTACCGTTACGCTCGCGGCGATGGCAAAGCCGACTTGTGGCGTCATCGACATGCTATTCGCTATGGTTCATATCTTATCGCTGCTCCATTATTGGCGGTGTTGGGGTACAAACAAAATCGCGCCTTTTGGTTGCTGGCAGGATTTGGTTTCTTGGCATATCTCAAGCGGCCTTATACTCGGCTTATGCGCGCTTGGGAACGGCCACTGCCGGGCGGGATTCCACTCTACTTTTTCGAAAAAGCCATGACTGTGGGGGTGATTCCTCTTATTCGTGTCGTTGGTGATGTGGCTAAGATGCTGGGATACCCCATGGGGTTGTGGTGGCGCTGGCGTCACCGGCATAAGATTCCTCCACACGCTACAGACCGTGATGTTCGCTAGGTAGAGGTATGATTCAGGCCGTTGTTTTTGACATGGGCGGCGTGCTGGCCCATGAAGCGTGGGGACGGGCGAGACTCGCTGAATTCGATGCTATGCTTGGGGTGGAGTCTGGCACCTTGGTGCGATTGCTGTTTAGCGGTGACGCATGGGAAGCCTATTCGACAGGGTGCATCTCAGTGGATGCGTATTGGGCTTTGACTGGAGCGCGTTATGAAACATTGCTTCCCGACGACTTTTTGCATTTTCGCGATAATTTCTGGGGTGCAGAGCTCGATTTGGCAACAGTACTCCTGGCCCGACGTTTACGCCAGTATTATCATCTTGTCTTGCTCTCCAACGCTTCCCCTTTCCTTGCGGGCGGTTTGCTTCGAGACGCCCATCTTTCAGACCTTTTTGATTATACGGTTATCAGTGCCAATGCAGGCGTGCGTAAACCCGAGCCGATAGCGTTTTGGCATGTCTGCCATTTGCTGGAAGTGAGCCCTCAGCAATGCGTGCTTATTGATGATAAACAACGAAACACGGAGGCTGCGGCAGCAATGGGGATGAATGTTGTTGTTCATGTGAATGCACTGCAAACTGAGCGAGCCTTGCGAAGGCTTGGCGTACTCGTGTCCAGCCCCTGAAGGGGCGAACTACCTAAGGCTTACGTATTTGGCGCCACTATCCACTAGTCCAGTCACCACCACGCCTTTGGTCAATGGACGCGCCACATGTAGAGCGTCAGGCATTGCTGTGCCAGCG
>Ga0256914_1004196_pt1 | contig 10960 bp, 6 predicted proteins | sample HulkmetaG_FD_191571 | JGI IMG/M metagenome (GOLD analysis project Ga0256914, IMG submission 191571) | Hydrothermal chimney microbial communities from Main Endeavour vent field at the Juan de Fuca Ridge, Pacific Ocean - Hulk | ecosystem: Environmental > Aquatic > Marine > Hydrothermal vents ...
CAGGAGAGTGGATCTTGAGGGTGCCGGCCCAGGGTTTAATTTCATGGTCATGGTGTTCAAGGTGGCACCGCAGTGGCTGTTTTCCACTTCTGCCTTCATGCAACCAGAAGAGATGGAAACCTGGCTTGCAACTCCAAACGGCGTGATGTTCAGGCCGGGTGAGGGCGGTTTTTTTACCCTCAATCCAATGGGTCCGGAGTGGTTCGAAAGGTTGAAAGGTTCCAGGCAGTTCGAGAATGCAGAGATCAAGAACCTCGGGTTTCCCCTGGGGACCTGGAAGAGGCTCATGGGGCACAAACACATCTCAGCAGAAAGACATGGCCAGGGATATCATCTTGCCAAGATAAAGTTGACTAAAAATGGATTGTTCAGCGTGGTGATACTGCCCGAATCCTTTGAGTCCGCCGAGTATACCGCCATGAAGAGGGCCGTAGTAGTTATGGCAGCCCTCTTTCTCCTTGCAGCGGCCCCACTTTGTTTGCTGCTCTTTTACATGAAGAGACAGGCGGAAGAGATCACCATGTCGAGGTCCCGGATCAGGCTGCTTGAAACCGCTGTGGAACAGGCCGCCCATACAGTGGTTATAACAGACAAGGCCGGCAGGATACAGTATGTGAATCCTGCCTTTTCCAAGATCAGCGGCTATTCCAGGAGAGAGGCCATCGGCCAGAATCCCCGGGTGCTGAAAAGCGGCCGTCAGGGACCCGAGTTCTATGAAGAGCTATGGAAGACCATAAAGTCGGGCAAGGTATGGCGCGGCCGTTTCCATAACAGACGAAAGGACGGCAGCCTTTACTGGGAAGATGCGATAATAAGCCCTGTCTTAAATGAAAGAGGCCAGATCACCCACTATATAGCCATAAAGAACAATGTTACCGGGGTGGTGGAGCTGGAGGAACAGCTAAAGAAGAAGATGTCCGAGCTCCAGGCCATAATGGATCATGCAGGGGTGGGGATACTTCTTGTGAGAAACAGGCGCATCCTTGCCGCCAACAAGATGCTGGCAAAGATCCTGGGGACCACAGAGGAAGAGCTGATAGGTCAGGAGACCCGTTTTTTCTATAATTCCGACGAAGATTACGAGATGATCATGAGGAAGTGGTATCCCAAGCTGCTCAATGGACAGAGTGTCTTTTTCGAATATAGAGCGGTTTTGCCCAATGGGAGTGCAAGATATTTCCAGGTGGTAGGGAAGGTGTCAAGGCCCGGGAATCTTGAGACCATGGAGACTGTATGGGTCCTCCATGACATCACCGAGATAAAGAGGCTACAGAGACAGCTTGAAGAGGCAAAGGACCGGGCCGAGGCAGCAAACATGGCAAAAAGCGAGTTTCTTGCCAATATGAGCCATGAGATCAGGACACCTCTAAATGGCGTCATCGGAATGCTGAACCTGCTCTCCACCACCGGCTTGGATGAGACCCAGAAGAGTTATGTTTCCAATGCCTCCACCAGTGCCGAGATCCTGCTTGCCATACTCAACGATATACTTGATTTTTCCAAGATCGAGGCAGGAAGACTTACACTGGAGAAGGTGGATTTCAACCTGATGGTGGTGATAGAGGCCGTGGTCTCTTCCATGAGGGTAGTTGCCTCACAAAAGAATGTAGAGCTACGCGTGAACCTGGAGGACGGGTTGCCCGAATGCCTAAAAGGGGACCCCACCAGGCTGAGACAGGTCCTTATGAATCTGCTTTCCAATGCGGTCAAGTTTACCGGCCAGGGCTGGATAGAGCTTTCTGTCAGGGTGGAGGAGAAGCCGGACGACTCAGTCATGTTCCGGTTCACGGTTGAGGATACCGGCATTGGCATACCCAAGGATCAGCTTTGCGAACTCTTTCAGAAATTTACACAGGTGGATGCCTCCATCACCAGGAAATTTGGCGGCACCGGCCTTGGGCTTGCCATCTCCAAGAAGCTTGCAGAGATGATGGGCGGACGGATTGGCGTTGAGAGCGAATATGGAAAGGGTTCAAAGTTCTGGTTCACTGCCAGATTCCAATATGGCAACTCGGCTTCTGACGGGTGCATGGAGGAGCCAGGTTCCGGTTTTGCCAGCGTTGACTTGATGGAAAAGATCAAGACCAAGGGTTGCTCCAAGAGGGTCCTGGTCGTTGACGACAACCTGGTCAATCAGCAGGTGATTGTGGCAATGCTCAGAAAGCTGGGCCTCCAGACCGAGGCGGTGAGCAATGGACAAGAGGCCGTGGAGGCCCTGTCGGTCATTCCGTATGATCTCGTCTTCATGGATATACAGATGCCAGTGATGGATGGCATGGAGGCCACCAGGAAAATCAGGGAAAGGGGTACAACGGTTATCAATCCTGAAATTCCCATAGTGGCCCTGACCGCACATGCCTTCAAGGAGGAGGTGAAGAAGTTTCTTGAGGCTGGCATGAATGACCATCTTGCAAAGCCCATCGTGACGGAACGGCTCATTGCATGCCTCATGAAATGGCTGAGGTGCGACCGTTTTGACAAACTGTCATCGGAAGAAAGCAAGGGGGAAGGGGAAAGCAGCCGGAAGAAACATGACAGCGGGGATGGAAGTGTATACGAGAAGGGAGACGGCTTAAAGATAGATGGAGATATCCCAAGTTTTGATTTGGAAGCCCTCAATGACCGGACAATGAACGATAACCAGGTAAAAAGGCTGGTTATTGAAACCTTTTTGGAAACCATGCCCCTTGATATTGGGTCTTTGTCTGATGCCATTGATAAGAAGGATCTATTAAAAATCAGGGAAAATGCCCACACTATAAAGGGATCAAGTGCGAATATTGCCGCCATGAGGCTTTCCGCCATAGCTGCTTATATAGAAAGACTGGCAAAGAACGGCTCATCCTTTGATGAGATTTTTCCCGAGGTAAAGGCCGGATTCAGAGAACTGGAGGAAGAATACAGTATCCTGAAGAAGGAGCTGGTCAAACTGGATGTTTAAACTGATATCAACCGGTATCAGATATTGGACTGTTCTAGATTTTGGGCCTTACGGAGGCGGGCAAGGTGGGCCTGAAATGGCCTTGGAAGAAGGAATCCGCCCTGACAGCTTCCAGGGCTTGCCCATGCTGAAACCCTCCAAACCCGCTCGCTTGCCCTCGCCAAACTGAGGTTCCGCGCGCTTCGTTTCGCCCCGGAATCTGAAACGGGCTACTTCCAACGGTTTCCAAAACCCTTCCAGGACCCCCTTGCCGACAAGCCGGTTGGAACCGGGTGTTGTTCAAAAACGATTCCCTGTATCAGTAACATGCAGCCTTATGCCCGAACCCAAATTTCAGGTCGCCCGGTCATGCCCAGCTATATGGGGGATTCGGCAGTTTTTCTTTGACTCTTTCTTATATCCTGCACATCTTCTATTGAAGACAAAGAGCTGTAACTGGACTCAGTTTTTCTGAAAGGGTATTTTGCCACGGCCTCTGGTCCCAATATGCACGCAAGAACCATTTTAATCACCCCGGAACTTGGGCATAAAATTTAGTGGGACAAAGGGTTTTGTGGTATTGTTGTCTGTTTACAGGACACGGCACGAAGTGCGTAATGGGAGGATCCGAAGCTACAATGACCCGTGAAGGGAGAATCAGGATGAATGGCACCCCGGGCAGATCGGCTGAGAAGCTGGGGATGAAAGAACTTGTTGCCATGGGTGTGGGCGGCATGGTGGGCGGCGGTATATTTTCCGTCCTGGGGCTTTCCGTGAGCCTTTCAGGACATGCCGCACCCGTGGCATTCTTGCTCGGAGGAATAATAGCCTTCTTCACCGGGCTTTCATATGCAAAGCTCGGGCTCAAGTATCGTTCCGACGGCGGCAGCTTCACCTACCTGGAATATGCCTTTAGGAACAGGAATATCGCAGGCCTAGGCGGCTGGCTTCTCATCATGGGATACCTTGGTACCATGGCCCTGTACTCGTTTACATTTGCCGTCTACGGCAGCGCCATGCTCGGTGCAGCGCCCGGGGAGGCCCCTATTCATCATCTCTTGGAATCCGGCATCCTTGCCCTGTTCCTGGGAGTAAACCTCTACGGTGTAAAGGCGGCCGGAAAGACCGAGGATGTCATTGTCATGATAAAGGTGATCATTCTCGGGCTCTTTGCTGTCTCGGGCCTTTTCTTCGTTGACCCGTCACGCCTCCTTCCAGTGTTAGACAAGGGCATGACAGGGCTTTTAATGGGGGCTGCCCTCATATTTGTGGCTTACGAGGGCTTCGAGCTCATACCGAATGCGGTCAGGGAGATGAAGGACCCTGAAAGGGATCTTCCCGGAGCCATCAACATCTCCATAGTCATTACCACCATCATTTACATAACCGTGGCACTGGTGGCGGTAGGAAACCTTACGCCGCCTGAAATCGCCCAATACAAGGAATACGCCCTGGCCGTTGCAGCCAAACCCTTCCTGGGCCATGCAGGTTTCCTGCTCATCGGCCTGGGGGCACTCCTTTCAACTGCTTCTGCCATCAACGCCACCATGTTCGGCACCGCTCGTCTTGCACAGGTGATGGCAATGGACAAGGAGCTTCCCCAGGTGTTCGGCCACAGGGAGCGCACAAGGGACATTCCATGGGTCAGCCTCCTGGTAATCACCTTGCTGACACTGGTCTTCGTTAACCTCGGTGACCTGGACATAATCTCTTCCTTCTCGAGTGCCACTTTCCTTATAATCTTTGCAAGCATCAACCTTGCCGCGCTGCGCCTGAGGAGGCAGATTTCCATGTCTTTTGTCTTTCCCATGGCAGGCCTTGTTCTTTGCATGGTCTCCTGGGGCGTTCTGTTTGCCTATCTATGGGAGAAAAAACCGCATTGCCTGATTTCCATAGTGGTATCCTACCTTGTGATTGCCTCTGCCGAGTTCCTTTTCAGCAAGAGGCGCATCCTTTTCAAGGGGGCCTGATTGCCCGTCAACCACGGGAGCAGAAGCGGTAACGGAGGAGACAGATGGAAACCACGGCAGTAAAAGAGCAGAACGGAAGCCATGCGCTTATCAGCATAGGGCTCGTGGTGGAGGCAGGGGACAGCCAGGTTGAATCCTGGGCCGAGTGGCTCAGTGAGGAGCTGGCCAGAGGGCTGGCGGCAGACTTCCCGGGTTTTGAGTGGCGCTTTTTGGTGCTCAGGAGGCATGATTTCCCCAGGGCCCTTCCAAAGGACCCGTTGCTGCTTCTTGAGTTCGGCTCAGACGTGAAAATAGAATACAATCTGGATTTTGTCCTCGTGTTGACCAGTTATCCGCTAAAGGCCAGGTTCGAGCAGGGAATAAATGGGGTGCCATCCAATCTTCTGGAGACAGGGGTTGTTACTGTCGCGAAGATCATGGAGAACAGGGACCCGGGCCAGGCCAGGGATGCAGTTCTTGCCCTTTCACGACACGTGCTCGGGCACCTTTGGGGCCTGGATCACGACGATCACACGGTCATGAAGCCCAGGAAGTTCTGGACCGGGCAGGGACCAGTTGAGTGGGGCCCGGAAGAAAAGAGGCAGATTGAAAAATATCTCAAGGAGGTTGCCGATCCAAGGCTGGAGGAGACAACCCGTGCCTCCAGGAGCAAGTGGCGTTTCTACCTCCAGGTCCTCGCAAGGGAGAAAAGTGCCATTGCACGGGATATCTTCCTGTTCCGTTCGTGGCTCATGATGCTGCACCTTGGACGGTTCATAGCGGCAACTGCCGTATCCGTGATATTTCTTTTCCTGAGCGCCGAGGCATGGGAGATGGGGGCGGCAATCCAGTCGGTCTGGCTTGATTTCGTCCTGGCCGGTGTCATACTGGCGGCAACGCTTTCTCTTTATTACGGGCAGAACCTGCAGGGGATAGCATCAAGCGACCGCATGATGGAGCAGGCCGTACGGAGCAGAATAGTGCTGTTTGGTACCCTGGCAGTGGGAATGTTTGCCTTCTGGGTAACCCTTGTCATCTTGTCCACCGGTATCATATACCTGTTTCCAGACACCGTGCTCCTGGGCTGGGCTGGGTTAAAGGCCGGGACAGACCTGCCCGTGTTTCACTATGCAAAACTCATGGCCACCTTCGGCATTTTGGCGTCAGCCGTGGGCGGAAACCTGGAAGAGGAGCAGGACATCAAAGCCGTCCTGGTCTATACGGAAGAAACGTAAAAAAAGAGGAATGACAAAAAGGTGAATGTAAATTCCGGAAACACCATGGCAGATTTTGCCGGGGAGGCTGGTGGCAGGGCACTGAAGGCCTTCATGATCTTTGTCATATTTTCAAGCTCGATCCTGCTGGTCCTCAATACCGAGGAATCTGTTTCGGAACGCTACGGAGAATTCCTGAGGATTTTCGAGGCAGCTGCCAGCCTGATCTTTTTCCTTGAATACATTGTTAGGCTGGTAAGGTGTACAGACACCGGAAACCTGGGTGAAGGCCCTGTTTCGTGCAGGTTAAGATACGTGTTTTCCTTCATGGGACTGGTGGATTTGTGTTCGTTTATGCCGTTTTTCCTGATGCTTTCCGGCGTTGCCCAGTCTCCGCCCCTCATGCTGCTCCAGCTCCTCCGGCTGCTTAAACTTACGCGCTATTCCATGGCCTTTCATCTCCTGGCAGACGTGCTCCGGGACGAGTCCGAATCCCTTCTGGTTTCCATAATGCTCATGTTCATCATCCTCATCTTTGCCTCTGTTGGGATATACATCTTTGAGCATCAGGTGCAGCCCGAGGCATTTGGTTCCATACCCGAGGCCATGTGGTGGGCAATAGTGACCTTGACCACCGTTGGTTACGGCGATGTAACGCCGGTAACCGTGCAGGGGAAGATCTTTGCAACATTCATAACCATCGCTGGCGTTGGTCTTGTTTCCCTGCCGGCAGGTATAATTGCCTCGGGTTTTACCGAACAGCTCAGACTCAGGCGTGAGCGTTTCCAGTTAGAAGTGGAGCAGATGATCCACGAGGATGGCCGTCTTACCAAGGAAGATATGGGGCAGCTTGAAAAAGACCGTAAAAAACTGGGAATCACCAGGGGCAATGCAGACCTGATCATCGAGCAGGTGAGGCACAGGGAGCAGGCAGCAGAGGCCCAGGAAGGGGGTGGAAGATAGGTCTTCAGACAGCTATTTCATGCTAGGGCCTTCAGTGGAAGCAGGCCCCAGCATGTTCAGCAGCCAGAGGGCAGAAAACTCAGTCAGCCTTTTTCCCGTGCATCTTGTCCAGCCACTGGCGCAACCTTTTGGCCCAGTCCTGGAAGGCCTCCTTTGCATGGCCCCATTTCCCCCCTACGGTCCCGGTAGAATAGGTGGAGCCAACTCTCCGGTCCATCATGGCAGCCACTACTCTTCCCGTCTGAGAGTCGATGAATTCCGCCTCGATTGAAGCCTCTCCCACGCTGAGTGATTCACCAGTGGTCACATTGGAAAGGGCGTTTGCAGCAACACCAAGGGGCAAAACGGCCGAAGCAGGCCCGAGCACAGGGTTGCCTGCCTGGACATCGGTAATGGCGATCCTGATCCTGAGGACATCAGGGCCGGGTTCGGTAACCACCGGGTAGGCTCCCCTGAGGGCATCGAGCAGATCCTTTTCAAAGGTACCTGCCAGGGCCTTTAGCTCATCAGGCTTGATGCCAAGCTGCTTCTTGTCATCCTTGAAATAAAATATCACCTTGTCGATCATTACCTTCTTGTACTTGGTAAAGTCCACATCGGGGGCGACCCATCGTCTCAAGGCCTGATCTCCCTGTCCGGGCTCAAGCTTCGAGTAATCGCTGAGAAAACCCGTGGGTTCAATGCTGTTTTTGCTGGCACAACATGTCAGGAAAATGACAGCAACCAGGGCGGCAGCCGGGAGCAAGATTCTTTTCATGCCGTTCCTCCTTCAATATATCTGTTAAATTTCATAGAATGGTCCATCTGGCCATGGAATCCATTTTGCTGCAGGATACGTTCCATTATTCTTGAAATTTTGAAACAAAGCAATTAGCATGGAGCATATCTGTTGGAGAAGGTCCGGCATTTCATGGCACTAAACTCTTTTTTGTTGTCCATATAAAAATCAGAACATTTTCAAGCACCAGCCACGCGGAAAGTTTTGTTCATGCCACCGCTGATAGCATAATCGGTCTCCATACAATCGGACTGTTCCGGCCTTTTTAGGACTAGAATCTAGCTAAAGGAATTAAAAATGGAAAAAAAGACGAGTAAACCCTGTGACTTTGTGATGTTCGGGGCCCTGGGGGACCTGGCCCGGCGAAAGCTCATGCCTTCCCTCTACCACCTGGAAAGATCCGGACTCCTTGATCCCAAAACCAGGATAATAGGCATTGCAAGGAGGGACGAGACAACGGAATCCTTCGGTGAAAAGATACTGGAGGCCCTGAAAAAGTTCATGAAATGGGACATAGAGCCGGAGATCTGGGATCGGCTGTCAGGGCGGTTCGTATATCTCAAGATAAACATGGACCAGCCCCGGGATTATGACCGGCTAAACGATATACTTGATCCTGAAAATAGGGTGGCGGTGAACTATTTTGCCGTGCCTCCCGCCATTTACGGGGATATATGCCGGGGGCTCCATTCGGCTGGCGTCATAAACGATGAAGCCAGGGTGGTTCTTGAAAAGCCCATAGGCCGCGATTATGCCTCCTCGGTGGAGATAAACCAGACCGTTGCCGAATTCTTCAGGGAAGACCAGATTTACAGGATTGACCACTATCTTGGAAAGGAAACCGTCCAGAACCTTCTGGCCATCCGCTTTGCAAACTCCATATTCACCACAAACTGGGACCACAACACCATTGACCACGTTCAGATAACCGTGGCGGAAGAGGTGGGCATAGAGGGCCGATGGGGGTATTTTGACAAGTCCGGCCAGCTCAGGGACATGGTCCAGAACCATCTCCTTCAGATCCTTACCCTCATTGCAATGGAACCCCCTGTAAAGCTTGATGCAGACAACATCAGGAGTGAAAAGCTCAAGGTATTGAAGGCCTTAAAGCCCATCACCATAGATAATGCCGATATCAGGACCGTCAGGGGCCAGTACACCGCAGGCTTCCTTAAAGGAGGTCCGGTGCCGGGCTACAACCAGGAAGACGATGCCCACCACGAAAGCACCACCGAGACATTCGTGGCCCTCAGGGTGGACATCGACAACTGGAGGTGGGCGGACGTTCCCTTTTACCTCCGGACCGCCAAGCGCATGCCCACGAAGCTTTCCGAGGTGGTCATCGTATTCAAGCAGCTTCCGCACAACATCTTCAGCAAGAGCTACAAGAGGCTTCCTCCAAACAAGCTCATAATCCGCCTTCAGCCCCATGAAGGCATAGAGATAATGATGCTCAACAAGGTCCCGGGGATTGCAGAAGGGGTGAAGCTCCAGCAGACCATGCTGGATCTCAGCTTTTCCGAGGTCTTCAAGGTCGAGCGCATCCCCGATGCCTACGAAAGGCTTCTTCTCGAGGCCATGAGGGGCAACCAGGCCCTTTTTGTAAGCCGTGAGGAGGTCGAGGCCGCATGGAAGTGGATAGATTCCATACAGGATGCCTGGGCGCAGATGAACGAGCCTCCAAAGCCTTACCCTGCCGGGACCTGGGGGCCTGTTGCGGCAGTTACTCTCCTTGCCAAGGATGGCAGGGAATGGGAGGAATAGCAGTGTCTCTGGAACATAACGTTGAGTTTCACGAGTTCAGGGACAGGAAAGGGCTTTTCAGGAGGCTTGCCGTCCGCATCTGTTCCATCCTGTCTGCCACCATCAGGGAGAAGGGAAGGGCGGTGCTCGTGGTCTCTGGCGGAAGCACCCCGGTTCCCCTGTTTGAGGAGCTGTCCGGCCAGGACCTGGACTGGAAGAAGGTTTACGTCACCCTGGCCGATGAAAGGTGGGTGCCCCCGTCTGATCCCGACAGCAACGAGGCACTTGTAAGAAGGCATCTGCTGAAGGGCAAGGCTGCAGGTGCCAAGTTTATTGGCCTCTACAACGGGGCTTCCAGTGCACTTGAAGGCGAGAAGGCGTGCCAGGAAAGACTCGGGGAGATTATTTCCCGGATTGACGTTCTGGTCCTCGGCATGGGAAACGACGGCCATACCGCTTCCCTGTTCGCGGGTGCCGAGCGCCTGAAGGAAGCCGTGGACATGGGACAGAAACGGCCTTGCATTGCCATAAGGCCGGGTGATGCGCCCCACGAAAGGATGACGCTTACCCTTAACACCCTTTTGAAGGCCCGGCATATCTTTCTCGTGATAACCGGGGAGGAAAAGAGGAGGGTCATTGAAAAGGCCCTTTCCCAGGGCCCCATGGAAGAGATGCCCATAAGGTTCGTACTTGCCGGCTCTTCGGTGCCGGTAAGCATCCACTGGGCGCCGTAGGCTCCAGATTCATACCAACGTGAAAAGGAAAATCCATGAATAAAAAGGTCCTCGAGGTAACAGAAAGAATTATAGAAAGAAGCGGTTCCAGCCGGCAGGAATACCTGTCTCAGCTTGAAAAGGCAGGCCGGTACTGCCGGGAGCGCCCGGTTCGGCACTGCCTTCCATGCAGCAACCTGGCTCATGCCATGGCGGCATGCAGGAAAAAGAAAATCATGCGGGACCAGTCTGCCCCTGATATTGCAGTAATCACGTCCTACAACGACATGCTTTCCGCCCACCAGCCTTACGAGACCTACCCGGAACTTATAAAGGACGCCGTTTCAGAGGCCGGGGGAGTGGCGCAGGTGGCTGCAGGAGTGCCTGCCATGTGCGATGGAGTCACCCAGGGGGAGCCGGGCATGGAGCTGAGCCTCATGAGCCGTGACGTGATAGCCATGTCTGTAGCCATAGGGCTTTCTCACCTTGTGTTCGATGGAGCGCTTCTCCTTGGCGTATGCGACAAGATCATGCCAGGGCTTGTCATGGGGGGGCTCAGGTTCGGTCATCTTCCCATGGTGCTGGTTCCGGCAGGTCCCATGCCCTCCGGGATACCCAACAGGGAGAAGGCAAAGGCAAGGGAACTTTTCGCCCAGGGAAAGATCAGCAGGGAAGAGATG
>Ga0256914_1004197_pt1 | contig 10958 bp, 10 predicted proteins | sample HulkmetaG_FD_191571 | JGI IMG/M metagenome (GOLD analysis project Ga0256914, IMG submission 191571) | Hydrothermal chimney microbial communities from Main Endeavour vent field at the Juan de Fuca Ridge, Pacific Ocean - Hulk | ecosystem: Environmental > Aquatic > Marine > Hydrothermal vents ...
CGAAAGATTTTCGCGGAACGAACCACATGCCGACAGGGACACCAGGTCGGTCACGCCCAGCCGCTTGAAGCCGTCGATGTTGGCGCGGTAGTTGATGTCGGAGGGAGGCACCCTGTGCCCCTTCCCGTGGCGCGGCAGAAAAACGACCTTCAGGCCGTCCACCTCGCCGACGAGATAATCGTCCGACGGCTCCCCCCAGGGCGAATGGACGCGCACGCGCCTTGCGCCCTCCAGCTCGATGCCGTAGAGGCCGGAGCCCCCGATGATCCCCAGAACCGCCTTCTTCTTCGCCATCTCCCGACCTCCAGATCGTCCGGTTCCAAGCCTTTCGCGCCACGCACGGAGAATGCGGCGGCGCCCACACGTGCAGCCGGTATATCAATGCTTCGGAAACGAAGAAAGGCCCGGAACGCGCGTTCCGGGCCTTTCGCATTCATGCGCGGCGAAACCGCCTCAGTGCTCCACCCTGCTCCACAGAGACTTCTTCACCATGAGCATGAGCAGAGCGAACACGCCGAGATAGAGCAGCGTCATCAGGCCGACGCGCTTGCGCTCCTCCATCTTGGGCATGGACGCCCAGGCGAGGAAGGCCGCCACATCCGTGGCCTCCTGGATCAGGGTCGGCTTGGTGCCGTCCGCATATTCCACGTCCTCGCCGGCCAGGGGCGGGGGCATGGCGATCCAGTGACCGGGGAAGTAGGGATTGTAGTTCAGTCCCTCCTTCTCCTCGCCATGGGGCGGATCCTCGTAGCCCGCGATCAGCGAGCGGACGTACTCGGCGCCGCCATTGCCCTTGAAGAGCTTGATGAAGGGCGAGATGTACCAGGGATAGTACCAGCCCTCGCGCGCCTTCACGATGAGCGAGAGATCGGGCGGCAGGGCGTTGTTGTTGGCCGCCTTGGCCGCCTGTTCGTTCGGATAGGGAGCCGGGATGGCATCGGACAGACGGCCCGGCCGGGTGATCGGTTCGCCCTCGTCGTTGACCTCTCCGGAAATCTCGTATTCCGCGGCGATCTTCTTCACCACGTCCACGGGCAGCTCGGGACCGCCCGGTTCGGTGAGATTGCGGAAACGGATGTACTTCAGGGAGTGGCAGTTGGAGCAAACCTCCTTGAAGACCAGCCAGCCGCGCTGCAGCTGCGCCCGGTCGAACTTGCCGAAGGGACCTTCGAAGCTGAAGTCGTAGTCCTCGGCGTTTTTCTGTCCGCCGCCGGAGGCATGGGCCGGAGCCACGAACAGCGCTGCGGCCAGGCCCAGGGCGGTGAACATCTTGGTGATCGTTTTCATGATCGCAGTTCCTCTGTGTTCTTGTCCTTCGGGACCCTCAGGCCTTGGCCTTGCCGAGAACGGCCTCGGAGATCGAAGCCGGGATCGGCTTCGGCTTCTCGATGAAGCCGAGCAGCGGCAGGATGACCAGGAAGTGGATGAAGTACCAGGCCGTCGCCAGACGGGCCACGAGCAGCCACGCGCCCTGCGCGGGCTGGGCGCCGGCGATGCCGAGCACCAGGCAGACGATCACCAGCAGCCAGAAGAACTGGCGGGCGAGCGGACGGTACTTCAGGGACTTCACCTTGGAGGTGTCCAGCCACGGCAGGAAGAACAGGATGATCAGCGAGCTGAACATCACGATGACGCCGCCCAGCTTGTCCGGAATGGCCCTGAGCATCGCGTAGAACGGCAGGAAGTACCATTCGGGCACGATGTGCGCGGGGGTGGACAGCGGGTTGGCCGGGGCGAAGTTGATGGAATGGCCGAGGTACCACGGCGAATAGAACACGAAGGCCGCGTAGACCATCAGGAACACCAGGATCGCGAACAGATCCTTCATGGTGTAGTAGGGGTGGAAGGGCAGCGTGTCCTGCTCGCTCTTCACCTCGATGCCGTCCGGGTTGTTGTTGCCCGTGACGTGCAGGGCCCAGACGTGCAGGAACACCAGCGCGGCCAGGACGAAGGGCAGCAGGTAGTGCAGCGAGAAGAAGCGCTGCAGCGTCGGGTTGGCCACCGAGAAGCCGCCCCACAGCCACTGCACGATGTAGTCGCCGACCACCGGAACGGCGGAGAACAGGTTGGTGATCACCACCGCGCCCCAGTAGCTCATCTGGCCCCACGGAAGCACGTAGCCCATGAAGGCGGTGGCCATCATGGCGATGAAGATGATCACGCCGATCATCCACAGGATCTCGCGGGGGCTCTTGTAGGAGCCGTAGTAGAGCCCGCGGAAGATGTGGATGTACACGGCGATGAAGAAGAACGAGGCACCGTTGGCGTGCATCCAGCGCAGCAGCCAGCCCCAGTTCACGTCGCGCATGATGTGCTCGACGGAATCGAAGGCCATGGAGGTGTGCGGCGTGAAGTGCATCACCAGCACGATGCCGGTCATGATCTGGATGACCAGCATCGTGGCGAGGATGCCGCCGAACGTCCACCAGTAGTTCAGGTTGCGCGGGGTGGGAAAATCGACCAGCTGGCCGCGCACCACCGACAGAATCGGCAGACGCTGGTCCACCCAGCGCGCGATCGGATTCTTGAATTCGTACGTGGAATGACCGCTCATGAGTTCAGCTCTCCCCTCAGCCGATCACGATTGTCGTGTCGGAAGTGTACTTGTAGGGCGGAATGTCGAGATTGCGCGGCGCCGGCCCCTTGCGGATGCGGCCCGCGGAATCGTAGTGCGAGCCGTGGCAGGGGCAGAACCAGCCGTCGTAGTCGCCCTGTTCCCCGAGCGGCACGCAGCCCAGATGCGTGCAGATGCCGATCTGCACGAGATACTTCTCGTTGACCTTGCCGTTGGCGTCCTTCACGCGGTTCTCGTCCGTGGCCTCCGCATCGGGCGGCAGATTGGCATTGCGCGCGATCGGATCCTTGAGCTCGGCCAGCGGCGTCTTCTTGGCCTCCTCGATCTCCTTCGGAGTGCGGTGGCGGATGAAGACCGGCTTGCCGCGCCACTTGATGGTGACGCCCTGTCCCTCCTCCAGGGGCGCCAGATCGAATTCCGTGGACGCCAGCGCCAGAACGGACGCGTCAGGGTTCATCTGGTCGATGAAGGGCCAGATGGCCAGCGCGGTACCCACGGCACCGACCGCACCGGTGGCGATGTAGAGAAAATCACGCCGGGAAACGTCAGCGTTTTCGACTTTGGTGGTCATTGTTCCAGATCCCTTGCTTTGTACCCTGCCGGTCTGTCTGCCGTTCCCCCGAACGCAGGCAGCCACGCGACTGCATAGCCGGCATGGTTGGCGGAGTTTTGGCACCGAGGGACATCAATGTCCAGTCTTGAAGTGTCGCACTTTGACGCAAATCATTAACGATGTGCGAATTTCATGCTGCGGGAGGGGCGTATCGACGCATCTGCCGCGACGGAAGGGGATACCGGCGAATCTCACCTCGCCGCATGCCTGCGGCCTCGCCGGTCGAGCCCCAGCGCGGAACGCAGAAACGGCTGCTTCAGGGCCGATTTCCTCTCCCGCAGATCGAATGCGTCGTGGAGGCGGTCGCAGGAGCGGATGACCCGCCTCCATTCCGCGCGCACCTTCCGGTCCAGCTCGCCGCAGGTGGGCGCGGAGAGGCGGCGGATGCGCCGCTCCGCGGTGCGGGCGCACTTCGTCCAGATGGAAATGTGCCGGTTCTCGTGCCAGGCGAGATGCTTCAGGAAGGCCCGCCACCGGCGCTTCACGCTCCGCGGGAAGCGGCGCTCGTTCAGGGCGCGCGGCAGGAGCATCGTGTAGCTGATGCGGAGGGTTCCGCGGCGGATGCGGCACCCCCGGGGGGTCCGGCGGAGGAACGTGGAGAGGGAGGACCGCATCCGCGTCCGAGCGAAGGAACGGCGCCCGCCCACCAGCGGCCCCCGGGCCCGCAGCTCCGCCAGAAGTCCCGCCTCCGTGGTGGCATGGAGCGGGAAGGTGCTCTTCCTCACGCTGACGACCGGTGCGGCCCCGGCGGCCGGAGGCCGTGCGGACGCGGACACCAGCGCCACGGCCAGCAGAAGGATCGCCGTTCTTGTCTGCAGCATGACATCGCCCCCTGTCGTTTTCGGTCTCCCGCGGTCTATGCCGGAGGCCTCCGCATGGGCTATCCTATTTTCCCGAAAATGAACATCGGGTTTCATGCATCATGAAACCCCTCCGGATCCGGTGACACGATGAACGGCAGATCGCGACAGTCGGAGAGGCATACCGGCGTGGTCAAGTTCTTCAATCTGACCCGCGGCTACGGCTTCATCAGGCCGGACGGGGACGGCCCCGACGTGTTCGTGCACATCACGGCGGTCAACAGGGCCGGAATGGCGGCACTGGAGACGGGCATGCGCCTGAGCTTCACCCTCGAGCCGGCTCCCGGCGGACGGGGCGTTCAGGCGGGGGAGCTGCAGCTTCTGGACGATCCCGGCCCGGAAGGGGCGTGATCCGCCGCACGGAGGGCGGAAGGAAGTCAGTCCAGTTCGCGCAGCACCTGCGTCAGGATATCGAAGAGGCGGGCGATCTCCTCCCCGGAGATGATCAGGGGGGGCGACAGCGCGATGATGTCGCCCGTGGTGCGGATCAGCAGCCCCTTCTCCCAGGCCTTCAGAAAGGCGGAGAAGGCCCGTTTCGTGGGCCGTCCCTCCATCGGCTCCAGTTCGATGGCCCCCACCAGGCCGAAATTGCGGATGTCGATGACGTGGGGCAGCCCCTTCAGGGCGTGGATGGCGTCCTCCCAGACCTTCTCCAGCTCACGGGCGCGGGTGAGCAACCCTTCCTCCTCGTACACGTCCAGCGTGGCCAGGCCGGCCGCGCAGGCCAGCGGATGGCCGGAATAGGTGTAGCCGTGGAAGAGCTCGATCATGTGCTCCGGTCCGGTCATGAAGGCGTCGTGGATCTCCGCCCTGACCCCCACCGCGCCCATGGGCACGGCTCCGTTGGTCAGCCCCTTCGCCATGGTGATGATATCGGGAACCACCCCCAGCCTCTGGGCGGCGAAGGGCGCACCGAGACGGCCGAACCCGGTGATCACCTCGTCGAAGATGAGCAGAATGCCGTGCCTGTCGCAGATCTCCCGCAGTCTCTCCAGATAGCCCCTGGGCGGCAGCAGCACGCCGGCGGAGCCGGCCATGGGCTCCACGATCACCGCGGCGATCGTGGAGGGATCGTGCAGCGCCACGATGCGTTCCAGGTCCTCGGCCAGCTCGGCTCCATGTTCGGGAAGCCCCCGCGAAAAGGCGTTGCGGCGCGGATCATGGGTGTGGCGCAAGTGGTCGACACCGGTGAGGAGCGGACCGAAGGACCTGCGGTTCGGCCCTATGCCCCCGACGGAGATGCCGCCATAGTTGACGCCGTGATACCCCCTCTCGCGGCCGATCAGGCGGTAGCGGCCGGAATCGCCCCGCGCCCGGTGCCAGGCCACGGCGATCTTCAGGGCCGTCTCCACCGCCTCGGACCCCGAGTTCGTGAAGAAGACGTGGGAGAAACCCTCGGGCAGAAGGGCGGCCACGCGCGAGGCCAGTTCGAACGCCTTGGGATGCCCCATCTGGAAGGGGGGAGCGTAGTCCATCTCTCCGGCCTGGTCCCGGATCGCCTTCGTGATGCGTTCCCGGCCATGGCCCGCGTTCACGCACCACAAGCCGGAGGTGCCGTCCAGGATGTCCCGGCCGTCGGCGGAGCGGTAGTACATGCCCTTCGCGCCCACCAGCAGCCGCGGAGCGGACTTGAACTGGCGGTTGGCGGTGAACGGCATCCAGAATGCGCGCAGATCGTTGGGAATCATGACCCTTTTCCTCCCGTTGCTTCCGGAGGATGGCAAAGGCGGACGGGGACGTGTAAGGACCAGAGACGGTCATTTTCCCTTGCCAGAAAAGCATGCTAGGAAACGGCGGACCGCAAGAAGAGGCACGACATGACGTTCACCCGTCTGGCCACCGAATTCCTGACCCGGGCGCTTCCGCCCGAGCTCTCGCACGAACTGGCGCTCAAGGCGCTGGAACACGGACTGTTTCCCCGGATCGAAAGGGTGGACGATCCGATTCTGCGCACCTCCGCCATGGGACTGGACTTTCCCAACCCGCTGGGCATGGCGGCGGGTTTCGACAAGGACGCTCGCGCCTTTCCCGCCCTTCTGGCCATGGGCTTCGGGCATGTGGAGGTGGGCACGGTCACGCCGCTGGCCCAGGCCGGCAATCCGCCTCCCCGCCTCTTCCGCGTGCGTCGCGAGGGGGCCATCATAAACCGCATGGGCTTCAACAACGCCGGGCATGCGGCGGCGCACGCCCGCATCTCCCGCTGGCGGGACGCCGGGGGGCGCGGCATTCTCGGCGTCAACATCGGCGCCAACAAGGACAGTCTCGACCGTGTTCGCGACTATGCGCTGGGCGCGCGCTGTTTCGCGCCCGTGGCGGACTATCTCACAATCAACGTCTCCTCGCCGAACACTCCGGGACTGCGCAATCTCCAGGCATCCGAGGAACTGGCGCGGATACTGGACGGCGTGCATGCCGAGATCGCGCGCGGCGGGCACGCCACGCCGGTGCTGGTCAAGATCGCGCCGGATCTGGACGACGCGGCCCTGGAGGCGATCGTGGAAACGGCGGTGGCGCACGGCGCGGACGGACTGGTGATATCCAACACCACGGTTTCGCGCCCGTCCTCCCTGCGGCCACGGGACGCGCTGGAACCGGGCGGGCTCTCCGGCCGTCCCCTGTTTTCGCTCTCGACCCGCATGCTGGCCCGCGCGCACCTGCTGGCCGGGGGGCGTCTGCTGCTCGTCGGCGCGGGAGGCGTGGATTCCGGCGAGCACGCCTGGCAGAAGATCCGCGCCGGCGCAACCCTCGTCCAGCTCTACACCGGCTTCATCTACGAGGGCCCCGAAATCGTGCCGGCCATCCTGCACCACGTCGCGAAAAGGCTGCGGCAGAACGGTTTCACCTCCATTGACGAGGCGGTCGGCTCCGGCGCACAAGACTGGCTGACGGACCACCGAACCACAGGGGAACGGACATGAGCGTGAAGATCTACCACAACCCGCGCTGCTCCAAGTCGCGACAGACGCTGCAGATGCTTCAGGAGAAGGGCATTGAGCCGGAGGTGGTGAAGTATCTGGAGACCCCTCCCACGGAGGAGGAGCTGCGCGGGATCATCCGCATGCTGGGGCTGGCGTCGGCCCGCGAACTCATGCGGAGGAAGGAGAAGGAATACAAGGAGCTGGGACTGGACGACCCGGCGAAGACCGAGGACGAACTGATCCGCGCCATGGTGGAGCATCCGCGCCTCATCGAACGGCCCATCGTCGTCCGCGACGGCAGGGCCGCCCTGGGCCGGCCGCCGGAAAAGGTGGTCGAGATCCTCTGAGCGAAACCTCCGCGACACCGGATCGCGCCCCGCCGGCCGTGGGATCGCTGCTGCCGGCATCCGGGCGCGCTTTTCCATCCGATACCCGCCGTTTCCACGCTTCCCGACTCATGGAAGCGTGGAAATATCGCTTGTCAGGCGTGGTGCATGATGGACGGGAACGTCCATGTCCCGCCATTTCCGGGAAGATGGAAGGGGCACGCTTCGGGATCGCATACGCACTTCCGGCCCACCGGACGACCGCCGAAGAGAACGGACAAGCGGAGCTGGAGTCTTTCGGATGGCCTCCCCAAACCACACTGTCGGATGCACCGCCTCTCCGGTCCACGAACCTGAAAACGGCGGGCGGAATGGAGGCATGTCCCGGCATCTTCCATGCCCGGAGCATGAAGTCCATGCCTAGAACATGAAGGCGCGGCCGCCCCTCCAACTCCAACATCATGGCCACCGTCCCGTCCATGATCCGGTGGGCGGGCGTCCATGCCGCTTCGCCCCTGAGAAAGCCGCCCTTTCTCCTCCGGATCTCGGCAAGGGCACCCGCCTCCATCACCGGCGCGTCTCCCCGGGACCGGACGGTACGGACACGTCAGGCCACCTGCCTGGCCACGGCGCCTTCCCCGCGATAGGCCAACGCTTCGGCCACATGCGCCCGCCCCACGGTCTCCACACCCTCCAGATCGGCCAGGGTCCGGGCGGTGCGCAGGATGCGGTGGAAGCCCCGCGCCGAAAGCCCCAGCCTCTCGGCGGCATCGGCCAGCAGCTTCATGCCCTCCCCGTCCGGTCTGGCGACCTCCTCCAGGACGCGGGACGGCGCCTGCGCGTTCGTCGTCACGTTCTCCAGACCGAGAGCCGAATAGCGCGTCTTCTGGATCTCCCGGGCCCGCAACACGCGCGACGCGACTTCCGCGGACCCCTCGGCGGGCGGTGGCAGGGCCAGATCCATCGCCGAAACGCGCGGCAGCGTGATACGGATGTCGAACCGGTCCAGCAGGGGGCCGGAGATGCGGGCCTGATAGTCCGCCGCGCAGCGCGGCCCCCTGCGGCAGACGTGGCCGGGCTCTCCGGCATGGCCGCAGCGGCACGGGTTCATGGCGGCCACCAGCTGGAAGCGGGCCGGCCAGGTGACGTGGTAGCTGGCCCGCGCGACGGTGATCTCCCCCGTCTCCAGCGGCTGGCGGAGCACCTCCAGCGTGCGCGGCGAGAATTCCGGCAGCTCGTCCAGAAAGAGCACGCCATTGTGCGCCAGCGACATTTCGCCCGGACTGGCGCGCATGCCGCCCCCCGACAGCGAGACCGTGGAGGCGGTATGATGCGGGGCGCGGAACGGCCGCACCGGCGAGACGGTGCCGTCCGCGAGCTCCCCCGCCACGGAGGCGATCATCGAACTCTCCAGCATCTCCCGGGCGTCCATGGGCGGAAGGATGGACGGCAGACGGGCCGCGAGCATGGACTTGCCCGCGCCGGGCGGCCCCGTCATGAGCATGTGATGGCCTCCGGCGGCCGCCACCTCGAGGGCGCGCTTCGCCGCCTCCTGCCCCCGCACATCGGAAAGATCCGGCATTTCCTCCGGCTTCTCGGCGATCTTCGGAGCCGGACGGCCGAGCACCTGCGTGCCCCGCACGTGATTGACGATCTGCACCAGCGTGGCGGGGGCGAGCACGTCCACATCCTCGCCCGCCCAGGCGGCCTCCGGCCCGTTGGCGTGCGGGCAGATGATGCCCAGCCCCGCGGCGGCCGCCGCCATGGCCGCCGGCAGGGCGCCCGCAGTCGGCGCCAGGGAGCCGTCCAGCGACAGCTCGCCGACGACCAGCCAGCGCGACAGGAACTCCGCGGGCAGCACGCCCATCGCCGAAAGGATGGCCAGAGCGATGGGGGCGTCGTAGTGGCTGCCCTCCTTCGGCAGATCGGCGGGCGCCAGATTGACGGTGATCCGTTTCGCCGGCAGGGCCAGCCCGATGGCGTGCAGGGCGGCCCGCACCCGCTCCCGGCTCTCGGCCACCGCCTTGTCCGGAAGCCCGACTATGGAAAAGGCCACGAGCCCCGAGGACAGGAGCACCTGCACATCCACCGGGACGGCCTCTATGCCATGGAACGCCACCGTGGCGACACGCGAAACCATCTCTCTCCCTCCATGATTGCGGTACGAGTGCTAACGCAACGTAAGGTGGCCATCAAGAACATTTCCGGAACCTGTGGAAAACCGCCATCGTCTCCGCAGCCGGGAGAGGAATGTCGAAAGCGCTTGCATCGCCCCGCCATCCGTCCGATATAGGGGGCGGAAGACTGGCGCGGACGCTGCCGTCCGCCCAGCGGGTCAGGTCCGGAAGGAAGCAGCCCAGGCGAGGCGCGCGCGGGTCGCGTCCAGTCTTCCACCCCCGCCCGCGGGGAGGCGGGAGATGCCGTCCGCCGGCTGCTGGACGGCAGGGATCCTGAAGGGAACCGGGATTGAGCGACGCCACCAGCCATACGGATGCGCGATCCGGCGCGACGCCCTACCGAGTCCTGGCGCGCAAGTACCGGCCGAAACGCTTCGAGGAGCTGGTCGGGCAGGACGCCATGGTGCGCACCCTCGCCAACGCCTTCGAGACGGGGCGCATCGCGCAGGGCTACATGCTCACCGGCGTGCGCGGCATCGGCAAGACGACCACCGCGCGCCTCATCGCCCGCGCGCTGAACTATTCCCTGTCCGACCGCCCGACCGTCCACATGGACGGGATGGGGGAGCACTGCGAGGCGATCCTCGAATCGCGCCACGTGGACGTGATCGAGATGGACGCCGCGTCGCACACCTCCGTGGACAACATCCGCGAGATCATCGAGCAGGTGCCCTACAAGCCCATCTCGGCGCGCTACAAGGTCTACATCATCGACGAGGTGCACATGCTCTCCAAGGCGGCGTTCAACGCGCTGCTCAAGACGCTCGAGGAGCCGCCGGAGCACGTGAAGTTCATCTTCGCCACCACGGAGATCCGCAAGGTTCCCGTTACGGTGCTCTCGCGCTGCCAGCGCTTCGATCTGCGGCGGGTGGAGAGCGCTCCCCTGATGCGCCATCTGGCCTGGGTGTGCGAACAGGAGAAGGTGGGACACGAGGAGGAGGCCCTGCGGCTCATCGCCCGCGCCGCGGAGGGCAGCGTGCGGGACGCGCTCTCGCTTCTGGACCAGGCCATCGCCTACGGCCAGGACAGGGTGCGCGCGGAGGACGTCTCCTCCATGCTGGGCCTGATGGACCGCACCCGGATCATGGACCTGTTCGAGGCGGTGATGGGCGGACGGCTCGAGGATGCGCTTTCGGCGCTGGCCGAGCAGCATGCGCTGGGCGCGGAACCCCTGACCGTCCTCAACGACCTCGCCGCCTTCACCCATCTGGTGACCCGGATGCGCATCCTCGGCGAGGCCGGGGCCGATGCCGCCCATTCCGAGGAGGAACGCAGGCGTGGCCTGGAACTGGCCGGAAAGCTCTCCATGCCCGCCCTCACCCGCGCCTGGCAGATGCTGCTGAAGGGCGTCGCCGAGGTACAGGCGGCATCCCGCCCGCTGCCGGCGGCCGAGATGGTGCTCATCCGCCTTGCCCATGCGGCGGACCTGCCCACTCCCGCCGATCTCGTGAAACGGCTGTCGCAACCCTCCACCGACACGGACGGAGGC
>Ga0256914_1004198_pt1 | contig 10958 bp, 13 predicted proteins | sample HulkmetaG_FD_191571 | JGI IMG/M metagenome (GOLD analysis project Ga0256914, IMG submission 191571) | Hydrothermal chimney microbial communities from Main Endeavour vent field at the Juan de Fuca Ridge, Pacific Ocean - Hulk | ecosystem: Environmental > Aquatic > Marine > Hydrothermal vents ...
ATGTGGGGTCTATCATCGCCTCATTCCCTCTATCTCCAGTAACTATGGATACCTTGCCCTCCTGGTGGTAATGCTGGCAAACTACAAGTGGTGGCCCATCCCCTTTATCACCTTCTTCTTTGCATGCCTTAACGTGGGAAGTATCCAGCTTCCACTTATTTTAAAGATAGATTCCTCATTAAGCGGGGTTATCCAGGGAATATCTGTGGTAATATTTCTATTCGCCTATAGATGGCGAATGAAAAGTACAAAGGGGTAAACTAATTATGGACCTTTCCCTATCCATACTCCTGGCAAGTGTAGTAAGTGGTTCTGCCCCCCTTATATTTGCCACACTTGGGGAGACATTCTCAGAGCGGGCGGGGATCATTAACCTCTCCCTTGACGGAAGTATCCTGCTCTCTGCAATGGTGGCATTTGCAGTGGCATATAACACAAAAAACATATTTCTGGGATTTGTCTCTGCCGCCCTGGTGGGGGCAACACTTGCTGCCTTTATTGCGGCTGCAAGCCTGTTTTTCAGGATATCCCAGGTGGCAATTGGTTTTGTCCTTACCCTCATGTGTAGAGACCTGGCCTATTTTCTAGGAAATCCCTATACCCGCATCCAGGGTCCCCAACTAATGCCCCTGCCCATCCCATATCTGGATAGACTCCCCTTTATAGGCCATGTATTCTTCCAACATAATATTATGACCTACCTCAGTTATGTGTGTATTGGGATCACCTGGTTCTACTTTTATCACACCAGGGGAGGACTGGTGCTTAGATGCATTGGAGAGAATCCCCGTGCCGCATATACAAGGGGATTTCCAGTAAAAAAACTCCAGCTCCTCTATGCAACCCTGGGAGGGGCCATGGTGGGGATAGCTGGAGCCCTATATTCTCTCAGTGTAAAGCCGGGATGGGGAAGACCCCAGGGAGCAGAGGGAATAGGCTGGATAGCCCTTGCCATTGTAATATTTGGAGGGTGGGACCCATTAAAGGTGGCGTTTGGCGCATACTTCTTTGGCTTCCTTCAAATAATGGGGATAGTCTTTCAGGGATGGTGGCCATCTATTCCTGCTCAGGTGTTTCAGGTGGCACCCTTTCCCATGATGATATTTATGCTGGTACTCATCCACCTCTCCAGTGGCAGGAGGATAGGTCATCTTCTGGAACGCTATCCCATGCTGCGACCCATATTCCGATTTCTCCAGGTGAATCCCCCTGCCTCCCTGGGAGAGACGTATCATGGAGAATAAGCAGGGTCTCTCCTTATGTTAAGGAGCAGGGATGTAGTATTCCCACTTGCCAAATGAAGAGAGTTCCTTCTGGAGTGAGTGTCTGTCTCCCACCACCAGTACCTTTAGCCTATGGGGATGGATATATAACCTGGCCACCCTGTTCACATCCGCCCTGTGAACAGCTTTTATATCCCTTATGAGCTTCTTAAAGGAATCCAGGGGCATTCCCCTGGTGGCATAATATAGACACCTCTCCATCACCTTCTGGGGAGAATCATATCTAAAGACCAGGGTATTTAAGAACTGCATCTTTGCCTCCTCCACCTCCTTCTCAGTAACCCCCTTGGTGTACAGTCTCTCAAGCTCCCCCTCTACTGCCTCAATGGCCCTGGCAGTGGAAGGATTCTTTGTCTTGAGACCAACAAAAAAGACCCCTGGATAAAAACATCTACAGCCAAATCTTCCAAATATGGCATAGGCAAGTCCCATTTTGGTCCTTATATCCTGAAAGAGCCTTCCTGAAAAACCACCACTTAGTATCATGTTCATCACCTGAAGGGGGGCAAAGTCTGGACTCTTTCTCCAGCCACCCCTGTGGCCAATTACGATAAAACTCTGATTGGTGCCCCTTTTGTCTATGAGCACATATCTTCTATGGGGGGAAAAGTGTGGATGAGGCAGGGAGATCTCCACTGGTTTTCCCTTTCTCAGGGTCCCAAATTCCTTTTCAAGAAGGGATGTCATCTCCCCAGGCTCAAAGTCCCCTACCACCCCCACATAGATATCTGGACCCACAAATATCCTATTATATAGTTGCTCCACATCCTCAAGGGTGATACTGGATACACTTACTGGGGAAGGGAGTCTCCCATAGATGGTATTTCTTCCATAAATAAGGCGTTTAAATTCCCTCATGGCAATCTCATCCTGATTGTCATTCCGCCTGAGGATAATGGTCATGAGCCTCTGTTTTGCAAGCATAAGGTCCTTCTCATTGAAATTGGGGGAAGATAAGACCTCCACTACCTGATGGAGAATAGGGGCGAAGTTTTCTGAGAGGCAGTCTAGATTTATGGTTCCAAAGAGCAGTCCAAAATCTATAGATAACTCTGCGGCCCTATCCTCCAGAAAGGTATCCATCTCCTCACCAGGATAATCCTTACTACCTCCCAGTCTCAACATCTGAGAGAGGATATTCTCAAGCCCCTCCTTTCCTTCTGGCACCAAAAATCCCCCGCCCTTTATCTTTATTTCCACGTGAATAAGGGGCAATTCATGATTGGGAAGGAGATATACCCTTACCCCATTTTTGAAGACAAGGGACTCTATTTTATAGGAAGGCCATTTTACCTCTTCCCTGGCACATAATCTCTTTATTGTCTCATTAGTATTCATCTTTCTCTCCGCACATCCCCCTGCTACCATGGCCAAAAGGCAAAAGATAACCACTAGATAACCATAATGCTTCATAACCATAACCCCTTATTTTGATATGAGTCTGGCCTCTGTCATATTCTCTCTCACAAGATACCTGCACGCCACCTCTTTTATCTCCTCAGGGGTAATCCTTGCCATTTCCTTCACATCAGAGAAGATGTGTCTCCAGCTACCCCCTATCACCTCATAATAGGCCAGTTCCTGAGCCATCCCCAGATTAGACTCCATACTCCTAAGGATATCTGCCTTGCTCAGGATATAGGCCCGGTGTATCTCCTGGGACGTCACCCCTTCCTTCTGGACAGAGGCTATCTCTTCATCTATGGCGTGGGACAGCCTCTCCAGGGAAACCCCCTTTGAAGGGATGGCAAATATCACAAACAGACAGGGATATCTCTCCCCAGGGAAGCCAGTAGAGGCGGATATGGAGAGGGCAAGTTTCTTATTGAGCACCAGGTCCCGATAGAGTCTTGAACTCCTCCCCTCAGATAGGATGGAAGAGAGGACCTCCAGGGCAAGATAATCCCTAGAGCCATAAGAAGGGATGTGATAACCCCTTAGATAAATGGGCTGGGCATTATCATATACCTCTACCTCCCTGGGGCCATCCTGAGGGGGTTCCATGGTATAGAAGGGCTCAGGCATGGGACGCCTTTTTATGTCCCCAAAATATTTCTCTGCAAGTCCTTTTATATACGCAGGGTTCACATCCCCTACAATGGCTATCACAATATTTTCAGGCACATAGTACTTCTGGTAATATCTGTTGAGATCAGAGATGGTAATGGCCTGGATATCACTATCCCATCCAATGGTGGGATGTCTGTAAGGATGGGCAATAAAGGCTGTGGCCCTGAAGGCCTCTATGAGCTTTCCCATTGGAGAGGTATCTATCCTCATCCGCCTCTCTTCCCTGATTACCTCTTTCTCTGTATAAAATTCTCTCCACACAGGATTTTTAAGGCGATCAGACTCCATATAAAACCATAGCTCCACCCTGTTGGCAGGGAGGCTACAAAAGTACATGGTGTAGTCCGAGGAGGTCTGGGCATTTAGGTCCTCTCCCCCATTTTGCTCAATTATCTTGGAAAATTCATTGGGTATTACCAGAGAATCCGCCTCCGCCTTAAGGCGTTCAAACTGCTCTTTCTCTTTACTACACGAGGACTTTCCATGTCTTAAGGAGCAGAGAAACCACTTTTTATATGCCTCATCCTCTTTTTTTAAAAGTATCCTCTCCCTTGGCCAATCCTTTGTCCCAATATGAGTAGTACCCTTAAAGGCCATGTGTTCCAGGATATGGGAGATGCCCGTCTCCCCAGTCTTCTCACATACACTCCCCACACCCACCACGGTTACAAAACTTACCACAGGGGCATTATGCCTCTCCATCACAATAAATTTCATCCCATTTGGGAGGGTAAACTCTGTTATCTCTCCCTCCACCTTTGTCAACACTCCCTCTTTTGCCAAGGCCGCTCCTCCCCTCAGCCACAAAAACATTATCAAAAAGATTAAACACCACTTCCTCATCATTTCTCACCACCCCCATATACCTTATCCAATATCTCCCTTCCCCCTCTACTCAAGAGGTAATGGGCCAGCGACCTTCCCACAGCCACGGGATCAGAGGCCGCCCCCCTATGGGTGGAGCTTATTATATTTTCTCCATTCACGTCCCCCACAAAACCAGATATAACCACTTCCTCTCCCTCAATATGCGCATGGGCCCCCAGGGGCACCTGACATCCCCCCTCCATCTCAAACAAAAATCCCCTTTCTGCCTCCACACATATCCTGGAGACAGGGTCCTGGAGGGGAGAAATGAGCCTTTTCACCCTCCTGTTTTCTGAGGAGACCTCTATACCCAGGGCCCCCTGTGCCACAGCGGGATAAAACTTTGGAAGGCATAGCTTTTGCATATAAGGGGCCACTATTCCAAGCCTCCTCAAACCTGCCATTGCAACCACTATTGCATCAAATTCCCCCTGCTTTAGTTTCCTCACCCTGGTATCTAGATTGCCTCGCAGCATCTTGATCTCTATATCAGGGCGAAGGGCACGAAGCTGAGCCTGTCTCCTGAGGCTACTGGTGCCCACCTGGGCCTGGGGAGGGAGGTCCTTGAGAGAGGGATAGGAAAGGCTCAAAAGACAGTCCCAGGGCTCTTCCCTGGGGGGTATAACTGCTATCTCCAGTCCCTCAGGAAGCTGGGCGGGGACATCCTTCATACTGTGCACTGCAATATCCGCCTCCCCTCTCAAAAGACACTCCTCTATCTCTTTAACAAACAGTCCCTTTCCCCCAATACGTGCCAGGGGCACATCCAGTATCTTGTCCCCTGAGGTCTTTATCCTCTTTAGTTCTATTTGTATCCCTCTATAACGCTCCCTAATAAGAGAGGCCACAAAATTGGCCTGCCAGAGGGCCAGTTTACTCCCCCGGGTTGCAATAATTATCTTCTCTCCCATATAGCTAACCACCACAACTTGCACAATTTCCACCACTGCAGCCTGAACATGAGCTTCCACCTATGGAAGAAGGGCCTCCATCTCCTCCAGACCCAGAACCCCATTTTGCCCTGCATACAGACATCTGTTTTTGCACATTATGACTCTTACACTGGGGACAGGACACCTCCTCCTGCCCACACAACACCAGTTCCTCAAACTCACATCTACAATCCTCGCAAACATATTCATAGATCGGCATAAGTCATCCCTCCTACATATATAAGTCCAATTTTTCTACAGATTCAAAGATAAAGACCTCCACTAGCTCACACAAGAGATGGGCTATGGTAATGTGTATCTCCTGGACAAGGGGAGTGCTGTCACAGGGTACGTGGAGATTATAATCACACATCTCCATCATTCCACCGCCCTTTTTCCCGGTAATACCCACTGTAATTATCTCCTTTTCCTTTGCCACCTTGATGGCCTCAAGCACATTTCTGCTCCTGCCAGAGGTGGAAAATCCAATAAGTACATCCCCCTCTCTTCCCAAGGCCTTTACCTGTCTGCTAAAGACATCCTTAAAGGAATAGTCATTGGCAACCGCTGTGAGGATGGATGTGTCTGTGGTGAGGGCCACCGCAGGAAGTGCTGGTCGGTCAAAACGAAACCTCCCCACAAATTCCGCGGCCATGTGCTGGGCATCTGCTGCACTGCCTCCATTTCCACATATAAGCACCTTTCCCCCCTTTACCAGAGATGCCGCAATACATCCCGCCACATCCAGCATAATCCGGGAATTTTCTTTAAAAAAGCCTATGCGAAGCTCTGCCCCCCGGGAGGCATGGTCATCTATAAGGGAAAGCTCCTTCTGGAACATCACGCCTCCTTATTTAGACCAAAGATAAAAGATCTCATACAGGGGTTGTATCCATAAACACATCCCCTGTCAAATAAGGCAGATGTCCCATTTGGGTTTACAACTTAAAGGCCCTCTGCTACTATTCACCCCTGCCCGCCAACTGGAGTCAGGGGAAAGATACCCTATGAAAAAGGATAAGAATGTTAGCTGTCTCTCTCTGATAGGGATGCCTGGTTCAGGGAAGAGCACCCTGGTAAGGCCCCTTGCCACTGCCCTGGAATATACCTGGGTGGACACAGACCTGCTTATTGAGGCATGGTTTGGGGCACCCCTGGAGGAGATAAAGATCCACCTGGGGAATAAAGACTTCTTACGGGCAGAGGAATATCTCATCTCCCATCTTTCTGTGGAGAGATGTGTAATCGCCACCGGGGGAAGTGTCATCTACAGCAATATGGCCATGGAACGATTAAGGGAGCTTGGGAGAATAATATATCTAAGGTGTACCCTGGACGCTATCAAGGCCAGGATAGGGCCAAATCCCAAAAGGGGACTTATAATCAAAAAGGGCCAGGGCATAGAGGACCTATACAGAGAACGCACTCCCCTATACGAGAAGTTTGCAGACCTGATCATAGAAACAGATATCCTCTCCCCCCAGGAATGCGTGAAAAAAATCCTGAGATGGTTTAACCAATGAAAAAGAAACACAGAAAAAAAACATCAAGACATAGAGGGGCAGAGAAAATATTTGAGGAGCTCAAAAGGCTCTATGAGGAGATGGAGAGGGCATATGCAAAAGTGGCAGGAGAGATAGGACTATCTTGCACAGGATGTGAACACAACTGCTGCACCAGTTATTTTCAGCACCATACACATATTGAATGGGCCTATCTCTGGAGGGGCCTTAAGGGACTTGAACCTGAGAAAAGAGAGAGATTCTTGGCCCGGGCAAGGGAATATGAAGAAAAGGTCCAAGCCCTTATACAGAGGGGTAAAAGGATAGAGATAATGTGTCCCCTAAATGAGGGTGGTTTATGTCAGCTATATAGCCATCGGCTCATGATATGCAGGCTCCATGGGGTCCCCAATGTGGTGCATATGCCAGATGGAACCACTAGAGAGTTTTCAGGCTGTATAAGGTGCAGGGGGCTTATAGCGAAGGAAAGGTTCTTCCCTGTAATGGACCGCACACCCTTTTATGTAAAACTGGCATCCCTGGAAAGGGAGTTTGTGGATCTTTTAAGAGCCCCCCTTCCCAAGGTGGACCACACCCTTTCCCAGCTCCTCCTCATGGGACCACCCCCCCTGAAAGGAGAAGGATGAGATAGGGACTTTTGTTCCCCCTCACCCCAGGGGTGACAAAAAAGAAAAGGCCACTCTTTTTGCGCTATCCTGGAACCTTCAGGTACCTGTAATAGCTATCAATATTGTAAATGGCCGCCAGGGGATTGTGTCCAAGGACCCTGTCCTTTACCGCCAGCACAGTACATGGGGCTTTTGAATATCTTAAAAACAAGGTATCATGTCCCACACAGAGGCCAAGCAATACATTTAGCTGGGTCTCTTCTGAATTTAACACCATGGCCTGCAGGATGGGATTGCACATGGATTCAAACCTACCAATGGATATCTTTTCATCATCCCTTATTCCAATGGTCTCTTTAGGCACCCTCCCCACCTTGCAAACAACAGAGATCACTTCAAAGTTATGTCTTAAAAAGAACTGTTCCACCACCCTTGCCTCTTTTCTAAGACCAATACAAAAGGCCAGTCCAAGCCGGCTATATCCCATCTTTCTGGCAAATTCCGCTATCTCAAGTATCCTGGGTTTTATAGGGACCACCACTTCATAACCCCTTTCCCTGTTCCCATAACCCTGAGCCTCCTGAAGGGATGCATTGTAGGCAAGGGAGAGGATATCCTCTCTCTTGTACTCCTCCAGACTCTTTTCAATAAGAGTCGCCTTTTCTACTGTGGGACAATTTCTCGGATGCAATCCATCCTTTGTCCTGCACACCCTTTTCCCAAGCTCAATAGAGCAGTTTGCACAATCTGGTCTCCTGTTCATATCCCTAATCTCCCTCACATGTATTTTTAATAAATATTATCAAGAAAATATAGTGTTGTCTATTACAATGAACTATATTTGCAAATAAGATAGATAAAAACAGACGCCCAGGGATGTTAAGTTAAATGTTAACCTTAATACTACGTTAATTAATAAAAGGAAAAACAAAACATTGTTATCTTTATTTAATCCCGTTATCTGTATATTGTGAACCCAAGTCACTTATAGCATATATAAAACAATCATACCTTAAAGAGACTTTAATATATTATTCTGGCATATTTGTTGTATTAGGGAGCACGGCCTTAATATAACTCTCAAATAAATTAAAAAGGAGGTTGTTATGGAAAAAGCAGATGTAGCAATTATAGGAGCATCTGCAGCAGGACTGGCTGCAGCGCTTACCATAAAAATGAGGTCTCCCTCTACAAAGATAGTATTATTTAGAAAGGTTTCCAGGACTCCTGTCCCATGTGGAATTCCATACATATATGGTACATTAAAGGATGTAAGCAAGGATCTTATTCCAGATGAGCCTTTTGCATCCTTTGGGCTAAATATAAAAGTTGCTGAAGTCATGGATATAGATAAAAACAGACATACAATTACATATAATGGGGGACAAAAACTAGCTTACGGGAAATTATTGCTGGCCACGGGGTCAATTCCTTTTGTACCTCCAATTGAAGGAGTGGACCTTAAAGGGATCTTTGTTATAAAGAAGAACCCTGAACATTTAGATATAATAAACAAGAAACTCCAGCAGGCCAAAGATATAGTAATTATTGGAGGAGGATTTATTGGTGTTGAGATGGCGGAACAGACCGCAAAATTAAAGGATGGTAAGGCAAAGATCTCTATCGTGGAAATGCTCCCCCATTGTCTCATGACCGCTCTGGAAGAGGAATTTTGTATAAGGGCAGAGGATGAGCTAAGGGCCATGGGCATCAATATCCTCACAGGGACCCAGGTTATAAGATTTCAAGGGCAAGGGAGAGTGGAGAAGGTCATCTTACAGGATGGAACCCAGTTAGCGGCGGATCTGGTGATAATGGCAGTTGGTGCTGCTCCCAATGTGGAGCTTGCTGCAAGGTGCAATATCCCCTGTGATAATAGGGCAGGGATTGAGGTGGATGAATATATGAGAACCCCAGTAGAGGATATCTATGCGGCTGGGGACTGTGCTACAAAATTCTCTTTTCTCACCAAAGGGACGTGCAACATTAGGCTGGCCTCTGTAGCGGCATATGAGGGGATTATTGCGGCAAACAACATGCTGGGAGGCAATGTGAAAAATCAGGGAGCCATTGGTGCCTTTTCTACAAAGATAGGCAATATTGCCATAGGTGCAGCTGGACTTACAGAGTATGCGTGTAAAAATGAAGGTATTGAATATATCAAAGGGGAGTTTGTGGGGCCTGACAAGCACCCTGCCACACTTCCAAATACATTCAAGGACATGAAGGTAATCCTATTATTTAAAAAACATGACAAAAGATTAATTGGTGGCCATGTGCTAGGTGGAGATACTGCTGCTGAGATGATAAATATTATTTCCACTGCTATTCAGGCATCTCTTAAGGTTGAGGATCTCTACTTTATGCAGGTGGCCACCCATCCCCTTCTAACTGGATCCCCAATAGCATATCATGTGGTTAGGGCCGCAGGGGATGCCTTTTTCAGGTTTAGATCCAGAGACAAATAATTCCTTGCTCCCCACAGGGAGATTGACTTCTCCCTGTGGCGAACCTTCTCCTCCTATTCCATTTTTTTCTACACTAAAAATATTCACATCTGGATAAAAATACATTAAAAGGATAAAAAGGCCATAGATCCTCCCAGTACCTTTAACCAGTTCACCCTCATACAGGAGAGGATTCACAAAGAAATTGACAAGTTAACACCTAAGATGAGACAATTAGACCTATGAACACAAAAAAAATCCTTATCTGGATAGCATGTGTGGGAATATCTCTGGCACTTGGATGTACTTCTCCTTCTGTATTCCATCTAAAGAAGAATCCCTGGGTAATAAATAGGCCCCAGTCCCTTACCATGAGTTATATGAGATTTACCTACACGGTGTATCAGGACTCAGGGGGAATATATGTGATAGGGAGGGCCTATCCCAGAAAAAACAAGATCCCCCCCTGGGGCAGGTGGGCAGATGAGATATGGTTAGGGGTATATTTGTGCGATGCACGGGGGAGCATTCTAGCAAAAGATATACGCATCTTTCCACCTCAGGAGATAACATCCAATGGCTTCCCCTTTACCTTTATCATAAGGCCCCAGCGTTTTGGAGGGCCAGGACCTCTATATATCACCTTTGGTTACAGGTTAAAGATCACAGATCCACCCTTTTCCAGGGGCAAATACGATAGACCTCGTGTATTCTTTGCCATAGAAAAGGCCCAAAAACTCCCTTGATCCTCTTGAAAATAATGGGGGAGAGATTTCTTTGTAAAAAAATCCGAGGGTGTTAACCAACTAGCGATAATTTTTATTATTATGCTCCTGTGAGACAAAGGGGAAAAATAGGATAAATCCATGAAATATGGAGTTACTATTGGACAAGATGAGGGTGGTATTTTTGTAGCCGAAGTTCCTTCTCTACCTGGTTGTATCTCTCAGGGGAAGACACGCGTGGAAGCATTAAAAAATATTCAAGAAGCGATTAACATGAAACCTTATATTGAAAGTCTGAAGGCACATAATGAACCTATTCCACCATCTATTGAGGAAGAAATTATAGAGGTGGCAGTGTGAGCACACTTCCACAAATCTCAGGATGTGAAGTTGTGTCTGCCTTGTTGAAAGTTGGTTATGAAAAAGACAGGCAGAAAGGTAGCCACATAGTTCTACGGCAAGTGATATATCCTCATAGACGCACTCTAGTTCCAGATCATCAA
>Ga0256914_1004199_pt1 | contig 10958 bp, 7 predicted proteins | sample HulkmetaG_FD_191571 | JGI IMG/M metagenome (GOLD analysis project Ga0256914, IMG submission 191571) | Hydrothermal chimney microbial communities from Main Endeavour vent field at the Juan de Fuca Ridge, Pacific Ocean - Hulk | ecosystem: Environmental > Aquatic > Marine > Hydrothermal vents ...
CGTCAGCGTGGCGAAGATCGTCAGCCGGTTGATGTCGTTCGTCCCCTCAAAAATCGTGTCCACCACGTTGTCACGCGCAATGCGCTCAACCTTGTATTCCTCGCAGAAGCCGTACCCGCCATGCATCCGAACGGCCGAGTTGGCCACCGACATCAGGGTCTCCGACCCCGCAATCTTGGCAATCGAACACTCGAGCGCGTAGGTCTTGAGCACCTGGATCATCTTCTCGATGTAGGTCTCGTCATGCTCGAGCTGCGACAGCGCCTTGTCGATGTCGCCCACCGCACGATAGTTCAGTGCATCCACCGCATAGGTGTCGGCCACCATGTCGGCAAGCTTGCCCTTCTGCATGTCAAACGTGATGATCGGTTGCCCAAACTGCTTCCGCTCACTCCCAAACTTCACCGTCAGGTCGATCGCGTACTTGCAGTTGCCCAGCGCACCGAACGCAAGCTTCAGTCGGCCCAGGTTGAGAATGTTCAGGGCAATCGCCGCCGCCTGCCCCGGCTTCCCAAGCAGATTCTCCGCCGGTACCTTCACGTTCTCGAAGATGAGAGAGCAGGTCGAGGACCCCTTGATCCCCATCTTCTTCTCCTCGGCGCCACGCGACACCCCTTCCGAGTGCAAATCCACGATGAACGCCGAGTACTTGTCCCCAATCCGGGCAAACACGACCGAAAGATCCGCCCAACTCCCGTTCGTGATGTACTGCTTCTCTCCGTTCAGAATGTAGTACTTCCCATCCTCCGTGGGCACCGCCGTCGCTCGCCCGCTCAAGGCATCCGAACCACTCCCGGGCTCGGTCAGCGCGTAGGAACTGATCAGCTCCGCATACGCAAGCTTCGGAAGCCACTTCTGCTTCTGCTCCTCGTTCCCGAAAAGCGTGATCGGCAACGTCCCGATACCCGCATGGGCACCCATCGTCGCCCCGTAGCTCGCACACCCGTACATCGCCTCGGCAATCGCCATCGACGTGGTCTTGTCCTGACCCAGCCCCTCGTACTCCTCCGGAATGTCCACCGCAAGAAGACCCAACTCGCCCGCCTGCTTGGTCAACTTGACCGCAAGCGGCATCCCGTCCTCCTCCGCCTTCACTTCGATCTCGTCAACCCGAGGAATCACCTCGTTCTCGACGAACTTTCGCGCCACATCCGCGAATTCCTTCTGCATGTCCGTGAGCTTTTCCCTGGTCAGGATCTTTCCCAGCGGCACGGTGGCAACCAGGAATCCTCCACCAGGCATGACGTCATCAAACATGGGTCCCTCCTTTGCTAGATTGATCGGTCCCAGGACTCGCAAGGGGCCACCTGGGAGAACGCCGGCTACCGACATCCACAGACCCTCCTCCCACGAGGCAGGCCTCCCCCCCCCTCTCGCTCGGTCCCTGCCGCGATGGCCGACGACAGCCGCCGGCGATTCGTGGAACCGATGTCGTTGCCGTGCGGTGCGACCGGACACGCGACACGTCATCCGTTCCGCATGCGGGAACTAATTCGCATGCTAAATATTCCTACCCTACATTTCTACATCCCGAACCATAATTCCGCGGAAAGCACCAAAAGTGTAGTGTAGATTACACAATCTTGCCAAAATCCTGAATCACGTGCAGTTGCATCGAAATCGGCTCAAGAATTGCAATTCAGACCCCACGAACCGCTGGCAACGGACCTGGCTGGGGGCGGCACACTCACAGGGGGAACTCGAGCAAGCCTGTCGGGGCGGGTTCGTCGGAGAGGGCGCACCGGAAACCGAAGTCGTCCGGCCGGCTGGAGGGATTGAAGCTGTCGCGGTTGGGGGATCGCACGTAGCTGGGGTAGTCGTCGAAGCTTCCGCCTCGAATGACCCTGGCGAGTCCAGACGAAGGGCCGGTGGGGTTCCTGTCCGGGGAGATGCTGTAGTATCCGAATCCGTAGTAGTCGTTCACCCACTCCCAGACGTTCCCGGCCATGTCGTGGATGCCGTAGGGGGAGACGCCGTCTGGGTAGGAACCGACGGGCATGGTTTCTCCGACGCAGGGTCCTCCGGTGTTGTAGGAATCGATGTAGTTGGCGCGGGAGCAATCGGGCATCTGGTTGCCCCACGGATACTTTCTTCCGTCGGTGCCTCTGGACGCCTTTTCCCACTCGGCCTCGGTGGGCAGGCGTTTGCCCCGGAAGGTGCAGTATGCCACGGCGTCTTCCCAGGAGACGCAATTGATGGGATGGTTTTCGTAGCCGGGCCGCCCCTGATTGCAGCCGTCCCAGTCCCCTGCAGGTTCGCAGGCGCCAGCGGCGACGCATTCGGCGTAGGCTGCCACGGTGACCTCGTACCGGTCGATGTAATACGCGTCGAGATACACTTCGTGGATGGGGGTTTCGTCTTCGTAGGCGACATCGGGGTAGTCGTAGGACGCATAACCCGGGTCTCCCGGCCTGCACGGGGGGACGGTCTTTTCATTGCAGATCCCCATGAGGAAGGTGCCGGCGTCGATACGGACCATTCCGGACGTGTCGGGGGTTTCGCAGGTGGCGGCGCTTCCGGACAGGGCCAGGGCCACGGCAGCGGGAAACAGGAATCTCGTTTTTTTCATCATGGTACCTCCGGTCTTGGTTCGTTTTCTGTCGACGGTCTCCAGCAGCCACTATGCGGCGCTCCGATGGGGAAGCCAAGCGCTTCTCGTCCGAGGGGAGGGTCCGGGGCAGAGGGTCCTTCACCAGGTCCGATTGGATGGGCTATAGTGTCCTTTTCCATGGTGCGCCTCTGTCTCTGGCAGGGGAGCCGTTTTCGAACCACAAGGAGGCCGACGCTCGCATGTGTGGCATTGCCGGTTTTGCAACCAGTACTTCCATGACCGGGGTCCGCCTCGCCGGGATTGCCGGGGCCATGGCGGCGAGCCTGTCCCACCGGGGGCCGGACGACGATGGTATCTGGGTGGACGAGCGCCATGGTGTGGCGCTGGGACACCGGCGCCTGTCGATCCTGGACCTGTCGCAGGCGGGACATCAACCCATGGTCTCCGCGGACGGCCGTCTGGTCCTGGTGTTCAACGGCGAGGTGTACAACTATCGTGCCTTGCGTCGAGAGTTGACCGAGGTCGGTGGTCACCGGTTCCGCGGGGAGTCGGACACGGAGGTGGTCCTGGCTGCCGTGTCCGCGTGGGGTCTGGAGCAAGCGTTGAAGCGCTTCAACGGCATGTTTGCCATGGCCGTCTGGGACCGGGAGCGGCGGGTTCTCTACCTGGCGCGTGATCGCATGGGTATCAAGCCGCTCTACTACGGCTGGTCGGGGTCCACCTTCCTGTTTGCGTCCGAATTGAAGGCGTTTCGGGTCCATCCCGAGTTCGATCCTCGAGTGGACCGGCATGCCTTGACCCTCTACTTCCGATACGGGTACGTGCCGTCCCCTTATGCCATCTACCAGGGCGTGCACAAGCTCGAGCCCGGTCGGATGTTGGTCCTGAAATGGGGACGGGTTCCAGAAGGGGCACTGCCCGAGCCCGAGGTTCGAACCTACTGGTCACTCCTGGATGTCTGGCAGGACGGGGTGACCCGCCCGTTCGAGGGGCCGACCGAGGAACTGCTCTGCACGCTCGACACGACCCTCCGACAGGCGGTCCGCGACCGGATGGTGGCCGACGTGCCCCTGGGCGCGTTCCTTTCCGGCGGCATCGATTCCTCCCTGGTGGTGGCGCTGATGCAGGCCCAGGCGTCCGGGCCGGTCAAGACCTTCTGCATTGGTTTCGACGACGCACGATTCGACGAGGCGGAACAGGCCCAGGCGGTGGCGACCCATCTGGGCACCGACCACACCACCCTTCGTGTGGGCCCGGCTGATGCGCTCGACGTCGTTCCGCTCATTCCCCGGTACTGGGACGAGCCCTTCGGCGATTCATCCCAGATTCCCACCTACCTGGTGTCGGCACTGACCCGTCGACACGTCACCGTCAGCCTGTCCGGAGACGGGGGCGACGAATTGTTCGCTGGATATGAGCGCTACCGCCTCGCTGGACAGTGGCGCTACCTCCGGCGCGTGCCCCCCCTGGTACGCGGGGCTGCGGCACGACTTTCGGTGGGCCGGCCGCGCAAACTCCTCAAGGTCTCCCGACGGGCAGGCCCGAGCCTGCTCTGGCGGCTGGAAGCGCTCGCCGTTGGGGACTTCCGATCCCTGTATCGCTACTTCATGTCCCACCACAAGCACCCGACATTCCTGGTGCGGGGAGGACATGAGCTGACCACCTGGCTCTCGGGCGGCCCCCCGCCCGAGAGCCTCGGAGACCTGGTGCAACAACTCACCTTCTGGGACATGGTCTCCTACCTGCCGGACGACATCCTCACCAAGGTGGACCGCGCCAGCATGGCCGTGGGTCTCGAGGCGCGCGTGCCCTTGCTCGATCACCGCGTGGTGGCCCTCTCCGCCCGAATTCCGACCCGATACAAGATCCGAAACCGACGGCAGAAGTGGCTGCTGCGAAAACTGCTGCACCGGTACGTCCCCGCCCCTCTCGTCGACCGCCCCAAGATGGGCTTCTCGGTCCCTATCCGCACCTGGCTCGAGAACGACCTCCAGGACTGGGCCGAACACCTGCTCGACCCGGCCAACATTCGCGCCACCGGGTTGCTCAACGTGCGGGCCATCCGGCGACTGTGGAAGGATTTCCGGCGCGGCCACGCCGTGGATGCAAATCTGCTCTGGACGATCCTGATGTTCCTCGCCTGGATGGAGATGTGGGGGTGACCCGAGAACCGGTCCCCCTTACCGCTGAACGAACCGCGCGGTCACACCGGCGATACGCTCGAAAATCGGATCCCCGGACCCGGGCAGACCTGCGTCCAGTTCGGGGATCTCGAATACCAGCGTCGCCACCGGCTCCTCGGCCCCAGGCGACACCAGATCCACGGTCACCGTCGCCCGGGATTCAGACCCACTCCCCACACGCTCCACCACACCGGTCATCAACCAGTTCACATGCAGACGGTCGGCAATTTCTCGAGCAAATGCGGGACGAATGCCCCGAAGTGGGGTCTTCCGGACCTCCTGGCGCGCCTGCTCGAGCAGGTCTTGCACCGGCGCGGGTACGGGAGGGAGTTGCCGGGTGTCCATGTCCGGAGCGAGAAGGAACATCTGGATGAAAGCGACCCTGGCAAGCTCCTGGGAACCCGACCGGGCCTCCACGAGTCCCTGGTACAGAAACAGGTCGGCAAGCTCGTCCGGCCGGGCCAGCTCGGAAAAGAGCGAACGGTGCAGCCCTCGAGCCTCCTCGATGGTACGCCGCGCCGTGTCCAGGTCTCCCGCACGGTACGCCCGCTTGGCCTCCGCAAGCAGACGCCGGGCCTGCGAAAGCCGGACATCCCCGTCCGGACCGTTGAGCACCTCGTACATCGCCAATTCGTCCAGCAGATCGAACCGGGGATCCATCAACAGCGTCTCCCGTAAGTCCCTGGAAAACTGCGCCACCTCCGCCCTGGACACGTGCCTCGCCGTGAAGTCGATCATCGCGAACGACGCCCCCTCCCCCACCGGCGACTCACCCCCGGCCAGGGCGGACCACGGTACCAGCCAGACCACCAGCAATCCGACCCACATGGCCGGGCTTTCCTTCCATGGGTGCGCTACAGGACCATTCACCGGGACTCCTCCTGCTGCTGTCTTTCAGGCCAGCTTGGTTGGAGATGCCCGACATGTCAACAGGAAACAGATTGGCCGTTGCGGAGATAGGTGGGTGGATGTCCAGACAAATCCGAATCATACGGGCGCTTCATGCTGCCCCACGCGAAGCAGCTCCAGCTTCACGATGGAGAGGAACCCGCCCAGATATCGCATGAACTCCCACGGCGTCGATGGAATGCCATTGCGAAGCAGCCACTTCGGCCGGAAATAGAACTTCCTGTGCGCTATCTTGAGCAGATCCAGGATTTCGTCCTTGGACAGATGCTCCTCCCACACCAGGGGCACCTCGTGGCCTCCGAGCGGATCCAGCATCATCTTGTCCCAGCAGTCCTTCTCGAAAAGCCCCTTCTGAACCCCCTGGTGGAACGAAGGGGTCCCCGGATACGGACTGAACACCGCAATCACCATGAAGTCGGGATCCATCGCAATCGCTGTGTCTATGTTCGCCAGCACCTGCTCCCGCGTGGTTTCATGAGGACCCGCAATCATGATGTACGACACCGACTTGAGCCCAACGTCCCGGCACCAACGAAACACCCGGGTCATGTCCTCGGTGTTGCAATGCTTGTTGAATCCCTCCAGACCCTCGTTGTTGGCCGTCTCCACGCCAAAGCAAATCTTGTAACACCCCGACTCCTTCGAACGCCGAAGTTGTCGCTTCGTGGTGCCCGCAATCGTCGTCTTGTAGCCGTAGTCGAACTTGAATCCCCGTCGCTCGATCCCATCCGCAAGATCCAGTACGAACTTCTCGTTCGGATTGAACAGATCGTCCACGAACTGAATGTCCTTGATCCCGAGCGACAAACAATGCTCGATCTCGTCCAGAATGTCCTCGAGTTCCCGGACCCGGTACGACCCTTTCTCCGCCAGGCAAAAAGGACACGTGTGCGGACAGCCTCGAGACGTCACCGCCGTGGTGGTATACCGCTGCCTCGTACCCGGGAGATAGTAGCGCCGATAGTCCACCCGCGACCGGTCCGGGAACGGATACGATGACAAATTCTTCTTGTAGGGACGAGGAGGATTCCGAATCAACTGGCCGTCCTCCCAAAACCAGACCCCCTTGATACCCTCCAGGCTCTTGCCCCGATCCAGGGCCTGCGCAATTTCGATGAAGGCATCCTCCCCATCGCCCACCACAATGGCCTTGATCCCCTCCAACCGCGCGGCGAACTCCGGAAACATGGAACAATGCGGACCGCCCAGGATAATCTGCGCATTCGGATTGTACTTCTTGACCAGACGGATCATCATGGCCACGTCCGGGAGCGCATGCGTGAACGTGGAGATACCCACCACGTCCAGGTCATACTTGCGCAGCCGGATTTCCACATCTGGGTAATCGAGCGCGCCTACTGTTGGGTCAAATATCTCCGCCATCATGGGCGTGCGCTTCTCCAGACTCGCCTGCAAGTACATGAGGCCCAGGGGCGGAAAATTGTATACACCGGCTGCTGCGGCCTTGGGGATGCCACACCAGATCCTGAGCTGCTCGGGGGGGTTGATGAGGGTGATGCTCATGGCCTTTTCCCTTCTTGAACGGCGCCGGTCGTGGCTCGAGGCGCCAGGGGAGTCTCGTCGAACGCTCCGGGAGGTTTCAGCTCCTCCTGGGGCACGAAAATGCGGGGCACGATGAGAGGCACACGTTTCCGGTACTCGAGGTACTCGTCGCCGAAGACCTCGACGAGGACCGGTTCCTGTCTCCAGACCTTTTCCACGAGGGAGCCGACCAGGAGCAGTGGGACCAGGACGAGGGTGAACACGGGGGAATTGACGATGATCCCGAGGCCCAGGACCCCGAGCAGCTTTGCCAGTACAGAGGGGTTCCTGCACCGTGCGTAGATGCTCCAGGTAACCAGGCGGTTCGTCCTGCGGATGGAAGGAGACGGACTGCCGTCGCCGCCGTAGACGAAGACGTGGTAGGTGTAGAGCCAGAGGGATGCGCCGAGGAGGAACACCATTGCTCCGACGACCCAGTTGATGGGGAAGGGGAGCAGGTGGGTCCACCCCAGGTGCTCGTCTGCGAACCGAGCGATCAGGACGAGGAAGAAGGTGATGGGAAAGAGGATGGGGAAGTAGATCCGGAGGACCAGGAGGTAGAGGTCCGGCTCCCGGATGACTCCGACGATTCTCCACAAGTTCCGCACCAACGCACCACCCCTCGAACCCCGCCCCGATCCACGGCCGGCAGCGCCGGCAGCGGATCCGGCGTGTGCCACAACAGCGCGCTCCAGAAACTATAACCACCTCGGGACGTTGCTGTCAATCGCCGGAATCGTGGGGAGGGGTGCAACGGCCTGTCCGTGGGGGGTGCGCGCATGCGACGGAAGGTGTCTGTGGCCGGCCAACCGGGGGTGGCCATCCGCCACGCCGCCGGAAGCGGATCATTCCGGCCGGCTCGAGGCAGACCTTGACGTGTGTGGGGGGGCGGTGATAAAAGGAACAATGGAACTGGACATCCTTGGAGGCGAGGTATGGGTGGTCGTGGACGCGTTGTGAGAGGGACATGGGTCGTCATGCTCGGGCTGGCTGGCTGCGTGTTGTCGGGCTGTGACAAGGAACAGGTGGCGCCGCAGGCGCATGCTCCGGGCGGGGGTTGGGACGACGGACCGGTCCAGGAGGAGCCGGAACCGCCTGCGGAGGCGGAACGCGCCCGTGGGTCGTCGGCGGACAAGGATGTTCCGCCGGATGATGACACCCAGGTGCCTCCTCCTGAAGATGGGGACATTCCGCTGGGAGGACTGCCGCTACCGGAAGGGACGGCGGGTGTGAAGATCAGCGGTACGGTCGTCTATTCCGACTACAAGGCGGGATTGATCCAGATCGACGTGAGCGACAAGGGGATGTTCGGCGGGAACAATCGGGCGACGCGTCCGAAAATCATCACCCTGTACCGGATGGACAAGCCGGGTCCGTTCGAAATGGAAGTCGCTGCCAACACGGGTGAAATCTGGATCTCGGCGTACAACGACGCCGACCGCAACGGGAGGCCGACACGAGGGGAGCCTCGAGGCACGGCCAAGGGCAATCCGTACAAGGTTGGCACGGAAGACATCACGGGTGTCGAGATTGTACTGGCCCCGGAGCGGATCCCGCCCCCGCCCTGAGCGATTCCAAGCGCGTTGAACACCAGGTTTGGCACGGCTGATTGCGCCGCTCCGGTCACTGCAACTGGGTCGGGAGAGCCTTTTGTTCCCCGGCGGTGAGGCGTGCGTCAGAGGGGGGCGTTCGTGTTCCTGAAGGGACACGGCTGATTGCCTGGTGCGGGAACGAACAAGGTCGACGATGACATGAGTGGGGAGACAAAAAAGTACCTCGAATTCTGGCAGGAGGAACGAAACGGAGCGTTTCTGTACGACGGGCTTGCGAAGGTGGAATCGGACCGTACGCTGGCCGAGATCTACCGCCGCATGGCCGAGGTGGAGCGCAAGCATGCTGCTCGATGGGAGGCGCGGCTTCGACGGGATGGGGTGGAACCACCGCGGTTCAAGCCGTCGCTTCGTACGCGGATCCTGCTGTGGCTTGCTGCACACCTGGGCGTTTCCACCGTCTTGCCCACGGTGATTGCGCTCGAGGGCGACGGGAGGAGCAGTTACCGCGTCCGGGACGATGCGCAGGACATGGCCGCGGATGAAGCGTCCCATGCCCGGGTGTTGCATGCGATCCGGCAAGCGCGCCTGGACGGGGTACCGGGGGGCGTGCTTGCACAGGTGGAGGCTCGGCACCGTTTTTCCGGGGGCAACGCGCTTCGAGCGGCCGTGTTGGGTGCAAATGATGGACTGGTCTCGAACATGTGTCTGGTCATGGGGGTGGCCGGTGCGGATTTGAGTGCGCCGACCATCCTGGTGACTGGTCTGGCGGGGCTCCTGGCCGGCGCCTGCTCCATGGCGCTGGGCGAATGGCTGTCGGTGCAAAGTTCCCGGGAACTGTACCAACGTCAGCTCGAGATCGAAGAGGAAGAGATTCGAGTGGCGCCGGAGGAAGAAGCCGAGGAACTGGCCTTGATCTACCAGGCTCGAGGTCTGGACCCTGAACTGGCGCGAAAAATGGCCGACCGGGTGATGAGCGACCGGGAGACGGCGCTCGACGTGCTGGCTCGAGAGGAACTCGGGATCGATCCGGACGACCTGGGCGGGTCGCCGTGGGTAGCAGCTTTGACATCGTTTGCGCTTTTTGCTGTGGGAGCCGTGATTCCGGTCGCACCGTTTTTTGTGACCGAGGGGAGTACCGCGCTGGCGCTCTCGGTGGTGGCGAGCGTCGGCGGGCTCACGTTGCTTGGGGCCGGTGCGACTCTGTTCACCGGACGGTCCCCATGGTTCTCGGCCGCTCGGCAGGTTGCGTTCGGCCTTGGAGCGGCTGCCGTGACCTTCGGACTCGGGCGCATTCTGGGAGTCAATCTGGCTGCCTGAGCCGGGGGAGGTTGACGGAGAACGGTTCCAACTGTGTAGAGGCGGTGTGGGACATCCGGGGCCGGTTGAACATCGGCCTCCAGGGAGCGTGGAGCAAGGGCTGGGCTGTTTGTGAAAGCGCGAGCCATCATTGGTATCCTTGTGGGTGCGGTTTTCCTGGTGCTTGCGTTCTGGGGTGTGCCCCTGGACGTATTCTTCCAGGCATTCGACCGGTTGGATCTCCGCTACCTCCTGCCGATCGCGCTCCTGTTCTTCGCTCAGGAGACCGTCCGTGCCATTCGTCAACTGGTTTTCATGCGTCCCCTGGCTCCGAAGATGCGCCTCGGAAGCAGCTTGTCGATTTTTTTCATCTCGTTCCTCTGTATCCATGTGTTCCCCGCTCGACTCGGTGAGGTGGTGAGACCCTACTTGCTCGCACGGCGGGAAAACGTCCCGCTCAGCGCCACGACGGGTGTGGTGGTGGCGGAAAGGGCCATCGACGCGCTCGCCGCAGCCCTGATGCTTGTGGGGTTCCTGGTCTGGGTCGACCTGCCCGAGAACCTGGTGGTGGCAGGGCACGCCTTCCGACTCGATACCCTGACTCACGTGGCCGGATTCATGCTGATGCCCGTGGTGCTCGCCGTGTTGCTCGCCGTCACCCTGTTTCCGGATCGGCTGGTCAAGTTGCTTCAAACCGTGCTCGGACTGATCTCGCGGATTCCGGGCCTGCGCTGGGTGAACCGGCACGATACCTGTGTGGCCGAGGCAATGCACGCCTTCACGGTCGGATTCCACGGACTGCGCCAATCCGGCTCGCTCGCGCTGGTGACAGGATTGACGATCCTGAGTTGGGGTATCACGATGTGCATGTACTGGCTTCTTGCCTTTGCTTTCCACATCGAGACGCTGGTCGGGCCGTCGGAA
>Ga0256914_1004200_pt1 | contig 10957 bp, 12 predicted proteins | sample HulkmetaG_FD_191571 | JGI IMG/M metagenome (GOLD analysis project Ga0256914, IMG submission 191571) | Hydrothermal chimney microbial communities from Main Endeavour vent field at the Juan de Fuca Ridge, Pacific Ocean - Hulk | ecosystem: Environmental > Aquatic > Marine > Hydrothermal vents ...
AGCAGGATTTATTGAGTTATGGAATTTAGCACAAAAAACGGCGTATCAAATGAAATTTAAAAAATAACTCATGTCTAAAATTTGGAAAAAAACAGAAAATATAAAGCTTCACCCCGCCATTGAAAAATATACAGTTGCGACGGATTATATTTTAGACATGACAATATTTCCTTTCGATGTACAAGCATCGAAAGCGCATGCGAATATGCTGGAAAAAATAAATATTGTAACCGCAAAAGAAAATAAAAATCTTCAATCTGGATTAAATGAAATTTTAGAATTGTATCATCAAAATAAAATTATAATTACACCTGCCGATGAAGATTGTCATACGGTAATTGAAGCATTTTTAACAGAAAAATATGGAGATGCTGGAAAAAAAATTCATACAGGAAGAAGTCGAAACGACCAAGTTTTAACAGCTGTTCGATTATATTCTCAAAATTCTTTACAAAAAATTATTTTGAAAACAGAAATTCTTCAAAAAACTTTTTTAGCAAAAACATTTGAATATAAAAATAATCCGTTTCCTGGATACACGCACACGCAACAAGCCATGCTTTCTTCGCTTGGACATTATTTTTCAGCATTTGCAGAGAGTTTAGAAAACGATATTTTATTTGCAAAAAGTGTTCAAAAACTTACAAATCAAAATCCACTAGGTTCTGCTGCTGGATACGGAGTTTCTTTTAATTTAGACAGAGAAATGACAACAAAAGAATTAGGATTTGAAAAAATTCAAATTAATTCTATGTATTGCCAACAGTCCAGAGGAAAATTTGAAAGTTTGCTTTTGGAAGCCTGTGCACAAATAATGCTAACATTAGGAAAATATGCCCAAGATATGATTTTATTTACTAGCCAAGAATTTAATTTTTTTACTTCCGATGATTCAATTGTTACGGGGTCATCTATAATGCCACAAAAAAGAAATTTAGATGGACTAGAAATTATGAGAGGTCATGTTTCTGGTGTAATTTCAAAACAACTAGAAATTAAAGAAATGAGTAAAAATTTAATTTCTGGATATCATAGAGATTTACAATTAATGAAAAAACCTTTAATTGAAAGTATTGATATAACTCTTGATTCTTTAGAAATTGCTAAAATTTATTTAGAAAATTTAACTCCAAATCAAAAAATTATAGAATCTAAAATTACAAAAGAAATGTTTTTAGCCGATATTGCAAATGATATGGTAAAAAATGAAAATATTCCTTTTCGAGATGCGTATATGCAAGCATTTGAAAGATTAGATGAATATGAAGTAGATTTTCAAAAAAATATTTCAGAAAAAAAATCTTTGGGAAGTGCTGGAAATTTGGGTTTGTAAGGAAAAAAATAATATAAAATTATAGATTTCTTAAAAATTCTGATAGTATACAAGTACTATCAGAATTTTTTTATAAATAAATAGTAATGATAATAACTAACAAATTTTTCAATAAATATATTTTTTTTATTTTAGCATTTATATGCGTAAGTTTTTCTATTTTTTTTGCACTCAAAACTGCATGGATTATATTTTTACTCCTTTTTTATATTAGTGCATATTTTCTTATTTTTAAGAAACAAAATATATTTACAAACAGAATAGAGAAACTTTTTATTTTTTGGATATTTTTTTATCCATTTTTCAATATATTTACACTCTATATCATTCAATATGATGTAATACCTCATTCGTACAGAATTTTTAATACAATAGAGCATATTGGATTAATAGGAAGCCTTTCTTTTATTATTTATGGATTTTTAATAAAGTTATTTTCAAAACTTTCATATTGGGAATGTTTCTTGGTTTTATTTGCTATTATTATTTCAATAGGTATTGGAATTGAAGTGTTGCAATATATGGTTCGAGTCTTTATTTTTGAGCCAGCTTCTGTCTATAAAATGGCAGAATATTATAGCGATACAATATTTGATACAATCACTAATATTATTTCAGGAATTTTTTGGAGTCTTCTTGTTTCGTATAGAAAATAATCAAATGCATAATACCAATTTAATATGTATGTTATTATTAAAGCGTAAGTAAGATTTAATAATAAAAATGACATGAAACTTTACATATCTCAAAAAGTAATAACTCACCGCTCAAAACAATCACTTATATACGATTTAAAAAATTATGTGCAAAAAACGATATGCATTCAATGTAAGGCTTTAAAAAATAGAAAATTATTTTTAGATAAACTTCCTGACATTATCCTAGAAAGAAAAAATGCAAAACACAGACTCGAATGCTTTTCAATAGCTATTGAAATATTAAAAAAATCAACATATATAAAACAAAATATTTTGAATAATACCGAATACGAAGTATTTGGATTAGATAGAAATAAAAATATGATAAAAGTTCATATTAGGGAAGAAATCCATCTAAAAAATAAAAAGTTATTTTTTATTTCCTGTTTTTGGACAAAAGAAAAAGCCTCTTCTCCTTAACAAAGAGGAGACAAGACTTAAAATTCGTTCTGAAACATTAGGATCCTTTATTTTCTGAAAAAACCAGATGACCTAAAATCGTAATAGAATGTATCCACATACTACCAAATATCCTTTATTATTTCAAATCTTTTTTACCCTAAATCACATGCCAAAAATCTATCTTGTCCGTCACGGAGAATCTACAAAAAATTTTCCTATTCAAATTGAATCATGCACAATGAAAAGTGCGAGTAAATACCCTCTTACAGAAAAAGGAGAAAATGATGCAAAAAAAGAAGCAGAAAAATTTCAAAATTTTTTTGATGTAATTATTACATCACCATTTTTACGAGCAAAGCAAACGGCTCAGCAATTTTTAAAAACATCTCCAAATTCAAATTTTAGAGAAGATATAAATTTAAAAGATTTAGATGTTGGAATTTTTGATGATAAATTATTAGTTGATTCTGATTACTACAGAAACAATGAGCTGAAAAATAAACCTGAAGAAAAATTTGGAGGAGGTGAAAATTTATTTGATGTTGAAACACGAATGCGAAAAGTTTTTGATGATGCACAAAAAAAATATCCAAATAAAAATATTTTACTCGTATCCCATGGTAGCCCATGCGAAGTCTTATCAGATTCTGTTACTGGTAAAAAATTAACTTATTGGGATTCATGTTTTCCTCATACAAAAGCTATTTTATTGTAAATAATATTTTATACCAAATTTATGTCAAAAATAATTGCAATTGGAGGTGGTGAAATTAGAGAAAATGAAACATTTGAAATTGATGCAGAAATAATAAAATTATCAGAAAAAGAAAATCCTAAATTATTATTTATTCCAACTGCAAGCTATGACAGCTCTTCATATTTGAAAATGATGAAAATATGGCGTTTTTTAGGTGTTGATACTATGCTAAAAAATGCAAAAGAAAATGGAACAATTCTTTGTGGAATAAGCGCAGGTGCTATTTTCTGGTTTAAATCTGGACATAGCGATTCTCTATCATCCTATAATGAAAAAAAATGGAAATACATAACTGTAAAAGGATTAAATTTTGTAAATGCCATTCTTTGCCCTCATTACGACACTCACACTCTTGGAAAATCAAGAAAAAAACACTTTGAATATTTAATGAAAAAACTTCCTAAAAATACAATTGGTATTGGTATTGATGAAAATTGTGCAATAGAATTTGTAAACAATAAATATAGAGTTCTATCATCAAAAAAATCTGCGAAAGCATATAAAATATTTTGGGAAAATTCAAAAATAATCTCTAAAGAAATAATAAAAACAACAGAACTCCAAGATATAACATCATTACTATAAATTATAAATTATGAAAATAACTCTTAGAAATCTTCAACTATCAGACCTTGAAAAATATGAAAAACTAAAACACCCTTCTCAAAAATTTCATAATTTCAATGGTCCATATTTCAGAAAACAAACAGAATTAGAACTTTCTAAACAAATTAATTTTTACAAAAATATTTTAGAAAAAAATGAAAATACAATTGTTCTAGAAAACAAAAAAATAATTGCAAACTCAGAAACAAATGAGATTATTGGAGAAGTAAACTGGTATTGGAAAAGTAAAGAAACTAATTGGCTAGAAGTAGGAATTGTAATTTTTAATCAAAATTATTGGGGAAAATCGTTGGGATACAAAGCCTTAAAACTATGGATAAAAGAAATATTTATAAAATTTCCACAACTTGTCCGAAGCAGAAAAATTGAAAATGCAACGCGAAGCTGTTTATAAAAAAGCAAGAATTGTTAATGGAAAATATTTTGATTCTATTAGTTACGGAATATTAAAAAAAGATTTTGAAAACTTTAAGGATGATAGCATATAAGGAATCTTCGAATTTTTTAATCCTCCCATACATTATTATTTTTTGCTTTTTTTACATGTGATAAAACACTTTCTGTATCTGTAGAATTAAAATTTGATTGAAATTTATCACCTTTTGATTCTTCGGGTCTTATCATATAAGCATATTTATTTTGTGTATCGAAATAAATATTTGAACCAGTATCATGATTTTTATCTAATGTTGGAATTGAGCCAATAAAAGGTTTAATATTTGTATTATCTTTTATAATTTTTTCAAGAATTGGAATATTTCTAATATATTCATCAGCAAACTTTTTAGAAATAGCTTGTCCTCCAGATATAGAAATATCTAATGTTCCTGGTTTTGACCTATCCAGAATTTCTTTTAAGGATTTTGATAAATCTTTTTCAAATTGAACTCTTGTGCTTGTTAAAAATTTAATAGATTCTTCCCTTGTATCAGTTCCTCCATTATCAAAAAAATTTCTCCAATATGGTGTTGGCAAAGGATTATCACTGTATGCCTTAATCTTCATTCTTTTTAGTAAATCCCAATGAACATCAATCGCCTCATCATTCAATTTTTTTTCTTCCTCTGATATATTTTCATTTATATATGGCATCATATAACCTGGATTTTGATGAGTTAAAAAAGATATATTTTTTTCTGTTTCTTTATCTTTTCCAACTGCAATAATTCCCATACAATTTCGATAAGAGGCAGAGCTTTTACTTACTTCATTAATAGGCGAAATTACATACGTTCTCTCTCCCATTGATAATAATTGTCTATCTTTTATGATTTCATCATTTGCAAACCAATCAACAAATAATCCTTCTTCTTGAATTTTAGATATAGGATTGTCCAAATCATTTATTTGTTCTGGTTGCTTAAAAACACCATCTTTATGTCCTAATTTTGCGACCCCAGATTCCCCAATCCAAACATCCGCTCTATGTTGTAAAAGCTGTTTTTCTCTAAATGCCAAAGCACCTTTCTCTTCATCTTCTGAAAGCTTACCAGCATTATTACCTACTTTAAATTTTTTATTTATATCAGAAGAATCTTCAAGTGTATCTAATGAATTCAACATATGATTATAGTAAAATGATAAAATTCTTATAATTATAATATATATTTAATTTAAATACAATATATATTTCATACAATATATATTTCATACAATAAATCTAATAGCATACAAATGCTATCAGGGGGTTTTTACAAATATACAGTCATAATAATAGGTATTTGAAGTCTTGCAATATATTATGAGAGTCTTTATCTTTGAGGCAGTTTCTGTTTATAAAAAAGCAAGAATTGTAAATGGAAAATATTTTAATTCTATTAGTTACGGAATATTAAAAAAAGATTTTGAAAACTTTAACAAATAATTTAAATTATAAATTTATGAAAACTCAAATTCCAACTGGTTTTTCTTTTTATACAGAAAACTACAACCCTAAAAAATATGAAAAAAATAATTTATTAGCAATAGTTGCAGATACAGAAGTTTTTTGTGCAGGAATGTTTACAAAAAATACTTGCTGTGGTGCTCCCATCACCGTTGCAAAAAAAATACTTACCCCACCAAATCAAAATATAGATATTTTTTCTGGATATATTCAAGCTGTTTTAATAAATACAAATATTTCTAATGTTGCAACAGGAGAAAAAGGAATTGAGGATTGCAAAACGCAAGCCAAACTTCTTGCAGATTCTTTAAAAATATCAAATAAAAAAGTTTTAGTTTCCAGCACAGGATGCATCGGTCCATATTTACCAATGCCAGAAATGATAAAAACTATTCCCCTATTAATATCAGGAAAAAAACAAGATTTAAAAAATTCTGCAAATGCAATAATGACTACTGATATAAAAGAAAAATTTATTTCTGTACAATGCGGAAATGCAACAATATCTGGAATAGCAAAAGGCTCTGGAATGATTGCACCAAATATGGCAACAATGCTGGCATATATTATGACTGATGCAAAAATTTCTGAAGAAAAATTTGCAAAAATATGGAAAAAAGCAGTAGAAAAAAGCTTTAACCAAGTAAGTGTTGATGGATGCGAAAGCACAAGCGATACAGCTTTAGCACTTATGAATCCTATATTTGAAGTGGATGAAATAGAATTTGAAAAACAAATTTTTGAAATTACAAAATTTTTAGCAAAAGCAATCGCCTACGATGGAGAAGGAGCAACAAAAGGAATTGAAGTGCTGGTAACGGGAGCAGAATCAGAAATTTCTGCACAAAAAATTGCAAAAAAAATTGTATCATCAGATTTGGTAAAAACTGCTATTTTTGGAAAAGATTTAAACTGGGGGCGAATTATGGGAGCAGCAGGACATACACATTTGCCCATAAATTTAGATAAACTATCTTGTACAATTGGAGAAGTTTGTGTTTTTAAAAATGGATCTCCAACAAAAATTTCAGAAAAAACTGAATTACTAGCATTTGAAAACAATGAAATTATTATTGAATTTTCAATGCAACAAGGAGAATTTTCATCCACTGCATGGGGTTGTGATTTAAGCTATGAATATGTAAAAATTAACGGAGAATACAGAACTTAAAAAATAAAATAATTATGAAAATAAAATATGGAATAATTGGAGCAACAGGACACACCGCACAAGAACTTTTATCACTCACAACACAAGATAAAAATTTAGAATGTATATTTTTAACATCTTCTAGCGAAGCGGGAAATCACTCCCCTTTCTTACCAGAAAAAAAATATGAGAAATTATCAGAACAAGAAATTATTTCTAAAAACCCTGATATTATTTTTTATGCTACACCACATGGAGTATGCATGAAAAATTGTGATTTTTTTTTAAAAGCAGGAATAAAAATTATTGATTTATCTGGAGATTTTCGATTTCCAAATATTAAAACTTTTGAAGAAAATTATAATATTTCTCACACTTTTCCAGAAATTTTTTCAAAAAATTCTCAATATAAATGTGCATATGGTTTAACAGAACATTTTGAAAAAGAAATTAAACAAGCTGATTTAATCGCAAATCCAGGATGCTATGTAACAGCATCTTTAAATGCACTTTTACCACTTAAAAATAATATTATTTCTGCTATATGTGATGGAAAATCTGGATATTCTGGTGCAGGAAAAAGTTTTACATCAGATAAAATTGAAGAATTACAAAAAAATGCATGTATTCCATACAAAATAATTCAGCATAGACATGAAGCCGAAATTCAACAATTTTTTAATATAAATCAAAAAATTTCTTTTACTCCGCATTTAATAAATACATATAGAGGAATGATAGTCACTCTTCATATTTTTTTGCAAAATAACACAAAAACATCAGATGAAATTTTAAACATGTTTCAACAATTTTATAAAAATAAAAAATATATAAAAATTCAAAAAGAAATTCCTAAAATTACAGATGTACAAAATACAAATTTTAATATTTTAGGAGGATTTGAAATTGATAAAAACGGTAGACTTGTTATTATCTCCGCATTAGATAATTTACGAAAAGGTGCTGTTTCTCAAGCATTGCAAAATATGTATGATATAATGAAATAAATAGCCTTAAATTATTATTTTTATGAAGAAAATCATACATTATAAAAAAGCAGAAATTTGGATGATAAACCTTAACCCAACACTAGGAATTGAAATGCAAAAAATTCGTCCTTGTCTTATATTAAGAGTTTATTCAAGAACTCATATTGTAATACTACCAATTTCATCAAAAATAAAACCTGAAAAATTTTCTTTTTATTTAAAAAATATTTCATTTCTGTCTATCAAAAAAAGTTGGATTTGTATCTCTCAAATTAAAACAATAGACACTCAGCGATGCATTCGTAAACTCGGACAATTATCAGAAAAAAAATTTATTGAAATTCAAAAAAAATCGGAGAAAGTATTAGAACTCTCTCCTCGGAAGGCTAATGCCTATAATGAATCGGAAGAAAAAAATTCAACCTCAGAAGGCTAAAGCCTTTTCAAATTCATTTTATCAAGAAAAGCTTAGTATTGTCAACTTACCCCACAACATAATGCCTTTAATGAACACATATTCACGATTTAACCTCTCTTTTCAAAAAGGAGAAGGAGTTTATTTATTTGACGAAAATAATAATAAATATTTAGATTTAATGAGTGGAATTGGTGTAAATTCACTAGGATACCAACATCCAAAAATTTTAGAAGCATTTAATACTGCTTTACAAAAACCAACCCATCTTTCTAATTTATACGAAATTCCACAACAAAATAAACTGGCAAAAACTCTAATAAAAGACTCTCCTTTTGATAAATTTTTCTTTTGTAATTCTGGAACAGAAGCAAATGAAGGAGCTATAAAACTTGTAAGAAAATTTTATAACACTCAAAATAACTTAGAAAAAAATATAATTGTTTCATTTAATCATTCGTTTCACGGACGAACAATGGGAAGCCTTACCATCACAGGAAAAGAATCTATAAAAACTGGATTTACTCCACTTATAGGAAATACCAAAATTTTAAACTGGAACGATTCTGAAGAATTAGAAACATATATAAAAAATAATCATGCTAAAATTGCAGGAATTTTTATGGAACCAATTCAAGGAGAAGGAGGAATAAATCTTCCAAATAAAAATTTTATACAAACTATAAAAAATATTCACAAAAAATATGATATTTTACTTGTAATAGATGAAGTTCAAACAGGAATTGGACGAACTGGAAAAAAATATGCGTTTGAACATTTTGATATCAGCCCAGATATTATAACTTTGGCAAAAGGAATGGGAGGTGGTGTTCCAATTGGTGCAATTGGTGCAACAGAAAAAGTTGCAAAAGCCTTTACACCCAGCACACACGGAACAACATTTGGAGGAAATCCATTGGTTTGTGAAGTTGCAAATGCTGTTTGCGAAGAAGTCTTAAAAAATAATTTCTTAGAAAATGTTAAAAACATTGGAGATTTTTTCACGCAAAAAATAGAAAATCTCGTACAAAAATTTCCACAAATTTTACTCGAAAAAAAAGGACTTGGACTTATGATTGGAATTGAAATAAATTCAATAGAAAATAGAAATTTTCTTATGATAGAACTCATGAAAAACAAATTTTTAGTTTTGCCATCAGGAGATAAAACATTGAGATTTCTTCCTCCACTCATTATTACAGAAAAAGAAACAGAAGAATTTTGGAATATTTTTCAGAATATACTTACAAATATTTAAATTTATCATAACTACCTATGACTGCAACAAAAAAACATCCTGATATTTCTCATGAAGAATTTGAATTTTATAGCAAAGAACATCAAGGGAAAAATATGATAATAAAAGTAAGCGGTGGAGAATTTCAAAAAATAGAATTTTCCCAATTAATAAATACTATTCATTTATTACTAGAAAACGATATTACTATTTTTCTTGTATTTGGTGGAGGAATTCAAATTAATCAATTTTATTTACAACACTTAAAAGATTTAAAATTACCAGAAATTCAACGAAAAAAAATAGATGGTGTAGGAATTACCACGAAAAATGTATTAGAAACTGGAGTTATTCCAGCATATAATTTTTTAATAAAAAAAATAGAAAATTATTTTACAGATATACCTTTTTCTGTAAACACCGTTACAACAAAAAATTTAGAAGTTTCTGCATGTATAAATTCTAATAAATTTGGATTTGTTGGAAATCCTAAAAGAATAAATTTAAACCAATCAAAAAATTTACACATTATTGGTTTTGTAGGAGAAGATACAACTGGTCAAAAATTTAATGTAAATGCAGATGAAATAGCATACACAATTTGTAAACAACAAAAAATTGATGAAGTTGTTTTTATTACAGGAACAGGAGGGATTTTAGATAACTCCGGAAATATTGTATCTACAATTTCAAAAGAAAAATTACAAAATATTATAAATAATAAAATATCTAATATCACTGTTTCTGATGGAATGCAAAAAAAATGTAAAGAAATCTTCGAACTTTTACAAATAGTACCCAAAATAGCACTTGCAACCTCAGAAACATTACAACATGAACTTTTTACAAAAAAAGGAGCTGGAACATTATGTTTAATTTAAACAACAATCAATATAAGTTAACTTAAAACCTATTTAGACTTAATACAATTCTAAATAGGTTTTAAGTTTGACTAAATAGATTTATTTCAATATATTATTAATAGAGAGTATGTATGCAATATATTAATTTTTTTAACCAAATATACATGATAACAACAAACTTCACACCAGATGCTTCACTAAGAGAGCATTTATCACTTTCATATAAAGAATTAGAAGAATTCAATCTTATTCAAAAAAAAGAAAAAAAAAAAAAATTTGGAGAAAATAAAGAAAAAACAAATAAATATTTTGAAAATAAAATTATTAATTTCTTAGAGAAAGAAACAAGAATAAAAGCTGTAACTGTTGCTTTTACCGACATTGAAGGAAAACTTCAAATGCTAGATTATGATAAAAAATTTTTTATTTCATCTAAAAACAACCTTACTTTTGATGGATCATCTATTAAAGGATTTACAGAACTTGGCTCTTCTGATTTACGACTTGCACCAGATTTTGCATCATTTAGACTCCTTCCTTCTGATATTTTTGGAACAGGAAAAGTTTTACTTTTTGCCAATGTTCGCAACGTCGATGGAAC